>VOFD01002503.1_pt1 | contig 367002 bp, 347 predicted proteins | sample 5384101 | NCBI WGS metagenome assembly VOFD01 (sample SAMN12384723, study PRJNA508395) | human gut metagenome | isolation source: healthy gut C | host: Homo sapiens
CATGGTGTTCGTGTTTATGAGTGGACTCCTGGTTTCTGTCATGCAAAAATGAGTGTGGCAGATGACTGTATGGCAACTTGTGGAACAATTAATCTGGATTATCGAAGTTTATATCACCATTTTGAAAACGGCTGTTTTATGGCAGATTGTCAGGCAGTTGTGGAAATAAAAAATGATCTGATAAGAACGATGGGAGAATGTCGTGATGTGACAGACCAATATCAAACCGGACGAAGTGCATATTTGCGACTGGGACAATTATTTATGAGATTATTTGCTGGATTGCTATAAGAATCTGATGAAACGACCTTTCAAAAAACAGTTGATTTAGAAGTTAACTGTTTTTGAAAGGCCGTTTTTGCTATATCTAACAGTCTGTTGTACAAAGAAGATTTTGCATGGATGAAAAAACAAACCTTGTTGAGGTTAAATTGAGATTGACTTTGTATTGTATAAGTATGAAATAAAAAGGAATCAGGTGATGTACAATGAAAAAGTATAAAATATGTAAAATCCTTCTTGTTATACTGGCAATTTTTTTATGTGTGGCTTTTTATGAATTGCTCGGAATCTGCGTTGCATATAAAAAGCGGCCGGAAGTGTCCAATACAACCAAAAAAAGAAACAAAAAATGGGTCATGGAACGAATGCAGTGAAAATACAGAACGGGCAGTAATCATAGAAAAGAATCCAGAAGCGCTTTTACAAAGAGTGCGTTTGATCAAGAATGCAAAAAAGGAAATTATTCTTTCTACTTTTGCATTTCAATCCGATGAAAGTGGAAAATTGATTTTAGGAGCACTGCATGATGCGGCAGACAGAGGTGTACATATTCGTCTGTTAGTAGATGGAATGGAGAGCTGGATTGATATGGAAGGAAATCCGTATTTCTATGGATTATCTTCCCATGAGAATGTTGAAATTAAACTATATAATAAGGCCAATCCGTTGAAACCATGGAAGATGATGGGTAGAATGCATGAATACCTGTGCTTGGCTGGCTTTTTGATTTTCAATACATTGATTGCAGGGCTGATCACTTCCTTTATTAATGCAAAGTTACTGGAACCAATTACCAGACTTAGTAAAGCAATGAAGGAAGTTTCTCGGGGAGATTTTGAACAGCATTTGGAAACGAACAGCTCTCATGAGTTTAAGACCCCGATTAATGCCATTGAAGGGTATACAATGCTTCTTCAGGGAGAAGAACTGTCTCAGGAGCAAGAGGAATATGTAGAAAAAATCCTGTTTAATACCCAAAGGCTTTCCGGATTGGTTGGAAATATTTTGCTGTTATCCAAGTTAGAGAATCAGAACATACCAATGAAAAAAACAGAATATCGTTTGGATGAACAGATCCGTCAGGCATTTCTTTCCCTGGAGACAAAATGGACAGAAAAAGAAATTGGTTTTCAGGTAGAGCTTGAGGAAGTTAAATATACTGGGAATGAAGGACTTTTTATGCATATATGGATGAATCTTTTAGATAATGCGATTAAGTTCAGTCCTGCAAAGGGGACAATTACGATGTTTCTGAAACAAGAACAGGATTCTGTTAAGTTCATTCTGGAAGATGAAGGACCAGGAATAGAGGATGATGTAAAATCCAGAATATTTGACAAGTTCTATCAGGTAGATGGATCTCATAAAGCAGAAGGAAATGGCCTGGGTCTTGCACTTGTAAAACGGATTGTAGATAGTGCCGGAGGAACAATCAAAGCAGAAAACCGTGAATATGGTGGATGCAGATTTGTTGTAGAGCTTCCAATACAGAAAGATGAGGCCATATAAGTTTAAGAAAAACAGATAGAGGAGGAATTACATGACATTTTATCAGGAGTTGCAGTTAAATCAGGCAGGTTCTAAAAACCTGTTGAAAAAGAGTGAAACACTAAAAGAAAAATTATATCATATGTGGGTATATCTGGTGAAGATAGCTGCTACAATGGCATTTTGTTTTTTCTTTGTTAGTATTTTCAGTATCCTATTTGGAAATGAGAACAGCATTGTAGGTGTAGTAGTCTTATTATGTCTCATGGTGTTTAGAAGCGGATCTGGGGATCCACACCGGACAATCTACGATGCTTTTGGCTTTGTTCTTTGTAATTATGACTGTATGTCCGCATTTAGCAAATCAGTTTTCACCGGTATTGGGAATGCTGTTAAATATTGCGGCACTGGCTGTGTTGATTCTGTTCGGATGCCATAATCCATTCATGTTTAATCAATCTACATTGGTTCTTGGGTATCTACTGCTATATGGTTATGATGTTACGGGAAAAAGCTATCAGATGCGATTAGTCGGAATGGCTTTAGGTGCAGCACTTACCTGCTTCGTATTTTATCGAAATCATAAAAACAGAACCTATAAAAGAAATCTGAAAGATCTGATACAAGAATTTGATATCACTTCTTCCAGAACAAAATGGCAGATATGTCAGATTTTATGCGTGCCGATTGTCCTTTGCATTGCAGAACTTTGTAATATGCCACGTGCAATGTGGGCTGGTATTGCGGCCATGTCCACGATTTTGCCGTTTATGGAAGATATGCACTACAGAGTCCGTAAAAGGATTGTCGGAAATATTGCAGGTGTTATATGTTTTACAGTATTATATTTTCTGCTTCCTTCGTCAATCTATGCATATATAGGAATTCTTGGTGGAATCGGTGTAGGATTTTCAGCACAATATGGCTGGCAGGCAGTATTTAACACATTTGGTGCTTTAGCCATTGCTGCAGAGACTTATGGACTACAAGGAGCGGTTAGTCTTAGAGTGATTCAAAATGTTTTTGGTGTTGTGTTTGCTTTAGCATTTTGTGTTATATTTTATTGGTTTATGTCTAAAAAAACGGTTCATGCGGGACTCAATGTACGCTTTAATGAAGAAAAATAGATTACTTCTGATAACGAAATTCAAAAGTGGGCGAAACAGATTGTAAAATAGTACTCTTACTAAGATTGAAGAATAAAAAGATAAGGTGATGGAAATGAAGATATTAGTATTAAATGGAAGTCCACATCCACAGGGAAGTACAAAAGATATGGTTAATGCATTTAAGAAAGGAGCTGAGAGTGCAGGACATATCGTTGATGTGGTGGATGTATGCAAAAAGAAGATAGGTGGGTGTTTGGCATGTGAATACTGTCATAGCAAAGGACACGGTGAGTGTATTCAGAAGGATGATATGCAGGAAGTATATAATCTTTTGAAAGAAGCAGAAATGCTTGTTATTGCATCGCCCATTTATTATCACGGCATATCCGGTCAGCTAAAATGTGTAATCGACAGATTTTATTCTGCGGCATATCCGAGAGGACCGAAGAATTTGAAAAAAGTTGCCATGATACTTAGCTCCGGAGATGCTAATATGTATGAGGGTGCTCTTTTCTCGTTCAAAGGAGACTTTCTGGATTATCTTGGACTTGAAAACATGGGTGTGTTTACAGCACATGGGTCTGAAAACAAGAGCGAGAAAAAGAGAGAAGAACTAAGGGCGTTCGGGGCATCGCTGCGTTAGGTAAATTCCATTTGGCGAGATGTCGATAGACCATAAAATTGTTTTTTTCTTTGTTGCTATTTGTAACGATGAGGAGGGGCGACTTATAGTCTGGATTGGTTATCAGGTGGGGAAAATCTACCGGAAATATTCTTTGGGATATCATCAGTATTATGGTGAAGATAACGAGTACAACTATTGCAATCTACTTCGGAAAATGGATAAAATCAATCATTCCGATGAACCTTATTCTACTGTTAATTCTTGTGCACGTGGTCTATATCGGAATCCGATGTTATGTGAAAGACTGGCGGGAGGAACGAGGATATTACTAAAACAAAAAGAAAACAGGAAGATTTTGTAAAGTATCTTCCTGTTTTTTCTAAAAAGCAGACTATTGATTGTATTTATATTAAGTTTTCAACAACAATGTAACCATTGAAATTACATCTGTTTTTTGATATGATTACTGTCAAAGAGAGGTGTTTATAATGCAGATTTCAAGCAGATTTACAATGGCAATCCATATGTTTGCCTGTATAGATACATTTTCGGATCAGAAGATGACTAGTGATTTTATGGCAGCAAGCATTGGAACTAATCCGGTGATTGTTCGTAAAATATTGCAACAATTAAAGGCTGCTGGTCTTATTGAAGTTGCAAGAGGGACAGGCGGTGTGACAATTACCAGACCATTGGAGCAGATTACATTCCTTGATGTGTATAAAGCAGTGGAATGTGCACCAGATGAAGAACTGTTTCATTTTCATGAGAATCCCAATCAGAAATGTCCGGTAGGAAAGAATATTCACCATGTTCTTGATAAGAGACTGTTAGAAGTACAGAAGGCAATGGAAGAAAAACTTTCAGAAATGACACTTGCTGATGTGAAAAAAGATATTGCAGTGTATACAGAGGAAGAGTAGCCTACAGAAGGCTTCGGATGAGTGATTATATCATCACAATTTCCGGAGCCTTTTCGTTTTTCATAATCAATGTAAAATCTTCAAAAGGAGTTGTAACAAAAAAAAAGTTACAAAAAGTTTGATGTAACTATTGACATTACATTAAGCGGATGATATTGTATAGCTACAAGATGTAATAATCATTGTTACAACATATCGAGGAGGTAATTTAAAATGCAGAAAGTAGTAGAATTTTTACAGAAAAACCCGGTTCAGTATTTAGCAACCGTCGGAAGAGATGGAAAGGCAAAATGCCGTCCATTCATGTTCTGTTTTGAGCAGGACGGAAAGCTTTGGTTCTGTACTAACAACACAAAGGATGTTTACAAGGATATGTTAGCAAATCCTGAAGTAGAAGTATCAGTATCTTCCCCTGAATACGCATGGATTCGCCTTCATGGCAAAGCAGTATTTGAGGACAACAAGAGTGTAAAGGAAGGATGCATGAACAATCCTATCGTTAAGGGACAGTACCAGACAGCAGATAATCCTATTTTTGAGGTATTCTATCTTGAAAATCCGCATGGTTTAATCGCAGATTTCTCTGGAAATCCACCTTATGAATTTTAAAGATAATTAACAGAAAAAATTACAGTCTTCGGGGCAAGGTGTAATTCCTGACCGGCAGTATAGTCTGCGAGCAAAAGCTGATATGGTGCAATTCCATAACCGACGGTAAAGTCCGGATGAGAGAAGATATGATAAAACAAGTCCCGCAGGGAATCCCGTCCTGCGGGCTGTTTTTAAATTCAGGCATATCTCACAAAAGGGAGATTTATGAGTAACAATACAGCAACTATTAAAACAAGAAAAAATTTAGTTTCTACAAGGACGATAACAATGACAGCTCTACTGGCAGCTATATCATATGTGTTGGCATTTTTAGAGTTTCCGGTTCCTTTGAGTCCATCATTTGCACGAATGGATCTGTCAGATTTACCTGCACTGATTGGGGCGTTTGCATTTGGACCGGTTACAGGAGTGATGATAGAATTGATAAAAAATATATTACAGCTTCTGTCAACATCAACAGGAGGAATTGGTGAACTTGCCAATTTCCTGATGGGGGCATCCTATGTACTGGCTGCCGGTTTTATATACAAATACAAAAAAGACTAAGAAAATGGCGAAGTGGGCATGTGTTATTTCAAGTGTGGTTATGGGAATAGCGGCAGCGATTGCAAATTATTTTATTCTACTTCCACTGTTTGAAACATTTATGCCGCTGGAGCAGCTGATTGCATCATTTGGCGAATTTCTGCCATTTATTAAGACCAAGCTGGACGTTGTGCTATTCAATGCATTGCCGTTTAATATCTTAAAAGGCTTAGTGATTGGAGCAATTGCCATGATGATATATAAAAAACTTACACCGATACTAAAAGGAGAGACTTTGAAATGACAAAAATGGATTATCTTAAACTTCTGGTGGATGAAATTCATTCAACAACAGTTGCAACGATAGGTTCAGATGGACATCCTCAGACAAGAATCATAGATATGATGTACTATGATGAAGAAGGTGTGTATTTCCTTACAGCAAAGGGAAAAGCATTTTATGACCAGTTAATGGAGCAGCAGTATGTGGCAATATCCGCAACAAAAAGACAAAATTGCGGTGTCTCTGCGTGGAAAAATAAAGAACATCGGAAAAAAGAATCTTGATATTATGTTTGAAAAAAATCCATATATGAAGAAAATCTATCCGGGAGATACGAAAGACGCAATCGAAGTGTTTCGGCTGTATGAGGCACAGGGAGAGTATTTTGATATCAGCAATCCATCAAATATTGTGAGGGATACTATAACAATTGGAAAAACCGAGGCAGTTCAGACAGGGTATTTTATTGGAAAAGAATGTATTGGATGCAAACTGTGTTACTCTGTATGTCCGCAAAAATGCATTGATATATCTTCAGTTCCGGTTACTATCAACCAGAATCATTGTCTGCATTGCGGAAGATGTGCAGAAATTTGTCTAAAGCAGTGTATTGAGAAAAGAGGTTCATTATGATTTTTAAGAAAATCAGAAAAGGGCATGCTGACTGGAGAAACTTTTTATGTAGTACTCCGGCAAGGGATTATGTATTCCAAAAAGATGCATATGAAGACCAGATTGACAGGGCAGCAAAGAATATAAGAAATACAGACTGTGTTATAATCGGGGCAGGAGCCGGGGCATCGACAGCTGCGGGAATCCAATATGGTGGTAAAAGGTTTACAGACAATTTTGCAGAATTTATAAAAAAATACGGTGAGTACTACATGACAGATATGTATGCAGCCGGATTTTATCCATATCCGTCTGAGGAGGCAAAGTGGGGATACTGGTCAAAACATGCATTGATGAACCGCTTTGATCCTCCGGCATTGCCGCTTTATACAGAGCTTTATGATATTGTAAAGAACAAAGAATATTTTGTACTTACAACCAATGTGGATCATCAGTTTTATAAAGCGGGATTCGATGAAAAAAGAATATTTGCAACACAGGGAGATTATGGGAAAATCCAGTGCCAGAAAGCCTGTCATCCAAAGACTTACGATGCAAAAGACCTGTTTCGTAAAATGGATAAAGCAAGAAGAGACTGCCTGATTCCATCAGAACTTGTACCAAAATGTCCGGTGTGTGGCGGCAATATGGCTATGAATCTCCGTTGTGATAATTATTTTGTGGAAGATGAAGCGTGGCATGAGGCAGCTGACAGGTATGCGGGTTTTCTGGAACAGAATAAAGATAAAAAGGTTGTTCTTTTGGAACTTGGAGTTGGATTTAATACGCCGATTATTATACGTTTCCCTTTTGAAAAGATGGTGAGGGAGAACTCGTCTTATAGTTTGATACGCCTGAATATGGATGAAGCGGTAGTTCCGGAAAGCTTCGGGGAACGTGCAATCGGTATTGGCGGTGATATGGCAAAGGCAATTACTGATATAAGGGGGCTGGTATTATGACACAGGATGAGCGAAGAGAATATCTGATTCAGTATCTTTTAAAAGAAGAAATACCGTTTGGCAGACAGAACATTCCTACGGATAAGCAGGGGCAGGAAAATCTGCTCCGCTCACTTATGAATGTCAGACCGCCAAGACCAATCAGTAATGACTTTTTGAAAATACAGGATGAGTATCTTACAGAAAGAAATATAGAGCGTGGAATCACAGATGTTGACACGCTTGCACCTGTAAAATCCGATTCGAGATTATATATCTGGCAGGGGGATATTACCACTTTGAAATGTGATGCGATCGTGAATGCGTGTAACTCACAGATGCTTGGTTGTTTTTCACCGATGCATGCCTGTATTGATAACTTTATTCATACTTATGCTGGAATGGAACTTCGTCTGAAAATGCATGAAATTATGACAAAGCAGGGGCATGAAGAAGAGACCGGCAAAGCAAAGATAACATCGGGATACAATCTTCCGACAAAATATATTCTTCATACGGTAGGACCTATTATACAATGGAAAGTCACAAAAGAAGATGAAGACCTGTTGGCAGGCTGCTACACAGAGTGCCTAAAGCTTGCAGCTGATACTGGTGTGGAATCTATTGCATTCTGTTGTTTGTCTACAGGTGTATTCCATTTTCCACAGCAACGAGCTGCCGAGATTGCAACGAACACTGTAAAGCAGTATCTTAACAAAGACAGCAGAATAAAAAAGGTAATCTTTAATGTGTTTAAGGATGAAGATTTAAAAATATACAGTGGATTGTTATAAGCGTCTGTTGAAATATCCGATAAATCTTATTGTACTGTTATTGCCTGAGAATGTGATTTATATTGGAATCCGATGTTAAGTGAAAGACTGGTGGGAAGAACGAGAATATTATTAAAAAAAGTGGATTGTATTCTGCAAATATTGTTCTCATCGTATTCCATCTCCTTATTATTCAATCAATCATTAATTGTAAAAATTAAGAAGCATTTCAATCAGTTCACCATGTCAGTTTTATTTTGTGTTATACTGTTTTATAGATTTTTCTTGCCCTTGTATTTTCCCTTATCAGAGTTCGTAAACTTATATGGGAAGATATAACACAAGGAAAACAATAAGGGAAAGCTCACCTGCGGCAAATCCAGTGTTTTCAAGGGATTGCGGAGAATTTGATAACAAAATATAACAGTTATTAAATTTCTTAAAACAGGTGAAATCTCAATCGGAATTTGACGAAGGAGGTTGATTGTATGAAAAAGTTGATAGCATTAGTTTTAGCAGTGGTTTGTGTGCTTGGCCTGGTTGGGTGCAACAACAAGACAGTCAATATTGATTTGCCTTTTGAGGTAGGTGATGTTGAAAATATAGAAATGTATCACTTTGTTGGAGCACCTGTGTCAGCAGAAAAGAAGGTCATTGTTGCCGAAGAAACCATAAAGAACTTGTATGATATGTTTGAGGGTCTATCCTTGGAACTCAAAGAAGTAGAGGAAACCGCTGGAGCAGAGATAACCAGTTTCAGATTTAACCTTTCTGATGGAACAAGTTATGAACTGATTTATGGTTGCTATGGAGTAAAGACAGGCAATCTGAAATCTTCCACAGATAATTTTGAATACTTTACAAGTGCAGATATTAGCTCTTATTGGAGCAACACTGACTTAGAGGCAGTTCCCGTTGAAGAAAGCGAGTTGCCAAACTAAGCAGAACAATTCCAATTTGTCAATTACATGAGATATTGAAAGAGCCAGTCCATTCAAGGTGCTGGCTCTTTCAAAATTCCAATCTAATAAATTGCACGACAACTTAGAGTAAAAATGAATACTCATTAGCCAGAAATGAATAGAAAATGAATAAAAAGTGGTGTTTCGTATAATTATGAGTTAATATGCATCAGACACACTTTTGTAAAAAGGGAGTTACAATATTTCCCTGAAATGATGTCGGGGACAAAAGCCCCCGACTTTGATGCCTACGGATTGTTCCGTGCTACGCACTCCCACGTCTCCGCTCCGCTTCGGTCCGTGCTAGATATGTGCCACTGGCACATAGCACCCTACCCAATATTCGCATACCGTGGGATTATCATCCCACTTTTATGCTCATATCGGGGCGGGTCCCAAGGTCTTTCACCCATTTATGAGCAAGCTCATATGGGATTAGACCTTTTGACCCTGGTATCATAAAATATGACAATAACCCAGTAGTCACGACAGCAAGTAAGAATAAGCAGGCCGTAAGCAGACGTCGGTATCATAGCGTCCTAAGGGACGCATTGCGCAAGTACTTTTCACGCTTATGTACCGCTACGCTCTGCGACATGAGCGCATCGTACTAAAGTATGAGCGTGCCGCGTTTCTTACCTGCTGTCGTGACTACGGAGACGCAAAAGCGGCTCCTGGCCCCAATGGAGGCTACGGACTAATTGTATAAATCATACCATCTTCTCCCCTCTAGCAAAATTCCAAAAAAAATATAAAATAATTGTTGACATTCCTAGCGGAATAGTATAGTATAAATTCATAACATCCCTATCAGTTAAGTAGGAAATAGAAAACGAACACAATTTTCAAGTATATGGAGGATTTCATTATGAGTAAGATTTACACATCCGCAACCCAGCTGATCGGACATACACCCCTTTTAAAGGTGACAAACTACTTGAAGGATCAGAATATCGAAGGCGTAGAACTGTTGGCAAAGCTGGAGTATTTCAATCCCGCAGGAAGCGTTAAGGACAGAATCGCACTGGCAATGATCGAAGATGCCGAGAAGAAGGGTATTTTAAAAGAAGGCTCCACCATCATCGAACCCACCTCCGGCAACACCGGTATCGGCCTGGCAAGTGTGGCTGCAGCCAAGGGCTACAGAACCATTCTTACTCTTCCCGAGACCATGAGTGTGGAACGTCGTAACCTCCTGAAAGCTTATGGCGCAGAACTGGTACTGACCGAAGGTGCCAAAGGCATGAAGGGTGCCATTGCCAAGGCAGAAGAGCTGGAGAAATCCATCCCGGGAGCCGTGATCCTCGGACAGTTTGATAACCCCGCGAACCCCGCTGCACATGCAGCTACCACCGGTCCCGAGATCTGGGAAGACACCGATGGCAAGGTAGACATCTTCGTAGCAGGCGTAGGTACCGGCGGAACCGTGACCGGTATCGGCACATATTTAAAATCCAAGAACCCCAATGTGAAGGTCGTAGCAGTAGAACCTGCGGATTCTCCCGTACTTTCCGGCGGACAGCCCGGACCCCACAAGCTGCAGGGTATCGGTGCCGGATTTGTTCCTTCCGTTCTGAACACCGGTATTTACGATGAAATCTTTACCGTTACCACAGACCAGGCATTTACCACTGGACGCCTGATCGCTCATAAGGAAGGTATCCTGGTAGGAATTACCTCCGGTGCGGCACTGTATGCCGCAGCACAGATCGCAAAGCGTCCAGAAAATGCCGGCAAGACCATCGTGGCACTGCTTCCCGATTCCGGTGATAGATACCTGTCCACCCCGATGTTTGCAGAAGCCTAAGGCATGTCCTAAGAACTTTACAGACTTGCATTCTTGTGTTAGAATGTATGGCATGGTACTAGGAATTCAAGGAATTCGCGCTTTTCTCCCCTTAAAAGCACGAACCTGGAATGGAGGAACTTATGGAACCGATCATTCAGATCAAGAATGTAACAAAAACTTTTATAGGTAAGGATAATCAGGTAGAGGCCCTGAAGGGCATCAGCCTGGATATCAACAAGGGAGATATCTATGGCATCATCGGTATGAGTGGTGCCGGAAAGTCTACCCTGGTGCGTTGCCTGAACTACCTGGAGAAGCCCACCACGGGAACTGTAATCGTAGAAGATCAGGATCTTTCGACACTGAGCGAGGCAGAACTTCGTAAGGTTCGTACAGGCATTGCGATGATCTTTCAGCATTTTAACCTGCTCATGCAGCGCAGTGTCCTCGACAATGTGTGCTTCCCCATGGAGATCGTGGGTGTGAAAAAACAGGCAGCCAGAAAGCGTGCCATGGAGCTGCTTGAGATCGTAGGACTGAAGGAAAAGGCAGACGCTTATCCTTCCCAGCTCTCCGGTGGACAGAAGCAGCGTGTGGCTATCGCAAGAGCATTGGCCAACACTCCGAAGATCCTGCTGTGTGACGAGGCCACCAGTGCACTGGATCCCACCACGACCAAGGAGATCCTGAAATTATTACAGGATATCAACAAACAGTATGGAATCACCATTGTGATCATTACCCATGAGATGGCAGTAGTACAGGAGATCTGTTCTCATGTAGCCATCATCGATGCCGGAGAACTGGCAGAGCATGGTACTGTGGAGGAGGTCTTCTCCAGACCCCAGTCCGCAGCCGCCAGAAAACTGGTATTTATGGTGGATCCCAAGGCAAAGGAGATGTCCGGCAAACGCTGTATCCGCATTGTTTTTACCGAGAACTCATCTTTCGAGCCTGTGATCGCCAATATGGTGCTGGAGTGCAAGGCTCCCGTCAACATCCTGTTAGCGGATACCAAGGACATCGGCGGTATCGCCCATGGACAGATGATCCTGCAGCTGCCGGAGGATGAAATGGCAGCGAACAAGATGATCCATTATTTACAGGAGAGAAAACTGGAAGTGGAGGAGCTGAAAGACTATGTGGGATAATGCAACGATTATGATGCTGGTGGAAGGCACCTTTGTTACTTTGTATATGACCCTTGTTTCCACATTTATGGGGTATGTACTCGGACTTCCTATGGGAATTGCCCTGGTGATCACTGCACCGAAGGGACTGCGTCCGAACAAGATCATTTATAAGATTCTGGATGTGATAGTCAACATTGTGCGAAGCATTCCGTTTTTGATTTTGTTGATCATGATCATCCCTTTGACCCGTATCATTGTAGGAAAGAGCTACGGTCCGACGGCTACCATCGTTCCTCTGACTCTGGCAGCGGCACCGTTCATTGCCAGAATGGTGGAATCTTCTCTGTTGGAGGTAGATCACGGAGTGATTGAAGCAGCACAGAGCATGGGAGCTAACCTGTGGACGATCATCTGGAAGGTTATGCTGGCAGAATCCAGAACCTCATTGCTTGTGAATGCGACCATTGCACTGGGAACAATCTTAGGCTACTCCGCTATGGCAGGTGCCGTAGGTGGAGGCGGACTCGGTGATATTGCGATCCGATACGGTTATTATCGTTACCAGACCGATATTATGCTGGTGACAGTAGTATTGTTGGTACTGTTGGTACAGCTGCTGCAATATATCGGAATGACGATTTCCAAGAAATTGGATAAGAGAACCCGTTAGGGAAAACGAAAAGATTGAGGCAGATGTAAGGCATCTGATTCAATAGACTAAAATTTTTTACCAAAAGATTTAGGAGGAGAAGTATTATGAAAAAGAAAGTAATCGCTTTGATTGCAGTTGCAGCATTGTCCGTGAGCGCACTGACCGGCTGCGGAAGCAATGAAACAGCTGCGCAGACCAGCGAGGCAGCTGCAACAACAGCTAACCAGGAAACCGCTGCCCAGACTACCGAGGCAACAGAAAGCAAGGAAGTAGCTGACACTGATACCACTATCAAGGTAGCTGCAAGTGCAGTACCTCATGCAGAGATCCTGGAGGCAGCAAAGCCTCTGTTAGCGGAGCAGGGTTATACTCTGGAGATTCAGATTTTTGATGACTATGTACAGCCTAATTTAGTAGTAGAGTCCGGTGATTTCGATGCAAACTACTTCCAGCATATTCCTTATCTGGAGAGCTTCAACGAGGAGAAAGGTACCCATCTGGTAAATGCCGGCGGTATCCATTACGAGCCCTTCGGACTGTATCCCGGAACTGAGACCAGCTTAGACAACATTGACAATGCAACTATCGCAGTACCCAACGATACCACCAATGAGGCACGTGCTCTGTTACTGTTACAGGATAACGGTTACATCACCCTGAAGGATGGTGTGGGTCTGACTGCTACTACCAAGGATATCGTAGAGAACCCTCACAACATCACCTTCGTAGAGCTGGAAGCAGCACAGGTTCCCAGAACCCTTCCAGAGGTATCCTTCGGTGTCCTGAACGGCAACTATGCTATGGAAGCAGGCCTGACTGTTGCAGACGATGCTCTGCTGTATGAGAGCGATGATTCCGAAGCAGCCGCTACTTATGTAAATGTAATCGCTGTTAAGGAAGGCAACGAGAATCTGCCTAAGATCAAGGCACTGGTAGATACCCTGAAGTCCGATGAGATCAAGCAGTTCATCAACGACAATTATAACGGTGGCGTTATCCCTTACAAGTAAGGTGAAGTGCCAGTAAAGTAATGCGAAAATCCGGAGAGCATTCCGAGGAATGGGAGGAGATTTTTCCGAACAGCATTCGAGTGGATGCTCTCCAGATTTTTCTGTTGTTTCCACAAATCCTATATGAACTATAGGAAAAAGAAAAATAAAGAAAAAATAAGGTAGAATCTGTGGAAACCATAGAAAGATCGGAGCAGTTTTGAACTGCTTTGGAATAAGCAGGCTGATATTAAAAGTGAAACAGAGCAGGAAGATGCTCGGAAATGAGGATAGGATGAAAATTTCAACCAAAGGAAGATATGCAGTACGTGTCATGCTGGATCTGGCATTGAACAACAACGGAGAGTGTATCAAGGTAAAAGAAATTGCTGCCAGACAGGGGATTTCCGAAAAGTATCTGGAGCAGATCATTGCTGTTTTGAACAAGGCAGGTTATGTAAAAAGCGTCCGTGGTGCCCAGGGCGGTTATCGTATTGCCAAGGATCCGGCAGATTTTACCGTAGGAATGATCTTACGACTGACGGAAGGCTCACTGGCCCCGGTGGCATGTCTGGAGGAAGGCGCTGACATCTGCGAACGATGTGATACCTGTGAGACTCTGGAGGTATGGCAGGAATTGTATGATGCAGTGAACAAGGTAGTGGACGGAGTCACCATTGCGGATCTGGTGGAACGACGGAACAAGCGCCTGGAGAATCTGGATTACTCCATATAAAGATAGGAATAATAGAAGACAATAACGCAGCCCGACAGGAGATCCTGCCGGGCTGTTTTTTGGGTTTGCAAAGAATGAAAGGGGGTCATTCCTGCAGAAAATGTTAACCGGGGGAATGAATGGTTAACAACTCAAGTATATCGAGAGAACTGCCCATTGTCAACGAATGTCGTATGTAGGTTGACATACTTTCATCGACAAATATCGCGTAATTCGGATTTTTCATACATATAGTTATAAAAACTACATAAAACAGCATAAAACACCACAAAATGAAATATAATAACAAAAACTCATTGCTTTTTACTCCACAACGTGGTAAGCTAAACTCTGCAAACAAGTAGAAAGGTGTATGCGAGAATGAGCGAAGCATTTCATATTATATCAGACGGTTCCTGTGATCTTCCCATGGAGATGACCAAAGAAAAAGACATTACGGTAGTTCCTTTTTATGTATCTTTTGAAGAGGGGAAATACCAGAAGGAAATGATAGAGATCGGTGTCCGTGAGTTCTATCAGGAAATGGTGGATCACCCGGATGTATATCCGAAGTCTTCCATGCCTTCCGTGCAGGATTATGTAGATGCATTTCTTCCTTTTGTCAAGGCGGGAATTCCCATCATCTGCATCTGTATCACAACCAAGTTCAGCGGCTCCATGCAGTCTGCTCTGAATGCAAAAGCGATCCTGGAAGAGGAATATCCCAATGCACAGATTTATGTCTGCGACTCTACTGTGAATACCGTATTGCAGGGCATCTATGTATTGGAAGCGGTACGCCTTAGAGATGCGGGGAAGAGTTACCAGGAGAGTATCGATCGCCTGAATGAGATCAAGAGCTCCGGCAGAATCTTTTTCACCGTAGGAAATATGGAATATTTAAAGCACGGCGGACGTATCGGCAAAGTAGCCAGCGTGGCCGGCAGCCTGCTTGGCATCAAGCCCATCATTACCTTAAAAGAGGGAGAAATCTTCCCCTCCGGTATCGGCAGAAGCCGTCGCAAGACGGTAGATAAAAATATCGATCTGCTGTTAGCATATTTTGCAGAGGAAAAGGCAGATATTGCCAATTACAACGTCTGCGTGGGATATGGCTACGATTATGAAGAAGCCGTAGAGTTCCGCGACAGACTGGCAGGCAGACTGAAAGAAAAGGGATACGACATCGACACCATTCCCATCTTCCAGATCGGTGCCACCATTGGCGTACACACCGGACCTTATCCGTTGGGAATCGGTGTCGTGAAGAGAGCTATTTAAAATTTATTTCACCCTGGCAGGCATTTAATAATTCCTGCACATTTTCAAAAGCATAGTCCGGCAGATATTGGGTATTCGGCTCCCCCTCGGGAGTCAGAATATCCTTTTTTTGTGCCTCGCCGGTGAAGAGAACACAGGTGTCCACACCACCGTTGATGCCGCAGGCAATATCGGTGTACAGACGATCGCCAACCACCAGAGTCTCCTCGGGAGTGAAGCCGGAGACTTCAAGGCAAAGCTTTACGACCTCTTTGCTGGGCTTGCCCAGATAGATGGGCTGTTTGTCTGTGGTGGCGGTGATCATGTCGCAGATGGCACCGCAATCGGGGATAAAGCCGAAGTCGATGGGGCAGCGCAAATCCGGGTTGGTGCCGTAGAAAGGAACATCCTGGGTGAATAAAACCTTGCAGACTTCGGTAAGCTTTGCATAATTTAATTCACTGTCATAGGCAACGACCACGCAGTCAATGCCGTCCTCGCAGACCTCGGTTACCCAGAGGCCATTCTTTCGCAGTTCCGCCACAAAAGAAGCGGTTCCCAGCACGAAGATTTTCTTGTCTGCATAATTCTTCTTCAAAAAACGCAGCGTCATATAGCCGGAGGTGATGAAATGATCCTCCGTGCTGTCCAGGTGAAATGCATCGTAGAATTTTTTCACATAGTCCAGTCCGCTTTTTGTGGAATTGTTGGTAATGTAATAAGCCCTGCCGCCGATGGCCTGAATGTAGCGGAGAAGATTCGCACTTCCCTCATACAAGGTATCGCCTACGGCAATGGTGCCGTCGATATCGAACAGGAAAAGCTTTTTATCTTTCAGACGAGCCAGCTTTGCGGCATCGCTGTAAATGTGCTTCGGGTCAAAAGTATCCATAATTATCCTCATTTCTAAGCATCAAACGCTCAGGTTCATGTTAGCAACGAATACCCCCACTGTCAAGGAAAAGACGGCTTCTGGAGGGAAACGTGAGTGGAATTGCGGAGGCATTTATGGTATGATGGGCATAGGCATGAGCTGTGTTGCCTGTGGCTCTTATGGAATTCGACAGATTGCATACAAGATTGCGCAAGGGACATGGGAAATAGGATGAAGTGATTTAACGACTACAATTAAAAAGGACAACATTACGGTTATGGACGAAAAGAAAGATAAAGGTTTACAGGGAAATGAGAAAATAGAGGAGGCAATTCTGGCATTACAGCAGGAGCCGACAGAAGAACTTCTGGCTCATGCTCTGACGGTGGTGCGCAGACGTATGCGGGAGCAGGGACAGCTTATCGTGGCGGTGGAACCGCCCTCAGCAGATGTGCAGGAAGCGGTGACACAGGCCGCCGGAACTGCCATGCGCCTGCAGGCGGTGCAGACCTCCGATGGGAAAAAATGGTGGTCGGCCTTCACCGGATTTGAGGAAGAATTAAAGGGAAGCGGCAGCGTAATGTCCACTTTTCTCACGGATATGGAGCAGCTGTTCCGCATGACGTTGACTGCCGATGATATCGAGGGTGTGATCCTGAATCCCTGGAACCGGACGTTGATGCTGGACAAGCGGTTCCTGCATATTATTCTCGGAGAATAGCAAAAGAGGGAGAAGCGGAGCATGACAGAGAGCTATGAACTGCCCGTGCTTTTTACGGACGATGAATGCAAGGCTTATGCCGCATGGGGCATGAAAAAAGAAAAAGTACTGATGCCGTTTGCCCTGATCACTATACTGATCTATATGGTAGCAACCGTGCTGGTAGTGATGAAGGTCTGGGGTGTGCGGGAGAGTGACCATCTGCTGTTCCAGATGCTGTTGTGGGGTGACTGGATTCCGGAACTGACGGGAGCGCTGGCGGTTTTCATGACGATCCTGTTACTGGGACCGTTGAACTTTATACTGGATAAATTATGGAAAAAACCGGCAGAGCCCATGTGGCTGTGTGTAGTACCGGAGGGTGGGACTGTGAAGGTCACTGCCGTGAGAGGTCTGGAAGGTAATCCTCGTACACCGGCAGAGACCTATCCACTGACGGAACTGGAAACCTTTTTAAACCCGGCGGACAACACGATCTGCTATCAGAAGAAATGGTATCGGATCGGGGAAAATACCATAGAAAATATTTATCCGCCGGAAAAACAGCATCCATGGATGGATCACCCGGAAAATAAAGCCAGCGGCATCATCGATGTACAGAGACTTATGGAGATCCTGAAAGGGTACGAAGCGTCTCTGAAGGCTGCCCGGAAGGAATGTGAATGGATGGAAAAGCACGGCGGATAGAACGAATAGATGACAGAAAAGCGGATAAAAATTATGACCGGGATAAGATGGCATAAGACAAATTAGGAAAGAGGCAGGGAAAATATGAAACTGATCTCATGGAATGTGAACGGGCTGAGAGCCTGCATGCAGAAGGGATTTCTGGATTTCTTTCAGGAAACGGATGCAGATATTTTCTGCTTACAGGAGACAAAATTGCAGGAGGGACAGATCGCACTGGATCTGCCCGGATATCATCAGTATTGGAATTACGCAGAGAAAAAGGGCTATTCCGGCACTGCAATTTTTACAAAGGAAGAGCCCATACAGGTGACTTACGGCATCGGCGTGGAGGAACACGACCATGAGGGCCGGGTGATCACTGCAGAGTATTCGGAGTTCTATTTTGTGACAGTCTATGTACCGAACGCCCAGAGAGAGCTGACGAGACTGGAATACCGCATGCAGTGGGAAGCGGATTTCCTGGCGTATCTTAAGAAGCTGGAAGAGAAAAAACCGGTGATCTATGCGGGAGACCTGAACGTGGCGCATCAGGAAATCGACCTGAAAAATGCGAAGACCAACCGTGGCAATGCGGGCTTCACTGATGAAGAGAGAGCCTGCTTTTCGAAGGTACTGGAGAACGGATTTATCGATACGTTCCGCTATTTTTATCCGGACCTGACCGGGGTGTATTCCTGGTGGTCTTATATGTTCCAGGCGAGAGCAAAAAATGCCGGATGGAGAATTGATTATTTCGTGGTATCGGAGTGTCTGAAAGACCGTCTGGCGGATGCGAAGATCCACACGGAAATTTTGGGATCGGATCATTGTCCCATTGAACTGGATCTGAAATAAACGGACAGCATAACGGAGGAGACTTATGAGCTTACGTTTCTGTTTTGGCCCTTCCGGGTCGGGCAAAAGCCACAGAATCTATGAAGAGATCATGCAGCGGGCGGCAGAGGAACCGGGCAGGAATTTCCTGATCATTGTGCCGGATCAGTTCACCATGCAGACCCAGAAGGATCTGGTCATGCGCAGTGACCGGGATGGCATCCTGAATATCGATGTCCTGAGCTTCGGCCGACTCAGCCACCGCATTCTGGAGGAAGTGGGGACCAAAGAGATGCCGGTACTGGATGACACCGGCAAAAGCCTGGTGCTGCAAAAAGTGGCGGCGGATCTGAAGGAACAGCTTCCGGCCATGGGAAGTCTCCTGCACAAGCAGGGCTATATCCATGAGGTGAAAAGTGCGATCTCCGAGTTCATGCAATACGGTATCAGCACACAGGATATGGACAAGCTGATCACCAGTGCACAGAAGCGTGGCGCGCTGGCCATGAAACTGAAAGACTTAAAGACTCTGTACCGGGGCTTTCAGGATTATATCAGGGATCATTTTATCACCACCGAGGAGACACTGGATGTACTGCGCAGATCCCTGTCCAAATCAAAGATCTTAAAGGGCAGTGTAGTGGTGTTTGACGGCTTTACGGGATTTACTCCAATACAGAACCGGCTGATCCAGGAACTGATGCGCGTGTGCGCAGAGACCATCGTTACCGTGACCATTGGAGTGGGAGAGGATCCGTATAAAATGGATGGTGAACAGAAGCTGTTCCATCTGAGCAAGAAGACGGTGGCGGATCTGGAAAAGCTGGCAGCGGAGGCAGAGGTAGAGCGGGGAGAGGATCTCTTTGTCAAGGGGGGGCCCAATCGCTTCGCCAAGGCACCGGCATTACACTATCTGGAACAGAATCTGTTCCGGTATCAGTATGAACCGTATGCGGGAGAACAGCAAGAGATCCATATGTTTGAAGCCCTTTCCCCCAGAGAGGAAGTCCACCAGACAGCGCTGTACATCCGGCACCTGATCAGAGAGCAGGGGATGACCTACCGGGACATTGCCGTGGTCATCGGAGATCTGGAAGGATACGCTTCCTATGTGGAAACAGAATTCGGACAGCTGGAGATCCCATGTTTCCTGGACCGTACCAGAGGGATCGTGCTGAATCCCATGATCGAATATATCAAGAGCGCATTGCAGCTGTATATTAAGGATTTTTCCTATGATACGGTGTTTCATTTTCTGCGCAGCGGCATGGCGGATATTTCCAGAGAAGAGATTGATGAGCTGGAAAACTATGTGATCCGCACCGGGGCGAGAGGCTATCGGACCTATAGCCGTCTGTTTACCCGCAGAACGGAAGAACTGCAGGGAAATGCGGAGGGGAGCGAACAGGCGGAAGAGAAGACCATGGAGCGTCTGAACCGTATCCGGCAACAGTTCATGGATGCGGTGGAGATTCTGCACATGGGAAGCCAGGAAAAGGCTGGAGACTATGTCAGCCATCTGTACGATTTCCTGGAACAGAATCAGGTGCAGCAAAAGCTTTTGAACTATCAGCAGCAGTTTGAAAAAGAAGGAGACTTATCCAGAGCCAGAGAGTATGCACAGATTTACCGGCTGGTCATGGATCTGCTGGATCAGGTCTATGAACTGTTGGGAGAGGAAGAAATCTCCAGACAGGAATTTGCGGATATTTTAGAGGCCGGTTTCGGCGAGATCACTGTCGGTACGATCCCTCAGAACGTGGATCGTATCGTGGTGGGCGATATGGAGCGAACCCGTCTGAAACAGGTGAAGGTATTGTTTTTCCTGGGAGTCAATGACGGAAATATTCCGAAAAATGCTTCCAAGGGCGGGATCATTTCGGATATGGATCGGGAATTCCTGATTGAATCCGGGACAGAGATGGCACCCAGCCCGAGACAGCAGATGTATATCCAGAGATTATATCTGTATCTGAATATGACCAAGCCCTCAGAACAGCTGTATCTGTCCTATGCCAAGGTAAACAGTGAAGGAAAGGGCATAAGACCGTCCTACCTGATCGATACGGTGCGGAAGCTGTTCCCGGCAATGAGCGTGGAGTATCCCCAGAACCGCAGCCGCCTGGAACAGATCGAGGGCAGACAGGAAGGTGCCAGATATCTGGCGGAGGAACTGCGGGAATATGTGGAAGGAACCCTGCCGGAAGAAGAGAGGCAGGACTTCTATCTCATGTACCGTGCCTACGAGGCGGATGCGGCGGGCAGAGACCTGCTGACCCGGGCGGCATTTCGCAGATACAGGGAGAGCGGTCTGTCCCGGATCGTGGCCAGAGCATTGTACGGACAGCAGCTGGAAAACAGTGTCAGCCGTCTGGAAACTTATGCTGCCTGTGCCTGCAGACACTTTTTGCAATATGGTCTTTCCCTGCAGGAACGGGAAGAATTCGGCTTCGAGGCTTCGGATATGGGTACGGTATATCATGCAGTATTGGAAAACTTTGCAGGAAAACTTGCAGAATCCAACCTGACATGGTGGGATTTTACGGAGGATTTTGCAGCCAAAGCCGTCAAAGAATCCGTGGAAGCCTATGCGGCAACCTACGGGGAGACGGTATTATACAGCTCTGCGCGGAATGAATATGCCATTACCCGCATGAGCAGGATCCTGACCCGCACAGTGCTGACCTTGCAGAAACATTTGAAACAGGGCAGTTTCCAGCCAGATGATTATGAACTTTCTTTCCGGTTTGCGGAGGATCTGGACAGCATTCATGTGGATCTGTCTGAGGACGAGAAGATGCATTTGCAGGGACGGATCGATCGTATCGATGTGTCGGAAGATGCAGAGCATGTCTACGTCAAGGTCATTGATTATAAGTCCGGCAACCGGAAATTTGATCTGGCGGCATTGTATTACGGTCTGCAGTTGCAGCTGGTGGTATATATGAATGCAGCCATGGAGATGGAGAGCCGAAAGCATCCGGACAAGGAGATCGTTCCGGCGGCACTTCTGTATTATCACATCGATGATCCCACCATAGAGACACCGGTGGAGCTCACGGATGAGCAGATCAATGAACAGATCCTTGCAAAGCTTCGTATGAACGGTGTAGTAAACAGTGATCCTGGGGTCGTGGAGCGGCTGGACCGCTATATGCAGGATAAGTCTGTGGTCATTCCGGTGGAGAAGAAAAAGGATGGAAGCTTCAGTGCCAGATCCGGTGTCTTAAGCCGGGAGGAGATGCAGCTGATATCTTCTTATGTAGATGCCAAGATCCGCAGCATCGGGCGGGAGATCCTGGACGGAAAAATAGCAGCCAATCCCTATGAGAAAGGCAATGAAGAGGCTTGTACTTATTGCGCCTATAAAAAGGTCTGCGGTTTCGATGGCAGTATTCCGGGCTATGAGAAGAGACAGCTGGAAGATCTGGATAAGCAGGCGCTGATGCAGCGGATGCAGAAGACCGTGGAAGCTTAGGGCAAAGGGTGCCCGGCGGGAGTGTGTGCCTGACAGGAAGCTCGAAGAGAAAGCGCCCGCTGCCCGGAGGAACAGGATGGCAACAGGAGAAAAGAAACAGGAACAGAGGTAGCGTATGGGAATGAATTTTACCCCGGAACAGCAAAAGGTAATCGAACTGCATAACAGCAACATTCTGGTATCGGCGGCCGCAGGAAGCGGTAAGACGGCGGTACTGGTAGAGCGTATCATCCGTATGATCTGTGAGGGGGAGCATCCGGCGGACATTGACCGCCTGTTGATCGTGACTTTCACCAATGCGGCGGCTGCGGAGATGCGGGAGCGTATCGCAGCCGGGATCGCCGCCAGACTGGAAGCGGATCCGGGGAACGACCATATCCAGAAGCAGTCCGCCCTGTTACACAATGCCCAGATCACCACGATCGACAGCTTCAGCCTGTTCCTGATCCGGAATCATTTTAATGAGATCGGTCTGGATCCGGATTTCCGTGTGGCAGACGAGGGTGAGATCAAGCTGTTGCAGCAGGAGGTGCTGGGACAGCTGCTGGAGGATGCCTATGCGGGGAAATTTGTTCCGGATGATGTTCCGACGTCCCGGGAAAACCGTGACAGCGGAGCGATGATACCGGAGAAAGCGTCAGGGAATGATTTTGCGGAAGAGGTTCCGGGAAAACGTGACAGCGAGGACCCATCCCGGGAGGCACGGGAACGTTTCCACACCTGTGTGGAATATTTCTGCCCCGGCGGCAGAGAGAGCGTGCTGGAACAGCATATCCTGAACCTGTCCCGCTATGCCGGAAGTTTTCCCTGGCCCGCAGAATGGCTGGAAGAGCGTAAAAACGATTATGCGGCGGGAGATCTGGATGCCCTGCTGCACAGTGATTACGGACAATATCTGGCAGAGCGTGTGAGCCGTGTCCTGCAAGGGTGTCTGGAAAAACTGGTGGAAGTGAAAAAGCTGTGTGAGCTGCCGGACGGTCCATATATGTATGGAGAACTGACAGAAGCGGAGAGCGAACAGCTGGAACGCCTGGCTGCCTGCAAGGATTTGAAGGAACAGGCAGCAAAGGTTCCAGCAGTGACTTTCGGCCGTCTTTCTTCCAAGAAGGATGAGAGCGTGGATCCCGCCAAACGGGAGCTGGCGAAATCCATCCGTAATAGCGTAAAAGACACGCTGGCGGATCTGACGGAACAATATTTCAAGACACCGTTAGAGTTGGTGGTGGAACAGGGAATAGCCTGCAGAGAGCCGCTCCGGATGCTGCTTAACCTGGTGCTGGAATTCGACAGAAGGCTTCTTGCGGCCAAACAGGAGCGACATCTGATCGACTTTTCCGACATGGAGCACTATGCGTTACAGATTCTGCTAAAACGGGAAAAAGTGGAAGAGACCGGCGATGCAGGGACGGACAGCACCGGTGATACAGGAATGGATAGCACCGGTGTGAAATATGACATTGTGCCAAGTGACGTGGCATTGGAGTATCGCCAGTATTTTCAGGAGATCCTCATTGACGAATACCAGGACAGTAATCTGGTACAGGAATATCTGTTAAGTGCCATCTCCGGGGAAGTGGAGGGACATTATAACCGCTTCATGGTAGGTGATGTGAAGCAGAGTATTTATAAATTCCGTCTGGCCAGACCGGAACTTTTCCTGGAAAAATACGACACCTATCAGGAGAGTGGGGATCTGTGCCGGATCGACCTGGCGAAGAACTTCCGAAGCCGTGTGCAGGTGGTGGATGCGGTAAACGATGTGTTTTCCCGCATCATGAGCCAGGAGATCGGCGGCATTGCCTATGATGATAAGGCAGCATTGTATCCCGGGGCCACATATCCCGCCACAGAGGATCCTGCATACGGCAGTGAACTATTACTGATCCGTAAGCCGGAGAAGGGGGATGGTGCGGAAGGCGGCAGCGGAGAACAGCGTCCCGACGGGGCAAGAGGTCCCGTGGACTATGACAACGTAAGACAGCTGGAAGCTCTGGCTATTGCGGCACGTATCAAGCAGCTGAAGGGCAGTCTGAAAGTCATGGAGAAGGCTACGGGAGAATTGCGCCCGGTGCGGTACTCGGATATGGTGATTTTGCTTCGTACCACCAGTGGCTGGGATGAGGAATTCAAGAAAGTACTGGAACAGCAGGGAATCCCTGTCTACATTACATCCAAGGCCGGATATTTCGGGGCCCTGGAAGTACAGGAACTGCTGCAGTTTTTACGAGTGCTGGACAACCCGAGACAGGATATTCCGCTGTTCGGTGTGATGCAGTCGATCTTCGGAGGCTTTACCCAGGAAGAAATCGCCCGGATCCGCAGCGGAAGCAAAGGGCATTCCCGGAAGAGAATGACACTGTATGAGGCATTGAAAGAAGTGGCGCAGAGGGGACGGATGGCGGAAGCGGGAGAAGAGGCATCAGCGGGCGAAAGCGCCGGGGAAGAAACCGCTGGGGAAGAAACCGCCGGGGAAGAAACCGCCGGGGCCGGACAGTACTGGCAGCGCGCATTGGAAGCTGCAACAGTACCGGAGGACATGGAACCGGAGACAGAACTTTCCCAAAAGGCATATACTTTCTTACAACGTATTGATCATTACCGTGATCTGACTCCCTTCACCTCCATCCGCGACCTGCTGCAGCGGATCCTGGACGATTACGATTATCTGAACTATGTGACGGCACTTCCTGCTGGCAGCAAGCGCCGGGCCAACGTGGAGATGCTGCTGACGAAGGCTTCTGCTTTTGAGAAGACCAGTTATTTTGGACTGTTCCATTTCATCCGTTATATGGAACAGTTGGAAAAATACGATGTGGATTACGGTGAGGCGGATACCCTGGACGAAAATGCCGATGTGGTGCGGATCATGAGCATCCACAAGAGTAAAGGTCTGGAATTCCCCGTGGTATTTGTCTCCGGGCTGTCGAAGCGTTTCAACATGCAGGATGCGAACCAGTCCCTGATCGTGGATATGGATCTGGGAGTAGCGGTGGACTATGTGGATTCCGGCCGCCGCATTAAAAATAAGACCTTCCGCCGGGCCGTTCTGTCAGCGAAAATGAAGGAGGACAATCTGGCGGAGGAACTGCGTGTGCTTTACGTGGCACTGACCCGTGCCAGAGAAAAACTGATCCTGACAGCGGTGTTGGATAAGGCGGAGGAAAAATGGGAGCTGTCCCGGATGACAGGACAGGAGAAGCTGACCTATCTGGATTTCTGTGAGGCGGGGAGCTATATGGATTTTCTGCTGCCGATCCTGCCTAAGACAGGAATTGCAGTAACAACGCTGGGAACAGAAGACCTGGCGGCAGAGGAGATCAGGGAACAACTGCGCATGGGAGACCGCAGGGAACTGTTGCAGCGTGTGACGGACGGCAAGACTCCTTTGCCTGGGGACCCGGAGGAGAACGAACGAAAGCTTGCGAAACTGCGGGAGCGATTTGCCTATGCCTATCCGTATCCCGGCCTGCAGAAGCTCTATACCAAGATCACGGTATCGGAACTGAAGATTGCTGCCATGGCGGAGAAGGATGAAGCGGCATTTCATACCTTCGAAGAAAAAGAAGTGGTGCCTTATATCCCGGCTTTCCGCAGAGAACAGGAAAAGGTCAGCGGAGCCGTCCGCGGTAACGCGTTCCACCGGACCATGGAACTGTTGGACTTTTCTTATCTGTTTATGGAATCCGGACTATTTGCCGGATGCCCTGGGACTTATGAGGAATACCGTCAGGGCCTGGATACGGACCGGTTACAGGAACGTCTGAAGGAATTCCTGCAGCGGGAGACAGCTTCCCTACGACTGACAGAAGAGTATGCGCAGGCCGTAAGCCTTCCCAAAATCCGGCATTTTCTGGAACAGGAGCTGGCCTACCGCATGTGGAGAGCTTTCGAACAGGGCCTTTTGTACAGAGAGCAGCCCTTCGTGCTGGGCATTGATGCGAAGCGCCTGGATCAGGACCTTCCTGAAGGGGAAAAGGTTCTCATTCAGGGTATCATCGATGTCTTCTTTATAGAAAACGGAGAGATCGTCCTGCTGGACTACAAGACCGATGTGATCGATTCCCTGCAAGCCCTCTGGAACCGCTACAGCGTCCAGATCCAATACTATGAGGAAGCACTGACGAAGCTGATGCAACTGCCCGTGAAGGAGAGGATCCTGTATTCCTTCTATCTGGAAAAATACGAGTAAAAAAGCCGGAGTAAATGGAGGTTTCATATGAGTCAATATTTTGATTTATCAATAAGAAGGATTGAGATAAAGAAACCAAAAAGAGACTTGAAACCTGTTATTAAATTACAGGATGAAGTTAATAAGACTTTGCTGCATGATGAATATTATTATCCTACAGATGAAAGAACTATACAGGAATGTTTGGATGGTGATTATATCTTATTAGGCGTATATAATAAAGATAAGCTTATTGCAGCAAGCTTTGCATTTGAAGGTGGTTTGTTCTTCTCTAAGCCTATTACTGATTGGATGGAAATTCCTGGCAATAAAATTATGTGTCATGAATTCGTTGTGGTTGATATGGAATATAGAGGTAATGGTATACAGAAGAGATTCATGGATGCTACTATAAGAGAAGCTAGACAGATGGGTTATGATACTATTTGGTGTTGTGCTCATCCTAATAATACTCCGTCTGTATGTAGCATAGAGAGTACAGGCTATAAATTTGCCGATCAGTTTGTTGTAGATGGCTGGCCTAGGAATGTTTATTACAGAAGTACATCTATACAGAGATAGCAATTATTTAGAGGGAGAGTATAAGTTAAGTATGGCATGGTATGCAGAACGAAAAAGAAAATGTTGGTATTGTATCTGTGGTGTAGAAATGAAGTAGGATGACAAGGTGGAAATCCGGTTTCGTGTGAGGGATAACGGTATCGGAATGAGTCCGGAGTTCCTGCCGCACCTGTACGATCCGTTCTCCCAGGAGCGTTCCGAGGAAAACATCACGGAGAATCTGATGGATGCCAGAATTTTACTGGTGGAAGATAACGAGATCAACATTTATGTGGCCCAGCTGATCCTGGAAAAAGCCGGATGTGTGGTGGAGATTGCAAACGGTACCTATCATTGCCATGACAGCGGATGCTTTTGAAGAGGAGAAGAAAAAGACGCTGGAGGCCGGAATGAACTATCACCTGTCCAAGCCCATCAACCCGAAGACATTGTATAATATCCTGTCGAACCATCTGACCGGAAAAGAGGCATAGAGATCAGAGATATAGAACCCAGAGATATTAGAATCATGACATGTAAAAAGGAGGTATCCGTGGCGGATATCTCCTTTTGTGTTGCCTTAACTGCTTACGATATAAAATTAAGCGGTGATCACGGTGCCGGCCTTGCCCCTGATGGCATCCTTGACGTGATCCATGGAAGTGATCAGGACCTTTCCTGCTGGAACCTTCTCCAGATAAGCAATGGCTGCCTCGATCTTGGGAAGCATGGTGCCTTCCTCGAACTGACCCTCTGCCATCAGTGTCTTGGCTTCCGCAACGGTGAGAGTCTCCAATGCAGTCTGATCCTCTTTGCTGTAATTTTTATAAACGCAGGGAACACTGGTCAGGATGATCAGCTCATCACAGCTTAAATCGGAAGCAAGCTTACCTGCAATGGCATCCTTCTCAATCACAGCGGAGGCACCCTTCAGCGCATGCTTCTGCTCAATGACGGGAATTCCGCCGCCACCGCAGGCAATAACGACCTGATCTGCGGCTGCCAGAGCACGGATGGCTTCGATCTCCACGATGTCGATGGGCTTGGGAGCAGCAACGACACGACGGAAGCCTTTACCGGGATCTTCCTTGACATAATTGCCCTTTTTCACTTCGATCTCGGCGTCCTCTTTGGACATGTAACGGCCAATGACCTTGGTGGGCTCATAGAAAGCCTCGTCATAAGGGTCTACGGTTACCTGGGTGAGGATGGTGCTGACCGGCTTGGAGATACCGCGGTCCAGCAGCTCTGCCCGGAGAGAGTTCTGGATATCGTAGCCCACATAACCCTGACTCATAGCGGAGCAGACACACATAGGTGCGGGGGTATAATCGATGTAGACACGACGCAGCTCTGTCATGGCCTTGTGGATCATGCTGACCTGAGGACCGTTACTGTGGGTGATGGTCAGCTGATAATCAGCCTCCACCAGATCTGCCAGTGCTTTTGCGGTTACTTTTACCGCATCCCACTGCTCGGTAGTGGTATAGCCCAGGGCATCATGTCCCAGAGATACAACAACTCTTTTTTTGCTCATAAGATTACCTCTCTATATGTATTTTTCCTAAAAATTTCTTTGTCAGAAGATGTAATCAGTATAACATATTTTCTATGGAGTGTATAGCAATTTCTATCCTTTACATCCCGTGCCGCAAAGTAATATAATGATACAGAGTCAAAGGTCATAACTCGTTCCTGCCTGAAGGAAGAGAGCTATGCCTTATTGACCCGAATGGGTGTAGAATCAATGGCAGGAAGGAACAGGAGCATTATGCAGAAAAAAGAACGTATGGCAAATCTGGAGGTATTGCGCTGTGTGGCAATGATGATGGTGGTCGTGTTGCACTATCTGGGCAAGGGAGGATTGCTGCCGGATCTGACGGCTCCGCTGTCCGCACAGGATACCGTGGCATGGCTGCTGGAAGCATTCTGCATCGTGGCGGTCAATGTCTACATGATGATCAGCGGCTACTTTTTATGCGAAAGCTCCTTTAAACTGAGCAGACTGCTCACGCTGTGGGTACAGCTGTGGCTGTATTCTGTGGGAATCGGTGTGCTGGCGGCGGTGACGGGGATCGTTCCCGCGGCGGAAGTCAGCACTCACTATTATCTGACCTTGTTGTTCCCGGTGACTATGGGACATTACTGGTTCCTGACAGCGTATCTTTTCTTATATATATTGCTCCCCTTTGTGGGAATGGGACTGCGGCGGATGACGAAGCAGCAGTTTCAGGTGGCATTAGTACTGCTGTTTGCCACCTTCTGCCTGTTAAAATCTGTGCTGCCCTTCCGGCTGGAAGAAGACGGTAAAGGCTATGATTGTCTCTGGTATCTGTGTGTATTCTGCGCGGCGGCTTACCTGCGCCGATTTGGAATCCCGTTTTTACAGAAAAAATCCCGGGCATTATTGTTGTATCTGATCGGTATCTTCGGAACCTTTGGAGAAGCCATGCTTTTGCACCTGTTTTATTTGAAAACAGGCAGTCTGGAGCTGATCCTGAAGATTCCGTATGAGTATAACCATATTTTCCCGTTTCTGGCTTCACTGGGGCTGTTCTGCCTGTTTTTGGACAGCAGCATACAGGGAAAGATCGGCAGTGTGGCGGTGAGGATTGCGCCCTATACGCTGGGAGTGTATCTGCTGCATGAAAATCTGGGTGTGCGCTATGCCTGGCAGAAGTGGCTTGGTGTGGAGCAAATCGACGGTGTACTGCCGTTGCTGTTGTGGACGGTACTTGTTGTTGTGGTAGTATTTGTACTGGGAATTCTGGTGGATTTTGTGCGGAAAGCTATCTGCGACGGACTGCATAAGATATTCCTGCATATCCGTTCCTATCGCAGTCTGACAGAGAAAATACGGGACGTAGATACTATGTTCAAAAGAGAGGTAATGGAGTGACAGAGATAATAAAAAATAAAAAAGAGGGTATTGACAGTCAGAGACGTCTCTGGGAATTTGTATTCGTGGCAATCCTGGTGCTGTATCCTCTGCGGCATATTGCCTGGGGACTGGATCTGTGGGATACCGGTTACGGCTATGCGAACTTTGAATATATGGGGACGCAGCATATGGATCCCATGTGGCTGTTTTCCACCTATCTGACCACAGCCATCGGACATTTTTTCAGTTTGCTGCCCGGGGCCGGGACTTTGATCGGCATGAACTTTTATACCGGACTGAGTATCAGTCTGCTGGCGGTGCTTGGGTATTATTTCTGCACGAAAGTACTGAAGATCCCGGCACTTCTGGTATTCCTGGGAGAATTTACAGCGGTGAGCTTCTGCTGGTGCCCCACGGGCTCTTTTTACAATTATGTGACCTACGTGTTCTATCTGGTATCGGTGGTCTGTCTGTATCTGGGCCTTGCCCGGGGGAAAAAGGGGTGGCTGTTTGCCGCCGGAGTAGCGCTGGGCTGTAATGTGCTGTCCCGATTCTCCAATCTGCCGGAGGCGGCCATGATCGTGGGCGTGTGGGCTTACGGAATCATCTGCTGGCTGGAAGCGCGCAAAGAGATTGGAAAGAGTCTCGGTCAGGCTGGGGAGACGACAGAAACTGCGGAAAAAATAAAAGCGCGGAAAAAGGCAGCGGGGGTGAAACTCCGTAAGAAATTATTACAGGATACCGGCATGTGTCTGGCGGGGTATCTGACGGCACTGCTGGTATTATTCGGTTATATCCAGATCCGCTACGGCATGGATGAATATGTGAAGGGCATTCTGCGACTGTTTTCCATGACGGAGGTGGCAACGGACTATACGGCTGCATCCATGATTATGGGCATGTTCGACTGGTATTTTCAGAATCTGTACTGGGAGATCCGGATGTGCGTGTTCCTTGTAGTGGGGATTGTCGCTGTGGGAGTATTGGAACTCATCGGCTCCTATGTGAGAAAAGATACAGTAACAAAGGTTCTGCGGATCCTGGAATGGGCGGGAAGTATCGCACTGGCGGCTGTGATGGTGTTCTGGCTGTACCGCCAGGGCTTCTGTGCCAGAGAATATACGAATTACGGTGCCATTATCTGGCCCGGAGTGACGTTTTTGACATTGACTCTGCTGGTGACCCTGTGGCGGATCTTTACGCCCTCCGCACCGAAGGAAGAAAAGCTGATCAGCGGACTGATCTTCCTGATCGTATGGATCACTTCCCTGGGCAGTAACAACAAGCTATACCCCAGCATGAACAATCTGTTTCTGGCATTGCCCTATATGTACTGGCAGTTCTACAGGTTCTGCAAATATGTTGGCAGCTTTCGGTGGAAGCGGATCACCATATCTGCTATGCCGGTAAAATGTCTCTTGGGCGGTTTCTTTCTGTTGTTCTTTGTCCAGGTAGGACTGTTCGGCAGAAACTTTGCATTTGCCGAAGGTACCGGCATACAGGACATCAATGCGCAGGTGACGAATAATGAGACATTAAAAGGTGTGTGGATGAGCGAGGAACGGGCCGGATGGATGCAGGGGATCTCAGAGTATGTGAATGAACGGGGACTTGCCGGAAGAGATGTACTGATCTACGGACAGATCCCGGCGCTGTCTTATTATTTACAGATGCCTGCAGCGTTCAATCCCTGGCCGGATCTGGATTCCTACCAGAGCGGACAACTGGAACAGGATATGCTTAAGATGCAGGAGCGGATGGATGCGGATGCTTCTTATCGCCCGGTGGTACTGTTGGAGAAGAAATATGCCGTGTATCTGGAAGCCGGAGAGAATGCACTGGAGGCCTTGCAGCCCACGGAAAAAGAGCGCGGCCTGATCGTGGACAATCCCAAGCTTTTGCTGATCGGAAAATTCATGGAAGATTATGGGTATGAGAAGACTTTTGAAAATGAGAAATTTGTGATCTATGAATAGAGTCATGGAGTTGTGTAGAGCCAGCCGTATGCAGAAAAATCCCCGGAAGATGAAAATCTCCGGGGATTTTTGAGTGTTATGATGTTATAACAACTGTAAGCCGTTCTCCTTTGCAGTCTCCATAACTTCATCGGACCACAGAGAACACTGTACTTCGCCGATATGAGCTTTTCTTAGGAAGAACATACAGATACGGGACTGACCGATACCACCGCCGATGGTAAGGGGAAGCTCGCCGTCAATAACTGCCTTGTGATAAGGAAGTTCTGCACGCTCAGGGCAGCCGGCCTTCTGTAACTGGTCTAACAGAGCCTTCTTGTCTACACGGATACCCATGCTGGACAGCTCCAGAGCAATGTCCAGAACCGGATAATATACCACGATATCAGCATTCAGCGCCCAGTCATCGTAGTCCGGTGCACGGCCATCGTGAGGCTTGCCATTCTCTAAGGTCTCACCGATCTGCATGATGCAGACAGCGCCTTTTGCCTTGGCAATGTAGTATTCCCGCTCCTTCGGGGAGTAGTCGGGGAACATCTCTGCCAGCTCACTGGTAGTTACAAAGAAGATGTCATGAGGAAGGATTTCTTCGATGTAGTCGTAATGGATGGACATATACTTCTCGGTCTTGCGAAGAACCTTGTATACGGTGCGGACGGTTTCTTTCAGAGTCTCCAGATTCCGCTCTTCCTTCGTGATGATCTTTTCCCAGTCCCACTGATCCACATAGATGGAATGGATGTTGTCGGTCTCCTCATCCTGACGGATGGCACTCATATCGGTGTAGAGACCTTCGCCGGGCTGAAAACCGTATTTCTGCAAGGCATAACGCTTCCATTTGGCCAGAGACTGTACGATCTCTGCTTCACGGTCTCCCTGTGCTGCAATATGGAAATTCACGGGACGCTCCACACCGTTCAGATTATCGTTCAGTCCGGATGTAGGATCCACAAATAAGGGAGCAGATACACGCAGCAGGTGCAGACGCTCTGCTAACAATCCCTGGAAAAAGTCCTTCACTGTCTTAATGGCAACCTGTGTCTCGTACAGGTTCAGCTGAGACTTATAATTTTTAGGTATGACAATATCTGACATACTGACCTCTCATTCTGCCGCCGGGCGGCGTGTGTTACAAAATATTCCTATATTATTTAACTGCGAAATGCACGATTTTGCAAGCCTTTTTTCGGAAAAAATAACCACTTGCAAAAACCGAACATATGTGCTAACTTGAATATACAAAAGAACAAACGTTCTGATTCTGGAAATTTTCGGTAAAAGGCGGTGATAATGTGGAATATCTTATACAAAACGGGGAATTGTCCATCATGCAGAAGCTGGAGATCCTGACCGATGCAGCCAAATATGATGTGGCCTGTACTTCCAGTGGAGTGGAACGTAAGGGTGACGGGAAGCACATGGGGAACTGCACGAAGGCCGGGATCTGTCACAGCTTTTCTTCGGATGGCAGATGCATTTCTTTGTTGAAGATTCTGATGACCAATGAATGTATCTTCGACTGTAAATATTGTCTGAATCGAAAGTCCAATGATGTTCCCAGAGCCACCTTTACCCCTGAGGAGATCTGTACACTGACTATGGAGTTTTACCGGCGTAATTATATCGAGGGACTGTTTTTAAGCTCCGGCATTGTACAGGATCCTACGTTTACCATGGAATTATTATACCGGACCATTTGGCTGCTTCGGAATCACTACCATTTTAATGGCTATGTTCATGTGAAGGCGATTCCCGGGGCAGATCCTGAGCTGGTGCAGCGGATGGGATACCTGGCAGACCGTATGAGCGTGAACCTGGAACTCCCTACAGCGGAGGGACTTCGGACACTGGCACCGAATAAGCACCGGAAGAATATTCTGACTCCCATGCGGCAGATCCAGAACGGCATCCATGCGAATAAGGAGGAACTGATCCTGTACCGTAAGAGTCCCCACTTTGTATCCGGTGGACAGTCTACCCAGATGATCATTGGTGCGACGCCGGAGACGGACTATCAGATTTTAAATGTGGCGGAGAGCCTGTATCAGAAGTTTGAGTTAAAGAGAGTCTTCTATTCTGCGTTTGTAAAAGTCAACGAGGACAAAAGCCTGCCGGCGCTTCCGGGAGGACCACCGCTTCTGCGGGAACACCGTCTGTACCAGGCGGACTGGCTGCTCCGGTTTTATGGATTTCGGGCAGAGGAACTGTTGGATGAGAGAAGACCGTATTTTAATGTCATGTTAGATCCCAAGGAGGACTGGGCAGTGCGGCATCTGGAATGTTTTCCGATGGAGATCAACAGAGCACCTTATGGGGATCTGCTTCGGGTGCCGGGGATCGGCGTGAAGAGCGCCAGGCGGATCCTTGCTGCCAGGCGGAGTACGAAGCTGACTTTTCAGGATCTGAAGAAGTTAGGAGTGGTATTAAAGCGGGCAGTGTATTTTATTACCTGCAGCGGCAGGATGATGTATCCTACGAAGCTGGAGGAGGATTATATTGTGCGGAATCTGACGGATCCGAAGGACCGGATCCGGTTCGGAAGCGACGGTATGAGTTACCGGCAGATGACTTTATTTGATGATGGGATGTTCCCAAACGGGGTACGGCAGGAGGAGAAACGGATCATATGAAGATTTATCACTGTGAGGATTCGCTGGAGGGAATCTTCACCGCTATTTATAATACTTATGAAGATCACTGTATCATCCGGGATACTATGGTCACCACCATCGAGGAGAACCTGCTGTTCTCGGAGTCGGTGGAGGTCATACCGGATCCGGAGAAGACGATCAAGGTGATCCGTACGTTAAAGCGCAGATTCGGGGAAGCAGATTATGAGACCCTGTGTCTGGCACTGGCATCGCCGAAGCCGGAGAAGGCACAGGCGGTATACCGGACCATTGCGAAGGGACTGGCTGAGAAGTGTACGGCGGGGCATCTTATGGATGCCATTGCAGACACCTATGTGAACCAGACCTTCAGCCTGGCAAGGGCAGCCGGGAATGAGTATCATCATCTGAAGGGGTTTGCCCGGTTTGAGGAACTGGAGAATACGATCCTCTACTCGAAGATCGCACCGAAGAACAATATCCTGACCTTTCTGATGGTGCATTTTGCAGACCGCTTTCCCATGGAAGACTTTCTGGTGTTCGATGCAGGCCGGTATCTGTTCGGAATACATCCGGCGGGAAAGCCCTGGTATACGCTGCAAGGGAAGGATGCCTGGGAGAAAGTAAGATCTGAGACGGAGAAGCTGTCCACGGCGGAGCTGCATTACCGGGAACTTTTCCGCTCCTTTTGTCATACAATAGCTATAAAAGAGCGGGAAAACAGGGAATTACAACGAAATATGCTGCCCCTCAGGTTCCAAGAATATATGGTGGAATTTCAGTAGATTTCGCCAAATTGGGATTTATATTTTACCGCGGTAACGCAACAAATATACAAAACGCCGAAAAGGTTTTCCATACGGCGAACATATATTGTGAAAATGATAACAGAGTGGTAAAAATGCCTAAAATAAGCGTTTTTTGGAAGAAAAAAACCGCTTTACATTTGGAACTGGTTGGCTATAATAGTAATGATTTCAGATGTGAGGGGAAAGTAACCGGTGTATTATTTTACTTACGATCGAACTTACTATTGAAAGGAAGGAACAAGAAATGTTAAAGACGATCCGTTTGACACCTGAAGACGTGAAGCATTTTGTTGATGTAGCTTCAAAGTGTGATTTTGATATTGATATATGCTATAACAGATACGTAGTCGATGCCAAGTCATTCCTTGGAGTGTATGGATTGGATTTCACGAAGCCATTGTCTGTATCTTATGACGGCTACAATGATAAATTCGAAGAGCTGTTGAGACAGTATGCGATCGCGTGCTAAAACATCTTGTGATAACAGAATGTGATTTGACTCCCCAGGTAAGATAGAGTACTATTTACCTGGGGAGTTTTCGTATACCGGGCATGTGAGAGTGTGCAGCACGGAACAAGCCGCAGGCATGCGGTTATGATAGGAATTTGTCAAGGGAGGTGAAGCCGCATGGCAGGAGAAGTCAGAATATCGGTACGTAATCTGGTGGAGTTCATTCTGCGCAGTGGTGACATCGATGACAGGAGACAGGGCTCCCCTGAGAATGCCATGCAGGAAGGCAGCCGGATCCACCGCATGATCCAACGCCGCATGGGCGCGGAGTATCAGGCGGAAGTGGCTCTGAAATATACACATCCCACAGAGGATTATGTCATTATCGTGGAGGGGCGGGCGGACGGTATCATTGAGCAGAATGGGGAGACCACCATTGATGAGATCAAGGGAACTTACAGAGATCTGGCGAAACTAAAGGCACCGTTGCCGCTGCACATTGCCCAGGCAAAGTGCTATGCCTATATGTACAGTCTGCAGAAGGCGCTGCCTTATATCCGTGTACGGCTGACTTATTGTAATATAGAGACGGAAGATATCCGTTATTTTTATGAAGATTATGAATTTGCGAAGCTGGAGGCATGGTTTCAGCAATTGATCGGTGATTACCGCAAATGGGCGGATTATACCTGGCAGTGGAGAGAGCTTAGACAGCAGTCCATTGCCGGAATGCAATTCCCCTTCGATTACCGGGACGGACAAAAGGAATTGGTCAGTTATGTGTATCAGACCATTTATCATAAGAGAAAACTGTTCTTGGAAGCACCTACCGGAGTGGGCAAGACCATATCCACTATATTTCCAACGGTAAAGGCGATGGGGAAGGACATGGGAGACAAGCTGTTCTATCTGACAGCCAAGACCATCACCCGTACAGTGGCAGAGGACACTTTTTCTCTGTTGCGGGAGAAGGGACTGCGATTCAAAAGTATTATTCTGACAGCGAAAGAGAAGATCTGTTTTCAGGAACGTACTGAATGTAATCCGGAGCAGTGCCCTTATGCCAAAGGACATTTTGACCGGATCAATGATGCAATTTATGATCTGTTGACCCGGGAAGAGAGCTTTACCAGAAGCAAAATAGAAGAATATGCCCTGAAACATCAGGTATGCCCTTTTGAATTCGGACTGGATTTAAGTCTGTTCGCAGATGGGATTATCGGAGATTATAATTACCTCTTTGATCCCCATGTGTATCTGAAGAGATTTTTCGGGGACGGCAGTCAGGGGAATTATGTCTTTCTGATCGACGAGGCACATAATCTCTTAGAGCGGGGCAGAGAGATGTACAGCGCACCTCTGCGGAAGGAAGACCTCTTGGAACTGAAGCGGGAGATAAAACAGACAATCATGTCGGAAATGGAAGAGGCATCTTTCAAAAAACACCATAAAGACGAGATTTCCGGACAAATGACATTAGAAATGACAGATGTGTCAAAACAACTGCCACAGGTTAGTATTCCGGAGGAGAGCGACGGAACAGATTCTCTGTATATCAAGGGGCGTAAGCTGAAGAAATCCGATGGAAAAAGTACCTTTGTGCGGGAAGGCTATGCGGAACGGATCAGCCAGCTGCTGGAGAAGTGTAACGCCCAGCTGTTGTCCATGAAGCGGGATTGTGATGGCTACCGGCTGGTAGATGACATAGACATGTTAGTACAGCCTCTGACCAGGCTTCATGGCATCATCAGCGATTATCTGGAGGAGCAGGAGAAGGTCAGTCTGGAGGTGCGGGAGAACCTGCTGGACTTCTACTTCAAGCTCAGCCATTTCCTGGATATTTATGAAAGACAGGACGAAAACTATGTGAAATATACCAGAATGTGTGAGGACGGAAGCTTTGAACTGAAGCTGTTCTGTGTGAATCCCAGGGAAAATCTGAAGGAATGCATGCTCAGGGGACGCAGTACGATCCTGTTTTCCGCCACATTTCTGCCGATCCAGTATTATAAGAATCTGCTGGGTGGCGAGAAGGAAGACTATGAGGTATATGCGCACTCGGTGTTCGATCCCGAGAAGCGCACCATATTGATTGCCGGGGATGTGACCAGCAAGTTCACCCGCAGATCCCGGGAGGAGTACTACAATATTGCCCGCTATATTCATGAAGTCGTAAAGAACCGGCATGGCAATTACATGGTGTTTTTCCCTTCTTATTCCTTTATGGAGCATATTTATGAGATTTATGAGCAGTATTTTATGACAGAAGAAGAGGAATGCCTGGTACAGCAGGAATCCATGAATGAGGAAGAGAGGGAATACTTCCTGAACCGCTTCCGGGGCAATGAGGACTGCGACCTGCAGAGCCTTATCGGAATGGAGATCGAGGAGGAAGAGGAACAGACGCTGATCGGGTTCTGTGTGCTGGGAGGTATCTTCGGAGAGGGAATCGACCTGAAAAAGGACAGCCTCATCGGTGTGATCGTAGTAGGAACCGGACTGCCACAGGTAGGCTGTGAACGGGAAATCCTCAAGGACTATTTTGATGACAATGGGGAAAACGGCTTTGATTATTCCTACCGTTATCCCGGAATGAATAAAGTCCTGCAGGCGGCGGGACGTGTCATACGGACCGCGGAAGATGTGGGGATTATCGTCCTGTTGGATGAGCGTTTCAGGCAGTATTCTTATCGCAGAATGTTCCCCAGAGAGTGGGAACAGGTAGTGCCTGTGACCGTGGATACGGTGGCTAAAAAGGTGGAGCGATTTTGGGACGCCTGGTTGTGGCAGCAACGATGACATTTGATATGATAACAGAGTTGATATACAACGTGACAATCCACATAACCACATATGACACGTGTGTATATGTGGATAACTCGGTGGATTTTGTGGATTATTTCAGCTTTTTTATAAAAAAAACGACAGATGAATCAAAAATAGTGTATAATAGCAAAAGAATGGATGTGGACAAATCATAAAAATAGTACTGAACCAGTCAATGATAATATGATGGCGGGGGCTTTTGACCCCGACATCATCAAATGAAGACAGCATGAAATTAAGGCAGAAAGGCATGGTGACCAATATGTGGGCTTATGAAAGTGTTTTTTATCAGATCTATCCTATGGGATTCTGTGGAGTTCCTTTTGAAAATGATGGAATACAGAGACATGAGATCAAACGTGTGGAGGAATGGATCCCCCATATGCAGAAGCTGGGAGTGAATGCCGTTTATTTCTCTCCGGTATTTGAATCGGATACCCATGGTTACAATACCAGGGATTACCGCAAAATTGATGTAAGGCTGGGAACCAATGAAGATTTTAAGGAAGTATGTGACGCACTGCATGCGGCAGGAATCCGGGTTGTGTTAGACGGTGTGTTCAATCATGTGGGCAGAGGTTTTGCACAGTTTCAGGATGTGATTAAAAACCGCGAGAACTCTCCTTATGTGAACTGGTTCTACCGTATTGATTTCGGCGGCAATTCCAATTACAACGACGGACTGTGGTATGAGGGCTGGGAAGGCTGCTTTGATCTGGTGAAGCTGAACCTGCAGAACCCGGAGGTAGTGAACTACCTGTTAGACAGCGTGAAGGGCTGGATTGATGAATTCGGTATCGACGGTCTGCGTCTGGATGTGGCATACAGCCTGGATGAGAATTTTGTCAGAAGACTGCGGGAAGTGACCGGTGCCTACAAGCAGGATTTCTTCTTATTAGGCGAGATGCTTCACGGAGATTATAATCGCCTGATGAATGATCAGATGTTGCATTCCGCAACGAACTACGAGTGTTATAAGGGACTTTACAGCAGCTTCAACAGCATGAATATGTTTGAGATCGTGCATTCCCTGCTGCGACAGTTCGGGCCGGAGAATTGGACATTATATAAGGGAAAGCATCTGTTGTCCTTCGTGGATAACCATGATGTGACCCGAGTGGCAAGTATTTTGAATAATGAGAAGCATCTGCCGCTGATCTATGCCATGGCATTCGGCATGCCGGGGATCCCCTGTGTCTACTATGGAAGCGAATGGGGCTTCAAAGCCAGAAAAGAAGATGGTGACCCTGCACTGCGTCCCTGCTTTGACAAGCCGGAGTGGAACGGTCTGTGTGACTGGATCAGCAGACTGGCAGAGGCCAAGAAGCATTCCGAGGCGCTGAATTACGGAGCTTTTCGTTCGGTACTGTTGACCAATAAGCAGTGCATTTTCGAGAGAAAGTCGGAGCATGAGAGAGTACTGGTGGCCATCAATGCAGACGGAGCGGACTTCATGGCACATTTTGATGCCGGATGTGGAACAGCGGTGGATCTGATCACCGGAGAGAAACATGACTTTGGCGGCGGCAGTCTTCTGCCTGCGTACAGTGCATATTTCTGGCTGATGGAAAACTAACGGAGAATTTATTTATGAAGGTACTGATCTTATCCACCGGAACCGGTGAGGGACATAATTCCGCTGCAAAAGCGGTGAAAGAACAGTTTGAAAAACGGGGTATTCCCTGTGAGTTGGCAGATGTACTGAATTTTGCTTCGGACAAAGCGCTTACGGACGCCGGATCTACATCTGGAGCACAGTCCGGGCGAAAAAGGTGTTCGCCGGAGCGTACCGGGTAGGCAGGGCCATTTCGTCTGCCAGATTAAAGTCACCGGTGTATTTTGCCAATGCTTTGTATGCGGATAAGCTGTGTAACTATATCACAGAGAACGGATATGATACGGTGGTAATGCCACATCTGTTCCCGGCGGAGGCAATGACCTGGCTGCTGCGACAGCATAAGCTGGACGTACAGACTTATTTTATTGCCACGGATTATACCTGTATCCCTTTTACCGAGGAGACAAAGGTGGATTACTATTTTATCCCGCATGAGGAACTGGCGACGGAGTTCATCAAACGTGGCATCCCTGCGGAGAAGTTGGTTCCCACGGGAATTCCGGTATCGGAGAGGTTCCTGCAGCTTCCGGGAAAAAGAGAAGCGCGAGGGCAGCTGGGGATTCCGGTAGATAAATCCTGTATCCTTATGATGACGGGCAGCATGGGGTACGGTCGTGTGGAAAGCATGACGGCGAAGCTGGTGGAGCAGACCGGCGAGGATATTCATTTGTATATCCTGGGGGGAACCAATGAAGAGCTGAAGAAGACACTCCGGGATACCTATGCCGATACAGAGCGAGTGCATGTACTGGATTTTACCCTGAAAGCGCATCTCTACATGGCAGCGGCGGATATTCTGTTCACCAAACCGGGTGGACTGACTTCTACGGAAGCGGTGGCAGCGAAGGTTGCATTGGTACACACTAAGCCGATCCCCGGATGTGAGGATCGTAATGTTGCTTTTTTCACACAACATGGGATGTCTGTATCAGGTGGTACGGAAGATGCCGTGATACAAAAGGGACTAAAGCTTCTGCGGGATTCAGAGGCACAGGCCGAAATGCGGAAGTGTCAGGAAAAATACGGAAAGCCTTACGCAGCAGATACAGTCTGTGAATTCATCTGCGGACAAAAGGAAGCAGCGGAAGCAGCACAAGAGGAAGATTAGGCACAGAGAAAAACGGCAGACAGGAGAGACAGATGATCATACGTGAACTGGGAATGACAGTCTTCGGATTGTTATGTGGAAGTATATTGTTCGGCAGGGCATTGCCGAAGTGGATCAAAGGAATTGATGTCACTGAGGTCAGCAACGATCACAATCCGGGGACTGCCAATGCCATGAAATATGCAGGAGTGCCTGTCGGGATCCTGTGCCTGCTGGGAGATTTGTTAAAAGGAGCACTGCCGGTATACGTAGCAGTTGGCATGGGACTTGAGACAGACAGCTGGTTTCCGCTTATCATGGCGGCACCGGTACTGGGGCACGCCTATTCCCTGTTTTATCATGGGAACGGAGGCAAAGCCATTGCGGTATCCTTCGGCGTGTTGATCGGACTGGCACCGGTACAGCCGGAACTGCTGCTGTTGCTGATCATATTGTATTTGTTGGGTTCTGCCCTTCTGATCAGACCGCACACCAAAAGAACCCGTATCACTTATATCTTTTTTGCCGTGGGAGCAGCGGCTCTGCTGATGATACAGAGAATACCACGGCAGGTATTTTGGGGAGCACTTCTGATCTCTGCCATTGTGATCCATAAAAACAGTATCCGTCAGGAGTTTCTGGAGGAGGCGACGGAATCTTTGGAAAGTCTTTAGAATTTCTTACGGTTTCTCTATATTGACGCATGATATTATATGCCGTATAGTATAGCCACAGAGCAATACTATACGGCATATAATATTGTAAGGAAAGCCGGATAGCCGCAAATTTCAGAGAGGAGCGATAGGATGCTTTTTAATACAGGAGCAGCTCTGCTGGATGCTATCGTGCTGGCGGTGGTCGCCCGGGAACCGGAAGGAACCTATGGGTACAAGATCACCCAGGAGGTCCGGCAGGTGATCGAACTGTCGGAATCCACCCTGTATCCCGTGCTTCGGAGACTACAGAAGGACGAATGCCTGGAGGTCTATGACAGGGAATGCAGCGGCAGGACGAGACGCTATTACAAGGTCACCAAAGCAGGGGCTGGGCACAGCTTCATTTATATGAAAGCGAGTGGCGAAGCTACAGCGGGAAGATCACAGGACTGTTTGAGGGAAGACCGGTGAAGAGGTCAGAGGCGTAACGATGCACAGATGGGAGAAAAAATAGATGAGTAGAACGGAGTATATGAGGCAGCTGGAGAGCCTGCTGCAAAATATTCCCGACACAGAGCGGGAAGAAGCGTTACAATATTATAATGAATATTTTAACGATGCGGGACCGGAGAATGAACAGAATGTTATTGAGGCACTGGGGAATCCTGCGAAGGTGGCGGAGAATATTAAAAAAGATATTCTGTGGAACGGGTACGGAGAGAACAGCTACCAGAGAGCAGGAGCCGACAGCCGGGCAGTGATCACTTATCCGGCAGATCCGCAGACAGAAAATGGTAATGGAGAACAACGTAACCGGCAGAGCGATGCGTCACAAACTGCACAGGCACAGGTGGTATCTCCACAGAAAAAAGAAGGAATGTCCACCGGTATGATCGTGCTGATCGTAATTTTATGTATTTTGGCATCCCCGGTGATCCTGGGAGCAGCTTCCGCAGGCATCGGTGTGGCAGCAGGGCTGATCGCCGGATGGTTCGGACTGATCATCGGTTTCGGAGCAACGGCAGTAGCACTGATACTGGTTCTGATCGCACTGGTGGCAGTAGGGATCATCAGTATGTTTACGCATCCATTTGTGGGAATGTGCCTGATCGGTGCCGGACTGATCTGCGGAGGTGTCGGACTTCTGTTCCTGATGCTGACCGTGGCCATGGCGGGAATCGCTACACCGGCGATCTGTTGTTGGATCGGAGGATTATTCCAGAAAAGAGGTAAAAAAGAAGCATGAGAAAATTTATGAAGGGCTGTGCCATCACAGCGTTGATATTTACATTATTGGGACTGATCCTGGGAGTGAGCGGAAGCCTGGGGAATGGCTCCACGCATTTTTCGCCGGGGGAGATCCTGTCAGCGGTTACCCTGGGAAGAATCTCCGGAGAAGAGGTGGATGACTGGAGCAACGGTGTGACGGAGCAGATCCGGGAAAATATGGGCGATGTGCACTATGATCTGGAGGACAATGTGGATTATGACTCAGATTATGAAGTTAGGTCGGGAAAGATAGAGCTGTATGTTCTGGGGGATGACAGTCAGGGCATCACGGATCTACAGGTGCAGGTCGGTGGCTGTGTCATGAAGATTCAGGTGTCGGAGGACAACTGCTTCCGGGTAGAAGCCGACGGAATGCGAAAGTTCCAGGGATATGTGGAAGGCGGTACGATGGAGATCCGCGGAACCTCAAAAGTAAGCAGCAACAGTGAAGGTAATCTGGGCGGTTCCATCTGCCTGTATGTGCCTGAGGGATATCATTTTGAAAATACCTCTTTGGATCTGGGCGCCGGAAGCCTCAGTGTAGAGGAATTGCAGACGGGGGCGCTGGAAGCCAATGTGGGTGCCGGCAAGATGACGTTTGAAAAACTGGATGCTGATCAGGCAGAGTTAGACTGTGGTGCCGGTCAGATGACAGTAGAAGAACTGAGCAGCCGCGTGGCAGAGGTGTCCGTAGGAATGGGATCCGTCCGTCTGAACGGAGATGTGACCGAACGATTGGACGGAGAGTGCTCCATGGGAGAACTGAAACTGACACTGGCAGGAACGCAGACAGATTTCAACTACGACTTAAGCTGCGGTATGGGTGAACTGAAAGTCGGTGATGACAGCTACAACGGCCTGGCACAGGAGAAACAGATCAACAACAACGCCTCTAAAAATATGGAGCTGGAATGTGCCATGGGCAGCGTTGTGGTGGAGTTTAAGTAAAATACTGCCGGACAGAGTTACTTTTATATCACGGCAGTAAAAAATCTTCTTTCATTTGAAAAATTATCGTTATAATACCGCCTGAATGGAGTTATTATCCATCAGGCGGTATTTTTTCTGTCAAAATGCATTTCTACCTCAATAAATTTCAAAAATTACCGCTCGAGAAAAATAAATGCACACGGAGCGGTAATTTTGAGAGTCTTCTTCATAATTTGGTAAAAAAATACCGCCCAAAGTATTGTAACAGGTTCGCAGGCTGTATCGTGGGGATGTCAATTATATTTGTCAAATATTCTTGACAAAAGCGAAATGATTGTGTACAATCTAAATAAATATAAATTGTATAAAATTAAATAGTAAAAAATCAAACAGAGAATAATGATGAATTGGAAAGAACCGGAAAATGTGTAGCAGTACATGGTTGAAAGGCAGATGAAAATGAATAATAAATATGACAAATTAAAACTGGAAAACCAGTTATGTTTTCCGCTGTATGCGGCAGCTAAGGAAATAGTAAGGCAGTACAAACCGTTTCTTGACCGGCTGGACATGACTTATACGCAGTATATTGCCATGATGGTTCTGTGGGAGCACAGGGAAGTGACCGTGAAAGAGCTGGGGGAGTATCTCTATCTGGACTCAGGTACTCTGACCCCACTTTTGAAGACCATGGAGAAAAAAGGATGGGTGGAACGGAACCGCTCGAAGGAAGATGAAAGAGTGCTGATTGTCACGATCACGGAGGTGGGAGACAAGCTGAAAGAAAAGGCAGTGTGTGTGCCGGAGCAGATGGCAGGTTGTATCCATTTGGAGAAAGAGGAAGCTATACAGCTATATCAGCTGTTGTATAAAATTCTTGGTAAATTTTAAGGAGGAAATGACGATATGAACATTTATGATTTCAGTGTGGATAAGATCAACGGAGAATTTACTTCTCTCAGAGAATACGAAGGAAAGGTGATCTTGATCGTAAACAGTGCAACCAGATGCGGATTTACCCCACAGTATGATGAATTAGAGGATCTGTATGAAGCTTATGTGGAGGATGGATTTGTCATTTTGGAATTCCCGTCAAACGAGTTTGGGCAGCAGGCACCGGAAAGCAATCAGGAGATCGCGGCATTTTGTGATGCAAAATTCGAGATCCATTTTCCCCATTTTGCAAAGGTGCTGGTCAACGGAGAATATGCGAATCCCTTATTCAAATACTTACAGAATGAGCAGGGATTCCGTGGATTCGACGAGGAACACCCGCTTACAGCCATGCTGGAGAGTAAGTTTGAAAGGGAAAACCCCAATTACAAAAACGAACCGGATATCAAATGGAATTTTACAAAATTCCTGGTGGATCGTTCCGGCAAAGGCGTAGCACGCTTTGAGCCGACGGCGGATTTCGATAAGATCAAAAAGGAGATTGAGAAGCTGCTTTGAGGTATGGAGCCGATATTGGGGCTATAAGACCGTAAAATTGAAATATTGGCAGGGAAGATATAACATTGAGTTAATATGATATTATGAGGTGTAGCATGTACAATATAGGAATTTGTGACGATGGAGAAAATATTTGTGCATCTGTTGAAAATATGTTATTGAAGTATGCAGAGAAAAAAGCAGTTCAGGTAGACGTGCAGGTCTGGTACACAGGGGAGAAACTAAGAGATTATCTGGCGAGTGGAAATCATCTGGATATCCTTTTCCTTGACATAGAATTGTTCAAAATGACGGGAATCGAAGTAGGAAATTATATCAGGAACGTGCTAGACAATATGGGGTTACAGATCATATATATTTCAGGAAAAGCATCGTATGCTATGCAACTGTTTAAAACACAGCCGATGGATTTCCTGGTAAAACCGATCCAGCAGGAGCATATTGACCATGCGATGGACAGGGCACTTAAAATTATTCAGAAGAGGAAGGAAAAATTTGAATTCCGACAGGGAAAAGATTATTACTATCTTGCCATGGGAGATATCGTGTACTTTGAAAGCAAAGGAAAAAAAATAAGAATTGTTACTACACGGGATACTTATGAAATTTACGGAAGACTAAGGAACATCGTAAAGAAATTAACAGATGATTTTATTATGATTCATCAGTCTTATGTGGTAAATAAAGAATATGTCCTGCGGTATACCTATGAAATAGTGGAATTATTTGATGGAACCATGTTGACAATCAGTAAGGCAAAGCGTAGACAGGTCAGGGAAAGAATACTGGGGGATGAATAATCATGTTGGATTTTGGGATTAGTGCCATAACCAATTTTTTGCGTATATATTTGATTTATCGTTTTGTGAATATTTTTTTTGAAAAAACGGAAGAAAAAAGGGAGCGGATTTTTCTGGTGTGCGTCTGCTTTTATGTTACCAATACGGCACTGTTCTGGATATTTCATACTGTATGGATCAATATTATATGCAATCTGGTAGGAATTGGGGCAATTGTAAGGCTGTACACAAAATCATTAAAAACGAATCTGTTTGTAACAGCTTCCATTTATTTGATTAATATGGGGTGTGACGTAGCAAGCACTATGCTTTTCATACAGTATGAAGATGGGCAGCGATTTGACCAGATTTATGAAGTAGTATCTGTATTTATGATTCTGGTGTGTCTGATTCTCGCGGGAAAAATCATTACAATACATAGAAATGCGGAGCAGACGCAGAATACAGCGCTGATACTGGTTCCTTTATGTAGTATAGCAGTCCTCTGGCTATTGATTTATTTAGAAATCTGTGAGGAAGTGGGAATAGCTATTGTAGCAATGGGATTGCTAGTTATTAATTTCTTTATGCTATACTTGTATAATCAGTTGCTTCATTCTGTATTGCAAAAATATGAGACGGAGATGCTGAAGAATCAGGTGAAGATTTATGCAAATCAGCTTGATGTAATTTTTCATAGCGAGGAAAAGGTAAAAGCGTTGCGGCATGATATGAAATATCATATGAACGAATTGAAGTTAATGGCAGGCAAATATGATGCTGTGGAGATTCAGGACTATATCGACCACATGGAATATTTTCTGCATAATCCCAGAGAAATCGTTTCTTCGGGCAATGTAGAGATTGACAGTGTTCTGAACTATATGTTGCAGAGGGCAAAGGAGGAACTGAAGACAGTTACTGTCAAAGTAATTCTTCCAGAGGAAATCAAACATTCCTTTGATTTGAATATACTGTTGGGAAATCTGTTGGAAAATGCAATAGAAGCTGCGGAACGAACGGAAAATAAGTATCTGAATGTTTCAATTACATTGCAAAAAGGTATACTGAGAATCAGGATAGATAACAGCTTCGTAACAGAAAGTACTTCATACAAAGAAGAGAGAGACGGAAGCAGAATTCTTCAGACAACGAAGAAGAGAAAGGAATTGCATGGTATTGGACTAAAAAATGTCAAAAAGATTGTAGAGTCCTATAATGGTAATATGGAGATACATATGGAGAATGACATTTTCAGTGTGAACATTATTCTATATATGTCACAAATTTAAAACAGAATTTAAATGTTGAAAAGGCATGGCTGTCAGTAGAGTCATGCTTTTTTTGCCTATTTTTTCCAAATACATAGCCAAATTATGACATGAAAAGGCACAGTAAGTTTTTTTATGGTAAATTCTAGTCAGAAAGGAGGAGAAAGCAATGCAGAAAATTAAAACTACAGTAAAGAAAACCATTGCATATTTGGCAAAAAAGTCTGCCAATATGGAAGCGAACACTGCCTGTCCTTGCATTGGTTTTCAGCCCAAAGAACCGCAGACTGTAAAAAAGTTGCGTAAGTTCTGATGCTGGCGGATCGTATAGCAGATTTCCTTTTCAAAGGAGGAAACATTACGGATGAAGAGAAGGAAATTATCTGTTTTGGATTGGAAAGTTTGGAAGGAAATCTGTTAGGGATTGGATTAACGTTGATTGTTGGAATGTGTTTTAGGCAAGTTAGAGAAGCCATTCTCTTGTGGTGGCTACTGTTCCCTTTAAGAAAAAATGCAGGTGGATATCATGCGAAAACTAAAACAAAGTGTATGCTTATATCATTGATAATTCTGATTATAGCATTTATGTTTTTTTCTGCTTTTGAATGCACAGTTATATTTTGTGTTGTATGTGTCATGATAACAGGATGTGTTATATGGATTTTGTCACCTGTAGATAATCCATCAAAGGAACTTGATGTGGTTGAGCATAAGGTATATCGCAGGAGAACACGATTGGTGTTGGTGGTAGAAGGAAGCATTTTACTATTGGCATTGTACTTTCAATTGGATTTTGTAACTAAAAGTATTGTAATCGCATACTTTATTGTTAGCGTATCATTACTTATGGGATTGATTAGTAATAAATCCAAACAGATAAGCGTACACAAGATATAAATCGTTGAATCATGAGATAAAGAAAGGGTAGGGGGATTCCGAAACGGAGGATAAATCGAGGCTAAGGAAAAGAGAATCATAAAATCTGGCAACAGGCTGTGAAGTAAAAAGTCGGATGTCCTGAATGATTTCTTGACGGTAGATAGCAATAAGCTCCTTTCAAGGCGAATTGATTTTGACAACTTAACCGTACCATAGGGAACTGGTTGCTGCTATAAAAATTAGGAGTGATAAAGAGGTATGCCATGCTTCGCAGAACCGCATAAATACTGTCTGTGTGGAGTTTTGCTCATGGCTATTGAAAATGAACACAAGGAGGGTATATTCATGAGGTTAAAAAAAGTAGTTATACATCTAGCTGCAGTAACAGTTTTTTGCTTATCATCATTATGTGTTTTCGCAGGTAATTCTAGTTGGAGCTATAGGAATTATTCCAATGGTAGTTATGTTCCTAAATCGGGCAACATGAATTCAAGCTATAGTTCTGTTTATCCAGAAGCATATACAAACGTAACCTTCTCGCTGGATAGCAATAATGTTCAAAGCATAATTGAATATAACAATGGAAATAATAGTGTACACCAAGGTAAGATTGCATATTTAACAGTTGATGTCTCAAGTATTCGTGATGGAAGTGAAGATAAAATGGATGCATATACAATAGTGTCAGACTTACCAGATCCTAAATATGACTTAGAAAATGATGATTTGTTTGGAACTCGAAACGAGGAGTCCGAAGTGGTAGCGCTTGGTAAGGTAGAAGCAAAAAATTATTACGTTATAACGGGATGGAATGACCTCCGTGATGGTAGCAGTGGTTGTTCAGGACACTGGAATTGCCAATTTGCAATGAGCCAAAAAGGTATATCAGATTACAACAACCTAACACAATCATCGCGGGTTCAAGCCACAATAAACTATGGGAACACACGAGGACAGGATTAGTAAACAGGAGGGCTAAAATGAAATTATTTAAATTATGTTCAGTTTTATGTGTCACGCTCTGTATAGTTGGCTTAGGCATTAATCTTCATGTATCTGCAAGTACAGGACTGGAAGAAAAAAACAGGAAAGTAGAAGAATATGTTCAACAAGTTCAGGAACATAACGAAGAGGTATCATTACTTAATCTTGAAGATATCCCAGCCACAATAACATTAGAGAATAATATTACATATACACAACTGTCAGAGTACATAGCAGATAACAATTTGGAGACTGTTCAATTACAAGCTAGGGGAATTGATGCTAATGGGGAAAGAGTAACATTTGCTTCAAAAACATACAAAGGATTGTTTGAGACCGATCAAATGATAAAGCGACTTGCTCAAGACAATAATATAGAATTTGTCGGTTACAATGCAATGTATGTATTAATTGATTCTACTCAGATTATTTCAGTCCAAAATGATGATTTAACGTTTTTAATTGAAACTTCCATAGCAGATGTGCCGGCTACATTATCAAATGAAAAATCAGTTGAATTTCCTCATTCGTTAGCATGGACAATAGAAGAACTACATTAAATATTATAATTTATGAATGAAAGTGTCAACGGGGTAGTCATAATTAGATTTACCTCGTTGACTATATATTGAGCTATCAAACTTTAGTAACTAAGTAACTTATCTTTGACAATTAGATGAGAAAAATTTTATAATTAAATATAGAAATTCTTTTTCTTACTCATGTATGTTCCAGTTCCGTATTTTTAAGACCGTTACTATAAGTTTGGAGTAATAAATAATAAAGAGGTTAGTTGTGTTTTGCAAAATCGCATAAATTCTGAATGTGTAGAGTTCTATTTATGACTGCTTGGCAATGTTAAAGGGGATATGTTGTGTAAAAATTAGAATAATACTAATTTTGGGGGCTTTGTATGAAAATAATTAAAAGGATTACATTTTTATTGTTTATACTTTCTGTTATTGTTTTTTTAGATTTAGCACATAATTATTTTAATGCTACCTTTACTGAATTACACGATGGCATTATGCTAACGGGATTTTTTAGTAAAATTATTTACGGCGACAACAGTTGGTCTCTATTTCGCTTTTATAATGGCTTTATTACTTCTTTGAGGATAGTATCTTTTTTAGGCATCTTGAATATTGCTTTAGCGCATATTGAAAGACTAAAAAAGAATCCTAAATAAAATTGCAGGTTTTCTAACTTTTGGATATATTAAGATGAGTTAAATATATGGATTTATTTCCAGTGAAAGATTATGAGGAGAGATACCAGTATCAATCTGCTGGAGATATACTTTATAATCTTGCTAGAGTGTGACAGAATGACTCATATTATGTATAGAAAAGTAGAAGACGATAAAAAACTCGCCTACAAACATAAAACCGCCCCCTAATTCCAACAGAAATTCAAACACATACGGGTCTTTGATAATGTCACTTGGAGCAGCCATTTCAATACCTTTTTCCGCGAGGGCAAGTACCGTTTCCTTGTTCGTCTTTCCTTCTGACAGCAATAATCGTTCATAGAGAGAAGTGGAAATCTGCCGCTTTATAGTTCTCGTATAGACCAACCGGAGTTGATGGTTTCCTTTTCATAAAAACTGCGTTTGTCTGGGTCCGAAATCGTCAACAGCTCACAATAATGCGACCACGACAATTTTCCAGACACCGTCTGGAATTTTTGATGGTGCATATAGAATAGACGCATATTGTATAGATTGGAAACAGAAAACCCCTTTCCAAACTCTTTTGTTAACTCTTTTGAAAGCTGTTTGAGTGTCTGCTTTCCGTAATCTGCCCGGTCTTTATTTTCCTGCTCATGTTCAACAATAACTTTTCCTATATTCCAGTAGGTAGACAACAATTCCGTATTTACCTGTATCGCCACGCGCTGACGTGCATTTAATAACAATTCTCTGATTTCATTCATCATAGAATCAGTATGTGTCAAATTACTCAATTTTAATGCCCCCTTTCGAAGTGGAGGATAGCCAGTATAATATAAAAAAAGAATCGTAGCACACCGCTTAAGCATTTTGCTATACGGGATCTCATTTGAGAACAACCACAATTCCTTTTCTAATATAAAATATAAAAGAGATGCAGTAAAAAGTCAATCGAATCATTGATTTTTAATACTTCTTACAACAACGCTGCCAGATACTTTTCAAACACTACGCCCTCCTGCACGGGCGTTCCGGCCTTTTCGCTTCCGGCGATGCACAGACCTACGAAGTTCGCTGCCTTCTGCACGGAGGTGAGCAGAGTCTCTCCGCGGACGGCATCGGCGGCGAGAATGGAGGCAAAGATGTCTCCGGTGCCGGGGCGGGAGGCTCCGGCGATGGGGCTGGCTACAGTGGTATAGATGCCGTCATCCCACAGGAAGTTTACCAGAGAATCTCCCTGGCGGATCCCAGTGATGACGATGGAGGCACCAGAGACAGTGCCAACGGAGGCTTCGCTGGATGAAACAGACTCCTGCTGGCAGATGTCAGCTAGCCGCTCACACAATCCGGACAGCTCCTGCATCGTCCATTCCCCATCCTTCCAGGGAGTCCCGGTCAGCAGGCAGGCCTCTGTGATATTCGGCGTGATAATATCCGCCAGAGGCAGCAGTTCCTTCATCTTCTGAACATGCGTTTCTGTGATGGAGGAGTAGGCCCTGCCGTGGTCTCCCATGACCGGATCCAGCAAAAACAGGGGCGGACGGAACATTTCCACGAACTCCCGTACAATGTCGATCTGCTCTTCATTTCCTAAGAATCCACAGTATAACCCATCGAAGGTAAGTCCCAGTTCGTTCCATACTTTTATATAATCTCGCATATGAGAGGTGTAGTCATCAAAATGGCAGAGAGGAAATCCCAAATGGTTCGATAAAACAGAAGTAGGCACAGGGCATACCTGTACCTTCATTACGCTGATCACGGGCAGGGACACGGTGGTGGAGCAGCGCCCGAAACCGGCAATATCATTGATCATAGCAAGGCGGGGAACAAAATCCCCGCCTTTTTGTGCATTTCTATCAGAAGTATCGAAATTAGATCTCATGGAATAATCCTGCTTTCTTCAGTGCCGGACGAAGTGCCAGATAGAATACGGAAGCACAGATCACAGCAACGATGGCGTTGACACCGGTAGTTACGGTGCTGATCTTGGCAAGAGCCTTGGAAATATCCTGAGGCACACCCAGCAGATACATTTTATAGAAGTAACCAACCAACGGATCCGCTACCACGTTAAATGCCATACCGCAGGCAGAAGCAAGGATCGTTACGCCGGTCACGTATTTTGCGGAATGTTCTTTGCTTAAGTGGAAGATCTTGTGAGCTACCAGACCTACGATCAGACCGATGCACAGCTTTAACAGGAAGGTCTTAGGAGCACTGGTCACATAAGCGGTGGTCAGATCGGCGATGGTCATACCGATGGCACCGGCAAGTCCGCCCCAGTATCCGCCAAGCAATAAAGCTGCCAGTACACAGAACACATTGCCCAGATGGAACGCTGTTTTCTCGGGACCTACGGGAATGTCGATCTTGAAGAAAGCAAATCCGATATAGCACAGAGCTGCTAACAGACCTGCCTGCGCCAGCTTCTTCACATCTGCCTTCTGTGCGGGAACCACGCCTGCAATCGCATTATACAATCCCTTGATCGTCAGCAAAATAGCGAAGAATACAAGCACCAGGCTGTAAGAATAAGGACGTTCTGCGGAAAGCTTCTCATCGGACAGAGTGGACTTCTGAGCGGATAACTCATCCTTCTGTGTATTCAGGGCATCCAGATCTCCGTCTGCTGTGCCGCCGGTGACTGCCTCAATGGAAGCTTCTACTTCTTCCAGCTGTGCCTTGACATCACTTAACTGGCTGCCATAAGCAACGGACTCTTGATAACTGTTATTGTGGGTAATGACTGTCAGGACGATTCCCAGGATCAGGAGAATGGCTCCCACGATCAATACGCCGTATGATTTTTTCTTTTCCATAATGATGATCTCCTCTTTTAATTTCTTTTTCATAATTCCCATTTGTTCGGTGGGATATGTTAGGATTCAGTGTATAGAAAAAGTGGCTTGCTTAAAAGAGCCAGAATATGTTTTTTTTACCATGCCAGTTTATACATGAAAACAATACATTCTGAAGGAAAAATATGCAGGAAAACAAGATTTCCTTGACAAAGTCGGAATTTCTGTACTATATTTTTTATTAGTAATTAACCAAATCCAAAAGGCAATGACGAAGAGGAGTACACATTTCCCCTTACCAGAGAGAGCGGCTGCATGTATGCGCTGGAAGGCTGCTTCAAGACAGGAATGTGGAAGGTAGCTTCCAAGCCGGAGAGCCGAGACCGGATATTCCGGGCGTAGGTTTTCACGAGTTATCCCCGTTACCGGATAGGACTTTGTAAGAAGTCGCGAGGCAGCGCAAGCTGTGAACAAAGGTGGTACCGCGTTACTGACGCCCTTTGCTGACGAGAGTCGGCAGAGGGCTTTGTTAATTTCAGGAGAATTTAAGGAGGAAGCAATGAGCAAAGAATTAGCCAAGACCTATGACCCCAGCGGCATAGAAGACAGACTGTATCAGAAGTGGCTTGACAAAAAGTATTTCCATGCGGAGGTAGATCACAGTAAGACTCCCTTCACTATCGTGATCCCGCCCCCAAATATCACAGGACAGCTCCACATGGGACATGCATTGGACAACACCATGCAGGATATCCTGATCCGTTATAAGAGAATGCAGGGCTACAATGCACTGTGGCAGCCCGGCACCGACCATGCAAGTATCGCTACCGAGGTCAAGATCATCCAGAAGCTGAAGGAAGAAGGCATCGACAAGCACGATCTGGGTCGTGAAAAGTTCTTAGAGAGAGCCTGGGAGTGGAAGAAGGAATACGGCGGACGTATTATTGGTCAGCTGAAAAAGCTGGGTTCTTCCTGCGACTGGGACAGAGAGCGTTTCACCATGGATGAGGGCTGTAACAAGGCAGTCACCGAAGTATTCGTGAAGATGCACGAAAAAGGCTATATCTACAAGGGTGCCCGTATCGTTAACTGGTGTCCCGTATGTAATACCTCCATCTCCGATGCAGAGGTAGAATATCAGGAGCAGGCAGGACATTTCTGGCACATCAAGTATCCGCTGATGAACGAGGACGGAACGCCCAGCACCACAGAGTTTCTGACCTTTGCCACTACCCGTCCCGAGACCATGTTAGGTGATACCGCAGTAGCCATCCATCCCGATGATGAGCGTTACACCCATCTGCATGGCAGAAAGGTACTGCTTCCTATCGTAAACCGTGTGATCCCTATCGTTGAGGATGCTTATGTAGACAGAGAGTTCGGTACCGGTGTCGTGAAGATCACTCCGGCGCATGACCCCAACGACTTTGAGGTTGGTAAGCGTCATGATCTGCCCGTGATCAACATCCTGAATGATGATGCCACCATCAATAAAAACGGCGGCAAGTTCGAGGGCATGGACCGCTATGAGGCGAGAAAAGCCATCGTGGAAGAACTGGATCAGATGGGCCTGTTAGTAAAGATCGAAGATCATGTACACAACGTAGGTACCCATGACCGTTGTAAGACCACCATCGAGCCCATGGTAAAAGACCAGTGGTTCGTTAAGATGGATGAACTGATCAAACCTGCAAGAGAAGCAGTAAAAAATGGTGAGATCAAGCTGATCCCCGAGCGTATGGAGAAGAACTACTTCAACTGGACGGATAACATCCGCGACTGGTGTATCAGCCGTCAGCTGTGGTGGGGACACAGGATTCCCGCTTATTACTGCGATGACTGCGGTGAAGTAGTCGTAGCCAAGGAGATGCCGAAGGTATGTCCCAAGTGCGGCTGCACCCACTTTACACAGGATCCCGATACGCTGGATACCTGGTTCTCCTCCGCACTGTGGCCTTTTGAGACCCTGGGCTGGCCGGAGCAGACCGAGGATCTGAAGTATTTCTATCCTACCGATGTCCTGGTAACCGGTTATGATATCATCTTCTTCTGGGTGATCCGTATGATCTTCTCCGGATACGAGCAGATGGGAGAGAAGCCTTTCAAGACCGTATTGTTCCACGGACTGGTACGTGACAGTCAGGGACGGAAAATGTCCAAATCTCTGGGCAATGGTATCGATCCTCTGGAGATCATCAGCCAGTACGGTGCCGATGCACTGCGTCTGACCCTGATCACCGGCAACGCACCGGGCAACGACATGCGTTTCTACTATGAGAGAGTAGAGAACAGCCGTAACTTCGCCAACAAGGTATGGAATGCTTCCCGTTTCATCATGATGAACATGGAGCAGGCACTGGAGAAGACCGGAAAAGATATCACCACCCCTGCGGCAGCAGATTTACAGCCCGTAGACAAGTGGATCCTGTCCAAGTTAAACACTCTGGTAAAAGATGTGACCGACAACATGGATCACTTCGAGCTGGGTATTGCCGTACAGAAGGTATATGATTTTATCTGGGATGAATTCTGTGACTGGTACATTGAGATGGTAAAACCCCGTCTGTACAGCACCGACGATGCAGTCAGCCAGAATGCGGCGCTGTGGACGCTGAAGACTGTCCTGATCGACGCCCTGAAGCTGTTACATCCATACATGCCGTTCATCACTGAGGAGATCTTCTGCACCATTCAGAATGAAGAAGAGTCCATCATGATCAGCAAGTGGCCGGAGTACAGCGAGGATCGTGCATTCCCCGCAGAGGAGAAGGCCATCGAAACCATCAAGGAAGCCGTTCGCGGTATCCGTAACATCCGTACCGAGATGAACGTGGCACCCAGCCGTAAGGCAAGTGTATATGTAGTCAGCGAAAATGACGAGATCCGTAAGATTTTTGAGGAGGGTAAGCTGTTCTTCGCAAGCCTTGCTTATGCGAATGAGATCATGATCCAGGCTGACAAGACCGGCATCGCAGACGATGCGGTATCCGTAGTGATCCCCGGTGCTACCCTGTACATTCCGTTTGCGGAGCTGGTAGACATCGCACAAGAGATCGAGAGACTGAAGAAGGAGCAGAAGAGACTGGAAGGTGAGCTGTCACGTTCTAAGGGAATGCTGTCCAATGAGAGATTCCTGTCCAAGGCTCCCGAAGCGAAGATCGCAGAGGAGAAGGAAAAGCTGGCAAAATACGAGCAGATGATGGAACAAGTGACAAAACGCTTAGAACAGCTGGCATGATCTGCAACGAAACGTACAGAATAAAAAGAACGTAAAGCATAAGGAATACGATGAGATTCGGTAATGACATGATAACGTTTGAAGAAGCGGTGGCATATCTGAAGGATATGCCCCGCTTTACTGTTAAAAAAAATCCTGCGGACAGCAGGGACCTTAAATGGTTTTTAAAAAAACTCGGAAATCCGGAGAAGGATCTGCGGATCATTCATGTGGCGGGCACCAATGGAAAAGGCTCCGTCTGTGCCTACATGAGTTCGATCCTGCGGGAAGCAGGCTATCGCACGGCTGTATTCACTTCACCTCATCTGGTGGATATGCGGGAGCGTTTTGCCGTGAACGGTGAAATGATCTCAGAGGAAGCTTTTTTACAGGGGTTTCTTGCGGTATGGGACGCTTTGCAGGAGACCAATTCTGCGAATACCGGGGACGGGCAGCGAGGGGAAGAAGCGCCACAGGAATTCGTTCTCAACTTTTATGAATACCTATTCTGCATGGCATTACTCTGTTTTGCAGAAGAAAAGCCGGATTATTGCATCATTGAGACCGGACTTGGGGGAAGACTGGATGCCACGAATTATGTGGACAATAAGCTCCTGACCGTCATTACGCGGATCAGTCTGGATCATGTACAGTATCTGGGAGACACCACAGCGAAGATCGCTGCGGAAAAGGCAGGGATCCTGCGCCCCGGTGTTCCGGTGGTGTATCTGGACGGGGATGCGGATGCCAGTGCGGTAATTTGCCGCAAAGCGTCAGAACTTGGTGCGATACAGATACCGGTGTCGAAAAAGGACTATACTTTCCTTGGATTTCGGAAGAAATACATTGATTTTTCCTTGTGCTCTGAGTATTATAATTATATTAGTCTTACTTTGCATACCATTGCACGCTACCAGATGGAAAATGCGGCATTGGCAGTACGGGCCGTGGAAGTGCTGTTTCGCAGTACGGACATGCCTGACGGCAGAATGTGTGCCGCAGCCGGGTGTCCCACTGTGGAAGAGATCCGACAGGGAATCCTTGGCTGCTTCTGGCAGGGACGCATGGAAGAAGTACTTCCGGAGGTGTACGTGGATGGTGCGCATAATGACGACGGCATCCGGGCTTTTCTGGATACCGTGGCAGAGGACGGCTGCACGGAGGGCAGGAGACTGTTATTTGGTGTGGCGGCGGATAAGGATTGCAGGCATATGATACAGAGGGTGATCACGTCGGGATTATTCGACCGGATCGCTTTTACGCATATGCGGACGGCGAGGTCGCTTTCGCTGGAAGAACTGAAAGGTTTACTGGCAGCTTATCCGGAAGACCGGTTTACTATGTATACGGAAGCGGATACGGCACTGCGGACGGAAGTCTCGGGCAGACAGCCAGGAGAACGGCTCTATATCGCGGGAAGCCTGTATCTTGTCGGGGAAATAAAGGAGTCTTTGGACCATGATCAATTTTGAAGAAGAACTGAAGAAATTTCATCCCAGTCTGGAAGTGGAAGACGCTGAGGAAGCTATCTACAATCAGGATCTGACCGATGCGGCGGATCTGTTGGTGAAAATGATAAAAGAATCCGAAGAAAAAGAAGAGAAATAAGGAGGGAGAGCATGTTTTGTTATAACTGCGGCTGCCATCTGTCAGAGCACGATTTCTGTACGTCCTGCGGAGCAGATGTATCCCTCTACAAGAAGATCATGTGTATGTCCAACCGTTTCTACAATGACGGTCTGGAGAAGCAGGAGTACGGGATCTCACAGGTGCGATCAACAGCTTACGGCAGAGCCTGAAATTTAATAAGAACAATATCGAAGCCAGAAATCTGCTGGGACTGGTGTATTTTGAGACCGGAGAGGTCGTTGCGGCACTGAGCGAATGGGTCATCAGCAAAAATATGCGGCCTGAGAAAAATATCGCGGACGATTACATCAATATGCTGCAGTCCAATGCGGCCCGCCTGGATGCCATTAACCAGACCATCAAGAAATACAATCAGGCACTGGTCTATTGTAATCAGGACAGCAAGGATCTGGCTATCATCCAGCTGAAAAAGGTACTGTCCCTGAACCCGAAGTTCATCCGGGCACATCAGCTGTTAGCCCTGCTTTATATGGACAGTGAACAGTGGGACAGAGCGGAGAGAGAACTGCGTAAGTGCATGGACATCGACCGCAACAATACGCTGACCCTGCGGTATCTGAAGGAAGTTGAGATGCAGCTGACTCCGGACGAAAATAGCAAGCAGACCGGACGCCGGAAGAAGGATGATGCGGTTCGCTACCAGAGTGACAATGAGATCATCATTCAGCCTTTGAATGTGAAGGAGCAGAAGAGTGCAGGTCTCTCTTCCCTGATCAATATTGCCATCGGTCTGATCATTGGTCTGGCCGTGATGTATTTTCTGGTGGTTCCGGCAGCGGTATCCAATGCCAACAATGAGGCCCAGAAGACCATCACCGACATCGGCAATCAGTTAGACACCAAGACCTCCCGGATCCAGGAACTGGAGACCCAGATGCAGGCACTGCAGACAGAGAATGATACGCTGAATCAGGAACTGCAGGGGTATGTGGGAACCGACGGTACGCTACAGACCATCGACAGCCTGTTAGCGGCAGCCACCACATATCTGGAGACGCAGGATATTACCCAGACGGCGGCTAACCTGGAAAGCATTTCGGCATCCGTGGATGTGGACAGTACTTCCGAAGCATTCCAGAAGCTGTACAAGACGTTGCTTGGCCTGATCGGGCCGCAGCTGTCCGCACAGTATTATGAGACAGGCTACAATGCTTACCGCAGCGAGGATTACGCGACGGCCATCGAGAACCTGTCCAAGGCAGTCATTTACGATGAGACCAACAAGGATGCCTGGCTGAGCCTGGGCAACTCTTACCGTAAGAGTGACGATGCCCAGAATGCCATCATCACCTATGACAAGATCATAGAGCTGTTCCCGGATACGGAGACGGCCAGAAGTGCCCAGAGATATCGTTCCCAGCTGGCAGAGAATACGGCACAGTAGGGAAGAACAATATACCATCAGACAATGACACACAACACACGAAAGAGAACTTGCGTAAAGTAAAGCGCGGGTTCTCTTTTCTTTGAGTAAAAATGCTGGAAAACAGCGGAATGTGAGGAAATATGGAAGACTTTCAGATCATTGATAACTGCCTGATGGTGCGCATGCCGGAGGAAGTGGACCACCACAGAGCCTCCTATATCTGCGAAGGGGCGGACAGGCTCTTGGTCAGGGAAAACGTGGAAAATGTAGTGTTTGATTTTGAGGATACCCGGTTCATGGATTCTTCCGGGATCGGGATCATCATGGGGCGGTACCGCAAGATTTCCTGCTTCGGCGGACATGTCTATGCGATCCATGCAGACCGGCAGATCCAGCGGATCTTCCGTATGTCCGGGCTTCACAGGATCGTCGAGATCCTGCCGGGTTAAACGTTGGAAGGAAGATTCTGTCGAAAATGAAAGAAATTATTCAAAAAATTATGAAAAACAGTGCAATAATAGGCGCAGAAATGAGGAGAACATGGTAGCAGAGAGGGAAAACATTCAGGTGACGGAAGAAAAAGAACTTTTGCAGCAGAGAACGCAGGGCAGCCGGAATGAGATGGAAATCGTATTTGATGCGGTCTCCTGTAATGAAAGCTTTGCCAGAGTGGCGGTGGCGGCTTTCATTACCCATCTGAATCCCACACTGGAAGAACTGGCGGATATCAAGACCGCAGTATCGGAGGCAGTAACCAATGCCATTATCCATGGATACGAGAATCTGTCCGGTTATACGAAGCATGGGGAGATGCGCCCGGCGTACAGCATTATCCATCCGGGAAAGGTAAGACTGCACTGCATTCTTGAGAACGATACGCTTTCCATCGAGGTATCGGATCAGGGAAAAGGCATCGAGGATGTGGCCAGAGCCATGGAACCGTTATTTACCACGAAGCCGGAACTGGAACGGTCCGGCATGGGATTTGCCTTTATGGAAGCCTTCATGGATGAGCTGGAAGTGGAGAGCATCCCGGGCAAGGGCACAAGAGTACATATGTGGAAGAAAATGCGCTGCGGAGACTGGATCGGAAAAGAGGACTGAGGCATGGAAGAAGTATCAGTACTCATCGGAAAGTCACAAAGCGGAGATAAAGAAGCGAGAGAAGTACTGATCGAGAAAAATCTGGGACTGGTGCATCACATTGTGAAAAGATTTCTGGGCAGAGGTTATGACCCGGAGGATCTGTTCCAGATCGGTGTCATCGGTCTGATGAAAGCCATTGATAAATTTGACCTGAAGCTGGAAGTGCGGTTTTCCACGTATGCCGTTCCGATGATCACCGGAGAGATCAAACGGTTTCTGCGGGATGACGGGTTACTGAAAGTGTCCAGAACCATCAAGGAGGATGGTCTGAAGGTCAGGCTGGCAAGACAGCGGCTGCAGAGCAGACTGCGCAGGGAGCCTACCCTGCAGGAGCTGTCCGAGGAGGCACAGCTGGACAGAGAGGATGTGATCCTGGCCATGGAAGCCGGGGCGGAGGTGGAATCCCTCTATAGCAGCAGCGGACAAGAGGATGGCAGCGAACTGTGCCTGGCGGACCGGGTAGTGGCCGCGGCCCACGGCTGTGTGGGAGCCAGCATGGGAAGCAGCAGTGCGGTGGAAAATGATGTGGAGAAGGACAGACTGCTGGACCAGATGCTGCTGGCACAGCTGCTTGGGGAGCTTCCGGAGAGAGACCGGGAGCTGATCCGTATGCGCTATTTTCAGAATAAGACCCAGACGGAGATCGCCGGGATCCTGGGAATCAGTCAGGTGCAGGTCAGCCGCCTGGAGAAAAAGATCCTGCGGGAAATGCGGGAGATGGCCGGATAAGGGCCAATTCATTAATAATTCATAAACATAATTTTTCCTCTTCCTTTCCGTCGGAAATTCGATTATATTATATGAAGGAACTATTCAGCCCGCATTCGCAAAACCGCTCTTTCAGAGCTTGCTTTTTGCTCATGTGGTTATTTCGCCGTATAAATTATGTCAAATGTTCTTACGAATGCAAGCATTCGACGTATATATTGCCATAATTTGCACGGCTCTGAATAGTTATATATAATCTTATAGACCGCAATGCTGCATAGTTATAGAGAGACAGCATGAAAAAGGAGAGCAGGGGTACTTATGAAAAAACAAAATGAAAACGGACGGATCCCCGAGGATCGTCTGAGCAGAGCAAATAAGCGTAAGAAAAACAACACCATAGCATCCATTCTGGTCATGACCGGATGCCTGTTGGTGTTAGTACTGGTAACGTATGTTGCGGGAATCCTGTATTCCTGGATCGACAGCAAGTTCCAGAATAATGCCAACGATCTGGCGGCAGCAGCGGAAGCCGGAAGCCAGACGGAAGAGAGCACACAGGAAGTGGTGAAGACCTATACGCAGGAGGAAGTGGATGCCCTGATCGCTGAAGCAAAGCAGCAGGCTGAGGACGAGGAAGAGAACAAGATCCTCTCCGGGATCCGTGATGGTCTGACCTCCGGCACTACCATGGTAGAGACCCTGCGTCCTTACTATCCCAATGAACTGGTCGTTGTGAGCAACGGAACCTTTAATTTCGTACCCATTCGTGATGATTTGCAGAAAAATGATTATGTATTGGAGAACCTGAACATTCTCGAGGACGGAGAAGTGCAGTATATGCAGGACGGTCAGGTAGTATCCCACAAGGGAATCGACGTCTCCAAGCATCAGGGCAATATCGACTGGACCAAGGTAGCCGCAGACGGTGTGGAATTCGCATTCATCCGTGTAGGCCTCAGAGGCTACGGCACTGAGGGTAAGCTGGTGGAGGACGAATACTTTGAGCAGAATGTCAAGGGAGCATTACAGGCAGGAATCAAAGTAGGTGTCTACTTCTACTCTCAGGCCATCACAGACGAGGAACTGTTGGAAGAAGCCAATCTGGTACTGGAAAAGGTAAAACCTTATAACATCGAACTGCCCATCGTCTTCGACGTGGAAAAAGTCAGCGGCGGCAAGGGCCGTGCCAACGAACTGAGCGTGGAAGAGAGAACCCGCCTGACCGCCCTGTTCTGCCAGACCATCCAGGATGCCGGCTACAAGCCCATGATCTATCACAACATGGAGATGGGAACACTGATGCTGGATCTGGGACAGCTGGAACAGTACGATAAGTGGTTCGCTTATTATAATGATGATCTGTATTATCCGTATGCCTATAAGGTATGGCAGTACAGCGAAAAAGGTGCTGTGGACGGTATTAATGAGGAAGTGGATCTGAATATCTGGTTCGGGGACTTCTAAAGGGTGATTACGATGAAAGAGAAGATCTAGATGAAAGACTGTAGAAGGACATTACTGGACGAATTTGTGAAGCTGTCGAAGGATTGGGACAACAATAATATGTTATATAATTCTCTTATGTTTTCTAAATTATATCCTGGAGATGTTGAAAATAGCGTAGCAGATGCTTCACTGATGCCGAAGCAGAGTGATGAAAAGATGAGAAATGATATCATGACAAGCTGGTGGACTCCGACTAAAATCTTTTTATTGGGAAATAAGAAGGAGTTAATGCAAAAATCAAGGAAAGAATTGGAGGAAGTCTTATTGGAACGGATTCCTATGGGGAAGGATGAAGAGCAACTCCGAGAAAGCTTATCAAAAATTCGGCATGAAAAAACAGGGGAAAAAATAGAAAAAGACGTTATAGATGCATTTATGGGGTTCCTTGGATCAGTTTATGCCGTGGGCAATATGACAAGTGCAGCGGTGACATCCAGGGGTGGTGCCTTGGATAATTGGGATGCAAAACTGAAAAACATACATGAGAAGTATATAAAAGAAGAAAAAGCGTGGGTTGATTATGTAAAGACCAATAAATTTGAGTGTTATTTTGTGGATAAGGATCCGCGTAAGGAAATAATCCCATTTTGGAGTTATGGTCCCAGTAAATTAGCAAACGCAACGGATAAGGATTGGAAGGAATATTTCGAAAACGCAAAAAGAATGATTGAAGAAAGAGACAAATTGAAAGCCTGAATAGATATTCATTCACTTGCGAATATAGCTCCTATAATACAAATAATGATACTTTTTAAAAGTAAGACTTTAAATGAGACGGTTGCGGCCGTCTCGTTTTATGTAGCCAGAAATTTTTTATAACCTTATCCATATCCCCATATCCAAAAATCATTTTATTTTCTAAATATACTACCACTTATTTACAAAAATATTGCCATAGATGTTGTGGAGAAAGAGAGGAAGAGACGGGGAGGAAAGCATTATCAGGCATCTATGATGCATATGATATTCGGAGGAAATCCGGGAAGTAGCAAAAGGAGGCGTATTATTCATTGATGAAGCATATTCTCTGCAAGGCGAGATCGCTATTACGACATTGCTTCGGGAAATGGAAAACCACAGAGAGGATGTCATTGTGATATTTGCCGGGTACCCGGAACCTATGCAGGGGTTCCTTGACAGAAATCTCGGTATGCGGTCCAGAATTGCATTTCAGGTGAAATTTGAGGACTATTACAGCCAGAACTTCCCGGCAGGGAGAAATGCATAGGAATAAGCAGCGGGAACAGCATGCATAAAGCCGGTGGAGAATGTCTGACATGGGATTCTTGCGAGATTCCTGCGGAGGAAGAGGAGCGGGTGGATCCCAGAGAAAGGACCGCTTTGAATATCAGTTTTTCCGAATCCCCTGTATCTGGAGGCAGATTTTCCGGAGATGGAAGAGGTGCAGGATGAGAAGCAGAGAGCACACCGGGTTCGCGGGTGAGGCAGAAACTATATGGGACAAAGTATATTAAGGAGTCTGAATGAGTAGAAGCTATAAGCATACGCCGGTATATGAGGCGAAGGGGAACAGAAGCAAGGAGCGATCCCGCTTCCAGAAAGCTCGACAGATATCAGAAGTGCTACCGAAGGAAATGAGAAAAGGAGGAAGGATATGCATTATGTTATCGGCGACATACATAACGACCTGAAGAAACTGAAACAGATTCTAAAGCAGATCAATATCACCAGGGATGATGAACTGATCGTCCTTGGTGATGTGTTTGACCGGGGTGGAGAAACTGCGGACCCCTTCGGAGTATATTGTGCCCTTGCCGGCTTGCAGGGAAAGTGCTCCTGGATACGAGGCAACCACGATGACTGGCTGGCAAATTATACTTATGAGTACTTTAATACTCCGGAGAAAAAACGGCACAAATTAGCTCCCTATGGTTACAACAGTTTTGAACTGCTGCGACAGCGTATTACCGAAGTAGACATGCGGAACATTGCTGATCTGATCAAGGGACTGCCGCTACAGAAGGAACTGGAGCTGGAGGGAAAGAAATATCTGTTTGCCCATGCCATGACTTCCCATCCGGATGTCCGGGAAGAGGACCGATATTACATGCGGGGGACGATGGATATTGACTGCTTTTTCTTTGAAGGTATCGATGGATATATCTCCATGTGCGGTCATACGCCCACGGACAGCATTGTGTGGAAGAAGGACAGAAGATATCTGGACGAGCCGGGCAATTCCATCTGGTGCAACGACAGACATAACGTATATCTCTTAGATTGCGGATGTGGCTTTGCCGGTGGAAGACTTGCCTGTCTCTGTCTGGAGACAAAAGAGCGATTTTACGCCTGAAAACGGGACGAGGATATTTATGTACAGGAATTATTTCTACAGGGAGGATCTTAAGGTAGAACTGACACAGTTGGAAGAAGAGGATGAAAAAGAGCGGTTCCTTGAGGGAAGTAAACATAAGAGGCTGATTCCCGGTTATGTTGCGTTGGAAGTCAAAGAAAATACCTGTAAGATATCTCCGGTGCTGTATCCGGAGTTTCGTGGGAAGGGATACTGGAAAGATGCCAGAGAACTTTTGCTGGAAAGAATCTTTAAAGAAAGATTTTTCACAGAAGAAAACGGAAGACGTGTTCCTTACCGGATCGACCGGGTGGCGATCGTATTGTATCAGAAACCCCGAGATATTGCCCGGAGTACGGAAGGAAAGCTTTTGTTTCGGGATTTGAAACCTTATTTACAGATATTCGGATATTTTTCTGTAGTGGACAGAGACAACTGGTCCGGTGAAATGTATAAGTACAGAGATGACATACCGGAGAAATACGATGACAGGCCCGTATATGGAATCGGTATGGAGGATAATCCCGATGCGGATACATTGCCGCCAAAGCGGCTGGTGATCGTGCTTTCAGAGAATGAAAAGGAAGAATCATGAAAAAGTTTATGGAACTGTTGGAATGCGATTTCCGTAGCGGAGAAAACAAATATTGTCTTTTAAAATCTCCGGAAGGCTTTACTTCTTTTCAGATACACGAGGATTACGGAAAAATCTTCTGGATCAGAGATGACCTGTATCGGGAAAATTACCATAATGTGATCGAACCGCTGATCCATTATCCGGGAGATCGGAGATTTCTGAGTTCTCCGATCTGCGGATGCGACGAGAATCGGATTTAGAATCCTTCCTTCTTACGAACTAATCGTAACTCTCTTCTCTTAATGGCATTATCCCATTCCATGCGTTCCCCGTCGTTCTCTAAAATGAGGCCGGGAACCGGAGTGGGCTTTCCATCGTCGCCCATGGCTACCATGACAAAATAAGCCCGGTTGATAGGGTGTCTGGTACCATCCTGTTCTTCGCGGTAGGTGTCCACGCGGACTTCCATGGAAGTGTGTCCCACATGGGTGACCTTGCCGATCAGCACAATAATATCATTCAGATAAGCGCCGGATTTAAAATACAGGTTATCGATGGCTACGGTGGTAGCGTCTCTGCCGCAGTGACGTCTGGCGGTGGCACCGGCTACTTCGTCGATCCATTCCAAAAGCCTTCCGCCGAACAGTCTGCCGAAGCCGTTGATATCCGGATGAATGACCACATGCAATTGATGAGTCTCAGAATCGGAGACTTTTTTCGCAGGAAGCGTTTCTGTCTTTATTTCTTTATTATTTTCCTTATTATCTGTTGTATTCATGTTCTATAACCCTCACAATAATTATTTTTTCAGCTAAATAATGATGATGCATTAAGCATTTCATATTGTTTCAATGATCCAATGACGCTGGCAGGTTACGGATCATTGCAGAAATCAGCGTAAATAAAAATATATAAACGTAGTATAGCACACTCCTGAAGAAAGTGCCATCCGTATATGATTTTCGGTTTTGGGATATTCTATTGTGTGCAGAAAAAGATCATTTGCAGATCCTTTGATAACTGCCGGGAGCAGAACTTTGCGAAAGGGGAACGGAGATGCTGATCAGACAATTATTGCTCATAGTAACCGGGGCCAGTTACGGCCTGCTGTCGGCAGCCGGAGTGTTTACAGTGCTGGTGGCGGTGGGGCTGATCCCCCGGTTCGCAGGCAAGACCCATACCGCACGTTATGTACTTCTCTATGAGGAAATGGTCATTTTCGGGACGCTGGCGGGATGTTTTGTTACGATTTTCCCAGAGTACAGTCAGTGGGGAAATTATCTGCGGGAACACTTCCCGGAACAGATGAGGCTGTGGACGGCAGCGGGCATTGGAGCACAGGCGGTTTTCGGGCTGTTTGCCGGAATGTTCATCGGCTGTCTGGCGCTGGCCATTGCTGAGATGCTGGACAGTATTCCTATTTTTGCCAGAAGAATCTCTTTCCGCCACGGGCTGGGCGGGGCCATTCTGGGGATGGCAGCGGGAAAGATCTGCGGGTCACTGTTTTATTTTGCCACAGAACTGCATCGGACCGTGCAATAAGCAAGGAAATTCTTCCGGGGGAGCAAGCACACAAATGATATGGACAATCTGGGAAAATATGTCTATGCAGAGCAGAAACGGCAGGAAGGGACAGGGTATATGAAGCAGCAGACGGTTTATCTGAAATGTGACAGAAGTGCGGAGGTGCAGGCACAGGATGTTTTCCTGAAAGATGTGGCAGAGATTCGCTGTCAGGATCCGGTATTGCAGGCAAAACTAAAAGCCATCAAAATTTATCATTTTCCCAAGGACGGCGAAAAACGATGTGTGATCAGTTGTCTGAAACTGGTAAGTCTTATGGAAGAAATCTGTCCGGAGATCGATGTGCAGGTGGTTGGAGAGACAGATGTGCTGGTGGAATGGATCTGTGTGAACAGACACAAAGGCTGGCAGCAGTGGATCAAGGCTGCTTTTGTGTGCCTGATCAGCTTTTTCGGTACAGCCTATACGATTATGGCTTACCATAATGATGTGGGAATCAATGAGGTTTTCACGGAAGTGTACCGGATGGCCATGGGTGCTGAACCCGGAGGCTTGAATACGTTGGAAGTATTCTATTCTCTTGGGCTGGCAGCTGGCATTATCGTTTTCTTCAATCATGTCGGTGGCAGGCGCCTGACCAAGGATCCTACCCCCGTCGAAGTCTCCATCAAAAACTACGAGACCGACGTGGATAAGACCCTGATCGAACAAGCAGGAAGAGAAGGAAAAGAGCTGGAAAGCTGACCTTCCCTTATTTTAGTGGAATCATTTCGGAATAAGAGGTATTCCCCTGGGAATCCTTCATGAAGAAGATGCATACGTAATTTTCCGGGTGATCCAGCGGCTGTACCACGGTATGATAATCGCCGGTCAGATCCACATCGAAGCCCATCATCCAGCCGGATTTTTCCCAGTCGAAGAAGTTCAACAGATTACCGTTATCATCCCGGGTCACGTAGCTGCATCTTGCCACTAAGGACATAGTCTCATAGTCATCCAGATGGATCAACTGCTTGCTGGCACTCTGCAATTCCGCATCGTCATGATCCAGAGGAATCGCACTACGGATGATACCATCGGGATATTCGTCGCTGACGACGATCTGTACTTTCGCCGTCTGGGATTCCCAGTTGTCAGTATAATTCATCAGCACCGCATGTGCCAGATAACGATTCTCTGTGTCGCTGATATCGGTCTCTGTCAGGATCATGGGAATATCGGAGAGACCGTCCTGATCCTGCATGTAGACAGCGTTATTTTTGTAAGCAGCATGTAAGAAACCATTTTCATCCAGAGTCACACGGGTACTTCCCTGAATGAAGAGATACATATCATCGGCACGTTCGTCTTCCTCCGCGGTAATATAGCCTTCGTCCCTGGCTTTGCAGAGGATGTAGTAGCCGCCGGAGGCAAAGTTCGCCTGCTGTTCGGGGGTCAGCTGCACGGTAATGTCGGATTCATCGTAAGCACCGTCGTTCTGGGTGGTGACGGAAGTCTCCGCATTGGAGATCTCTCGATCTGCCAGCAGGGTGTCACCGTTTTCAATGGCGTAAAAGTCTTCCAGAAAACGGGTGTAATTGGGAGCAAAGTCCAGATAATATAACATTTCAATGCAGGCATCCCGGTAATCCGTATCCGTCTGGTAAGGATAGCAGATAGAGATTCCTCCGGCATTGTCCATGTTGGTGTCGGAATAGACGATACAGTTTTCTACGGCCTCTGTGGCAGCCTGTGCGGCTTCAGAATCATTCCCCACCAGTTCTAACAGATGCAGGACATCCACCATGCCGTAATTCATATCGGAGGAGTAAGTACCGAAGTCTCTCACCCGTGCACGGTTACGCACCAGTCTGGGGTAATTCTGCACATCCAGAGAAGTGTCCAGTTCCGCAAAATAATCGTTCAGAGCTTCTTCGGCTTCAGCATAGGCGCTCAGATCGACGCAGGAGAGCGTCAGGTCGGAATACAGATTCGGATAGATGTTGAAGACGTATTCCCCGTAATCCATGTAGGAATCCACGATATATTCCCCCATGACATCGCCCGGGATCACCTCATCGGACAGCTCTGACAGGAAATCGTAATTCCAGCCCCAACCGGGTTCGGTCTCCTGGGAGGCAATCATATAGTTGGCGTAGGGAGCCAGCACGGAAGCCACTTCCAGGGAACTCATCAGGCAGGCATCAAAGCCGATCCATTCCAGTTTTGTCATGTGTGCACCCACGGAATCTTCCAGCGCCTCGGACAGTTCATCCAGCGTCAGAAGGTCACGGAAATTCTCATCTACACCGTAGCCCAGCACTGGTCCGCCGCCGTGATCCCAGAGGATCAGGCTGTAGGAATCTGCCGGGAAGAAATCAAAACCGTAATTTAAAAAGCTGCTCAAAGTCAGGGGATCCCCCATGTTTTCCGCCGGATAGGTATCCACGGGGACGAAACCGGTGTCGGTCAACAGCAGGACGGTGCATTCGTCACTGGACAGGCCGCGGTCCTGCCATTCGGATGCACCACCGGCATAGACCAGAATATTATTGTGCGCTGTGTCCACTCCGGCCGTTTCCATCTCGTCCAGATCCAGACTGGCATTACCGTAATCGGATTCCAGATCTGAGCCTACCAGATAGACCATGATGGTCTGGACCTCACCGATAGCATCCAGCGAGTCGTAATCCATCTGGGGAATAGGGGTGGAAGACGGCTGTGATTCGGTATGGTAAGTACCATGACCGTGAGGCGAGGATGCCTGCGAATTGTTTTGTCCGGCATACTCCAGGATCTGTGCAAATACGCCCATAGGCGTGGTACGGATGCGGCACCCGGTCAGAACCACGGGGACCAGCAGCAGACCCCAAAGGGCCCGTAACTTTTTTCCTTGTTCTTTTTTTTTCATAATAATCTCCCTCATGAAATAAAATTTATACTCATCGCCCATTATCGCATGAAAAAAAAGAGAGCGTCAAACAGTGTAATTGCTTACAATCTGAAAAAATACCAAAGAAAAAACAAAATTCTGGTTCTTTTTTTTTCGGAAAAAGATGGGGAGCCGGAATCCGGTGGACAGTCAGAACCACAGGAAAGAAGAAAAGACTTTTTTACAGGAAAACGGTGTGGACCTCATGATCCGGGTACATGACACCGGAATCGGTATGGCCATCACGGATCAGTTGGTACAGCTCATGGGCGGAGAAATCGTCGTAGAGAGTCTGAAAGATAAGGGCTCGGATTTCACCGTGTTTTTTCAGCTGCCTCTGGCAGAGGAAGGCAGTGTCGAAGAGAAAACGACAACAGAGAATCGGGAACAGAATGCGGATAACGCGTTCCTCGGCCGCAGGATCCTGCTGGGCGGAGGTCTATTTCGACGGTATTGGATGGCTTCCGGTGAATGTGACACCGGGGTATTATTATGATGCGGTGAAATTGCAGCAGATGGTGGCGACACCGGATATGGTGCACAAGACACTGGCAGAAGATCATAATCTTATGGATGCGGAACAGATCACGGATACCGGAAATGATATGGATACCGCCGTGGCAGAGGTTGCGCGGAGCTGTTGAGAAGTCTGTTTTTATGGAAGAAAACTGTGTTAAAAGAAAATTTGTAAATAGAAGCATACATAAAAAGAGTGAAAACGGACATTCTGTTATCAGAGAGAGCAGTCACAGAGTCTGCCTGCCGTGCAAGCGGCCGGGCGGCGGAAAGGCATGGTACATCTATGAAACAGGAAGACACAAAACAGGGCAATCAGCAGAAGCAGGAATACGAACAGTATGTCAAATCGGTGACCCCCACCCACAATCTGTGGGCACAGATGGGAAAAGCGTTTCTGACCGGTGGGATCATCTGCTGTATCGGGCAGGGAATCCTGAACTATACCGGCAATGTGCTGGGAATGGATCCCCAGACGGCAGGCAGCTGGTGTTCCCTGATCCTGGTGTTTGCATCGGTGGTACTCACGGCACTGCATATTTATCCCAAGATCGTCAAATGGGGAGGTGCAGGAGCCTTAGTACCCATCACCGGCTTTGCCAATTCCGTGACAGCCCCGGCGGTGGAATACCAGAAAGAAGGACAGGTATTCGGTATCGGCTGCAAGATATTCACCATTGCAGGACCTGTGATCCTGTACGGAATTTTCGCCAGCTGGGCATTGGGACTGATCTGCTGGGTGCTGCAGATGTTCGGGATCCAATTGTAAGTTGAACTGAAATAGAAAACAGTGTAAAATGACTTTGTCCGGACGCGGTTTCGGGCAAAGTTTTTTTATGAAATGTTAAAGGAGAGATTACCATGCAGATAGGAAAAGAGATGGCGATCCCGTCCATCCTGAAGATCGGAAACGGGGCATTAGGTAAGATCGGTGGTTATTTAAAAACGGAAGGTCTGGATCAGGTAGTGTTATTTTTCGGTAACGGACTGATCGATATGTTCGGAGAGCTGGTCATGAATTCACTGAAGGAAGCGGACGTGAATGTTCTGGAATACAATGAATTGGATACGGTGGATATTGACGATATCATTACGCTGGCTTTCGCAATTCCCAACAAGGCAAAGGCGGTGATCTCTATCGGTGGAGGCAAGGTCATCGATGCCGGAAAATATGCGGCATTTCTGCGGAACCTTCCTTTTATCAGTGTGCCGACTTCCAGTTCAAGCGACGGCTTTTCCAGTGCCAGCGCATCCCTTCTGGTGCAGGGAAAGCGTACTTCTGTCCCTGCCAGACTGGCTTATGGCATTATCGTGGATACCCAGGTGATCCGTACCGCTCCGGAGAAGTTCATTTACTCCGGCATCGGAGATATGATTTCCAAGATCACGGCACTCTATGACTGGATTTTCGAAGAAAAGGCCGGCTGCGGTGAGGTGAATGATTTTGCAGTGATGATCGCAAAGAAAGCGGTGAACAGCTTCGTTCGTACCCCTTATGAGAGCATCAAAGACGAGCTGTTCCTAAAAAAGAACTGCTGGATTCTCTGGCCATGAGCGGTATTGCCAACGAGATTGCCGGCAGCAGTGCCCCTACCAGCGGAAGTGAGCACCTGATTTCCCATGCATTGGATAAGATCCTGGAAGTGCCGCAGCTTCATGGCATCCAGGTAGGTATTGCCACCTATATCATGGCAAAGGTACAGGATCACCGTTACATCCGTGTCAGCACGGTACTTAAAGATACCGGATTCTGGGATTACGTGGCAACCTTACATATGAAGAAGGCCGATTTCCTCAAAGCCATCGACATGTCGCCCACCATCAAACCCCACCGCCATACCTATCTCCACGAGGAAAAATACCGCGAAGCAGCAAAGAAACTGGTGCTGGAAGATGAAGTTCTGAACCGGGTACTGGAGGATTGACGGAGTTTATAAAGAGTTTATACTTTTTTTCTTGCAAACATAAAAGATTGCGTTATAATGTTAGATGGCTAAAAAAATGGTTAGCTATCTAACATTTTTATTTACGCGAGCAACGAGCCAAAGTCCGTGCTTGCACGAGACCTTGGCGACTGCCGCGATAACTTGAGAAACTCGCGAAGCGTGTTCTCATAGTTTGCGCGAGTAGAGAGGAAAATCCCATCTGGCATGAGGATTTGACGAACACCGCATTAGAGGCATAGGAGATAAGGAGGCAGGATGAACGAGGAGACAAGTGTACTGACGAACCGTCAGCTTGGATTTGAGATCAAGGCCGCCAACAACATGATCCGCCGGAAGATCGATGCGATCTTTGCTCAGATGGAAGGAAATGAAATCAACGGAATGCAGGGGCCGCTGTTGGGATATCTGTATCACAAGAGCCGGAACGGCGATGTATATCAGAAGGATGTGGAGAAGGAATTCCGAATCCGCAGATCCACGGCAACGGTAATGCTCCAAAATCTGGAACAGAAGGGCTATATCGTCCGGGTGGCATCCACGGAGGATGCCCGACTGAAAAGGATCCTGTTGACGGAGAAAGCGATCGAGCATCACAATCTGATCGAAGAGCAGATCCGGGATTTCAATCGAGAGCTGGAGAACGGTATTACCGAAGAAGAGAAGCAGACATTCTTAACTATTTTAGATAAGATGATGCAGAATCTGGGGCAGGACAGCAGGCGGACCGGACGTTGTAACGGGCCATGCCGGAACGAGTGATGCTGGCAGTCATGCATAACAGAGAGGTTACAAAACATTTATTATAGGATAGAAAAATACAAGAAAGGAAACCAGCTATGATCAAAACATTAGCAAAACAGATCAAGGAATATAAGAGTGCATCTCTTGTAACTCCTATTTTCATGATCCTGGAAGTAGCCATGGAAATGGTGATTCCGCTCCTGATGGCATCCATCATTGATGACGGTGTGCAGGCGGGAGATATGAAACATATTTTTGCCATCGGTTGTTACATGATCCTGGCAGCTATTGTCGGATTGTTCGCCGGTGTCATGGGTGGTAAATACGGTGCGAAAGCATCCACCGGTTTTGCCAGAAATTTAAGAGAGGCCATGTATGAGAACATTCAGACCTTCTCTTTCTCCAACATTGATAAGTTCTCCACGGCAGGACTGGTCACCCGTATGACCACGGATGTTACCAATATCCAGAACGCTTACCAGATGCTCTTACGTATGTGCTTCCGCGCACCGGTCAGCCTGATCTGTGCTATGCTGATGGCGTTCCTGATTAATGCAAGAGTGGCAAGTATTTATCTGGTGGCGGTAGTGTTCCTTGGAATCGTTATCATTTTTATTATGAGAGCAGTGTCCAAGTATTTCAGTGAAGTATTCAAGAAATACGATGATTTAAATGCCAGCGTACAGGAGAACGTAGCCGCACAGCGTGTGGTAAAGGCTTATGTGCGTGAGGACTATGAGATCGACAAGTTCCATAAGGCCAGCTACAACATCTACAAGATGTTCAAAAAAGCAGAATGTACCATGACTTATGTATGGCCGGTAATGCAGTTTACCGTATACGGCTGTATCCTTGGAATCAGCTGGCTTGGCGCTCACATGATCGTTGCCAGCCAGTTGACTACCGGTGAACTGATGAGCCTGCTGACCTATTGTATGACGATTCTGATGAACCTGATGATGTTAGCCATGATCTTCGTTATGATGACCATGAGCGCTGCCAGCGGAAAGCGTATCGCGGAAGTATTAAATGAAAAGGCGGACATCACCAACCCCGAACAACCTGACTACGATGTGACAGACGGTAGTATCCGTTTTGATCATGTGACCTTCCGCTATAACAAACAGAGTGAGAAGCCGGTACTGGATGATTTGAACTTTGAGATCAAAGCCGGAGAGACCATCGGTATTCTGGGTGGTACCGGTAGTTCCAAGACCAGTCTGGTGAACCTCATCAGCCGTCTGTATGATGTAAATGAGGGTACGGTCTATGTCGGCGGTAAGGATGTCAGAAGCTATGATCTGGAGACTCTGCGTAACGAAGTATCCGTAGTATTACAGAAGAACGTGCTGTTCTCCGGTACCATCTTAGAGAATCTCCGTTGGGGCGACGAGAATGCTACTGAAGAGGAATGCATCCGTGCCTGTCGTCTGGCCTGCGCCGATGAATTCATTGAGAAGATGCCAGAGAAATACAATACCTATATTGAACAGGGCGGAAGTAACGTATCCGGCGGACAGAAGCAGAGACTGTGTATTGCCAGAGCACTGCTGAAAAAGCCGAAGGTACTGATTCTGGATGACTCTACCAGTGCCGTGGATACCGCTACCGATGCGAAGATCCGTAAGGCATTTGCTACGGAGATCCCCGGTACGACGAAAATCATCATTGCACAGCGTATCTCCAGTATTCAGGATGCAGATCGTATCATCGTTATGGATAACGGTAAGATCGATGCATTTGCACCTCACGAAGAACTGCTTCGTACTAATGAGATCTATAAGGAAGTATATGAAGCCCAGACCCAGACGGGTGGCGGCGACTTTGATGAGAATGGAGGTGAGTCATAATGCCAGGACCTATGGGCGGCGGAATGCGTGGACCCGGCAGAAGAATGCAGGGCGGTACACGTATTGAGAATCCGGGAAAAGTATTTAAACGACTGATGGCGTATATCTTTAAAAATTACGGCATTCACTTTATCTTTGTGTTGGTCTGTATTGTACTGAGCGTTGTGGCAAGCATTCAGGGTACTCTGTTCATGCAGAGACTGATCGACGACTATATCATGCCCATGATCGGACAGGAGACTCCGGACTTTGGCAATCTGTTCCGGGAAATTGTCCGTGTGGCTGGTTTTTATCTGGTCGGTGTGGCGGCCACTTATGCTTACAACCGTATCATGGTAACCATAACTCAGGGAACACTGAAGAATCTCCGTGATGATCTGTTCGAACACATGGAAAAGCTGCCGATCAAGTATTTTGATACCCATTCCCACGGCGATATCATGTCCATTTACACCAATGATATTGATACTTTACGTCAGATGATCAGCCAGAGTATCCCGCAGGTATTTTCCAGCTTCATCACCGTAGTCGGTACCCTGGGAAGTATGCTAGTATTAAGTGTGCCTTTGACAGCAGTCAGTCTGATTATGGTGGCACTGATGATGTTCGTCACTGGTAAGGTAGCGGGCTTAAGCGGAAAATATTTCGTAAAGCAGCAGAAGAATATTGGTAAAGTCAACGGTTACATTGAGGAAATGATGGAAGGCCAGAAGGTAGTCAAGGTATTCTGCCATGAAGATAAGAGTCTGGAGGAGTTCAAGGCTCTGAATGATGAACTGTGCGACAGCGCATACAATGCGAATAAGTTCGCAAACCTGATGGGACCCATCAATGCCCAGCTGGGGAACTTAAGCTATGTGGTATGTGCCATCGTCGGTGGCGCCATGGCGCTGGGTGGTTTCGCAGGACTGACGTTGGGTAAGCTTGCCAGCTTCTTAACTTTTAACAAGAGCTTCAACATGCCTATCAGCCAGGTCAGCCAGCAGCTGAACAGTATCGTTATGGCACAGGCTGGTGCCAAGAGAGTCTTCGATCTGCTGGATGAGCCGGTAGAGACCGACGAGGGATATGTGACCATCGTCCGTGCCAAGAAGGTAAACGGCAAGATCGTGGAGTGTACCGAGAGAACCGGTATGTGGGCATGGAAGCATGTACATCAGGCGGATGGATCTGTAGATTATATTGAATTACAGGGTGAAGTGGTATTCGACGATGTGGACTTCGGTTACAATGATGACAAGATCGTGCTGCATAACATCGAGATGTATGCAAAGCCCGGTCAGAAGATCGCATTCGTAGGCTCCACCGGTGCCGGCAAGACCACGATCACGAACCTGATCAACCGTTTCTATGATATTCAGGATGGTAAGATACGTTATGACGGCATCAATATCAACAAGATCAAAAAAGCGGATCTGCGGAAGTCTCTGGGTATCGTATTGCAGGATACCCATTTGTTCACCGCTACCGTTATGGACAATATTCGTTTCGGTAAGCTGGATGCTACAGACGAGGAAGTCATTGCCGCAGCAAAACTGGCTAACGCGGATACCTTTATCCGTCAGCTTCCGGATGGTTACAACACAGTCCTCACCGGTGACGGTGCGAACTTAAGCCAGGGTCAGAGACAGCTGCTTTCTATTGCCAGAGCAGCCGTAGCGGATCCTCCGGTACTGATCCTGGATGAGGCTACCAGCTCTATCGATACCCGTACCGAGAAAATTGTACAGGACGGCATGGATAAGTTGATGAAAGGAAGAACCACTTTCGTCATCGCCCACAGACTTTCTACTGTCAAGAACAGTGACTGCATCATGGTTCTGGAACAGGGCCGCATCATCGAGCGCGGCAACCACGATGAACTCATCGCCCAGAAGGGCAGATATTATCAGTTGTATACCGGTAATGCGATCGCTGAGGGGTAAGTGAATAGATATGCTATACCAAAAAACAGTGCCTGGATTGGCACTGTTTTTTATATGAAGTATTTTATAAAGAGGACTTAACCTGAGATCAATACCCAGGTATCCCGCCAACGCAAGTATTTTATTACAAAATCCACATCCACCGGCTGCCCGGACAATACCGGATAGAACAGCAGGAACAGGGCAAACGCCACCGCAGCATAAGCGCAGCAGACGATGATGAAGGTGCGGTCAGACATATGCTTCTTCCACTGCATCAGGCTGTACACGATCATCAGCACTACAAAAGGAACACTGGGGAAATAGTGGTAGATGAAGGTAATTCTGGTGACGAAGAACCAGGGCAGGTACTGCGCCAGGTAGCCGACTGCGAGGAAAGCAGCTGCTGCATATTCTCTGTGGGACAGGGTGGTCGCAGTATCTGTGGAGCACTCTGTTTGTGTGTGTCCTGTCAGAGAACAGAGAAACGCATTGTTGCGAATTAACAGGTACAGGATGTAAATAAATGCCAGAATACCGATCCACCATACAACAGGATTGCCGAAAGCACTGATTCCCTCTTTGACTGCATCGGTCAGATATCCGGAATAGTACCAGATCGGGCGGACCATAGTGGGCCACTGATACCAGGAAGAGGAATAAGGATGCGTTGCCTCCAGGCCGCTGTGATAGTTGAACATGGAAGTCTGGTTGGTCAGCATACGGTCAAAAAGTCCCGGATGGGAATTGTCTACAAATGGCAGGTAGGACAACAGATAGATCACTGCCGGAACCAGCACGAAAAAGGTCAGGCAGAAGTCGATCGTCTTTACCGTATAATCCGGGAATTTCTTTACAATCTGCTGATGCTCCATGCCGTTGGTGCTTTTTCCGGGATGGGCTTTGGCATAGAGGTATTCCCGGTAGCGTCGCAGCAGATGCGCAAAAAACAGCAGTGCCAGTCCACAGCCCGCATAGATACCGGTCCATTTGCTGGCAATTCCCAGTCCCATGCAGATGCCGCATAAGCCCAGAGGCACAAAGGTCTTATACAACGGTGTATCGTAAAAACTCATAGAACAATAGTAGTACATAAAATAGTACATTGCAATCACAAAGAATGTGATATAAACATCGATGGTGGCAATCCTTGTCTGCGTAAAATGCATAAAATCAAAGGCAAACAGGAAGCAGGCCAGAGCTGCCGCAGGAGTATTCCTTGTCATTTTTTTCCCCAGCAGGTAGATAAACGGCAGCATGGCAATGCCGAACAGAGTACCCATGATACGCCAGCCGAAAGGATTCATTCCAAAGATGGCAACACCCAGGGCGATGAAGATCTTGCCCAGAGGCGGGTGGGTATTTTCGTAGGTCGGCAGGCCGTGAAGGAACTCGTAAGCCGTGCGTGCGTGATAGATTTCATCGAAATACATGCTGTTGCGGAAGGAATAGCGTTCCGGGTACAGATCGCTTTCGTCAAACAGTGTAGGGTAGGCATCTGCGTTCAACGGGCGTGTGATGTTGCCATTCGCGTCCAGGAAGACCAGTTCAATCAGAGAGGCATCATTATCCGTCAATGACAGACGCAGATATCTGGTTGTGGCAGACATATCAGAAGTACTGTTTTCTGTGGCCTGTGTCAGCAGATCCTGCAGGGAGACATCCTGCCAGGTGAAGACATTGTTTAAAATGATCTCACCGAGATAAGTCCAGGAGTCTTCGGCATTACTTTTGACATCCATCCCAAAATGTCGCTGGTGCCAGGGAGCCAGATAACTGGCCATAGTCACAGGCAGCGCATCTTCGGGGAATTCCAGCTCGATGGCCTGTAATTCTCCCGACATATCGTAAGTTGTTGTCGGAGCTTTGCGGTCTCCCAGATCATAGAGGGCAAAGCAACTGTACAGAATACCGATTGCCAGCAACAGGCACAGATCCGGTTTCGTGAAATGGATTCTCTCTTCGGAAGGAATGGGCTCCAGGGGAGAGAGAAAATATTCTCGAAGTCTTTGTCCGAGTCCTGCGGCAGATCTTGTGGAAGCAGTATGCCCGGAAGCTCTACGGCCTATCGTGGGCTGCGGCTTTGCATCGGTGGCAGCTCCTGCTTCACCGTGAACATAATATTTCCAGATGATCTTATAGAAATAATACAGGCAGCACAACATTCCGGCAGATACCAGCAGAATGATGGGAGCCTTGCGGTCATAATTCTGCGGATCGTAATGGTACAGCACATTGGCGGTGTTGTAAAAATGCAGCACTGCAAATCCACTGAAGCATTTCCAGAGAGGTGTAGAGGGCCGGTACAGGCAGCAGAAAAGCAACAGGGCCAGAGCGGGATACATATAACGCTCATGCATACGGACGGAGAACAGGAACATCGTCAGGATGATAAAGGCACCGAGACAGAAATATCTTGAAGGCTCTTTCCGGCAGCGGGCTGCAATAAGGAAGGTAAAGAGTACGATCAGCAGGATCACGATAGTGCCCCAGGTCTTACAGGGCAGGAAGAGGAAAATCGTGTTCTGGTCGACCCAGTTCATTCCTAATAGTCCCCAGAAATTGTAGGCATTGATGGCTGCATATTCATAGGATCCCAACGTTGAAGTATATTGTGAGATTGCAGCGGTTAATCCGAAAGGAGCGCACAGAAGGAGCATCCCCGCAGATGACAACCAGACCACCGCACAAATTATAGAAGAATTTCCGCCAGGAAAAATCCTGTAAGAACACATGGTCCCAGATCCCTGCCAGCAGTACCGGCGTGAAGATCAGCATCTGTGGCTTTAACAGGACACCCAGTCCGTAGACAGCATAGGCAGGAAGCAGGTTTCCCTTCATGAGGAACAGGCACATAAGGATGATCATCAGCGTGTATACGGAATCCACCTGTCCCCAGCCAAGAAGAATTCAGAATGACCGCCGGTTGGAACAGATACGCAGAGGCAGCAAAGATTCCCTGCAGATCGGAAAAATGCAGTCGCTTTACCGCCTCTCTGTAGAGTAGAAACCCACAGGCAATATCACAGAGAATTGCGGGTAATTTTAACAGTAAAATATGCAGATCGGAATAATAAGGAATCTGCAGCAGAGATCGTAACGCTCCGATCAGATACAATACATACATGAAACCTGGCGGATAGTCCGTAAACATCTCGGCAGAATAGAACTGCCCTGGCCCTAAAGTGAAAATCCGGTCAGCCCAGGCTGCAAAACAGGCGATATCATTACTGAAGCCGTGGGTGGTGTATGCAAGGAGCAGGCGCAGAAGCAGGGCACCTCCAAATACAAGCAACAGAAGAGAACGCCGGTTGCCTGTATTGTGGAAATGAGAACTGTTCTGAAAGCCTGTATAGCAGACACCGCACAAAAGCAGTGAAAGCAGTGCAAAAAGATGTATCATAAGATTTTATTCCCCTAATAGTTTCTTATTTAAAGTCATACCTTAAAAATATCAAAAAATAACTCTTTCGTAAAGACGAATGCGGAAAAATAAGGTATAATCATTAACAAATTATAACGATTCTTGCAGGAAGGGGAAACTGGCATGAAAAATAAAAAAGCGGAAAATGCGATCACAGCAGTGCTGGCGGCAGCGGTACTGCTGACCGGAGGAATGAGTCTGCATTCTTATCTGTCAGAGCAGAGAGCAAAAAATGAATACGATGCCATCCGCCAGGAGGTGGTGGCAGAGCCTGCGGCGGGGGAAACACAGGAAGAGATTGCGGAGAAAAATTATCCGGAGCTGCAGATCGACTTTGCCGAACTTATCAGGACCAACCCGGATTTTCGTGGATGGCTCTATTTCCCGGCATTGGACATCAGTTATCCGGTGGTACAGGGGGAGGACAATGACTATTATCTGAAGCATTCCTTCGAGGGGGAGAGTGTGAATGCCGGATGCATTTTCATGGACTGTGGGGCTTCAGCAGACTGGTCAGACAGGAATACCTTTGTATTCGGACATAATATGCGGGATGAGAGCATGTTTGGGGCTTTTAAAAATTTGCTGAAGGGGACGGCAAGCTGCGAGGAGAATCCTTACTTCTATATATACACGGAAGATAAAGTCTACATTTATGAGATTTTTTCCTATTATGAAACAAAGAGTACCAGTGACCGTTTTGCCACGTTTACCTCAGATGCCTCCTATGATGATTATGTGCAGTGGGCCACGGAACATTCCCTGTATGCTTCGGATGCGGATTTAAGTGACAGGGGAAATATCGTATCCCTGTCTACCTGCTACGGCTCATCCGGTACAAAAAGGCGGGCTCTGATCCATGGAGTCCTGACAGAAACGGCTGCATACTAAGGCTTATGTTACAAAAATAGCAAATGATACTGAAAAGACCAAAAAAATAATAAAAATCTGAACCTTTTTTGAAATGGCGTCAGTCTTAATAATTGTAAAGAGGAACGAAACCGTTTAAAGACGTTGAAACACGCAGTTTCATTGAGGGAGAAATCAGATGAGCAGATTTGGTAGGTATGTAAGGGAAAAAGTGGTAAAGGTTCTGGTGACAGCACTGGTTGTAGGTTCTGTTGCAGGGAACGAGGGGATTACTGTGCAGGCAGCAGGCGCGAAGTTGAATGATCCGTTTTCTTTCGTATTATACACGAATGAATTTGTATCCTCAAATCTGGACCATATTGAGGGAAATGCCGCAATTAAAGAATTAAAGGTTTCCATGGTAAGCTATGGGGGAAAATCTTATCTGGGAGATCTTTCTGCTCCGAATCAGATTCTTAAATATACAGCGTCAGGCAGAACAGACGAAAAGGAACTGATAATTCCCCTTACTAATTCTGACGGAACCCAGAACTCTGTTGAGCGGGAAGTGACTGGACAGGGTTATAATATTATAGCTGGTGAAAATAAATTATATACTGGAAATCTTCTGAAGAACTGTGAGGTATGGGATACAGATATTGCATCTGAGATCAGCAATGTCCTGGCAGGTAATATGGTACAGAAAAGCAAAGATTTATATGCTATGGCGAATGAAGACAGCGATACACAACTGGTATTGAATGTAACAAGTGCTGAGTTAAATACCAGGATGGAAGACTATGACAAAGAGATCACTGGCGCAGCTTTTTATGGAAAAACAGTTGTGGTAAATGTAAGTGATTCCGGTACAGTGAATATTACCGGCTGGATGAATGCGCATGGTGCAAAAAAGCAAGCATTGGAACATCAGCTGTGGGCAGACAGAATTATTTGGAACTTTGGCAATGCAACAGAAGTTAATGTAAATTCTATTTTCGGATATATTCTGGCTCCGAATGCAACTGTCTATAATGGTGGAACTGTTGTCGGAGGCATCATAGCGGATAAGTATAAGCAGGGTGGAGAGATTCACTGTCCGTGCGAACCGGATGAGCCGGAACCTACGCCGACACCGACGGTACCGGTGGTAACCGAAGAGCCTACGCCGACACCGACGGTACCGGTGGTAACCGAGGAGCCTACGCCGACACCGACGGTACCGGTGGTAACCGAGGAGCCTACGCCGACACCGACGGTACCGGTGGTAACCGAGGAGCCTACACCGACACCGACGGTACCGGTGGTAACCGAGGAGCCTACGCCTACGCCGACGGTACCGGTGGTAACCGAGGAGCCTACGCCTACGCCGACGGTACCGGTGGTAACCGAGGAGCCTACGCCGACACCGACGGTACCGGTGGTAACCGAGGAGCCTACGCCGACACCGACGGTACCGGTGGTAACCGAGGAGCCTACGCCGACACCGACGGTACCGGTGGTAACCGAGGAGCCTACGCCTACGCCGACGGTACCGGTGGTAACCGAGGAGCCTACGCCGACACCGACGGTACCGGTGGTAACCGAGGAGCCTACGCCGACACCGACGGTACCGGTGGTAACCGAGGAGCCTACGCCGACACCGACGGTACCGGTGGTAACCGAGGAGCCTACGCCGACACCGACGGTACCGGTGGTAACCGAGGAGCCTACGCCGACACCGACGGTACCGGTGGTAACCGAGGAGCCTACGCCGACACCGACGGTACCGGTAGTAACCGAGGAGCCTACGCCTACGCCGGTAGTAACCGAGGAGCCTACGCCTACGCCGGTAGTAACCGAGGAACCTACGCCAACCGCAACACCAACCGCAACACCTGACACCCCGGATGAACCCGATACTCCGGATGATACACCAGATGATCCCGGCACCCCGAATGATCCCGGTACCCCGGCAGATCCCGGCACACCGGCCGGTGGAATCCCGGATACCCCGCAGGTACTTGGTGCAAGACGCCGCAGAATGGTGACCATCGAGGATGAGACAGTTCCCTTGGCGGACAGAGCAGTCCTCGGAGCATCCAGACGACCGCAGACCAGCGATGATTCCGATGCCTGGAATCTGGGCTTTGCCTTTTCCCTGACGAGTCTGGGAGCATGGCTTGTTCTTAAGCGAAAAGAACATTAAACAGGAACGGAACGACAGCCGATCTTAGCTGTAAAAGTATAAAAGGATCAGAATCTTGAAAAATTTTTCAAATTCTGGTCCTTTTTTCCATTTGGCGTAGTCTTACTTATTAGGAGAGTAAAAAGAAGTAATAAAAACAGAAATACTGGTTTTGAGGGGAAACAGAAATGAAGTTAAAAAACGTAATACAGACCAAACTGGCAAAAACTCTGGTAGCGGCACTGATGATCGGCAGCATCTCCAACACCGGATTTACGGTACAGGCGGAAGAAGCAACGCAGAATGAGCAGAACGATGTTGTTGAAATGGCAAGTGCAAGCGGAAACGACAGCGTTGTTGCTGTAAAAGAGAAAACCTATCCCACCATCAAAACGGTGATTCTTGCTGGAGGCACCATGGCAAAATATGTGGGAGGACAGGTAGCCAGCCCCAACGTATGGCCCAATAATTACAAGCCGGCAAACGGAGATTTTTCATTGTTTGCAGGTCATAAGATGACTTTGGATGATGCTGAAACCTTTAAATATCTTTCTGTGGATAATACAGGGGTAGATGCCGAAGGAAAGTTAACCGGAAGTAACGGGGCAAGCTGGCAGTGCGTTGGATTCGTAGCATTAGATGTAAACAAATATTCTGACTGCAAGCCCGCAGATTTGTTACACTATGTTTATTACGGTGGAGACAGCGAAGGCACTTCCTATTATAAAGAAAACTGCGGAAAAACCCTTGAGGATGTAAAACAGTATGTGAATGACAACAACGGCGTCTTGTATGGTGAAAATGTAACGGAAAGTTTTATGGATCAGTTGCTCACCACCGGTCGATCCTTCAGTGGAGTCACCATTGCCACGGTATGGTATGTGACCACACCCACAGAGACCTGGATCAATTATGACGGATACGATTACAGGATTCCCGGGGTATCCGCAGTAGATTATTATGAATATCCCACGGGAACGGTAACTTTTGAACAGAATGAGAACGGCGCAGTGTTCCATTATATTTCCGAAGGTATTACCATTACTACAACTCCGGAACTGGAACAGCATTGGGAAAGCGGCACCGGCAGGGTGACCTATGATGCAACGATCACCATTACGATCCACAGCAATGCCCCGGACAAGGTAAGAATCAATCTGTCCGATGCCATCGGTTATCTGAACGGTACCGTGGCAGGAGGAAATGCGGCAGAGCCCGGAGATACCCTGTACTACAACATAAAGCTGGTAAATGAGAGTAATAAGGAGTATCAGTATGATCCTGCAAAGGCCACGATCGGTACGATCCCGGCAGCGCCTAAGGCAGGAGAGAAAGTAACGGTTCTGTCCAGTGGTTTTGAAGGTTATGAGATCGGTGAAGTGGGAGCGTTCTGTACATTGCCCCGCCGTATTTTAAATGCTCCGTTACGGGATCTCGGAATCACCGCAGGTAAGGTTACGGATGCGATTGTCGGAGAGGCTCTTTTGAAAAAAGGATATGGCAGCGAAGAAATGAAGCCGGAAGAGGTTACGCAGAGCTGCCTGGCACAGTATTACTTAGACTGGTTCAACAATACTTCCAGAGAAGAAGGAAATAAGGTCTACAGCTTTTCAGAACTTACGGCAGAGGAACTGGCAATCCTGACCAACGGAACCGCCGATACCACAGTAGCGGAGAGCTGTTCTGCAGTAGCAGATGCTTTATATTACACGACATATCATAATGTATATACTTTTGACGGTGAAGGTCTGTATGACCGGATGCTGAAAAACGGACAGGAAGGTTCCTATGCAGATACTCTGGTATCCGACCTGTTAAAGGACGGAGAAGTGAAGATCACCACTAACCTTAACGGTGTGTTGGCCAACAACGGCTATCAGATGACCAGATACGGCTTCGGAATGCAGTTTGAATTGTCCAGAGAGCCGGAGGTTACTCCGCCCGTGACTACCAGCCCGGAACCTACTCCCAGTGCTACTCCGGAGCCTACGCCGACAGGCACACCGGATACCACACCCACGACGCCGACCACTACTCCGACCGCACCCCCGGATACTCCGGACGATTCGGATGATTCCGATACCCCGGATACTCCCGGTACACCGTCTGAGCCGGCAACCCCGGTAACACCTCAGGTGCTTGGTGTAAGACGTCAGCGGGTTGTAAGCATTACCGATGATCCTACACCATTGGCGGACAGAGCAGTCCTGGGAGCTTCCAGAAGACCCAGGACCGGCGATGATTCCAATACATGGAATCTGGGCTTTGCCCTTTCCTTGACAGGGCTGGGAGCATGGCTTATTATTAAGAAGAAGCAATCATAACGAATAAACATATATTTACTATAAACAATCAAGGAAAGAAGAGGTAGAACAAATGAAAAAAAGATGGATGAGTCTTGTTCTGACAGTCATCATGGTGCTGAGCCTTGCAGGCTGCGGCAAGAGTACAGAATTATCCTCTGTAAGCCGTGATCCTGCCACGGATGACGGAACTGTCTGGTTCGATGAAGAGGCAGTGGCACTGGCGGGTTCTGTGAGAAAAGCCGGTATGAGTGAAGCTGAGCTGGCCCGTGCAGATGAACTTCGTGCCATGGCTATCGATGCGTTGGATATTGTAAACGCGAAGAGAGCAGGGAACGGCCTGGCAGCACTGAACTGGAGCAACGGTCTGGAGTCCTGCGCTATGGTAAGAGCAACCGAAGCAGCTTCCAAGTTCTCCCATACCAGACCCAACGGTAAGGACTGGTACACAGTGAACAGTGAACTGATGTGGGGCGAGAATCTGGCGAAGGGCTATGATTCCGCACAGAGTGTAGTAGATGCTTGGATGGCTTCTCCTACACACGCAGCGAATATCCTGGCAGACGATTTTACCACCTGCAGCATTGCGGTCTATGAGACCAATGGCAAGCTGTATTTTGCCCAGGAGTTCGGTTATTAACAGGGTATTTCTTATCATGAGGGGATAGAGAGATAAATGACAGGAGAGAGTTGATATTCTTAACGGAATATTAACTCTTTTTTTCTGCTTCAAAAGATAGCAAATTCTCTTGAATCATGGTAGAATAAAATTGATATCATTGAATTGAGTATCTCAGCAGAAGATCACCGTCCCCAAATGAAGGAAATGCATGGGATATCCGGGCGCTGCCGGACAAGTGGTCACTTCACAGAGTACAGGAAAATAAAGCATATAATAAAAATGCAGCGCAGAAATGAGGACATATGAGTACAAAAGCAACACAGAAGGGCACAAAGGGGCAGACACCCGGCATGACGACGATCCGGGAACGTCTGCAGAAGGCAATCAGCAGGCTGGTAGTGTTCTCGATTATTCCGTTGGTCATCCTTACCGTGATCCTGAATCTGTCCAGTACCATGAGAACACTGGAAGACGATATGCTGGTGGTGGCAGAGATCTCTGCAGACCGTATCAAAGAGGAACTACGGGTGACAACAACGATCGTATCCGAACTCGGATGCAGCTATCAGCTGTCTTCTCCGGTATTTACCCAGGAGCAGAAGCAGCAGTATATCAACCAGCGTGTGGAAGCTTATGGAATGGTCAGAGGCAAGCTGATCGGCGCCAACGGTATCTGTGCTTATGACGGAACCGATTATAGTGACCGTGATTATTTTAAGAGATCCATGCAGGGAGAGGTCGTGGTATCGGATCCCGTGATTGCAAAGACAGACGGTAAGCTCAGCGTTATCATTTCCGCACCCGTATATGCAGACGGAGATAAGAATGGTGATATTGTCGGCGTGGTATTCGTTGTGCCGGATCCGGAGTTCTTAAATGATATTGCTGCGGCAGTCTCTGTCAGTAAGAATTCCGAGTGCTATCTGTTGGGAGAAACCGGTATCACCATTGCTCACTGTGATTCTGCGATTGCCCAGGAGCAGAAGAGCAACATTGAACTGTCTCAGACGGACAGATCTTTGCGGGGAATTGCAAAGGTAGAGCAGAAGATGATGACCGGAGCAACCGGATATGGCACTTATATGAAAGGCGGAACCCTCACAATACAGGCTTATGCACCAATAGAAGGAACCAATGGATGGAGCGTGGCAGTAAATGCACCACTGACAGATTTCCTTGGTTCTACCGTTGTATGTATTGTCATTGGTGTAGCAATAGGTGCTGCAGCTTTATGTTTCAGTGTGCGCAGGGCAAAAAAGATCGGTCAGGCGATCGGTGAACCGGTGGCAAAGTGTACCGAGAGATTACGTCTGTTGGCTGAGGGCGATCTGCATACTCCGGCACCAGTGATCCGGACACAGGATGAGACACAGATCCTGGCAGAGGCTACCGCCGCATTATCCGGTAACCTGCAGAAAGTGATTGGCGATGCGGATTATCTGTTGGGAGAGATGTCACAGGGCAATTTTGCACTGACTACAGGTTGCGCAGAAGCCTATGTGGGAGACTTTCAGGGACTGTTGGAATCTATCCGTAAGCTGAACCATAAGCTCAGTGAGACACTTAATGAGATCAAGACGGCAGTGGGACAGGTATCTCTGGGGGCAAACCAGATGGCAGATGCTGCCCAGGGACTTGCGGAGGGTGCTACCGACCAGGCCGGTTCCGTAGAGGAACTGCAGGTTACCATCACGAATGTAACCGAGATCGTGGAGAAGAATGCCAAGGCACTGGGAGGTTCTTACCAGAAGGCTATGGATTACCAGCAGCAGGCGAAGGACAGCGGAGAGGAAATGAAGGGTCTGACGGATGCCATGCAGCGGATCAACGATACTTCCAGGCAGATCAGCGATATTATCGGTGAGATTGAGGACATCGCATCCCAGACGAATCTGTTGTCCCTGAATGCAGCCATTGAGGCAGCCAGAGCAGGAGAGGCAGGAAGAGGCTTTGCAGTGGTTGCGGATCAGATCCGTAAGCTGGCAGATGACAGTGCACAGTCTGCGGTACATACCAGAGAATTGATTGAGACTTCCCTGCAGGAGATTGAGCATGGCAACCAGATCACGGACAAGACAGCCGAAGCATTGCAGAAGGTCGTGGAAGGCATTGAGGATCTGGCCAACGAGTCCAAGAAAGCCATGGAAGAATCCAAGGCACAGGCAGATGCCATGATGCAGATTGAACAGGGCATTGAACAGATATCCACAGTGGTGCAGAACAACTCTGCGACCGCAGAAGAAACTTCTGCCACCAGTGAGGAATTGTCTGCGCAGGCCACCAACATGAACGAGCTGACCGCAGCATTCCAGTTAAGAGATTAAAATGTACGATGATTCGGTGTAATGAATTCTGAAGATATGACATACAATGCTTAATAGAAACAAGCATTGGAGGCAGCCGTGTTCGAAAAACAGAATATACAGGAAACCGTAAATGAACTGAAAAGTGACGCAGTGAAGGGCCTTACCGATGGTGAGGCCTTTCGTCGTTTACAGCAAAATGGCAGAAATGAAATGAAAGCTGCCAGAAAAAAGACGAAAATACAGCTTTTTCTGGAGCAGTTAAAGGACCCGCTGATCTACATATTATTGATCGCAGCTGTGGTATCCGTCTTTCTGGGGGAGCTCAGTGATGCCGTGATCATCGGCACTGTGGTAGTGGTCAATGCCCTGGTGGGCATGCTGCAGGAGGGAAAAGCCCGAAAGGCACTGGAAGCGTTGAAAAAGCTGACCAGTCCACAGACCATTGTGATCAGGGAAGGTATCCGTCAGGAGATTCCGGCGGCGGAACTGGTGACGGGCGATCTGGTAGACCTGGAGGCAGGGGCACAGGTACCTGCGGATATACGGCTGACCAGAAGCTCCAATCTGCAGGTAGAGGAATCCGCCCTGACCGGAGAATCGGTACCTGTGGAAAAAGATGCGCTGTTTCTGGCAGACTGCAGACACGAGATTCCATTGGCTGAACGGGTCAATATGGTATATATGTCTACTGTGGTGACCCATGGCCACGGAGAAGGAATCGTGACAGCTACGGGCATGGCCACGGAGATCGGCAGGATCGCCTCCATGATCACAGATGCGGAAGAGGAAATGACACCGTTACAGAAACGTCTGGGGGATATGGGAAAGCTTCTGAGTATTTTATCGCTGGGAGTATGTGCGGCATTGTTTCTGCTGGCGGTATTTCAACACAGAAATATTCCGGAAATGCTGCTGGTGGCGATTTCCCTGGCGGTGGCTGCGGTGCCGGAAGGTCTGCCGGCAGTGGTGACGATCTGTCTGGCATTGTCAGTGACCAGAATGGTCAAAGTACATACGATCATCCGCAGACTGCCTTCCGTTGAGACTCTGGGAGCGGTCAGCGTGGTCTGCTCGGATAAGACCGGCACACTGACCCAGAACCGGCTCACGGTGGAAAAATGCTGGTGGTATGATGTGCTGGAGGATGCTGCCGGCAGCAATGGCAGGGGAGAATCCCGATGCGTACAGGAGATGCTCCGGGGAATGCTGTTGTGCAACGATGCTTCCCTGCAGGGAGAGCAACGGATCGGAGATCCAACGGAACTGGCGCTCTTAGACTTCGGAGAGAAGATGGGGATGCATAGAGAACGTCTGGAGAAGCAGTACCCCCGCTATGATGAAAAGCCTTTCGATTCGGACCGGAAGATGATGACGACCTATCACAGAATCCCGAAAAACGGAGGGCATAAGGGAAGCATTGCCTATACGAAGGGGGCACCGGATGTGATCGTACAGCACTGCACTCATATTTTACAGGACGGAAGAAGTGTGCCAATGACAGCCGGACAGAGAAAAAGGATCAGTGAGGTTGTAGAACTCATGAATTCCCTGGCGCTTCGGACACTGGCGGCAGCACAGAGCGGAAACACTCCCGGGTGTGGGGAAGAAGGTATGACATTCCTGGGAATCGTGGGGATGCGTGATCCTGCCAGACCGGAGGCGGAGGAAGCGGTGGAGATTTTCCGCCGTGCAGGTGTATCTACAGTAATGATCACCGGGGATCATGTGGATACCGCCTATGCCATTGCCAGACAGCTGGGGATTGCAGGGCATCGCAGTCAGTGTATTACAGGGGAAGAACTGAATCATCTGGATGATGCTTCTTTTGCCAGGAGGATCAGGAATATCAGGGTTTATGCCAGAGTGACTCCGGCCCAGAAGGTACGGATCGTGAAGGGGCTGCAGCAGAATGGGGAGATTGTGGCCATGACAGGGGATGGTGTGAACGATGCTCCTTCTCTGAAAGCAGCAGATATCGGTGTAGCCATGGGAACCGGCGTGGATGTGGCTAAACAGGCGGCGGACATGATATTGACGGATGATAATTTTGCAACGATTGAAAAGGCAATCGAGGAAGGCAGAGGCGTCTATGAAAACATCCGCAAGTCGGTGATATTTTTACTGTCTTCCAATCTCGGGGAACTGATGACCATGTTCGCAGCAGTGGCTCTGGGGCTGGCTTCCCCTCTAAAATCCAGTCATATACTGTGGATCAATCTGATCACGGATTCCCTTCCGGCGTTGGCACTGGGAGTGGATAAAAATGACGGAAAAAGCCTGATGCGCTGTCCTCCAAGAAAAGCAGCGGAGAGTCTGTTCGCCCGGGGCGGAATGGCCTGTACCTTACTCTATGGAGCGCTGATCACCGGTATCGGTCTGGCGGCATTTCTGGTATTGCCCTGTGGGATCCTGGCAGGCAGGGGAGAACTGTCCTGGAATCTGTCTGACTGGGTAGAGGGACTTCGTGAATTACTGTCCCGGGAAAAAATACTTGCCCGATCCCAGACTTATGCTTTTACAGTACTGGGAATGTGCCAGCTGTATCATGCAGTGGGAATGCGGGATATGCAGAAGTCCGTATTTGCCATGAGACCCTGGGATAATCCGCTGATGGTGTTGGCCTGTGTTATTGGATTTGCGCTGCAGTTTGCGGTAACGGAAGTACCGTTTCTCATCGGAGCGTTCGGAACCTCCCATCTGTCCGGACAGGAATGGCTGCTATTGAATGTACTGGCAGCATTTCCACTGCTGGCTCATGAGCTGGTAGTGATGTTACGGAAGTGAGTACGCTTATCCGGGCTTACCGACGATTCAGAACGATAATTCGCCCTATAACTTCAGGCAGATATTCTTGCGTATGCAAGCATCTGCCGAATACCCTGCCTGAAGCTACATGGCTCTGAATAGTCGTAATATTCAGAACCCCATTCGCAAAATCGCATCTCCGATGCTTTCCTTTTGCTCATGTGGTCACTTCGCCACATAAATATAGCCAGAGGATCTTACGAATGCAAGCATTCGACGTTCCTCCGGTTATATTTACGTGGCTCTGAATATTTACAAAAAGTTAACATTTTCCTTGTATGGAGTTTATAGTCAATAGTTACAATAAAATTGACAAATAACTTTCATGGGAGGGCAATGTGATGAAAATTATCAGAAAAACAGCGATTGTTATGCTTCTCTGCCTCTATTTTCTGACATATGGTGTATTGCCGCAGGTACAGGCCGCAGGTAAAGACGCTCCTGTGATCGTGGTAGCGCATCGGGCGGGGGCAAAAGTAGCTCCGGAGAACACGGTGGCGGCCCTGGAACAGGCCATCCGGGATGGAGCGCCTATTGCAGAGATTGATGTGCAGCAGTTGTCGGACGGAACCCTGATCGTTATGCATGACAGTAATTTTAAACGGACCACAGGAGAGGATATCTGCGTATGGGATGCGGAGGCAGATGCTCTCAAAACCCTGGAAGTGGGCAGCGGTTTTTCGGCAGCATACCGGGGAGAACAGATCCCGACACTGGAAGAAATGCTTGCCTGTGCCAGAGGCAGGATCACTCTGATGATCGAACTGAAATATACCGGACAGGAGGATGCACTGGAGGAAAGCGTGCTGACTCTGCTGCAGGACTATGATATGGTGGATGAGTGTATTATAGGCTCCATGAACAAGGGAATCCTGCAGAAAATGAAGGAGCTGGAACCGGGGATTTCAACAGTTTTTATTGCCCATGATCTGGAAGAAGAGGATTATGAGCTGGACTATGCCGACAGCTATAGCATCGAGGGGAGAAATCTTACAGTGGATATGGTAGATGCCATTCATTACTGCGGAAAGTCGGTATACGGGTGGACAGCCAATACTTCCGGTGCCATGCTTCGGATCGTAAACTGTGGGGCGGACGGTGTGATCACGGATGATGTGAGATTATTACAGACATTTTTGAGAGAACAGGCTTGCCGTAAAGCGTTTGCAAGTGTATACTGATTAGTTATAAAGAGGGGAAGAATACGGAAGCAGGTTGGTGTATATGAGTAAAATATGGGAATTTTTCGAGAATCTGGGTGAATATGTATATGTGGCAGATGCAGAGACTCATGAATTGATATATATGAACAAGAAGACTCTGAAGAGCTATGGATTTCAAAGTCTTGAAGAGATCATCGGGTTAAAGTGTTATGAGATATTGCAGGGAAATTCTCTGCCCTGTGGCATGTGTAATAATGAACAGTTAAAGCCGGGTTTTTTTAAGGAATGGGAATATTACAATCCGCTGCTGCGAAGAGAACTTCATATCAAGGACACACTGGTAGAAGAAGACGGGAGAAAATACCGTATGGAAATCGCCATAGATTGTGGCAATCTGAATGGGAGAGGGCACAAATCCGAAGATTACCGTAATATGGAGGTTGCGTTGAATGAAGCCATCCGTGTGGCACAGCGGCAGGAGAGCATGGATCAGACATTGCAGGTGCTGCTGGAATTCGTCGGAAAGAATCTGGAAGCGGGACGGGCCTATATTTTTGAAAAGGATGACCACGATCATGACCACAATACATACGAATGGGTAGCCAAGGGAGTCGCACCGGAAAAGGATACCCTTCAGGACCTACCGCCGGAGATCTGTGCGGAATGGTATCGGAAGTTTGATGAGAATCAGAGTTTTGTCACAGAGAATCTGGAAGAAATGAAAGATGTGGATCCGCAGATGTATGAAGTTCTGGTAAGACAGAATATTCATTCCCTGGTGGTGGTTCCGCTTTATGATGATGGGAAAGTAATCGGCTTCTACGGAGTAGACAATCCTTCGACCAGATATTTTGAATTTGTGTCGGAGATGCTGCAGATCATGGGACACTTTATCGTATCGTCCCTGAAGCAGAGAAATCTGGTACGGGAGCTGGAAGTGATGAGCTATTCGGATCCGCTGACGACATTGGGGAACCGTTATGCTATGGAGAGGTACATTGAGCAGGTGGACCATACCGAGCCCATCGGCGTGGTATACTGTGATATTACAGGATTAAAACGGATCAATGACAGTGAAGGACATTCCGCCGGAGACCGCCTGATCCGCAGGTGCTGTGACTGCCTGAAACGTGTATTTGAGGGAAATGGAATGTTCCGTATCGGCGGAGATGAACTGGTGGTTCTGTGCACTGGAATTTCTGAAAAGGAATTCTATCAAAAGGTGGAGGAATTAAAAACAGAGCTGGCAGCTCATGATGTCTCCATGGCAGTAGGAGCAGCGGTGAACACTCTGGAAGCCGTGGGAAAGGATCATTTACTGACGGAGTCCGAGAGACGGATGTATCAGGACAAGGCAGAATACTATCGCAGTACAGGGCTGGACCGCAGAAAGATCTGAGAATGGAAATCCCCAAAGCTATTTTGAAAGTTTATATGTTGAGAATTTCTATCAGGCAGTTCCCTTGACGGGAACTGCTTTTTTCTATATTATTTATATAGGTTAGCTACAACTAACTCAATGACTTTTGGATGGCAGGAGGTGAAGCGCTGATTGAGTCAGGAAACGTGGGAGATCCTGTGTGAAATGGAAGCAGACGATGTGGAACTACAGTTGGCTTTGCAGTGTGCACCGCTGATCACGGGACTTAAGATTTCCAATCTGCTGACGATTTCCCCGGAAGGCTTTACACAGGTGGGAAGGATCGTTGAAGGCAGTGTGCTTTCCCTGTATCCCTTGTTGGAGACAGAGGAGAAAATGGTAATACTGTTGTATCGGGAAGACCGGCTGGAAAAGTATCTGAAAATGCCGCAGGTAAAGAAACTGCTGCGGGAGGCAGGGTACGAATCCGATCGACTGGAGGATATTTTGCCGGTATTTTGCGATCGTTATGAAACCTATACAGAGAGAGGGAAGCCGTTCCCCCACGAACTGGGATTGCTGTTAGGATATCCCCCGGAGGATGTGGAAGGATTTATCAGACATCAGGGGAAGAACAGCCTCTGCACCGGTTATTGGAAAGTATATGCGGATAAAGAAGGAAAACAGAGACTTTTTGAAAAATATGAATATGCCAGGGAAAATTTGATCCAGCTGTTGCATTATGGATTAAAGATGACAGAAATCATAGATATCTGCGGATGTACCGCAGCATAGAAACAGGCACGGAAAGGTGCGGAAGGGAAGGAAAAATAAATGGATAAGATTTATGTAGTATTCTGGACACAGGGTGGTAACACCCAGGCTATGGCAGAGGCCATCGGAGAGGGTATCCGGGAAGCCGGGAAGGAAGCGGAGGTAGTATTTGTGACCGGCGCCAACCTTGACGAACTAAAGGCTGCTCCCAAGTTTGCACTGGGCTGTCCCGCGATGGGAGCGGAAGTCCTGGAGGAATCCGAGATGGAGCCTTTTGTATGTGATGTGGAAGGCTTTGCTTCCGGCAAAAAGATCGCACTGTTCGGTTCCTATGGCTGGGGAGACGGTGAGTGGATGAGAGACTGGACCACCCGTATGGAAGCAGCAGGAGCTACTGTGTTGAACGGTGAGGGCCTGATCTGCCATGAGACACCGGACGGGGATGGCCTGTCAGAGTGTAGAGAACTTGGCAAACAGCTGGCAAACGCATAAGGTATCTGAAAGCAAATAAGACAACATAACAAAAAGATTCATTCCCCGGGTGGAGAGTGAATCTTTTTGCTATATGTATGTGCTATGCTTTTTTGCTGCCACATAAATAATAGCGTTCCTGTGCCACGGTCTCGGGAACCGGAATATTACCGTTTTGCAGCTTTCGGGTCAGAACATCCAGATGATGTAAGCCTTGGGCTACCTTGATCTTACGGCGATCCAGAAGATCGGCATACAACGGGTTCTGAGCCAGTGTATTGCAAATATCCTCAGGGAACGGGCAGTAGGTGAACATGATCTGACGGGCTACTTTGTTCAGTCTCGGGGAACCGGCACCTTCGAAGAGCACCCAGATCATATAATCCCTTACGAACATTTCCTTGAAACTGTTCTTGGCACGCTGCAGGCTGGATTTTACCTTTTCCTTGGCCTCTGTACTCAGATCATGGTTCTTGCGGTAGAACTGGATATAATCGAAATATTCACTGGTCAGGGAACTGATGGAGACATCGTTCCAGCGGTTACCCTGGACTCTCTTGCACAGCTCCCAGCGGAATTCACCGGTCAGGTGGGTGAAAGTCGTCTTCAGATCCTCCAGATGGAAAATGGAGAAGACCATACGACCGGGGCTGTTACGGCGCTTGCCCTCAATTTCCTGCCACATGACACCGCGGATACCGACGTTGGGCATCAGGATGATGTCCGGCAGATATTCCAGATGAATTGTCTCCTTACCCATGACATCTATGTGCTCCATATCCAGACTTTCTCTATAGAATGCCGTGTAATCTACCCGGCGGATCTCCTCGAGAATCTGGGAGACACGGGAAACGGTGACATAGGAGCTTTCCAGATCCTTCAGCACATCATCTGCGCAGAACAGCGGACAGAAAGTAGTGATCCGTCCGAAGGTGATCTTGTTGACCTGAGGGAACATATTCCGGAGCTCGTAATTGACCTTGGCCATGGGATTGTTCTCCAATGCCTTGAGCTCTGCATCCGTAATATTGCCACCGACCTTTTGTTTGTGAATATAATCGGAATAATCCTGGTCAAATTCGTTCCGGCTGGGAGATTTCTTCCCGCGGAAGATGGCCATCAGCCAGTCATAAAAGGTATAGACACCGATATCGCTGTGATCCGACATGGCTTCTGCCATGCGGTACAGGGTGACTGCATTTTTCAGACCGGCCAGCTCCTCATCCACATAACCGAAATACAGAAACATTTTGACCGGCATGGGAATGTTCGGCTGTTCCAGCGTCTGGGTGAACAGGAGGGAGTAGAGCAGATAAAATTCTTCGGTCAGCTGTCTGCGTAAAAGAGCGACATCCTGATCCTGGGAAGCCCGGTCGGACAGCAGCTTGTAAGCGTGGACATGCTGACGGAAGCTGGTCACGGTATCCAGATCCGAACCGGCGTAATCCAGAATAGTGTTCAGCGATCCGGCAAGCTTGCCAAGGATCTCGGAATCTCCGGAAGAACCTGCCTCAGCGGAATCATTGGATTCCATGAGATTCAGGCTGCTCTGGAAGGTCTGGGATCTGGAGGCAAACAGTTCCTGATCGATGAAGGACAGATCGCCGGCCTTAGAAAGCATACGGTGAATGCGGTCGTAGACCGCCTTGCTGTCTTCATTATCCTGTCCCAGTTTATAGAACAAAGAAGTATAAAAATCAAAAAGATCGTTGCCGGATTCCCGGAAATAGAAGGAACCGACCTGCTGCAGATAGTGGAACTGTTCCTCCAGGCTCTGGTAAGTACGGCGGAAGTCCAGACTTCCCTTACGCAGCATACCAATGGACAGATCCGACTCCTGTACCAGGATCCGGTAATTGTCCGAAGCCAGGATCCTGCTTAAGCCCATGTAATAGCCGTTCAGCCAGATGTCCGGTGAATCATCCCCAAGAAAAGCATTCAGCTCATCGAAATGTTCCAAGGATCTCGCCTGCAGACGGTAACGGCTACACAGTGTATTGTAGGTGGCAATATCATCTGTCAGAGTACGATACAGCTCACTGCAGTTCAATTCCGAAATGGAACTGCGGTTCAGCAGAATATTGATCTGACGGAAACAGGACAGACAGAACAGACGTGCTACGTCCGGGTGCTTCTGTAGAATATCATTCAGGGAATCCAGACTGGTCAGGGGATACGTCAGGATCGTTGTATCCTCCAACGTGGTATAGCCCAGCAGATGGATCTCGGAGCAGATCTCACAGATACTGATCACGTCTCCCTTTCCCAGAGTATAAGAGCCGCCGGGATATGATACATCTACTTTACCGTTGGTAATCAGATGCAATGCAGTCATGGGCTGCCCATAGCTATATATAGTTTTCCCCTTCTCCAATACGATTCCAGCCATTCCAATACCTCGTCTTATCATACAAATATTTAATACACATTATACACCATAATACCAACAATTTTCTACTGTACTTTTGATAGAAATGTGATAAAATAAAACTACATATGTGTCACTTTTACATTGACAGACGAAAAAAGCGATGTTTTCGGTAGAAAACGGTACATGGAAAGGTATATTGGGGTTATGGAACAGAGCAGTGAATACAGAGAGCAGTTGCTGGAATCATATAAGCAGGCAGTGAGGCCGTTACTTCCCTACCTGCCCTGGCTGGAGCAGAGCGCCGGCAAGAGAGCCAGCTCTATCTACAGCGGACAGGATATCGGAGTGAATTCCGTGTCTTTTCCGGTATATGACGGGACTCTCCTGAATTTCGTCAGGGAAGCGACGAAAAGTCCCCTGATGGATCGCAACTATGCCTATGTATACACAAGACACCGGATCCGCACTCATCAGGAGGAGCGGGATATTATTCAGAAAGCAGGATGGAAGGAATGGGATATCCTCAGAGGAATCCTGTCAAAATATGTCTTAGGCGGCAGAACAAAGGGAAATCTGTGGAGCGAGGCGGTATCGGAGCAGATCTTTTATCTGGTACTGAAACAGATGCAGGAGATCATTGAATTCTGGGATAAGACACCGGCGAACGGAAAGCTTTGAGTGGGGAAAGGCAGGATAGATCCATGGGAGAAAAATCAGTACAGAAAAAGCGATATATCGTAGAGAAAGCAAGAGAAGTATTTGTGGAGAAGGGCTTCAAAAAAGTAACGATGAAGGATATTGTAGAGGCCTGCGACATCAGCCGTGGCGGACTCTATTTATATTTTGAGAATACCAGTCAGATCTTCATGGAAGTGCTGCGCATGGAGAGTGAGGAGGCGGATGACGTATTTTCCGACAGTATTACGGAGGATGCTACCGCAGCGGATATCCTGCTTCTGTTTTTAAAGGAGCAGAAGAAAGAGCTTCTGCGCAAGAAGAATACACTGACGCAGGCTACCTATGAATTCTATTTTGAAAACGAACTGCCCAAGAGAGACAATATTTTAAAAAAGCAGTTTGATTCCGCAGTGAAGATCATTGAAAAACTGATCGAGGCAGGTGTGGATAACGGAGAGTTTATCTGCGAGGACTGTGAGGGAACTGCGAGAAATATTATGTTTGTGCTGGAAGGACTGAAGATTTCGGCCCAGACCATCGGCGTGACGGCGGAAGCGGTGGATCGTGAGATCCTGTATCTGTTGCGCGGATTGGGTGTAGAAGATTAATAAGACAACGGGTGATGATGCTTCAGGGAAAGTTTCCTGAAGCATTTTCTGTGTAGAAAAGCTGCAAAGAGATAAAGAGAGGGAAAAGGTAAGTATGACAGAAACGATCATCAGCATGGAACTTCCGGCGGGAGGACATCTGGCAATCCGCAGGAACCGGATCCGTCCGGAGGGAGAAGAACGGAATTTATCCAGAATCAGTCTGGTGTCCGGCATCCACGGGGATGAACTGGAGGGACAGTACATCTGTTATGAGACGGCGCGAAGAGTAAAAGAGCATCCGGAGTATTTGAAAGGAATCGTAGATATCTATCCGGCATTGAATCCGCTGGGAATCGACATGGCCAGCCGGACGGTGCCGAGACTGGATATGGATATGAACCGTATGTTTCCGGGAGACGCATCGGGGGATATGATGGAGCGGATCACGGCAACTGTGGTGGATTCCCTGATCGGATCCGATATTTGTATCGATCTGCACGCCAGTGATATTTTTGTGCGTGAGATCCCACAGGTACGACTCAGTGAAGATTTTGCGGAGGCACTGCTTCCCTATGCGAAAATGACCAATGCCGACATGATCTGGATGAATGCCACTGCCACGGTGCATGAATCGACGCTGGCCCATTCCATGAATCTGCTGGGAGTTCCCACACTGGTGCTGGAGATGGGACAGGGGCATGACATCCACAGATCCTTCGGTAATCAGATCGTGGACGGTATTTTCCACATCATGAGTGAAATGGGGATCTGGACAGGCCCTGAGCCAAAGGTGCAGGAGCCTGCGATATCCAGTGACGGTGAGGTGGAGTTTATCCGCAGCAAGTCAGACGGTGTGTTCCTGCCGCTGATCGAGCACAACCACTATGTGAAAAAAGGAGATCTGATCGGGGAAGTGGTGGATCCATTTGAAGGGACGGTGAAGCAGCAGATCCGTACCGCAAAAGGAGGGCTGTTGTTTACCCTGAGAGCTTATCCGGTGGTCTATGAAGGAGATCTGCTGGCGCGGATCCTGACGGAGTGAAAAGATTATGTTTGAGAGAGATATTTATACCATACATTCGACCTACAGAGAAGATATGCGCATCAAGGGCTTTCAGTTCGGCAAGGGCGAGAAGTCTGCCTGCATCGTTGGCGCAGCCAGAGGCAATGAGATCACAGCAGATGTATATCTGTTCCCAACTGGTGAAGACACTGCGGGAACTGGAAAACAACGGCTGTATCAGTGCCGGCAAACAGATTCTGGTGATTCCTACCATCAATGCCTATTCCGTGAATATCAGCCGCCGCTTTTTCGGTGTCAAGGAAGCGGATATCAATCGGAGTTTTCCGGGAAATGATTACGGGGAGCCGGCGGACCGTCTGACCAATGCGTTGCTTACGGAGATCCGGGACTACGTTTATGGGATCCAGTTTACGTCCTTTTACAGACCGGGAGAATTCGTGCCCCATGTGCGTATGATGGAGACAGGCTATCAGAATACGTCGTTGGCGAATCTGTTCGGACTTCCTTATGTGGTGGTGCGCAAGCCGGTACCCATTGATACCAAGACACTGAATTATAACTGGCAGGATGAGATGACGGCCGCCTTTTCGGTATACACGAATCAGAATACCCAGATCGATGAGGTGAGTGCAAGACAGGCGGTGGCAGCGGTCTTACGTTTCCTGAAACGTATGGGGCTGATCCGGTACGAGAGTCATTCCGGCTATATCAGTCATGTTATATATGAAAAGGATCTGAGTGATGTACCTGCGAACCGGGCGGGAATTTTCCGGGGAAAAGTACATGCGGGAGACGATGTGCGCTATGGAAATGAGATGGCAGAAATTATAGACCCTTACGATGGAACGGTGAGGGAGAAGATTCTGGCCCCCACGGACGGCATCGTATTTTTCGCCCACACGGAGGCCCTGATCTGCGAGAAGGACATCGCTTACCGGCTGATCCACAGACTGCATGAATGACGAACCGTTCAAAAAGGCAGGTAAAATCTATCTAAATTTGTTGTTTTCTGCTATTGTGGGAAAATATAGTATGTTGTATGATACTATTCAGAACCATGTAAATATAATCATATGTACGTCAAAGGCTCGCATTGTAAGGGCATCTGATGATATTTATATGGTGAGATAACCACATGAGCAAAAAGTAAGCATCGCAAGATGTGGTTTTGCGAATGGGGTTCTGAATAGTGTCGCATAGTATAAAATTTCGGAGGAGAGACATGAGCAACGTAAGACGTATCTATGTAGAGAAAAAGGAACCTTATGCCGTCAAGGCAAAAGAGCTGCACGACGAACTGAAAAATTATCTGGGTATCGATGTGGCAAAGGTTCGTGAGTTTATCCGCTATGATGTGGAGAATATTTCGGATGAGGTGTTTGCAAGAGCCTGCAAGACTGTATTTTCCGAGCCTCCCGTAGATGATCTGTATGAAGAGACCATCGAGATTCCTGCGGATGCAAAAGTATTTTCCGTAGAGTTCCTTCCCGGACAGTTCGATCAGAGAGCGGATTCCGCAGTGCAGTGTGTGAAGTTCTTAAAAGAGGACGAAGAACCTGTGATCCGTACCGCTGTGACTTATATGATCGAAGGACAGGTGTCCGACGAAGAATTTTCCAAGATCAAATCTTACTGTATCAACCCTGTAGATTCCAGAGAGACCGGCATGGAGAAGCCGGATACTCTGATCACGGTGTATGATGATCCCGCTGATGTTGCTGTTTTTGACGGCTTCAGAGATATGGACGAGAGCAGTTTAAAAGCTCTGTATGAATCTCTGGGACTTGCCATGACCTTCAAAGATTTCCTGCATATCCAGAAATATTTCCATGATGATGAGAAGAGAGATCCTTCTATGACGGAGATCCGTGTACTGGATACCTATTGGTCCGATCACTGCCGTCACACCACTTTTTCCACCGAGCTGACCGATGTGGAATTCGGTGAGGGTTATTATCGTTCTCCCTTGGAGACCACTTACCAGAGCTATCTGGATACCAGAGAAGAGATCTTCAAAGGCAGAGAGGACAAGTTCGTCTGCCTGATGGATCTGGCACTGATGGCCATGAGAAAGCTGAAAAAAGACGGCAAACTGGATGACATGGAAGAATCCGATGAGATCAATGCCTGCTCCGTAGTGGTTCCCGTGGAGATGGATTACGGCGACCATAGAGAGACCGAGGAGTGGCTGGTATTTTTCAAAAACGAGACCCACAACCATCCTACAGAGATCGAGCCTTTCGGTGGTGCTGCCACCTGTCTGGGCGGTGCCATCCGTGATCCCCTGTCCGGCCGTGGCTATGTATATCAGGCAATGCGTGTCACCGGTGCTGCGGATCCTACCGTTCCTGTATCCGAGACTTTGCACGGCAAGCTCTCCCAGAAGAAGCTGGTAAGAGGCGCAGCCAGTGGCTATTCCTCTTATGGTAACCAGATTGGTCTGGCTACCGGCTTTGTAAAAGAGATCTATCATCCTTCTTATGTGGCAAAGCGTATGGAGATCGGTGCCGTTATGGGCGCAGCTCCCCGCAGGAATGTTATCCGTGAGACCTCTGATCCCGGCGATATCATCATCCTGTTAGGCGGACGTACTGGACGTGACGGCTGCGGCGGTGCGACCGGATCCTCCAAGGTACATACCGATACTTCCATCGAGACCTGTGGTGCTGAGGTACAGAAGGGTAATGCACCGACCGAGCGTAAGATCCAGAGACTGTTCCGTCGTGAGGAAGTCAGCCGTCTGATCAAAAAATGTAACGACTTTGGTGCCGGCGGTGTCTCCGTTGCCATCGGTGAGCTGGCAGACGGTCTGACCGTAGATCTGGACAAGGTACCCAAGAAATATGCCGGACTGGATGGCACGGAACTGGCAATCTCCGAGTCTCAGGAGCGTATGGCAGTGGTAGTAGATCCTAAGGATGTAGATACTTTTCTGGGCTATGCAAAGGAAGAGAACCTGGAGGCTGTTCCCGTAGCAGTTGTTACTGAGGAACCCAGACTGGTACTGAACTGGAGAGGCAAGCCCATCGTGGATCTGAAGAGAGCTTTCCTGGATACCAACGGTGCCCATCAGGAGACCAAAGTAAAAGTAGATATTCCTTCCGAAGAAGAGAATTATTTTGATAAATGGGCTGTTCCCGCTGTAGGTGAGAAACTGGAAGAGGGCGATGTGAAGGGTGCCTGGGTGGCACTGTTAAATGACCTCAATGTATGTTCCCAGAAGGGTCTGGTAGAGATGTTCGACTCCTCCATTGGTGCCGGCAGTGTATTGATGCCCTACGGTGGAAAATATCAGCTGACTGAGACCCAGACCATGGTAGCCAAACTGCCTGTACTGGAAGGTAAGACCGATACCGTGACCATGATGAGTTACGGCTTCGATCCGTATCTGTCCTCCTGGAGTCCTTACCACGGAGCTGTCTACGCAGTGACAGAGTCCATGGCGAAAATCGTGGCTTCCGGCGGTGATTTCAGCAAGATCCGCTTTACCTTCCAGGAGTACTTCCGCAGAATGACCAGCGATCCTGAGCGTTGGAGCCAGCCTTTCGCAGCACTGTTAGGCGCCTACGATGCACAGATCGGGTTCGGGCTGCCCTCCATCGGTGGTAAGGACAGTATGTCCGGTACTTTCAATGATATTGATGTACCTCCCACACTGGTATCTTTTGCAGTGGACGTGGCAAAATATGGCGATATTATTACTCCGGAACTGAAGACCCCCGGCAATAAGCTGGTACGTTTTTCTATTAATAAAGACGATTTCGACATTCCGATGTATGAGAATGTGGCAGAATTATATGGCAAGATCCACGAACTGACCGAAAATGGTACGATCGTATCCGCTTATGCTCTGGATTCCAAGGGTGTGGCAGCAGCTGTAGCAAAGATGGCCTTCGGTAACAAGCTGGGTGTGAAGATCGACGATGAGGTAACCACAGACGACCTGTTTGACAACGGACTGGGCGATATTCTGGCAGAGATCCCCGCAGACAAGATGGCTGCACTGGAAGAGAAGGAACTGGATTACACCGTGATCGGTACCGTGACCGAGGAGCCTGTATTCGTATATGGTGATGTGAAGATCACCATGGAAGAGGCACTTGTTTCCTGGACTTCCAAGCTGGAGAAGGTATTCCCCACCAAGGCAGTGAAGGGTACCGAGGCAGTGGCAAGCAATGTTTACAAGGCAGACAGTATTTATGTATGTAAGCACAAGATCGCAAAGCCTACCGTATTCATTCCGGTATTCCCCGGAACCAACTGTGAATACGACAGCACCAAGGCATTTGAACGTGCCGGAGCCCATGTGGAGACAAGAGTGTTCCGTAACATGACCGCAGAGGATATCCGCGAATCCGTAGAGGAATTCGAGAAGTCCATTGCACAGGCACAGATCATCATGTTCCCCGGCGGCTTTTCCGCAGGTGATGAGCCTGACGGCAGCGCGAAGTTCTTCGCAACCGCATTCCAGAATGAGAAGCTGAAGGAAGCGGTCATGAAGCTGTTAAATGAGAGAGACGGACTGGCACTGGGTATCTGTAACGGATTTCAGGCTCTGATCAAGCTGGGACTGGTTCCTTACGGCGAAATCACCGGTCAGAAGGAGGATTCACCTACCCTGACCTTCAATACCATCAACCGTCATATCTCCAAGATGGTATACACCAAAGTCGTATCCAACAAGTCTCCCTGGTTACAGGGCGCTACACTGGGTGCTACCTACTGCAATCCCGCATCCCACGGAGAGGGCCGTTTCGTAGCACCGAAAGAGTGGATCGACAAGCTCTTTGCTAACGGACAGGTCGCTACTCAGTACGCTGATCAGAACGGTAATGTATCCATGGATGAGGAGTACAACATCAACGGATCTTACTGTGCGATCGAGGGTATCACCTCTCCCGACGGCAGATGCTTCGGTAAGATGGCACATTCCGAGAGAAGAGATACCGCTGTGGCCATGAACATCTATGGCGAGCAGGATATGAAGATCTTTGAATCCGGTGTACAGTACTTTAAGTAAATTGAGAGTTAGTTAAATACATTGGCAAAATCCACGAACTCCCGGAGCATGCGATACACATGTCTCGATGTAAGGTCTCCGGATGTGAATTTTCTACGAAAAGTGATGAGTAGTTCTCGTCATGACGGGGCCGCCTACAGTCGACATCCATGTCGACAATCGGCTGACGCGGACATCGTGTCCGCTTTCCCCCTGCCTTTCAGCACTTTTCTAGAAAATGTCAACATCCTCCGACAAACATCTTCGACATGGCACCGCATACGCCGGGAGTTCTGTGTTTTGGAAAGCTTTCAAAAAACCAGTAGCCCCGGCTGGGTATAAGAATAAGCAGTGCCGTAAGCAGACGTCGGTACCATAGCGTCCCAAGGGACGCATTGCGGTCGTATTGTGACCGCTTATGTACCGCTACGCTCTGCGACAGGAGCGCATCGTACTAAAAGTACGAGCGTGCCGCGTTTCTTATACCCTGCCAAGGGCTACGGGGATTTGATAGCATTTCTTTACTAACTCTCTATTTACATCTCTGTGCTGATAGTACCACTTGTAAAGTCTTGTCGGAATCGGTATAATATAGATAGATTGGGAGGTAAAAATATGCTGCTTACATTAGTACCGCTTTTTGATGAAAATATGGCCGTTTGTGCCTACTCCTTTTTTACCCAGAGGGAGAATTTCCTGTTGAATCCTCTGTTGCTTGGAACCGCACAGTTCGACGGGGCATCCCAGATCACGGGTCTGGAACTGATCCAGAAAATGGGTATTGATACCTTGTCTCAGGGAAAAGAAATCTTCGTACCGATCAGCAATATCTCGATTTTTGCGGATATTCCGGAGCAGTGCGATGCACCTCATGAAAAAATCGTACTTTTGATCGATAATACCATTCCGCCGATTGAAATGTATGTCAATCGTCTGAAGGAATTGAAACAGCAAGGCTATAAACTTGCCATTCGTAAGCTTGCGGTCAGTGATTTTGAAAATTACAGAGAAGTCCTGAAGCTGATGGATTATGTTCTTCTGAATAATCGTAAAATCGCCATTGACAAAGCCAAGATTTATTTCGGAAAATTATTCCCGAATATCAGTCTGTGTGCCGGTAATATTGATACCATGGAGGACTTCGAGAGACTGAAGGAGACCGGCGGATATCGTTTCTATGAGGGTAAGTTCTATCGTGTTCCCATTACGAAGGGACAGACAGATGTGGCACCCTTGAAGGGCAATTATATTGACCTGCTGAATATTGTGAACAGCCCGGATTTTGAACTCACGACAGCGGCGGATATCATCAGCCGTGATACCGCACTTACGATCGATCTGCTGAAAATGGTTCAGCCACTGGCTGTAAATTCGGAGATTACGTCTATCCGTCATGCAGCTGCCATGCTGGGACAACGGGAACTGAAAAAGTGGATCAACACGGCAGTAGCCAATGCTTTGTATGCGGATAAGCCGAATGAGGTCACCAGATTATCTCTGCTTCGTGCGAAATTTGCCGAGAATCTGGCGGAAGCGTTTGGCCTGAAGGCGCAGAAGGATGAATTGTTCCTGATGGGATTGTTCTCTGTGCTGGATGTGATCCTTGAGAAACCTATGGCAGAGGCTTTGAAGGTGGTCCATGTGGCTGGCGAGATCAGCAATGCACTGATCTACCGCATCGGCGTACTGGCACCGGTGTACGATTTTATGCTGCAGTATGAGACAGCCAACTGGGCGGAGGTATCCCGCCTGATGCTATTAAAGAATATTGATATGAATACAGTATATGAAGCCTATACATCGGCGTTGAAGTGGTATCGCACCGTACGTTGATTGTATTAAAAAATGTACTTGTATTTTGTATACATTTATGTTATTTTCTTCAAGAACTTGTAATTATATCCTCCATAAAAGGGGAGGAATAGTAGCAAAGGCGCAAAAAGCGCGGAAAGGAAATTTCATATGAAAAAAAACAAGACACTTGAGATGGTACAATTGGCCGTACTCATCGCGATCATGCTGATTCTGGCATTTACCCCGCTTGGGTATCTGCGCATCGGACCGTTAGCAATCTCTCTGATGACCATTCCCGTAGTCATCGGTGCAATGATCCTGGGACCCGCAGGCGGAGCCGTACTGGGACTGGTATTCGGACTGACCAGCTTTTACCAGTGTTTCGCAGGAGATCCTTTTGGAGCAGCTCTGGTAGCTATGAATCCGTTCTTTACTTTCCTGGTATGTATCCCTACCAGAACTCTGATGGGATGGCTGTCCGGTGTGATCTTCAAAGCACTGTGGAAGATCGACAAGACGAAGACCGTATCTTTCTTTGTGACCGGTCTGCTGGGAGCATTTATGAACACTCTGTTCTTCATGTCCACCCTGATGATCTGTTTCGGTCATACCGAGTATCTGCAGAGCCTGAACGCAACCGGAGCAAATCTGTTCGCATTTGCCGTGGCATTCTGCGGTATCAACGGAGCACTGGAAATGCCCATGAGCTGTGTAGTAGGCGGTGGTGTTGCCAAGGCAGTCAGCGTAGCACTGAAGAAGAACGCAGCAACAGAAGAGAAATAATCAGATTTCCCGAAACGAAAAATATATAAAATATACAAACAGACCCCCGGAGTATGACAGATGGTCATGCCGGGGGTTTTCCATGTGGAAATTTTGAATACGGAATTCATGTGCCGAAATGCATATATAGGCAGAAAGTATGGTCATTACAGCGACACCACATTGTCTGCAGGGTATCTGCCGTGACAGCAACATTCCCCTGGATCATGGGAGCGGATCCGCCACCTTTTGCAGAAAGTTCCCGGCGCATGCGGTCTGCCAGTTCCTGACAGTTACAGGAAGCACTGCCTACAATAAATCGATAACCGTTTGTATCATCTCCGGCAAAGATACCACAGTAACCGGAATATTTTCCGGTCAGGGTATTCACAGCGTTTCGTAGGGCGATGGCATCCAGTTCACCGACGAAGAGAAGCACGTGGCGTACTTTTTCCGGGGAGGGAAGTGCGTCCATCTGTACGTTCAGTAGCTCTGCCTGCAGGGCATTGGCGCGCTCTTTTTGCAGCCTTGCATCCTCTTTGGCGCGGGCAACAGCACCTGCTACTTCCGGCTGTTTCGCTGAGAGCAGAGAAGAAATTGCCCAGACAGAATCCTGTTTTTCAGTATAATCTGCCAGAGCACGGTTTCCGCAGAGAATATTGATGCGGACACCGCCTCTGTGGCTCTGCACATTTACAACTTTGATGAGACCGATCTGTCCGGTGGTATCTACATGGGGAGCACAGCAGGCGCACAGATCCACGCCAGGGATCTCCACGATGCGGACATTTTCCGTGAGAGCCAGCTTACTGCGATAATTTAAGTTCACCAGTTCTTCGGAGGAGGGCCAGCTGATGTTGACCGGAAGATTTTTCCAGACATAAGCGTTGGCCTCCTGTTCGATGAGACGCAGCTGCTCCAGAGAGACTTCTCCGTTCATATCCAGTGTCACTTCTCTGTCGCTTAAATGGAAGCCTACGTTTTCCAGTCCGAAATGAGAGTGCAGTAAGCCGGAGATCATATGCTCACCGGAGTGCTGCTGCATGAAATCAAACCGGCGGTTCCAGTCCACATGACCGGTGACCCGGGTGCTGACGGGAAACTCACAGGCCACTTTATGATACAGGATGCCCTGCTTGATGCTGACATCCAGTACTTCCTGTCCGTTTAAGGTGCCTTTGTCGGCGGACTGACCGCCCTCTTCCGGGAAAAAAGCGGAAGCGTCCAGAACGATCCTGTAATATCCCTCTTCCTTGTCGGGAACACATTCCATCACCACAGCGGTAAAATCCGTCTGGTGCACATTTTCATAATATATTTTACGTGTGCCAAGGGAATTCATTTGTGCATTGCTGATACGATCCATAGATGCCTGTCCAATCTGCTGTAGGAAAACAGCGTTTTGTGATAATTGAAAAATAGAAAATATATATCTATTCTATATCAGACCCGGTGGAAAAAGCAATGGAAAATGTAAGCTTTTACACAGCTTTGTCAGATTCTCCAAGGAGTATTGGGATTGCGTAATTGTTTTTTGTAGGTTTTTACGCAGACAGGGTCTATTGCGACGCATTTCTTTTTATGATATAATGAATCGATTAAGCAGTAGAGAAACACACTGGAAATACAAACGTCGCAAAAAGCGGCAGAATGTGAGGAAAGAATGAAGGCATTTTTGATTTTGGAAGATGGAACGGTGTTCGAAGGAACGCACATCGGTGCAGACAAAGAGATCATCAGTGAAATCGTATTTAACACATCCATGGCCGGATATCTGGAGGTCCTGACGGATCCGTCCTATGCAGGACAGGCTGTATGCATGACTTACCCCCTGATCGGTAACTATGGCATATGCAGGGATGACTGTGAGTCGGAGAGACCCTGGCCGGATGGATTCATCGTCAGAGAGCTTTCACGTATTCCCAGCAACTTCCGCTGTGACTGCACAATACAGGAATACTTAGAGGAGAACGGTGTGCCCGGTATCGCCGGAATCGATACCCGTGCGCTGACCAAGATCCTGCGTGAGAAGGGTACCATGAACGGCATGATCACCACCAACGAAGCCTATGACCTGAACGAAGTGCTTCCGAAGCTGAAAGCATATACCACAGGTAAGGTCGTGGAAAAGGTGACCTGCAAGGAGAAGTATGTAGTGAATCCCACCACGGATCTGGCACAGAACGGCCCTCTGTCCGGTGCAGCGCGTTTTGATAAAGAAGCTTATGAAAAGGGTGTCAGAGAGCCCAAGCCCGCACTGGTAACGGAGCTGTCCGGACAGGGACTAAAGGTAGCTCTGTTAGACCTGGGAGCCAAGAGAAATATCGCCAGATCCCTGGCAGAGAGAGGCTGTGAGGTGACCGTATACCCCGCTGGAACTCCCGCACAGGAGATCATTGATGATAATCCCGACGGTATCATGTTAAGTAACGGACCGGGAGACCCCAAGGAGTGTACCGGTGTGATCGCCGAGATCAAAAAGTTATACGATACCGAGATCCCTATTTTCGCAATCTGTCTGGGACATCAGCTGATGGCTCTGGCTACCGGCGCAGATACCCACAAAATGAAATATGGACACAGAGGAGGCAACCATCCGGTAAAGGATCTGATGACCGGAAGAGTATATATTTCTTCTCAGAACCATGGATATGTGGTAGATACCGACAAGCTGGATCCTTCCGTAGCGGTTCCCGCATTTATCAATGTCAACGACGGTACCAACGAGGGCCTGTCCTACACCGGCAAGAACATTTTCACCGTACAGTTCCACCCGGAAGCATGTCCGGGACCCCAGGACTCCGGTTACCTGTTTGACCGGTTCATTCATATGATGAGAGGAGAGAACTAAGATGCCCAAGAATCCTAATGTAAAACGAGTAATGGTAATCGGCTCCGGTCCTATTGTCATCGGACAGGCAGCCGAATTCGACTATGCAGGTACCCAGGCCTGCCGTTCCCTGAGGGAAGAGGGAGTAGAGGTAATCCTGGTGAACTCCAACCCTGCGACCATCATGACTGATAAAGATATCGCAGATAAGGTATATATCGAGCCCCTGAACGTAAAGGTTCTGGAGCAGATCATTGAAAAGGAAAAGCCCGACAGCATCCTTCCCACCCTGGGAGGACAGGCTGGTCTGAACCTCGGTATGGAGCTGGAGGAGTCCGGTTTCCTGGCTGCTCATAATGTAAAGCTGTTAGGTACTACCGCAGCTACCATTCGTAACGCCGAAGGACGTCAGGAGTTCAAAGACCTGATGGAGCGCATCGGTGAGCCCTGTGCAGCATCCAGGGTCGTTGAAAATGTGGAAGACGGTGTGGAATTCACCAATACCATCGGCTATCCGGTCGTACTGCGTCCCGCTTATACCCTGGGAGGTTCCGGTGGCGGTATCGCCCACAATCAGGTAGAACTGGAAGAGATCCTGGAGAACGGTTTACGTCTGTCCCGTGTGGGTCAGGTACTGGTAGAGCGTTGTATTGCAGGCTGGAAAGAGATCGAGTACGAGGTAATGCGTGACAGCGCAGGCAACTGCATCACCGTATGTAACATGGAGAACATCGATCCCGTCGGCGTGCATACCGGAGACAGTATCGTAGTAGCTCCTTCCCAGACCCTGAGCGACAAGGAGTACCAGATGTTACGTACTTCCGCTCTGAAGATCATCAACGAACTGCAGATCACCGGTGGATGTAACGTACAGTTTGCACTGCATCCCACCAGCTTTGAATATTGTGTTATCGAGGTTAACCCCTCGTGTCAGCCGTTCTTCCGCACTGGCAAGTAAGGCGACCGGTTATCCTATCGCAAAGGTAGCAGCGAAGATCGCACTGGGCTTTACCCTGGATGAGATCAAGAACGCCATCACCCACAAGACCTATGCCGCTTCGAGCCGACACTGGACTACTGTGTCGTGAAGATTCCCAGACTGCCTTTTGATAAATTTATCACTGCAAAACGTACTCTGACCACCCAGATGAAAGCAACCGGTGAGGTTATGAGTATCTGCAATAACTTCGAGGGAGCACTGATGAAGGCTATCCGTTCCCTGGAGCAGCATGTGGACTGCCTGCGCAGCTATGATTTCAGCGCTTTGTCTGTGGAGGAACTGTTAGAGCGTCTGAAGATCGTGGATGACCAGCGTATTTATGTCATTGCGGAAGCTATCCGTAAGGGCATCAGCTACGAGCAGATCCACGACATTACCAAGATCGACCTGTGGTTCATCGACAAGATTGCCATTCTGACCGAGATGGAGCATGCGCTGGAGACACAGCCGCTGACGGTTGATCTGTTGAAGGAAGCCAAGAGAATCGAGTTCCCGGATAACGTGATCGCAAGACTGACCGGCAAGACCGAGGAAGAGATCAAGAAGATGCGTTATGACAACGGCATTAAGGCTGTCTACAAGATGGTAGATACCTGTGCTGCAGAGTTCGCAGCTTCCACTCCTTATTACTATTCCGTATTCGGCGGCGAGTGCGAAGCCAAGGAGACCACCGGACGCAAGAAAGTCCTGGTACTGGGTTCCGGTCCTATCCGTATCGGACAGGGTATCGAGTTCGACTATTGTTCCGTACATGCTACCTGGGCATTCTCCAAGGCAGGCTATGAGACCATTATCATCAATAATAACCCGGAGACCGTAAGTACCGACTTCGATATTGCGGACAAGCTGTATTTCGAGCCTTTGACTCCGGAAGATGTGGAATCTATCGTAAATATTGAGCATCCCGATGGTGCTGTGGTACAGTTCGGCGGACAGACCGCTATCAAGCTGACTGAGAGCCTGATGAAGATGGGCGTGCCTATCTTAGGTACCAAGGCGGAGGATGTAGATGCCGCTGAGGACAGAGAACTGTTTGACAAGATTCTGGAAGAGACCGGGATCCCCCGTGCAGCCGGCGGTACTGTATACACCGCAGAGGAAGCTAAGGCGGTTGCTAACAGACTGGGCTATCCCGTACTGGTGCGTCCTTCCTATGTATTGGGCGGACAGGGCATGCAGATCGCTATCTCCGATGAAGAGATCGAAGAGTTCATGGAGATCATCAACCGTATCGCACAGGATCACCCGATCCTGGTAGATAAGTATTTACAGGGTAAGGAGATCGAGGTCGATGCCGTATGTGACGGTACCGATATCCTGATCCCCGGTATCATGGAGCATATCGAGAGAACCGGTATCCACTCCGGAGACAGTATCTCCGTATACCCGGCTCCGACCATTGATAAAGTAGTAAAAGAGAAGATCGCAGAGTACACCAGAAGACTGGCAAAGGCACTGCATGTCAAGGGACTGATCAATATCCAGTTCATTGCCATCGGTGACGAAGTATATGTCATTGAGGTTAACCCCGCTCTTCCCGTACCGTACCTTATATCAGTAAGGTAACCGGTATTCCTATCGTGGATCTGGCGACTGAAGTGATCATCGGCAAGACCATCCGTGAGCTTGGCTACGAGCCCGGCTTACAGCCTGAGGCAGAGTATTTTGCCATCAAGATGCCCGTGTTCTCCTTCGAGAAGATCCGTGGTGCCGAGATCAGCTTAGGACCGGAGATGAAGTCTACCGGTGAGTGTCTGGGTATCGCCAAGACCTTCAATGAGGCTCTGTACAAGGCATTCCTGGGAGCAGGCGTAGAACTGCCCAAGTACAAGAACATGATCATCACCGTGAAGGATGCGGATAAGGGTGAAGCCATTGAAGTCGGAAGACGCTTCGAAAAGCTGGGATACACCATTTATGCTACCAGAAGTACCGCAGCTGCTCTGAATGAAGCAGGTGTGAAAGCAAGAAAGGTCAACAAGATCTCTCAGGAATCCCCGACCGTTATGGACCTGATCCTGGGACACAAGATCGACCTTGTCATCGATACCCCGACCCAGGGCCGCGACAAGACCAGAGACGGTTTCCTGATCCGCCGTACCGCTATCGAGACCGGTATCTACTGCATCACTGCAATGGACACCGCCAATGCTCTCGTGACCAGCATGGAGCATATGAACGATTGTAAGGAACTGACGCTGGTGGATATTGCACAACTGTAAGATATAAAATGGATAAGAACAGTGGAGTCGCGAAAGTTGCTCCACTGTTTGTGTTTGTGACAAAAACAAAGTGTTGACAAATGTCCGCGAAAGGAATAAAATACAAACAGTTAAAGACATAAAGGCTGTGAAGAGAAGAGTAGGAGAAGAGATACGTCGCAGAGAGTCCCGGCAGGTGGGAAGGGATATGGAAGGCTTCTTTGAACATGGTCTCGGAGCTTTGCACCGACTTCGTATTCGGACAGGATATCCGGCAGATGCGGACAGGCTGCAACGGGAGTACCCGTTATCGTACCTGACTATCGATGAGCGTTTGTTTGTCCGTAGTTGCAGAGGCCTGATCCCGTGAGAGATGGGCGAATTAAGGTGGTACCGCGGAAGAATGTTCCGCCCTTAAATTTTAATTTAAGGGCGGTTTTTTATTATGTCAAAAAGAGAAGAACTGATCAGAGAATATTGCAGGCAGGTAAATGAAAGCCTGCATTTTATACAAAAATACATGGAAGGGATCGTTCCCGCTGGCCGATGCAGCGAAGAACTGTATTGGGAGACCAAGAAGATCAGTGAGGAACTGCAGAAGAGCAATCATGAACAGACCGCATTGATCCGGGCCTATCTGCGGGAGGCGGCACAACTGTACGTAGAGGGGGAGCCCTGGAAGACCCGCATTACGGACCGAAGACTTTGCCGTAATACGATCCTGAATCATTTACAGATGCTGGCGAATGTCAGCTTCTGGCTGAGAGAACAGGGAGAGCCACTGGCAGAGGAAGTCTGTGGATGGCTGTTAGCCCAGGAGACAGCGGATGTGCAGAAAGTTAGATCCGGACAAAGTCTGGAAGTTGCCAGAGAGATCTATCCGGCCGTGCAGAGAAAGAGAGCATAGGAGCGGTAGGCTGTAAAAGCACAAATTTGAAAATAAAATCCGTGGGGACAGCATATACTAGGCGTATGGTAAATATTGTATGATCGTGAGCCTGTATCCCGCAGGCGGATTGGAGTCTCATGTTAGAAGAACATTATCCTTTTGTTGCACAGCCTCTTCCCTACGAATATGATGCCTTGCTTCCGGTATTAGATGAGGAAACACTTCATTTTCATCACGACAGGCATTATCAGACCTATGTGGATAAGCTGAATGCCACCCTTGCCGATTATCCGCAGTTACAGCAGATGTCCTTGACGGAACTGCTCACTTCGGAGGATAATATACTTGCGTCCCTGCCGGAGGAAGCCCGGAAAAGCATTCACAATAACGGTGGCGGTGTATATAATCATCAGCTGTATTTTGACAGTATGCGAAGCCCGGCAGGACAGGAGCCCTGTGGAGCTCTGGAGGAGGCGCTGGTCCGGGATTTTGGATCGGTGAGACAATGGAAAGAACAGATGTCACAGGCAGCCACGGGGGTATTTGGCTCCGGATGGGCATGGCTTGTGAGTGACCAGGACGGTACTCTGATGGTCCTTACTACAGCGAATCAGGATGTCCCGGATCTGAAATTGTATACCTCCATATTTCCCATAGATGTGTGGGAGCATGCCTATTATTTACAGTATCAGAACCGCAGGCCGGATTACGTGGAAGGATGGCACAAGCTGATCCACTGGAAAAAAGCGGGACGACGTTACGAACAGGTACTTTGCAGACTGGAAAGAGCGGCCGGGGAAGCGGAAAAATTGCAAAATGACAGCCGCACAACAGAAGCGAACGACAGATAGTGTGCAACGTGCGGAACAGAAGAACAGAAAGAGGAAAATGACTATGGAGAACAGACCGATCATAAAAAAGGAACAAGTAGAGACCGTCTACGACAGCAGATTTATCAAGGTATTTGATCTGCAATATGAGCCGGGAAAACATTATTTTGATGCTACCAGAAGAGCCAAAGATAATCTGGCAGCGGTAAAGAGCGACGAAGAATTCAGACAGATGCTGCCGGATGCAGTCAGCTGCGTTGTGATCCTGAAGATCAGAGGACAAGAACCGAGACTTTGCTTAAGCCGTGAGTATCGTTACCCGGCAGGACATTTTCTGCTGAGCGTTCCGGCAGGACTTTTAGACCCGGAGGATGCAACGGAAGAAAATCCCGTATTCCATGCGGCAGCCCGGGAGCTTCGGGAAGAGACTGGCATCACACTGGAAGAGAGCGACAGCATCCGTCTGGTGAATCCGCTGGTATTCAGTACCCCCGGTATGACGGATGAGAGCAATGCACTGGTGCAGATCATATTGAACCGTGAAGAGATGCCGAAGGTAAGTCAGGAAGGCGCCGTTGGAACGGAATGTTTTGATGGTTTTCTGCTGCTGACCAAAGAAGAAGCACAGAAAATCTTAAAAGACGGCGTGGATGACCAGGGATTTTTTTACCCGTTATATACCTGGGCGGCATTGATGTGCTTTGCGACGGGAATGTGGAAATAATTTTTGAATAAATAAGACGATGAACGAAAAGCGTGTGGAGAGATCTGCACGCTTTTTTTGAAATTTGTAACAAATAGCGAAAAATTCTTCGTTATGATTAACAAAGAGGAAGCCTGTGATGAATTGCTGAATCCGGAAAAGACATTGGAGAGATTAGCGAATCCAGAACCGCAGAAAGGAGAGACAGAGGAAACGGACGGAGAGCCCCCGAAGAAAAAGAACAGCCGGATCGTAAAAACTGCTGTCCTGGTGGGAATACTGGTGATCGTCGGAGGACTGCTGTTGGGATATATGATAAAGCATAGAGAACCTACTTATCAGCAGATAGGCACAAGATACATCGATGATCCTGACTGGGGGAATGTATCTGAAATTTCGTATGTGGTAAAAGGGGAAGTAACGGCAGAGAGACTTAATGAGCATTTGCGTGAAGTGAGAGAAACGGAGGACCGGGAAAAACTGGGTACCAATGTTGTCAAGACTGTATATTACAGGAACAAGGAAGACGCCCTGGCGTGGAAGGATACGGATATGGGAGGATATACTTTCCTGAATGTAGAATGAAAGGAGCAGCTATGAAGAAAATTTTTTCAAATTACTACAAAATTATTTTGTCGGTTGTTATTCTGATTGTCCTGGTGGCACTGGGAGAGGATTATTACACCTTTGATGAAATGAGCGGAATCTGGCAGGTGGTACGCGTGCTTCTCTACATAGCATGGGGATTCCTGCTGGCAACAAGGACCAGACGGGACAAAGTAAAAGATGTGGAATATGTTGCTTTTGCTGTTGTCTGTGTGGCTGCGCTCAATCTGCTAATTCCCATCTGGAAATTCCAGATAGCGTTTTATGCTTTTGTCGCAGATGTTCCGGGACTTTATTTTATGGTATTTATCCTGATCGGAATGTTAGGCGGTTATATATGGGGACCGGTTGATAAAACGGACCGTAAATAGTGCCAGATATATCAGGAGCATTGATCCGATGGCGGAAGATATTGCCCAGGGTGTAGAGATAGCAACAGCAGAGTAGAATGGCGGAGGTGTCTATGGGTAAAAAATGATTAAGTGTCTGATGATTTTAACAATAGTATGGGCAATGACCGGTTGTGGAAAGCAGGAGATGATCCGCTGTGAGTACACAAATGAGGCAGCAGGGTTTACCTTAAGCATAGACAGACCGGTAGAATGGACAGCGAAGCTTCAGAAAGGGTGGCCTGCGACCGAGACAGAGGAAGCCAGCCCGAACGAGGGAATCCGGCTTTATACGGATAACAAATACAAAATCGTAGATGAAGTCGAGATGAATTAGTGATTGCTTTAAAAAATAAATATTGACATATATAGATAGCCGATATATATTATAGACAACGATATATATCGGCTATCTATATAAGGAGGACAAAAAATGGCTGTGGACAAATCACTGATGTCGGGAAGTATGACGATGCTTTTGCTCAGATTACTGGCGGAGAAGGATATGTACGGATACGAGATGATCGATACACTGCGGAAAAAATCCTGTAACGTGTTCGAGTTAAAAGCAGGTACGCTGTATCCGCTGTTGCATGGGCTGGAAGCGAAGGGCCTGCTTACGGTATATGAGCAGGAATATGCAGGCAAGACGAGGAAGTATTACAGTATTACGAAAGAGGGCAGAAAATTACTGGAAACCAAAAAAACGGAGTGGATGGAATATCAGTCTGCTGTGACCAGCGTTCTGGCAATGGGGGTATAAGGATGGAAACATATTTGGAAAAACTGTTGTCACAGATCCGCTGCAAAAAAGCAAGACCTTATATCGCTGAGGAGATAAGAGACCATATAGAATGCCAGATTGCAGACAATCTTTCCGAAGGGATGACCTCTGAGGAAGCAGAGAAAAATGCGGTTACGGACATGGGAGATCCGGTAGAAGTGGGGATCTCGCTGGACAGGATCCACAAGCCTAAGATTGCATGGAAGTTACTTGTGATCGTAGGAATTTTAAGCCTGCTGGGCATTCTGATACAGCAATCCATTCTCAGACAACCCGGTTATCAGGAGCTGGAAACATGGAGACAAGAAGTGTACCGCTATACTACGGAGGGGTTTGTCTCAGCCGTTGCTATTGGATTCCTCCTCATGTGTGTGATCTACTTCCTGGATTATACCGTAATTGCAAAGTACTCCAGGTTCATCGGAGGAGCTATTCTGATTCTGGGAGGGCTGCGGGTGGCAGGCTTCGGTGGTCTGGATGTCGACGGAATCGGCAACTGGATCGGATTTGGAAGGCTCCGGGTGGCGGTTACTTCCCTGATGATGTTCTATGTGCCGATTTACGGCGCTATCCTATATAAATACAGGGACGGTGGTGTATCCGCACTGTGCAGGGCGATCCTGTGGCTGATTCTTCCTGTATTTATTACATCCCGAATCCCCAGCCTCGGTGTGGCTGTCATCATGATGGTCAGTATGCTGATAGAACTTACGGTGGCTGTCTGGAAGGGGTGGTTTCAACTGCCTGTGAAAAAGACGATTATCGGCATGTGGCTGCTTTTTACGGCAGGGCCTGTCCTGGTATTGACTGCAATGTATGCACTTCACATGTTGGAAGCCTATCAGGAAGCCAGGATCCGCTCCTATTTATCCCATTCCGGAGATGCCAATTACATGATGGCCATGCTTCATAAATTTAATGAAAATATTTTACTTTGGGGCAACAGTGGAAAAGATGTGGTGGGAGGTTTGCCGGAATTCAATCAGGATTACATTTTCTCTTATATTCTGAACAGTTACGGACTGCTGGCCGGAATCTTTGTAGCCGCGATCCTGGCGGCACTGGTAGTGTTTCTGTTCGGAGCGTCGGTCAGACAGAAAAATGAACTAGGCATGGTGATGGGATTCGGATGCGGAATGATCATTTTATTAAATATTTCTCTGAACTTTGCGGGAATGTTGGGATGGATCCCGCTGACATCGACCTTCCTGCCGTTCTTATCCTTTGGCAGAAATAATATTTTACTGTGCTACGCACTGGTGGGAATTATCCTGAGTATTTACAGATACAAAGATGTATATCCAAAAAAGTTCAAGGCGTCACAGGTATCATTGAAGAAGACCATTACTTTGAATCTGAATATGTAACATGGTAATAAAAGTAATGCAAATAAAAAGTCCATGAGCAGGAAAACTGTCCATGGACTTTTCTATATCGTGAGCAGAACTCATTTAATGCATTTCGTAAGCTTACGAGGGCAATACCGACAAAATCAGTATCTCTACACTCATCATATCGTTCATCCGTCCGGATTTCACGGCTTCCTCAGTCTCCACGCACTGCTTTACCGCATTTTTCAGCACGGAAGTCTTGAAATGGGATGCCTGTGCCACATATTTTCCGGCGGCAAAGGGCGGTACACCAATCTTGGAGGCAATGGTCTTATTGTCGTGGCCTCTGTTTTTTAATTCTTTGGTCTGGAGCAGCAGGTTACACTGCCTGGCGATCAGGAACAGCACCCGCATGGGCGGCTCCTTCAGTGCCAGCAGATCGTAATAGAGCTGCAAGGCTTTCTGCGGCTGCTTTTCCGCAATGGCATTGACCATATCGAAGATGTGGTTGGTGATGCGGGTGGTGCAGACGGCTTCCACATCCTCTGCGGTGACTATATCCCGGTCCAGACAATAGCAGATCAGCTTCTCCAGCTCCATCTGGATATTTTCCATATCCGTGCCGGTCTTGGAGAGAAGGAGCTGTGCGGTGTTCTCGGAGATTTTTTTCCCTTCGCGGCCCAGGATACCGGCAATCCAGCGTTTCAGGGAATTCTCATCCTGTACCGTGAATTCTGCCACATAACCCTTGGACTGCACGGTCTTATACAGTTTACTCCGTTTATCCACTTCGCTTTCCGTGAACACAAAAAAGGTGGTGTCGTTGGGGTTTGCCAGGTATTCCGCCAGCTTTTCCCCACCGGCTTTGAAGAGCCCGGTATCTTTGAAGAACATAACACGGCGCTCTGCCAGAAAAGGAAGCGTCTCTGCCAGATCGATGACTTGTCCCAAGGAGAAATCCTTCCCCTGATAGAAATGGGTATTCATCTCGTCGCCGTCCTGACACAACGCTTTACGCAGACGGGTCGTGTACTGGTTCTTCAGATAACGTTCCTCTCCGTAGAGCAGGTAGATCTGTTTGAAATTGCCGGTTTTGATGTCTTCATTGATCCGCTGCATGAATTGATCCTTTCTGGGAAAATGCGGTTACTTCTACATTAGATTCCTAAAAGAGTATACCCCATTTCCTATTGAGGTTTCAAGGGGGGTATGCTATTATGGAACAAAACAGTTCGACCATGGACATATACGTTCGCAAAATTATGCTTGCATGATTTTGCGAACGAATATGTCCGTGAGTTAAGCGCCGATTCATGAGCAAAGGTAGTCACGAAGTGACGGAAAGCGCGGTAGCGCGACTTTGCGAATGGCGCGGTTCGAACGTGGAACAGTGCGGTTCGACCATCATACCATAAGAGGAAAGAAGAGAAAAATGAGCAAGAAAAGCGGATTCATTCAGGAATTTAAAAAGTTTATTTTGAGGGGAAATGTAATGGATATGGCAGTCGGCGTGATCGTCGGCGGAGCATTCACCGCTATCGTTACTTCTCTGAATCAAGATATCCTGACACCGATTCTGGCCATCTTCGGAGGCACGGATTTTTCGAATTTATATGTAAAGCTGGGAAGCGGCGATACGGCACCGGTATTGATGTACGGTAATTTTATCACGGCAGTTATCAACTTCCTGATCACAGCATTTGTGATCTTCTGTCTGGTAAAATTCATCAATAAGCTGGGAGACACCCTGCATCACAAAGAGGAAGCACCGGCAGCGCCCACGACGAAAAAATGCCCGTTCTGTAAGAGCGAGATCGCTATCGATGCCACAAGATGCCCTCATTGTACTTCTCAGTTAGACAAATAGGAACCGGTAATACAGATACGGCCGTGGAGGAAAGCATGGGAAAAATACACAGGAAAATAGTGGCAGCAGGAGTCTGCTGTCTGATGACAGGCATGCTGACAGGCTGCGGAAGTGATACCACGAAGATCACCGAAGGAATGCAGTTGGTGGAAACTCTGGATTATCAGGGGGCATTGAATGCCTTTGACGAAGCGGAAGCACAGAAAGAGGACAGCCGTCTGATCGCAAGAGGCCGGGGAATCGCCAGCATGGGGCTGACAGAGTATGATCAGGCTGTAGAATATTTTACACAGGCCCTGGAACTCAGTGACGGCTGGGTTCAGAACGTGGACTATGATATGAATTACTATCTGGCGGCGGCATACACCAAGAACGGACAGCCTGCGGAAGCCAAAAAGGTATACGATGCCATTCTGGGCCTGAAGCCGGAGGAAAAGGACGCTTATTTTCTCAGAGGTTCTGCAGAACTAGAGCTGGGAGATTATGAGAGTGCCAAAGCGGATTTTGATCAGGCAATCTCCATGGATCCGAAAAATTATGACCGGTTAATAGAAATCTATGAAGCCCTGGCAGCGCACGGCTACCGTGAGGTCGGTCAGGAATATCTGCAAAATGTACTGGACACAGCCAAACAACTGGATGCTTATGACAGCGGACGGATCTATTATTATCTGGGAGAATACCAGAAAGCTTATCTGGCGCTAGATGAAGCCCGGGATAAGGGAGGCGCGGACAGCTATCTCTATCTGGGAAGAGCCTATGCGGCTACCGGAGATTATAACTATGCGTCCAGTGTGTACAACAATTATCTCTCCAAGCAGGGGCCGAATGCAGAAATCTACAATGAACTTGGTCTGTGCGAAATGGCAAAAAAGGAGTATCAGAATGCTCTGGCGGCATTTCAGGCGGGAAAACAGATCGAAGGAAACAGCCTGATGCAGACCTTGTGCTTTAATGAAATTGTAGCATATGAGTATCTGGAAGATTATCAGCAGGCAGAAGTACTGATGAATGCTTATTTACAAAATTACCCGGACGACCAGACAGCCATCCGGGAGCAACAGTTCCTGTCCACCAGATAAAAAAGACAATAGAATTTATGGATCAATCATTGGCAGAGTCTTCCCGGGAGGAAGATTCTGCTTTTTCTCTTAATTGCAGCAGATCCACAAAATCCAGCAGAGAAGCCATGTTTTTCGGATTAAAATGCTGTATCACCTCTACCACATCGGATACGGTGGTGCCGGGGACACATTCCTGTCTCAGAACTTCCGGATTGTAACGATAAGGAGTCCGACCCAACAGATAATCGATGGTTACATCGAAATATTCCGCTAATTGTATTAAAGCTTCCTGATCCGGGAAGTGAATATTGTTCTCGTAATTCGAAATGGTGCCAACGGATACTTTCAGTATGGCAGCCAGTTCTTTCTGATAAATGCCCCGTTCTTCCCGCAGGGATGCCAGAATTTCACCGAAACTCCTCATAATGCCTCGCATTCTGCCGCAGATGCAGCCTATTTAAATGTTTTCTTTTAAGATTTGATAAATTCTATTTTACTATATTTTAGTTTTAAAGGAATATGAATTTAGAAATCGAGGAAAATAATGAAAAAATGCTACTAGAATTAATTTTAACTAAAAAGTACAAATTATGCAGGAAAATATCCATTGAGAAATCCTCTCATTAACACCTATTGCTATTTTGAAGAAAGCCGGATATAATAATCCAAGAGTTAGGTGCAACTAACTAATGAGTGAATCATGTGAAACTCCTCAGAGAAAACGGAGCTGCTGAATCCGCGGACTGCCGGGAGGTCATCTTCCGGGAGGAGTTTTTCAGCCCTTATACACAGGGATGAGGGATTCACGAAAGAGAAGGTTTGGGAATAAAAAGTTTAGAATAGAGGATAAAGGAGAAGAACAAGATGAACTATTTAGAGATTGAAAAAGTCATTGGACGAGAGATTCTGGATTCCAGAGGCAATCCTACCGTAGAAGCAGAGGTAACTCTGGTAGACGGTACCATCGGACGCGGCATGGCTCCCAGCGGAGCATCTACCGGTGAGTTCGAGGCACTGGAACTGAGAGACGGCGATAAGAGCAGATATCTGGGCAAGGGTGTTCAGAAGGCTGTAGAAAATATCAATACTGTAATCAATGAGACTCTGCAGGGAATGGATGCATCCGATATTTATGCCATTGATAAGGCAATGATCGATGCAGACGGAACCAAGGATAAGTCCAGACTGGGAGCCAATGCGATCTTGGCAGTATCCATTGCCAGCGCGAGAGCAGCAGCAATCTCCCTGGATATTCCCCTGTATCGTTTCCTGGGCGGTATTTCCGGCAACAGACTTCCGGTTCCTATGATGAACATTATCAACGGCGGTTGTCATGCGCTTTCTTCCGGACTGGATGTACAGGAATTCATGATCATGCCCGTAGGTGCGCCTTCCTTCAAGGAATGCTTAAGATGGTGCGCTGAAGTATTCCACGCACTGGCTTCTATTTTAAAGGACAGAGGCCTGGCTACTTCCGTAGGTGATGAGGGTGGTTTTGCTCCGGCACTGAAGTCTGATGAGGAAGCTATCGAGACCATCTTAGAGGCTGTAAAGAAAGCCGGTTATGAGCCCGGCAAGGATTTCAAGATCGCTATGGATGCTGCTTCCAGCGAGTGGAAGACCGGCAAGGTGGGCGAGTACAAGTTGCCTAAGGCAGGCACCGTATTTACCTCCGAAGAACTGATCGCACATTGGAAGAAACTGGTGGAGAAATACCCCATCATTTCTATAGAAGATGCACTGGATGAGGAAGACTGGGAAGGCTGGAAGAAGCTGACCGCAGAACTGGGCGACAAGGTACAGTTAGTCGGCGACGACCTCTTCGTAACCAACACCGAGAGACTGGCAAAGGGAATCTCCCTTGGCTGTGGTAACTCCATTCTGATCAAGCTGAACCAGATCGGATCCGTATCTGAGACTCTGGAGGCCATCAAGATGGCACACAAGGCCGGTTATACCGCTATTTCCTCCCACCGTTCCGGTGAGACCGAGGATACCACCATTGCCGACCTGGCAGTGGCACTGAACACCTGTCAGATCAAGACCGGTGCTCCCAGCAGAACCGAGCGTGTGGCAAAATACAACCAGTTGCTCCGTATCGAAGAAGAACTGGGTGCAGCAGCCGTATATCCCGGCATGGGCGCATTCAACGTTCAGAATTAATTTGCTTTTACCCAAAACTATTTTGGTTTCTCTTTTTCTCTTCAGGGACTGTTCGAAAGGACAGTCCCGTTTGCGTTTTTCTTTTTTAAAAACCTTGCAACATTTTTTCTCCCATCTGTATCTAAGATAGAGCGGCAGGGAAAACGGCGTAAGATCCCGGGAACAGCCGAAGGAAGCCGCAGAAGAAAAAATACATTATTTCATATTGACTTTTCCGAAACCTATGTGATAAAATCTCACCGTTGCGAAAATAGCATAGAGACTTTAGGTAAGAATTGGAAACGACACATGTGCGCACTGCTCACTGATTAACGAACAACACACATGTGTCTTTTTGCGCCCATTTTTAGAAAAGGAGGGCATTAATTCATGCCGAAAACAAGATTACAGAACATTATTTTTACCCTGATCATGGCGTTCGTTATGGTATACGCTATGGTCTGCTACAACATCGCACTGGACAAGGGAGGAATGACCAACGAGATATTCCTGTTAGCGTTCCACGAGATTCCCATTATGTGGCCCATCGCCTGTATTCTGGAGTATTTTGCAGTGGAAAAGCTGTCCCGGAAGCTGGCATTCCGCATGGTATCCCCGGAGGATAAGCCCGTTTTCATTACTTTAGCAATCTCTTCCATGATCGTATGCCTGATGTGCCCGGTGATGAGTTTTATCGCCACCTGCCTCTTCATGCACCCCGGCAACCAGATCATCGCCCTGTGGCTGCAGAAGACCGTCCAGAACTTCCCCATGGCGCTGTGCTGGCAGATCTTTTTCGCAGGCCCCGGAGTGCGGAATGTCTTTGGATTTGTTGTGGGATTTATATTGGATAGAAAAAGTATAATTGACTATCATCTGTGAGTGTGCTAACATGAGCAAATAAAGAGACAACGAAGTCCGTGGAAACGGAAAGCGTTGTCTCTTTTATTTTGTAGAAAAAGTCAGGAAATTACGAGGTGAAACTTATGAGTGAGCAGGAAAAGAAGCAAAATACAGTTGCAGAGGTGTTAGTAAAATGTCTGGAAAACGAGGGCGTGAAATATGTCTTCGGGATTCCGGGGGAGGAAAATCTGGATATGATGAATGCACTGGAAAAATCGGACATCCGGGTGATCGTGGTGCGGCATGAACAGGGAGCGGCATTCATGGCTGATATGTACGGAAGACTGACGGGAAAAGCAGGTGTGTGTTTCTCAACGTTGGGCCCCGGTGCAACGAACCTGATCACAGGCACGGCAGATGCTAATTCCGACGGTGCACCGCTGATTGCCATTACCGGACAGGTGGGAACGGAGCGGATGCATTTGACTTCTCATCAGTATCTGGATCTGGTAGAGCTGTTTGCACCAATCACCAAGCGGAGCAAACAGATCGTGAACCCCAATTCCGTCAATGAAATCGTCAGGATCGCTTTTAAATATGCGGAGAGTGAGAAGCCGGGAGCCTGTCATGTGGATCTTCCCACGAACGTGGCGAAGCTTCCGGTCAGCTCCGGTATTGCCGCACAGCCTTTGAAAAAGCCGGAGAGGGATAAGGAGTACGCATCTTTTTCCAGTATCGATCAGGCGGCGGCCATGATCTTCAAGGCAAAGCACCCGGTGATCCTGGTGGGACACAGTGCGGTGCGCAATCACGCCGGGGAGGCTCTTACCAGCTTCGCAGATGTCCTGAAGATCCCGGTGGTCAATACCATGATGGCCAAAGGCATCATTCCTTATAACAACAAATATTCCCTCTGGACCATAGGCATCCCCCAGAAGGATTACCAGAACAAGGTGCTGGATATGGCAGATCTGGTGATCGCCGTCGGTTATGATATTGTGGAATTCGCTCCCGGCAAATGGAACGGAGAGGGGAAACATAAGATTATTCATATCGACCAGAGGCCGGCGCATATCAACATGCTGTACCAGCCGGAGGTGGAAGTTGTCGGAGACATTTCCTATTCTTTACAGCAGATCCTGTACCGCAGTGACGCAAAAGAGGAGCCGGAAGAATTTCTCAAACTGCGGGAAGAAATGGTGGCGGAATATGAAAGCTATGCAGATGACACCTCTTTTCCCATGAAGCCACAGAAAATACTGTACGATGTCCGTAAATTTATGGGTGCGGATGACATCGTGATCTCGGATGTGGGCGCTCATAAAATGTGGATTGCCAGAGAGTACAACTGTTACGAACCCAATACCTGCATCATCTCCAACGGTTTTGCCACCATGGGCATCGCAGTGCCGGGGGCTGTGGCAGCCAAGTTGATCTACCCGGAGAAAAAGGTACTGGCGATCTCCGGAGACGGCGGATTCATGATGAATAGCCAGGAGTATGAGACAGCCCTCAGAGAGGGGACACCCATTGTGACTCTGATCTTCTCCGATGCCAGCTATGGTCTGATCAAATGGAAGCAGATGGATCACTTCGGACACAACTGCTTTGTGGATTTCCAGAATCCCGATTTTGTGAAATATGCGGAAAGCATGCATGCCAAAGGCTACCGCGTGGAGAAGGCGGAAGACCTGCTGCCGATTCTGGAGGATGCCTTTCAGCAGAAGGTCCCCTGCATCATCGACTGTCCTGTGGACTACAGCGAAAATACCAAGCTCTCGGAGTATCTGCATGATAAGTTTGAGAAGTAGAGTTTTAACTAGAGAGTTACGAAAGCATAGCCGCGCATAGGCATAGTGAAGACAGCGATGGGCGCTCGCGCATGATTCGCTGTCTTTACTTATGCCGAGATGTGGCAAACGCCGCGATATGAAATAAGATTGGCAGCGTTCTTTGCTGACAATCTTATGAATAGCGTGGCTCATTGCGGATGGTAGTTTCAAATCCACGAACGTCCACAGCAAACGGAACATCCTTCCACGGTGGGCATCGCGGCATTTATTATAGCCTACGTTACGAAATGCCCTGTAATTTACGTTTTTTCTCTGTTGAGCCCCGGAAGTTTCCGACAAGCGGGGCGTAATCTACATTTTTTCTCTGCTGAGCCCCGGAAGTTTCCGACAGGCGGGGCGTAATTCGTGTTTTTCCTCTGCTGAGCCCCGGAAGTTTCCGACAGGCGGGGCGTAATTCGTGTTTTTCCTCTGCTGAGCCCCGGAAGTTTCCGACAAGCGGGGCGTAATCCGTGTTTTTTCTCTGTTGAGCCCCGGAAGTTTCCGACAAGCGGGGCGTAATCCATGTTTTTTCTCTGCTGAGCCCCGAAAGTTTCCGACAAGTGGGGCGAAATCTACATTTTTCTTCTACTATGTCCCGAAGATAAACCCCTCCGCAATGAGCCACGCTATTCATAAGATTGTCAGCATAAAACGCTGCCAATCTTATTTCATATCGCGGCGTTCGCCGCATCTCGGCATAAGTAAAGACAGCGAATCATGCGCGAGCGCCCATCGCTGTCTTCACTATGCCTATGCGCGGCTCATTGCTCGCGTAACTTTCCATTTACAGTGTAATATTATCCACCTTTTTCCATTCGAAAAAAATCCCCCTTTTTGAAAATTTGCTATCTGTTGCCTGATGGAAACTAATGGTAGAATTCAATTATCAAATAAAACAGACGGCCGTCAGTGATAATGATAAATACAAAAAACAATATTTACCTATTGAGAGGACGAGTGTATGAAGCGTAAATTATTATCTACCGTACTTGCGGTAACCATGGCAGTATCCAGGCTGACCTGATGTGGACAGAGCAGAACAAATGAAGCAACAGGAACAGGCGCTGCAACGACAGATGCCAGAACAGAGACCTATCGTGTCCGGATTCCTATAGATAGCTGCGATTTTTCCCTGGCGCATTACGAAGCAGACGGGGAAGAGGCGGATGAGAATTTTGAATACTTTTCTTTTGAAAGAGTGGAAAAATACATTCTGCCACTGCTGGATGCGGCGGAGAAAGCTTACGTCGGGAAGCCTGGATATCCTCCTGTCCCCCCTGAAGTCCGCCGGTCTACATGAAGACCAATGGAGAGCGGAACAACGGCGGCAAATTAAAGCCGGAATACCGGAAGCGCTGGGCAGAGTATATCTGCCGTTACATTGAGGAATACCGCAGCCGCGGGCACCTGTGGCATTTTACACATTTCCTAAAAGCGGGAGCACAGCGGATCGGTGTTACCAGATACACAGATAAGATCGAGGTGACGGCGTTTGAAAAGGACGGGCGGATCACGGTGGTGCTTTTAAACCGGACGGAGGAAGAGATTCCGGTGTATCTGCGGCTGGGAGAGTACTGTGCGGAACTGACATCAAAGGCAAAGTCCATTATGACGGCGGAGATCGAAAAATAAGAAAATCGATATAGGCAATTATGAAAAAGACAGCGGGAACCGGGAGCGGAACCCACTGTTTTTGCGTATACGTCCGGGGAGCAGGTTGACAGAACGGTGGAAACCGTAGTATTTTGAAACAGACCACTGTGGATAACAGGGCAAGTGAAAAATGTAGGCAGAAGAAAAGTAAGTTACGACAGAAGAATGAGGATACAGATATATGAAAATCTATTTGGTAAGACACGGGGAGACAGACTGGAACCAGGCGGGGCGGCTGCAGGGACAGACGGATATTGACCTGGATGCTCAAGGTTTTGCGCAGGCGGCGGAAGCGGCAGAGAGATTAAAGGAAGTTCCTTTTGAAATCGCGTTTTGTTCCCCGCTGATCCGTGCAAGACATACGGCAGAGACCATTGTGGGCGAGAGGAAAATTACGCTGACCACAGACGAAAGACTCCGGGAACTCAATTTCGGACCATGGGAAGGGACCGATGTCCGTAAAATCCGGGAGGGGGCCAACAGTCCGTTTACGGATCCGGGGAGCTATCTCCCGCCCGAGGGAGCGGAAAGTTTTGCCCAGTTGTATGCCAGAAGCGGCGAGTTCGTGAAGCAGGTGTTGCTGCCGTTGGAGGGAACTTATGAAACAGTGCTGGTGGTAGCTCATGGAGCATTGAATCGCAGTATCCTGAATGCGGTGTTGGATATTCCGGTCAGCGACTTCTGGCATTTCCATATGGGCAACTGTGCTACTGCGATTCTGGAATGCCGGGAAGGAAAGCTGTCTCTGTTGGAATATCAGGACAGTGAAAGTGTAAATACGAAGAGCAAACTGCTGTAAGTTCCGGATACAGAGCTTGCAGACTGCTGAAAGGTGAGAGGTTAAGAATGCACATAGACAGAGAAGACATGCTGGAACTGACCAGAAGAATGACCGTGTCCCGCAACTGTTTTTCCAGAATTGCAGGAGCCTATATGGACGAAGAAGGGTTTATTGACGGTACTTTTAATACTCATTTTCTGAAGTTGTCCGGAAGCGAAAAAGAGAAAAATCTGAATATTGCCAAGACGGTACCTTATTCCAATACCAATGTGAATCTGAGAAATTACCGGCTGGATCAGGGAGCCCGGAAACCGGGCAGCATTATGCAGTTATTGGAGGCATTACGGCAGTGCGAACTGAAAAATGATGCATTATTGTACTCCCTCTATGATTATATTGGGGAGAGATACCAGCCGGGATATCCTTATGCCGTTTATCTTTTCTTCGGCAGCTACGATGTACCCACCAAGGGAAAAGACAAAGAGAACCAGTGGGAGTCCGAGGAAGTCTATCAGTTTCTCATCGGCACGATCAGTCCAGTGACCGGAGACTACGAGGCCGGAAAACCGGAGGCGGGATTTTTGTACCCTGCCTTTGCCAACCACAGCACAGACATTGACGGTATCAATATCTATCAGGCGGAGGAAGGGGCACAGTTATTTGCAAAAATACTGGGCGTACAGGCTTGACAGAAAGGCATTTCTTCCCTATAATACGCTCTGGAACAAAATGAATAACCGGTCATAAAACCCGTAAGGGAGTGGATTTTTCAAGATATCGATCTTATTTTCGCCACACAGCAGGAATGTTGTGTGGCGTTTGTTGTTTAAGGAGAGGAAAAATGAACCAGACTTATATGAAAGAAAAGAAGATATTCCCGTTGGTCATGTCCATGGCACTTCCCATGATGCTGTCCATGGCATTTAATTCCCTCTATAACATTGTAGACAGTTATTTCGTGGCGAAGCTCAGTGAAGATGCCATGACGGCATTGTCTTTAGTCTATCCGGCACAGAACTTGTTGACGGCGGTGGCAGTGGGCTTCGGTGTGGGTGTGAATGCCATGATCTCCTTCTATCTGGGAGCACAGAATCAGGAAAAAGCGGATAAGACGGCAACCCAGGGCATGGTGCTGGGAGTATTGCACGGCGTACTGCTTATGATCTTATTCCTCTGCGGCATGAACTGGTTCTTAGGGATGTTTACGAAGAGCGATACCGTGCGGGCACTGGGTATGGAATATTCCAATGTGGTATTCCTGTTTTCCACCATTGTCACCGGAGGTATCACGTTAGAGAAAATCTTTCAGGCGGTGGGCCGGATGCGTGCCACCATGGTCAGTATGATCGCCGGATTTGTGACGAATATTGTGTTGGATCCGTTGTTGATCTTCGGTATCGGACCGTTTCCCCGGATGGAGATCGCCGGAGCGGCTTTGGCTACCGGAATCGGTCAGGTGATCACGTTATTAGTATATATCATCTATTATGTGTTGGATCCGTTGCCGGTAAAATTGCGCAGAACTTATCTGCGACCGGAAGGAGAGATCTGTGGCAAGACCTACGGCATCGGCATTCCGGCTACGTTGAATATGGCACTGCCGTCTCTGTTGATTTCCGCACTGAACGGTATTCTGGCGGCTTATTCGGGTGCGTATGTGCTGGTACTGGGCGTTTATTACAAGCTGCAGACCTTTATCTATCTGCCCTCCAATGGCATCATTCAGGGCATCCGGCCGCTGATTGGTTACAATTACGGTGCCGGAGAGCGGAAGCGTGTGGAGCAGATCTACCGGTTGACGCTGGAACTGACTGCCGGGATCATGGCTATCGGCACGGCATTGTGCTGGCTGATCCCCGGAGGACTGATCGGACTGTTCACCGAGAATCCGGAGACTGTTACCATCGGTATTACAGCACTGCACATCATCAGTCTGGGCTTTATTCTGTCCGCTGTGTCGGTGACCAGCTCCGGCGCACTGGAGGCGCTGGGACAGGGCATGGCTTCCCTGGTGATCTCCGTGATGCGGTATGTGGCGGTGATCATTCCTGCGGCATTTGTGCTGAGCCGCCTGATCGGCGTCACCGGTGTGTGGTGGGCATTTGTCTGCACGGAGAGCGTGACTGCGGTGGTGGCGTATGTGTTGTACCACAGGGTGTGGAAGAGAGCGTAAAGCGGTCGTTCACCCCGCGCCATTCGCAAAATCGCCTCTTCGAGGCTTTCCGCTGCTACGCAGCTGCCTTTTGCTCATGAGATGGCGCTCCCCTCGTCGATTTGCACAGAGCCGGCTCCTTACGCAAGCGTAAAGCCGTCTCCGCACAAATCGACGGGTGAACTGATGTATACACAATATCTTGTATCCTTTAATTGACTTCCCCTACAAAGTATTGTAGAATAGACCGTGATAGGTTTTACGGGCGAAAGCCCATGGGGACACGAAGGTAAGGGGGTACATAAGATGTTTCAGGTAATCAAACGAGATGGTTCCAAAGCGGACTTTACACTGACGAAGATCAATGATGCCATTATGAAGGCTTTTACTGCGACGCAGATGAGCTACAATAATGACATTATTGATCTTCTTGCGTTACGGGTAACTGCGGATTTCCAGAAAAAGGTGGAGAATGACGAGATCCACGTGGAAGACATTCAGGACAGTGTGGAGCGTGTACTGGGACAGGCCGGCTATGAAGAGGTGGCGAAGGCGTATATTCTGTACCGCAAGCAGCGGGAGAAAATGCGTGCCATGAAGTCTACCATTCTGGACTACAAGGATGTGGTCAACAGTTATGTCAAGGTGGAAGACTGGCGTGTGAAAGAGAACTCCACGGTGACCTATTCCGTAGGTGGTCTGATCTTAAGCAACTCGGGTGCGGTGACGGCGAACTACTGGCTGTCTGAAATCTATGATGAAGAGATTGCAGAGGCACATCGGAATGCGGATATCCATATCCATGATCTGTCCATGCTGACCGGCTACTGTGCCGGATGGTCCTTAAAGCAGCTGATCAAGGAAGGACTGGGCGGCATCACCGGCAAGATTACTTCTGCTCCGGCGAGACACTTATCCGTGCTATGCAACCAGATGGTAAATTTCCTGGGGATCATGCAGAACGAATGGGCGGGAGCACAGGCATTTTCTTCCTTTGATACCTATCTTGCCCCATTTGTAAAGGTAGATAATTTAAGCTATCCCGAAGTGAAAAATGCATCGAAGCATTTATTTACGGTGTCAACACCCCCAGCCGCTGGGGCACGCAGGCTCCTTTTTCCAATATCACGCTAGACTGGACGGTGCCCGATGATCTGGCAGAGCTGCCGGCGCTGGTAGGCGGTGTGGAGATGGATTTCAAATATAAGGATTGTAAAAAGGAAATGGATATGGTCAATAAGGCATTCATCGAGACCATGATCGAGGGCGATTCCAACGGCCGCGGTTTCCAGTATCCGATTCCGACTTATTCCATCACGAAGGATTTTGACTGGTCCGATACCGAGAACAACAGACTGTTATTCGAGATGACCGCAAAATACGGCACCCCGTATTTTTCCAACTATATCAATTCCGACATGCAGCCCAGCGATGTCCGCAGTATGTGCTGCCGATTGCGCCTGGATTTAAGAGAACTGCGTAAGAAGACCGGAGGATTCTTCGGTTCCGGCGAGAGCACCGGAAGCGTGGGCGTTGTCACCATCAATATGCCCAGAATCGCATATCTGTCTGCCAACAAGGACGAGTTTTACGCAAGACTGAACCACATGATGGACATTGCAGCCAGATCCCTGAAGATCAAGCGCGGTGTCATTACGAAGCTGCTGAACGAGGGACTGTATCCCTATACCAAGCGGTATCTGGGAACCTTTGAGAATCATTTTTCCACCATCGGTCTGATCGGTATGAATGAAGTGGGCTTAAATGCCAACTGGCTGAGAGCGGATATGAGCGATCCCAGGACCCAGGAGTTCACCAAGGAAGTACTGAACCATATGAGAGAGCGTCTGTCGGATTATCAGGAGCAGTACGGAGACCTCTACAATCTGGAGGCGACCCCTGCGGAGAGTACCACGTACCGTCTGGCAAAGCACGACAGAAAGCGCTGGCCCGGCATCAAGACGGCCGGAAAGCCCGGAGATACCCCTTATTATACGAATTCCTCCCATCTGCCGGTGGACTATACCGTGGATATTTTCGATGCACTGGATATTCAGGATGAATTGCAGACCCTGTATACTTCCGGCACAGTGTTCCATGCATTCCTGGGAGAAAAGCTTCCCGACTGGAAGGCAGCGGCTTCTCTGGTACGCACCATAGCTTCCAATTACAAGCTGCCCTATTACACCCTGTCTCCGACTTATTCCATCTGTAAGGAGCATGGTTATCTGGCGGGCGAAGTGAAGGTATGTCCTCACTGTGGGGCGAAGACCGAGGTCTATAGCCGTATCACCGGTTACTATCGTCCGGTACAGAACTGGAATGATGGTAAGCTACAGGAATACGCCAACAGAACAGAGTATGATATTGCACATTCTTCCCTGAAGCGTCCCACCAGAAGCGTGGTGACCTTGTCCAATTTTGCAGAAGAGGTGGATGTAAAAGTGGAGCAGCCGCAGAACATCAAGTATCTGTTCACCACCAAGACCTGTCCCAACTGTAAGCTGGTGAAGGAATATCTGAAAAATGTACCCTACGTGACCATCGATGCGGAGGAGAATATGGAGCTGGCAAGACGTTACGGTGTAATGCAGGCACCGACTCTGGTGGTGGTAAACGGTGACAGCCATAAAAAGTATGTAAATGCTTCAAATATCAAGAAGTACGTTGACCAACTGACATTAGTTGGGGTAGAATAGAAACAGGTCAGGAGGCATCGCCCGAAGGCGGTGCCTTTGCTGTGTAATAATATAAATTCAAAAGCAGATCTATTGCAGAACGGAGGAAATATGATCAACAAACTGATCACTCGAATCAAAGAAACCAACGCACCGATCGTGGTAGGACTGGATCCTATGATGAAATTCGTGCCGGAATATATTAAGAAAGCAGCATTCACCGAATACGGTGAGACACTGGAAGGTGCTGCAGAGGCCATCTGGCAGTACAATAAGGGGATTGTGGATGCTATTTATGATTTAGTACCCGCTGTGAAGCCTCAGGTGGCAATGTATGAGCAGTTCGGTATTCCCGGCATGGTGGCATTTAAGAAGACTGTGGATTATTGTAAGGAAAAAGGCCTGATCGTCATCGGCGATATCAAGCGCGGCGATATCGGATCCACTTCCGAAGCATACGCGGTAGGACATCTGGGCAAAGTACAGGTAGGCAGCAAGAGCTATTACGGTTTTGATGAAGATTTTGTAACCGTGAACCCTTATCTGGGATCCGACGGTGTAAATCCTTTTGTGAAGATCTGTAAGGAAGAGAAAAAAGGTATTTTCGTACTGGTGAAGACTTCCAATCCCAGCAGCGGCGAGTTCCAGGATCAGCTGGTGAACGGCAGACCTCTGTATGAGCTGGTAGGAGAAAAGGTAGCAGCCTGGGGAGCTGACTGTATGGGTGATTCCTACAGCTATGTAGGTGCTGTCGTAGGAGCAACCTATCCTGAGCAGGGAAAGGTACTGCGTAAGGTAATGCCCAAGGCATTTATTCTGGTGCCCGGTTACGGTGCACAGGGCGGTAAAGGCGCAGATCTGGTACATTTTTTCAATGAGGACGGACTGGGTGCCATTATCAACTCTTCCCGTGGCATCATTGCTGCATACCAGCAGGAGAAATACGCACAGTTTGGCGAGCAGAATTATGCAGATGCTTCCCGTGCGGCAGTACTGGATATGCGTGAAGATATCGCACAGGCGCTGGCAGCACGCTAGGCAGAAGACAGCTACTATTCAGAGGCTCATTCGCAAAATCGTCTCTTTGAGACTTTGCTTTTGGCTCTGAATAGTGATAAATGTATGGGGTGTCCACAAGCGGACAGATGGGAGAACAGAGGATGAAAGAAGAGTTATATATTACCTTCCACTCGGAGGATGATATCAGACATTTTGTAGATACCTGCAACGAATTCGACGATGCAATCGACATCCGTATTCAGAAGATGGCAATGGATGCAAAGTCACTTTTGGGAATGCTCCTGATGAAGACTGAGGAACCGCTGGAGATCGAATATGCCTGCTATGATGATGAAGACAATTACGAAGAATTCAAGCAGGCCATCCTGGAAAAATACGACGTAAAAGTCGTACAGGCTACGGAAAAGCAGGCAGCAGATAAAATTGTTTGAAAAAATTGAAAAATTCTATTGACATTTTCGCCCGCAGCAGTTACAATACATACTGTTGCAGGCGAAAACCTGTAAATGAAATGTACGTGTAGCTCAGCTGGATAGAGCGTCTGGCTACGGACCAGAAGGTCGTGGGTTCGAATCCTGTCACGTACATCGTAAGCCCCGGAGATGATATCTCCGGGGTTTTTATTTTGCATTTTAGAAAAGTTTTAGAAATACTTCCCGATCCGTATATTTACGTGGTACTTATGTCATGCTAAAATGATGATGTAAATGGAGGAAGTCGTGAAAGTATGAACAAACAGGAATTTGTGGACCGACTGCGGATGGCGCTGAATGGGCGTGTTTCTCCCGGTCTGGTCATGGATAATGTAAATTATTACCAGGATTATATAAATACAGAGATCCGCAAGGGCAGGACAGAAGAGGAAGTCTTAGAGAGCCTGGGAGATCCCAGACTGATCGCCCGCACAATCATTCAGACCAACGGTGGAGACAACCGTTCCGGATACCGGAACACGGTCTACGGCAACGGAGAGTATCGGGAGGCTGCCGGACAGAATGTCCATCGTAGTTATACAGAGGAAGAGGATGGCTACGGAACACACCAGAGTAAGGTGGGAAATGTTCTGGCGAAGCTTCCGGGCTGGGTGTGGCTGATCCTTGGGATTCTGGTGGTAGTATTGATCTTCGGTGCGGTATTTTCCGTATTGTCTTTTCTGGCACCGGTACTGATTCCGATTGTGGTAGTATTGTTCCTGGTGAAATTATTTCGGGACTGGCTTAACTAGCAACTATATAAATCAGCTATTCATAGTCCCTCAATTCGCATGCCTCTGCGAGGCTTACTTTTTGCTCATTGAGGTTACTTCGTCAAATAAATATAATCGGAGTACCTTACAGATGCGAGCATCTGACGGTTGCTCCGATTATATTTATTGACTCTGAATAGTTCCAACGTAAAGAGCCACCAGGGGGAAGCTGGTGGCTCTCATGAGGGGAGTATAAATAAATAATACATAAGGGTGCAAATAGAATCATGAAGGGGTTTCTATTTACAATTATGATTATAGTACTAATGATATAAAAATGCAAGAAGAAATTTAGGCCTAAAGTACCATATTTTTTGGGCATATTTTTGTGCGAAATAGACATACTACTCCTGTAACTAAAAAGATATTTCCTATCAGGAGGTCACAAATATGTCTAACAATTATGAACAGAACAATCAGAACAATCAGAACAAGTATAACAACTCTTATGACGAGAGCGAGAACAGTAAGAACTCCCAGAATAAGCAGAACAGCCAGAATCAGAATAAGAATAAGAGCAACAACAGGGAGCAGAACAAGAGCTGCTAATCGGGTGCATAATTTTTCAGGGGCTGCCGCAAGGCAGCCCTATTTACATATTTTCAGAATCCATATATAATAACTTTATATGTGCAATAATTGATGACTAAGATCCGGAGGAACGAATGAGACGTTTTGAATTGATTGCTCCCTGCCATTTCGGTATGGAATCAGTATTAAAAAGAGAGATCACAGATCTGGGATATGATATTACAGAAGTGGCGGATGGTCGTGTCACCTTTTTCGGAGATGAGGAGGCTTTGTGCAGAGCAAATATTTTTCTGCGGACGGCAGAAAGAATCCTTATCAAAATCGGAAGTTTTCATGCGGAGACTTTTGAAGAACTGTTTCAGGGCACGAAAAATCTTCCCTGGGAAGAATACATTCCGAAGGACGGCAAATTCTGGGTGGCCAAGGCAGCTAGTGTAAAGTCCAAATTGTTCAGCCCCTCGGATATTCAGTCCATTATGAAAAAAGCAATGGTGGAGCGGCTGAAGGCCCAGTATGAGATCAGCTGGTTCCCTGAAGATGGAGAAAATTTCCCTGTCCGGGTATTCCTGATGAAGGATGAAGTGACCGTGGGACTGGACAGCACCGGAGAGTCCTTACATAAGAGAGGATATCGTAAGCTGACGGCAAAAGCCCCCATTGCGGAGAATCTGGCTGCTGCACTGATCGAACTGACTCCCTGGAATGCGGGCAGGATCCTGGTGGATCCCTTCTGCGGAAGCGGCACCTTCCCTATTGAGGCAGCCATGATGGCAGCCAATATGGCACCCGGCAGGAACCGCAGTTTTACGGCGGAAGAATGGCCCCATATCATAGGGAAAAAGGTGTGGTATGATGCCATGGACGAAGCGGAAGAGATGATCGATCTGTCGGTGGAGACAGATATTCAGGGCTATGATATTGACGAGGATATGGTGAAGATCGCCAGAGAAAATGCACGGATGGCGGGTGTGGACAAGCTGATCCATTTCCAGCGTCGTGGTGTGGAAGATCTTCATCACCCGAAGAAATACGGCTTTATTATCACCAATCCTCCCTATGGAGAGCGTTTGCAGGATAAGAGTCAGATGCCGCAGTTGTACCGTACCATCGGAGAACGATTCCGGGAACTGGATTCCTGGAGTATGTATCTGATCACTGCCTATGAGCAGGCAGAGAAGGATATCGGCAGGAAGGCGGACAAGAACCGCAAGATCTACAACGGAATGATGAAGACTTATTATTATCAGTTTCTGGGACCGAAGCCTCCGAAGAGAAGAGACGTTTAGAAGAAATGAAAAATTTACTGCAGATCAGGGATCAACAACAGAATAGACGCATTACATTGATCCTCTGGCTCCTGCTGGGAAGTATGTCTATGGGCATCATGCTCTGGACGGCAGCGCATAAGACGGTGGTGATCTCTGCGTTAAGTCAGGAACAGGGCGGTCTGGTCACAGAGAATCAGGCGGAACGGTCCCATGAAATGCAGCTGGCCATGGCGGAAGACAGGAAGGCAGAACGGGAGATCTGTATACCATTGGAAACCGGTACGAAAGCGGAAAATGTAGTGGTGGAAAATCATTACATGGAAAGGGAACTCTGGATCTATGTGCAGAACGGCAGAAAATCTTTTTACCGGGAACATCAGCTTACCGGAGATTTCAGCCTGGTGGGAAACGGCATCTGTGAAGCACAGAACGAGGGCGTATTGCTCAGATTGTCCATGAAGGAGATCCTGGAGTATCACAGTACTCTGGAAGAGGGAACTCTGAAGATCGATTTTGTCAATCCCAGAGAATCTTACGACCGGATCGTAGTGCTGGATCCCGTGGGAGGCGGAAGGGACAGAGGCGTTGCCGATTCCGGATGTGAGGAGAAGAACATCGCTCTGGAGGTGGCAAGACAGACGGCACAGCTGTTGGAAGGAAGCATGGTAAAAATATATCTTACCCGTACAGAAGATACAGAGGTCGCACAGGAAGTAAGGCGTAGCTTCGCTGACTGGGTGGATGCAGATCTGTACCTGGAGATCGGACTGTCAGCAGATGATGCACAGGAGAGTACCTACGGCATCCGGGCAGAATACAATGATGAGTATTATCTGCCGGATTTCGGAAATGTACAATGGGCCGACTGCGTGACCAGACAAGTGACGGTGGCTTCCAGCAACCGGGCCATTGGATTGTTCCCGGCGGAGGAAGATGACATTCTGTGGCAGCTGAAGATCCCGGCAGCCAGAATTTCTCTCGGATATGTGACCAACAGCAGCGAGAGACAGCTGCTGGAACAGGAAAGCTATCAAAAAAAGCTGGCGGAAGGTATTGCAGAAGCTATTTCCGAGGTTTATACTAATACGCAATGATGACTATATAAGAACACAAATGCGGCAAGGAGTTAATATGCAGGGAAGAATCGTATTCGCGACCGGCAATGCCGGAAAAATCAAAGAAATCCGCATGATCATGGAGGATACCGGTCTGGAAGTCGTATCCATGAAAGATGCGGGCATTAAAGCAGATATTGAAGAAAACGGTAAGACCTACGAAGAGAATGCACTGATCAAGGCCCGTGCGGTGGCTGCTTTTACGAAAGATATCGTGATGGCGGATGACTCCGGACTGGAGATCGATGCCCTGAATAAGGAACCTGGAATCTATTCTGCCAGATACCTGGGAGAGGATACGCCGTATTCCATAAAAAATGCAAATCTGATCCAGAGACTGGAAGGAGTGCCGGAGGAAAAGCGTACTGCCAGATTCGTCTGTGCCATTGCAGCAGTGCTCCCGGACGGCAGAGAACTTACCACAAGAGCTACCATCGAAGGGCGGATCGGATATGAAGAGAAGGGGACCAACGGATTCGGTTACGATCCTATTTTTTACGTACCGGAATTCGGCAAGACTACGGCGGAGTTGACAGAAGAAGAGAAGAACCAGGTCAGTCACAGAGGTAAGGCATTGGAGCTGATGAAAGAGGAACTGAAGAAATATGAAGATACTGATCGTAAGTGATACCCATAAAAAGAATGAGAATTATTTCAAAGTACTGGAGATGCACCACCCGGACATGGTGATCCACTGCGGAGATGCGGAGGGCAGTGAGTATGCACTTTCTTCTGCGGCAGAATGCCCGGTTTATATCGTTCTGGGCAACAATGACTTTTTCTCGGATCTCCCCAGAGAGATCACACTGGATATCGGATCCTACAAAGTATGGGTGACCCACGGACACAATTATTATGTATCCATGGGAAATGAGACTATCAAAAAAGAGGCCATTGACCGGGGCGTGATGATATCGTGCTGTACGGACATACCCATCGGCCGGTGATCGATATTGATGATGACATCATTGCCGTGAACCCGGGAAGTCTGTCCTATCCGAGACAGGAGGGACGCCAGCCTTCCTATGCGATCATGGAGATTGACAGAAGGGGAAAGGTGCATTTTACGATTGCTTATCTTCGCCAGTAATGCTTCAAACTTCTCTCTTGACAGATAGAAAATTTCTGGGTTATAATAACATCTGCGTTGCGGAAATCCGCGATAACGCAGCTTCGGGGTGTGGCTCAGCTTGGTAGAGCACCTGGTTTGGGACCAGGGGGTCGCAGGTTCGAATCCTGTCACCCCGACGTGTAACTTGGATTTTGTATTTATTTTTCAAAAAATTAATACAAAACTGTTGACAAATGATGTCGGATAAGTTACAATATGCTTCGTCGGTTCGCTGATGTAGATAACAGACAGATATGTGTTCGTAGCTCAGCTGGATAGAGCAACGGCCTTCTAAGCCGTGGGTCGGGGGTTCGAATCCCTTCGAGCACATTTGAGATAAGGAAGACTTTTGGTCATCACTGTCTCGCATGGTGGGTATAGCGCAGTTGGTTAGCGCGCCAGATTGTGGCTCTGGAGGCCAAGGGTTCGAATCCCTTTATCCACCTTTATTATGAGTGAAGTGTCGTAATGGCACGCTTGGTGTCATATTTATAGGGCTATCGCCAAGCGGTAAGGCACAGCACTTTGACTGCTGCATTCGCTGGTTCGAATCCAGCTAGCCCTGTTTCATTATGGGGTATTAGCTCAGTCGGTAGAGCACTTGACTTTTAATCAAGTTGTCGGGGGTTCGAATCCCCCATGCCTCACTAGGTGTTGTGATATCCTGATTTGGGGATTCGAGACCCCCTGGTCGAGATCCCCCATGCCTCACTTGGTTCTTTTATACAGCATCCTCACATTTTGAAAACCCCTTTCGGGGCTTTTTTTATTCCATTTTTATAGAAGAAAGGAAATACTATGCAGACGAAAGAAAACAAGATGGGCGTCATGCCCATAGACAAATTACTGATCTCCATGTCACTGCCCATGATGATCTCCATGCTGGTACAGGCACTGTACAATATTGTGGACAGTATTTTCGTGTCCAGGATCAACGAATATGCCCTACGTGCTGTATCTCTGGCATTCCCCATCCAGAGTCTGATGATCGCTGTGGCGGTGGGAACAGCGGTAGGTATCAATGCCTTCTTGTCCAGAACCCTGGGAGAAAAGGATTTTGAGAAAGCCAATATTATTGCCAGAAACGGTATTTTTATCGCAATTGCCAGCTATATAGGCTTTGCGGTGATCGGTGCACTGATCAGCAGACCGTTTTTTTCCAGCCAGACGGAAGTTATGGAGGTGCGGGAATACGGTGTGACCTATCTGACGATCTGTTGTGTGGCGGGAATGGGTATTTTTCTGCAGACGACTTTTGAGAGGCTGCTACAGGCTACCGGTAAGACCATATATACGATGATTACCCAGTCAACCGGCGCGATCATCAATATCATTCTGGATCCGATCCTGATCTTTGGGTATTTCGGTATGCCCCGCATGGGAATCGCCGGTGCTGCAGTGGCTACCGTGTTTGGACAGATCGTTGCCGCATCCATGGCATTATGGTTTAATCTGAAATTCAATAAGGAACTGGATATTTCCATGAAAGGATTCCATCCCAACGGTCATCTGATCGGACAGATTTATAAGGTGGGAGCCCCTTCCATCGTGGTACAGGCTATCGGTTCCCTGATGACCTATGGAATGAACCTGATCCTGGCGGCATTCGGTTCCGCCCAGACAGTGTTCGGCATTTACTTTAAGCTGCAGAGCTTTGTGTTTATGCCGGTGTTTGGACTGAATAACGGCATGGTGCCTATCATTGCCTACAATTATGGCGCAGAGCATAAGGACCGGGTTATTAGGACGATTAAGCATAGTGTGGCTTACGGTGTGGGTATCATGTGCGTGGGACTGATTGTAATGCACATCTTCCCGGCACAGCTCATGCGTATGTTTGATGCGGAGGAAAGCCTGATCGCCATCGGTGTTCCGGCGCTGGAGACCATTTCCCTAAGCTTTGTGTTTGCTGGCTTCTGTATCGTGGTGGGAAGCGTATTCCAGGCACTGGGTAACGGCGTCTACAGTATGATCGTGTCCGTGGCCAGACAGATGTGCGTGCTGCTTCCGGTGGCAAAGCTTTTGTCCTTAAGCGGTGAAGTGACATTGATCTGGTGGGCCTTTCCCATCGCGGAACTGGCCAGCCTGCTCTTAAGTACCTATTTCCTCGTAAGGATCTATAAAAAGATCATATGCCACATTGGAGAACCAGTAACGACAAGAGAGATTACAGAATAAAATAGAAACAGATGCGGCGGGGATGCTTGACAAGCAAAAGGAAGGAAGAGTATAATTATTCAAGGTCCTTTGGCAGAGAGCATTCCCGTTTGTCAAGGTTTTAAGCTAATCGTCAGATATGGCAGTTAGTAAGCGGATATGGCGGAAGTGGCAGACGCGATAGATTTAGGTTCTATTGTCAACAGACGTGCAGGTTCAAGTCCTGTTATCCGCATTGCGTAATTATGGAAGCATAGCTCAGCCGGGATGAGCGTTCGCCTCACACGCGAAAGGTCAGGGGTTCGAGCCCCCTTGCTTCCACTCGAAATAACTATTCAGAGCTCATGACAAGGACTGAATAGTTATTTTTTTAATCAGAGAGCATCGGATAAGTAATGTACGAAAGCACAGAAATATAAAGGAATACAAAAGCTATGAAGAAAAATGTAAGAAAACAGGGAATTCTGCTGCTGATATCCAGTATTCCCTCGACATATGGTATCGGAACTTTCGGTAAGGAAAGTTACCGTTTTGTGGACTTCCTGGAAAAATCAGGCAACCATCTCTGGCAGATCCTGCCGTTAGGCCCTACCGGCTACGGCGATTCTCCGTACCAGTCCTTTTCCACCTTTGCGGGGAACCCCTACTATATTGACCTGGAGCTTCTGATCGAAGACGGCTATCTGACAAAAGAGATCTGTGACAGCTATGATTTCGGAGACAATGAGCATTATGTGGACTATGAGAAGATTTATCTGTCCCGTTTTAAAGTCCTGAAAATTGCGTTTGACAATGCCAGGGAACAGGGTCTTACAGAGACCGGAGACTATCAGAAATTCCTTACGGAAAATGCGTACTGGCTGGATGACTACGCTCTGTATATGGCGGTGAAAAATGCTTTTGGCGGTGTCTGCTTTATGGAATGGGACGAGGACATCCGTCTCAGAAAAGCAGCGGCACTTCGCAAATACCGTAAGAAGCTGGCGGAAGAAATCGCATTTTATTGCTTCCAACAGTACCTGTTTGCAAAACAGTGGAAAGAACTGAAAGCCTATGCCAATAAGAAAGGTATTGAGATCGTAGGGGATATTCCCATCTATGTGGCATTTGACAGTGCCGATACCTGGGCAAACCCGAAGCTGTTCCAGCTGGATAAGGAAGGCCGGCCCATCGGAGTGGCGGGATGTCCACCCGATTGTTTCTCCGAGACCGGACAGTTATGGGGCAACCCACTCTACGACTGGAGTTATCATAAGAAGACCGGTTATGCGTGGTGGATGCAGCGGATCGCCTATTGCTATCAGCTGTATGATGTGCTTCGTATTGATCATTTCCGCGGCTTTGATGAATACTGGTTCGTTCCTTACGGAGATCCGACGGCGGAGAACGGCCATTGGGAAAAAGGCCCCGGTTACGAATTATTCGATGTCATGAAGAAGAAACTGGGCAGGAAGAAAGTGATCGCGGAAGATCTGGGATTTCTGACTCCCAGCGTGATCCGGCTAGTGAAGAAGACCGGGTATCCCGGAATGAAGATTCTTCAGTTTGCTTTTGATGCCGGAAATGACAGTGAATATCTGCCGCACAATTATGACAAGAACTGTGTGGTCTATACCGGAACCCACGATAACGATACTGCGGTGGGGTTCTTACAGAATATGCCGGAGAAGGACAAGAAATTTGCAAAGAAATATCTGGGACATAAGAATGACAAGAAGCTTTGCTTTGAGATCATCCGGGCAGCATTGTCCAGCTGTGCGGATACCGCAATCATTCCCATGCAGGATTATCTGGAGCTGGACAGCAGCGCCAGGATCAACACTCCCTCCACTCTGGGATGCAACTGGAAATGGCGTATGGATAAGGATGCTTTGGATCCGAAGCTTGCGAAAAAGATTTATAAGATGGCAAAATTATACGGAAGACTGTAAAGTGTGCCGTGTAGCGTAAGGCACATTGTAAGAATACGGAAGGGATAGTTTCCTTTCCGTATTTTTTGTGGACAAATCATAAATATTTGCATGCATGAAAATGGGGATAACTATGGCAGGTAGCATTTTTTAGTGCATTTTTGTCAAAACAAGAGGATTTTTTTGTGGTCTTATGGAAAAAGCCACGTTATTATGGTATGGTTATCTATATTGGGCGGAGTCTGCAATCGGATTTCTGCGAGAGAGAGGGGAAACATGAGCCGTACTACTGACAGAGCAGGCCGTAATAAGGGACAATGGATCGTCATTGGGTTTATGGCTTTTGCTATCATAGTCATTTCGATATGCACAGTAATCTTTCGTTCCTATGTGCGGGGATTTCATAAAGTAACAGACAGAGAAAAATATGACCGGTATTATGTGATGATCACAGAAGACCGCAAATCGGATTTCTGGCAGTCCGTATACCGCGGAGCTTTTGAACGCGGACAGGAAGAGAATGTATATGTGGATCTGCTGGGCGAGCATCTGTCTCAGGAGTATACGAGGGCAGAGCTTATGCGGATCGCCATGTCCTCCGGTGTAGACGGTATTTTTGTAGAATCGGATGAAAGCGACGAGATGTCACAGATGATCGACGAAGCAGTAGAACGGGGCATCCCTGTGGTGACGCTGTATGGTGACAATACGCACAGTGCACGCTGCAGCTTTGTCGGTGTAGGAAGCTATAATCTGGGCAGGGAATACGGACGACAGGTATTGAAGCTGGCTTCTGTCAGTGAGAGTACCGCGCCCATGACGGTAGCGGTACTGGTGAATGCCCATGCACTGAACTCGGCACAAAATATTGTCTGCTCCGGGATTCAGGACGCACTGGAACAGGAGAAAATCCGGGGACCGGAGATAGAACTTTCCTTAATTACAGTGGACGATACGAATACTTTTTCCGTGGAGGAATCTATCCGGGATATTTTTATGAATGAAAAACTGCCGGATATCATTATCTGCCTGAACGAACTGAGTACTACCTGTGTCTACCAGGCGGTAGTAGATTACAACTGCGTGGGCGAGGTCGCAATTTTAGGGTATTATGATACTGATACGATACTCAAAGCAATCGAGCGAAATGTAGTCAATGCAACGATCTCGATAGACACGGAGCAGATGGGAGCTTTCTGCGTGGATGCTTTGCAGGAGTACTATCGTTTTGGCTATACTAGCCAGTATTTTACGGCGGATGTCACAATTATTGATCAGAATAACGTGGGTGAATATTTACAAGCGCAGGAAGCGACAGAGTGAGGTACGCATGAGGAAAAAATTTCGACAGCTGTCTCTTCAGGCGAAGATGAGCAGCATTTTTGTATTGGCGAATCTGGTAGTATTTGCAGTGACGGTGATATTGCTTCTGGGAATCAACAGCATGTCTTCGGAGATCGATAAGGTCTATCAGGGGAATCTGCGGCTGAACGAAGTATCTGATGCATTGATGGCGGTGCAGGACAGTATGACGGATTATCTGAATTCCAAGACCAGTGATTCCCTGGAGGAATTTTACCGGAATGAACAGACATATTCCCAACTGGTGCAGGATATGAGCGATGAGGTGACGGGAGCCACCTTTCAGAGAATGGAACGCAGTATCCGGCATATGTCGGAAGAATACCTGGACCTCGTAAGTCAGACGATTGAGGCAAAGCGTGGGAGAAATGTAGAGAAATACCGCGTCCGGTACGAGAACGCGACACAGATGTATGAATATATCAATACCTATATTTACAGTCTGAACAACGAACAGTTCCGCAGCAACTCCGAGAACTACAGCCGTCTGTCGGCTGCTTTCCGTAATTTCGAAATGGTCAGTGTGATTGCATTATCCATCGTCATTGTGGTCAGCGTATCTATAGTAGTAAAGCTTACCGGGGAGATCATCAGTCCGTTAAAGGATCTGGCGGTAACCGCTGACGAAGTAGCAGGCGGAAACTTTGATACCGAACTGTTACAAGTACAGTCGGAGGATGAGATCGGCGTGGTAACGGGAGCATTTAACCAGATGCTGATCAGTATCAGACAGTATCTGGAAAGCCTGCGCGAGAGCATGGAAATCCGGCGTTCCTTAATGGAAAAAGAGCTTTTGATGGAAGCACACTTAAAGGATGCACAGCTAAAGTATCTGCAGGCGCAGATCAATCCCCACTTCTTATTCAATACGTTAAATGCGGGAGCACAGCTGGCCATGATGGAAGGCGCCGACCGGACCTATGAATATGTACAGAATGTGGCGGAATTTTTCCGCTATAATGTAAAAAAGAGTAATGATATCGTGACGGTCAGAGAAGAGCTGGAACTGGTGGATCATTACATTTATATTCTGAATGTCCGCTTTTCTGGGGATATCCATTATGGGAAAGAAATTGAAGAGGATCTGCTGGACAGCTGCATGCCAAGCATGATCTTACAGCCGATCGTGGAAAATTCCGTAAATCACGGCATCAGAGAGATGAACGGAGAGGGAAAGATCCGGCTGAAGGTATACCATGTGGATGGAGATACGCTGGGGATCAGTATCCGGGATAACGGCATCGGAATGGACCGGGATACGATAGAAAAAGTACTTGGCGGCAATTATCACGAAGAGCAGTCAGGCGGCGGTTCCAATGGTATTGCAATGGGGAACATTATCGCAAGATTAAAACTTTTCACGCAAAACGAAGATGTAATGACGATTTTAAGTGACGGGAAAAATCAAGGAACGGAAGTAATCCTGTATCTTCCGATAAAAGAGAGGGAAAAGACGGATGTATAAGATCATGCTGGCGGATGACGAAGGAATCGTGATCGATTCCCTGAAATTCATCATCGAAAAAGAATTCAAGGATACCTGTGAGGTGCAGTATGCCAAGACCGGCAGAAGTGTGATTGAACTGGCAGAGAGCTTCCGCCCGGACGTTGCGGTCATGGATATCCAGATGCCGGGAATCAACGGCATCGATGCTATGAAAGAGATCCGGAGAAGCAATAATCATACAGTGTTTATCGTAATGTCAGCTTATGACAAATTTGATTATGCGAAAGAAGCTATCAAACTTGGAGTCATGGAGTACATTACCAAGCCGATGGAGAAGACCCGGATCATTGCAGCATTGCAGAAGGCAATGGAGCGAATCGATGCAGAGCGCCTGAAACGCAAAAATGAGTTGTTGATCAAGGAAAAACTGGAGACAGTCGTACCGATTATTGAAAGCGGTCTGATCCACAATATCTTATTACAGGAGCATTTCCGCGAGGATATTGAGAATTACCGGTCAATTTTAGGAATCACGCTGCAATATGCCTACATGATTGCTGTGATATGCGGAGATGAACAGCAGGGAAACCACATGACAAATGCGGTGGGAAGCAGTGTCAGAATGCAGAAGCATTATCAGGAGGTCAGGGACTGTCTGAAAGAAAATTTTGACTGTATTGTGGGTACCGTCATGGCAAACAAACTGGCAGTGCTGGTGCCTTATGAGAAAGATGTGATGGACTATAATGAGCGTATCGAACTCATTGAAAAAGCCAGAGAACTCACCAGATATCTGCGCAAGAGAACGGATATCAGCTTCCGCATCGGCATCGGAGAACCGAAAGATTTTCTGATGGCTTCGGAATCTTATACGGAGGCGCTGAATGCACTGGTGGCGACCACCGGCAGTGTGGCACATGTGGATGACCTGCCGATCAAATGCGAATACGGTGGAAATTATCCGGTGAAGCTGGAGAAAAAACTTTTTGCGGAAGTCGAGGACGGTGACATTGACAATGCTTCCGCATCGGCATCGGCATTTTTTGACTGGATGGTGGAGAGCGGTTCCGATCTGATGAATATGAGGCTTAAGGTGCTGGAATTTGTCCTGTGGTCAGAGCACATTGCCTATGAAAAAGGCGGTATGATCTATCAGCTCAATTCCCGTGCGGAGTATCTGCCGCAGGTGATGCAAATGGCGGAACCAGCGGCCATGAAAACATGGTTCCTGGAAAAAGTGAAGGAAGCCTGCCGGAACGTTCTGAATAAAAGGGAAGAAAAGACGGGCAGTATTATCGAAACAGCAAAGAATTATATTAAGAATAACTATCACAAAGATATTTCCCTGGATGATGTATCCAGAGAGGTAAATATCAGCCCGTATTATTTCAGTAAACTATTCAAAGAAACTACCGGGGAAAACTTTATCGAGTACCTGACCAATTTAAGGATGGACAAGGCAAAGGAACTGCTGCAGACGACGGAGTGCTCCATGAAGGAGATCTGTGTCAAAACCGGATATTCGGATCCCAACTATTTCAGCCGCAGTTTTAAGAAAAATGTGGGTGTGACGCCGACAGAGTATAAGGAAAACCGGGGAAAGGGACAGGAACAAGGCAGTGTATAAGAAAAAGAGACGGATATGTGTTGCGTGGCTTCTGGGGATGATGTTATTGCTTTGTGCCTGCGGAAATCTGGAAACCGGAAAAGATCAGGGAGAAGTCGCGGAAAATGATAAAATTCAGATCGGCATGAGCTTTGATTCTTTTGTCATTGAAAGATGGCAGAGGGATCGTGACATTTTCGTCTCAACGGCAAAGGAGTTGGGAGCGGAAGTGAATGTCCAGAATGCGAACGGTGATCTGGAGCAGCAGAAAAAGCAGATCAATTACTTCATCGATAAAGGAATGGACGTGATCGTTGTGATATGCATTGACTCCAAAGGATTAACAGAGGAAGTGCAGAGGGCGAAAGATGCCGGCATTAAGATCATTGCTTATGACAGACTGCTGCAGAATACAGATATTGACCTGTATATCTCATTTGACAACGAAAGAGTAGGTACCATGATGGGAGAGGCACTGGTGGAAAACGGTCTGGCCGGCGGAAATGTGCTGATGCTGGGAGGCTCTGCCGTGGACAGCAACGTTGCTATGGTGGAAAAGGGCTTTCGCAAGGTCATGGAGGACAATCAGGTGACGATCTTAGATTCTATGCATGCGGATGGCTGGAAAGCAGAACTGGCGGGGACGTATATCTATGATCATATGGATATTGTCTCGGAAGCGGATGCCATTATGTGCGGCAATGATGATCTTGCAAGCAAAGTGGTACATGCCCTGAAAGAAAAGAGACTGGCAGGAGATATTATGGTAGTGGGGCAGGATGCCGACCTGGAAGCGTGCCAGCGCATTGTCGAGGGGACACAGGTCATGACGGTCTACAAACCGGTGGAAAAAATGTCGCAGAAGGCAGCGGAGTGTGCGGTGCTTCTGGCAAAGGGAGAGCCGTTGCCGGAAGGAGATACGGTAACCATAGAGAATGGAAAATATGAAGTTCCGTACATTGGTCTGGAACCGATCAGTGTGGATAAAAACAATATGAATGATGTGATCATCGGAAGCGGATTTCACTTAAAAGAGGATGTTTATCTGAACATTCCCTCGGAAATGCCCAAATAATATTGGATTTACTTTGAAAATGGGGAAAAGAGATAGATTCTAAAAACACAATAGGAAAAATTTGGTGACAAGGCTGTCTTTGGCAGACAAGATATTGCTAGCACAGCCTTGATTTTGTCAGGAGAGAGGATGGAAAAGTGCAGAAGGTCATAAAATCATGCTATAGGATTTGTGATATTCTCTATTTAGCAACAAAAACAAACCAAACAAGGGAGGTTACTTTTTATGAGGAAGAAATTATTAAGCACACTTCTGGCAACAGCCATGGCTGTTACAATGCTTGCAGGATGTGGATCCAATGGGGGACAGCAGGCAACCACACCGGCAACGGACAATAAGACGGAGACTTCCGCAGAAGCAAAGACGGAGACTTCCGCAGAAGCAAAGACAGAGACTTCTGGTGCAACAGGCGGCGGTAAGGTCGGTGTAGCAATGCCCACCAAGGATCTGCAGAGATGGAATCAGGATGGTAGCAACATGCAGGCTCAGCTGGAGGCAGCAGGCTATGATGTAGATCTGCAGTACGCATCTAACGATATTCCCACACAGGTATCCCAGATCGAGAATATGATCAATTCCGGCTGCGAACTTCTGGTCATCGCATCCATCGACGGTGACTCTCTTGGAACCGTTCTGGAGCAGGCAAAGGAAAAAGACATTCCGGTTATCGCATATGACCGTTTGATCATGAACTCCGATGCAGTTACTTATTACGCAACCTTCGATAACTACATGGTAGGTACGAAACAGGGTGAATACATCAGAGATCAGTTGGATCTGGACAATGCAGCAGGACCTTTCAATATCGAGCTGGTAACCGGTGATCCCGGTGACAACAACGCAAGATTCTTCTTCGGCGGTGCCATGGATGTGCTGCAGCCCTACATTGACGCAGGTAAGCTGGTAGTAAAATCCGGACAGACCGATTTCGAAACCGTTGCAACCGCTAACTGGTCTACTGAGACCGCACAGTCCAGAATGGACGCTATCATTTCCGCTAACTATGCAGACGGAACCAAGCTGGATGCCGTTCTGTGCTCCAACGACTCCACTGCACTGGGTGTAACTAACTCTCTGGAAGCTAACTACACCGGCGAGTGGCCTATCATTACCGGTCAGGACTGCGATAAGCCCAACGTTAAGAATATGATCTCCGGCAAACAGTCCATGTCCATCTTCAAGGATACCCGTACTCTGGCATCCAAGGTAGTAGAGATGGTAGACGCAGTCATGAAGGGCGGCGAAGCACCTGTCAACGATACCACAACCTATGACAATGGTACCGGTGTCATTCCTTCTTACCTGTGCGAGCCCGTATTCGCTGATGCAAGCAACTACAAAGAGCTGCTCATCGATTCCGGTTACTACACAGAAGCAGATTTACAGTAATTTTATAAAATAATATGGATCCTGCGGGATCCTTACGGCAGGCGGGCGTTTCCCGCCTGCTGTATTCATGGGAAAGCAAAATAGAACGGTTTGATTAGATAATGTGGAAATAAGACTTGGGAGGAATACCATTGGCAAAAATCTTATTGGAAATGAAAAATATAACCAAAACATTCCCCGGTGTAAAAGCACTTGACAATGTAAACCTGCAGGTGGAAGAGGGAGAGATCCACGCACTTGTAGGCGAAAACGGCGCAGGAAAGTCCACATTGATGAATGTATTGAGCGGTATTTATCCGTATGGGTCTTACGAAGGGGACATCATCTATGACGGTGAGGTCTGCAAATTTGATAAGATCAAGGACAGTGAGGAAAAGGGTATCGTAATCATTCATCAGGAGCTTGCACTGATTCCCTATATGACGATCGGGGAAAATATGTTTCTGGGCAATGAACGGGGACATAAGTACAAAATCAACTGGAATGAAACCAATGCCAGGGCGGCAGAACTTTTGAAGACCGTAGGCCTGAAGGAAGGCCCCCAGACATTGATAAAGGATATTGGCGTAGGAAAACAGCAGCTGGTAGAGATTGCGAAGGCACTGGCCAAGAACGCAAAACTTCTGATCCTGGATGAGCCTACTGCCTCTCTGAATGAGACGGATTCCAAGGCACTGTTGGATCTGATGCTGGAACTCAAGAAAAAGGGAATGACATCCATCATCATCTCTCATAAGCTGAATGAGATTTCTTATGTGGCAGATAAGATCACCGTCATTCGTGACGGATCTACCATCGAAACACTTGTGAAGGGAAAAGATGATATTACCGAGAGCCGGATCATCAAAGGAATGGTAGGAAGAGAGATCGCCGACCGATTCCCGAAGAGAGAGCCGAAGATCGGAGAGGTCCTGATGGAGGTCAAAAACTGGACCGTGCATCATCCACTGTATTCTGACCGTAAGGTGGTGGATAATGTCAATCTTAATGTGAAAAAAGGTGAAGTAGTGGGAATTTCCGGCCTGATGGGTGCGGGACGAACGGAACTGGCCATGAGCCTGTTCGGCAAAAGTTATGGTTCCAACATCAGCGGCGAACTGTATATCAACGGTAAAAAAGTACAGCTGAATACTGTACAGGAAGCCATCAAAAATCATCTGGCATATGTGACGGAGGATCGAAAGGGCAACGGACTGATTCTGAGCAACCCGATCAAGATTAATACAACTCTGGCAAATCTGGATGCCATCAGCAGACACACTGTTATTGATAAAGACAAAGAGTACAATGTGGCGGTAGACTATAAGAACAAACTGAATACGAAATGTCCAACTGTGGAGCAGAATGTAGGAAACTTAAGCGGCGGTAATCAACAGAAGGTACTTTTGGCAAAATGGATGTTCACAGATCCGGATATCCTGATCCTGGATGAGCCGACGAGAGGTATTGATGTTGGTGCAAAATACGAAATCTACTGCATCATTAACCAACTGGTGGCAGAAGGAAAATCGGTTATCATGATCTCCTCGGAGCTGCCTGAGATTCTTGGCATGTGCGACCGGATCTATGTAATGAACGAAGGAAAAATAGTAGGAGAACTGGCGGGCAGTGAGGCAACACAGGAGCTTATCATGTCCAAGATATTATCAGCCGGTAAGAAAGGAGCATTGGCATGAATAAAACAAAGGGCCTCGATTTTATAAAAAGATATACCATGATCCTCGTACTGATCGTGGTTACGGCATTTTTTGCATGGAGAACCGGAGGAGCAATCCTGCTTCCCATGAATGTCAGCAGTCTGATCTCGCAGAACGCATATGTGTTTATTCTGGCAACCGGTATGCTGTTATGTATCCTGACCGGCGGTAACATCGATCTGTCCGTTGGATCTGTTGTATGTTTCGTCGGTGCCATCGGAGCGGTACTCATGGTCAACATGAAAATGAACATGTGGCTGGCTATTCTGATCATGTTTGTTATCGGTACACTGATCGGTGCTTTCCAGGGTTTCTGGATCGCTTATGTGAGAATCCCGCCTTTCATCGTGACATTGGCCGGCATGTTGGCTTTTCGAGGATTAAGCAACGTAGTCCTGCAGGGTATGACCGTATCCATTAAGGACTGCACTACATTCGTAAATCTGTTCGGTGGCGGTGCTGACTGTTATATTCCCGATTTCTTCGGTAATGGTCCCATCAATCTGACCTGTGTATTTGCCGGTGTGATCGCTGCAGTGATCTTTGCAGTGTTACAGCTGAAGAATAGAGCCGACAAGGTGAAAAAAGGATACGAAGCTCCCAGCATGGGTTCCACGATCGGCAAAATCGTAGTGATCGCTGTAGTGATCCTGGCATTCAGCTATCGTCTGGCACAGCACAAAGGTATTCCCAGCGTATTGATCTGGGTACTGATTGTTATCATGGTATACGGTTACATCACTTCCAACACGACTGTAGGACGTTATTTCTACGCAGTGGGCGGTAATGAGAAGGCCACCAAATTATCCGGTATCAATACCAACAAGGTTTATTTCCTGGCTTATATGAACATGGGATTCCTGGCAGCGTTAGCTGGTATGGTAACCATTGCACGTATGACTTCCGCACAGCCGACATACGGACAGAACTATGAAATGGATGCCATCGGTTCCTGCTTCATCGGCGGTGCTTCCGCATACGGCGGAACCGGAACTGTACCCGGAGTTATCGTAGGTGCTGTACTGATGGGTGTTATTAACCTGGGTATGTCTCTGATGGGCGTCGATCAGAATATGCAGAAGGTAGTCAAGGGTCTGGTACTTCTGGCAGCAGTTATCTTCGATGTTGTATCCAAACGTGGTGGAAAATTAATTGCCAAGAATTAATTTCTACATATCTAATCAAAAGGGCCCGGTGCATATGCGCTGCAGGCCCTTTTGATGGTATTGGGAGGAGAAGAGCATGAATAAGGGAAAAGAACGGAAGAAGCGGGAAGGAAAGCAGAAAAAAGGAGTCGGGATCGGAGTCAAGATCGTGGCACTTTTGCTGCTGCTGGCAGTTACTGCACTCAGCTGTATGGGAGTGCTGGTGCAGACGCTGCAATCGGTCATTGTAACCAACGATGAAATCGTGGCCGGTCAGGTGGCTGAACAGGAGAAAATCTCGGAGCTTTCCAGACAGTTTACTTACATTAACGGGCAGGTGTTGACCCATGTCATGACCACCAACAGTGTGACAATGGAAAATTTGTCGGATAAGATCCTGCAGGAGATCACTGATATGGAACAACAGATGACGGAGTTCGAAGGACTGCTGTCTGAGGGGGATGCCCGGAGAGAGGCGTTTGACAGTGCTTCTGCGGAACTGGCAAAATACAAAAAGACCGTGGAGAGTCTGCTGGTCACCAGTGCAGAGAATAAGACGCAGGCTTATGTGTCTGCCACATCGAATCTGCCGATGTTCAATGAACATATTGAAAGCTATATGAATCAGATGCTGGAGATCACCGGAGAGCAGATGGCACAGGCACAGGGACAGATGGAGCAGAGTGCGGCCAGAGTGCCCATGATCGTGGCGGTGGCAAGTCTGGTACTGCTTGCAGTAGTCGTGGTGATCATGCTGGGATTGCGGATCTGGGTCATCGGTCCGGTGAAATATGCTACGAGGCAGGTGGATGAACTGGTGGAAGGCATTCGCAATAACAGAGGTGACATCACCAGACGGATCCGGGTGAAATCGGGGGATGAAGTCGGCAGATTATCCATGGCCATCAATGATCTGGTAGCGCAGATGCAGACCATCATAAGGGCGATTACCGAGAGCTGCGGACATATGGAGGAAAAACAGACCGGTATTATCTCCAATGTGGAAAAGGTAAATGCCACCGCGGAGGACACCACCCAGAAGCTGGGAGTGATGGCTGGTGGCATGCAGTCTGTCACGGAGGCTATCGGAGGGGTGCAACAGGATACCGGGGTGCTTTGGATACCACGGTGGAGAACATGCTGGAGGTGGCACAGGATGGACGCAATTATGCGGCGGATATCAAGGATAGGGCCGGAAAAATGAAGGCAACGGCGGTGGCGAGTAAGCAGGAGGCAACCCAGGTGATGAAGGAGATCGACACGGCAATGACGGAGTCCATCGCCAACAGCAGGCAGATCCACAAGATCACGGAACTGACGGAAGAAATCCTGGGAATTGCTGGAACAACGAATCTGCTGGCACTGAATGCGTCTATCGAGGCTGCCAGAGCAGGAGAAGCAGGCCGGGGATTCGCAGTCGTGGCGGAGGAGATCCGCAAGCTCGCAGACAGCTCCAGAGAGTCAGCCAATAATATCCAGGAGATAAGTAACCGGGTAGTGGAAAGCGTGGAAGAACTTTCCGAAAATGCTACAAAACTTTTGGATTTTGTGAATACCAGAGTCATGAGAGATTACGATGCTCTGGAGGATACGGGCACAAATTATCATGAGGCTGCGGATCATGTGGATGAGATGATGAATGAATTCCGACAGAAGATCGATGAACTGTTGTCGGTACTGCAGAATGTCAATAGTGCTAACTCACAGATGGAAGCAACCGTGGAGGACAGTACGGAAAAGCTGGCGGTGGTAAAGAACAACAACCGGGGATTACAGCAGGAGATGAAGGATATTTCCTATGCGGTGGATGATCTGACCGGTGCAGTGGGACAGTTGAAAGAAAGTATCCGCTGTTTTACAGTGGTATAGACAGAAAAAATAAAATGCACGGGATTCCCGATGGGGAATTACCGTGCATTTTGAATGACTGCAGTTACATTTTAGGAATTTTCCGGAGCGTGATGCAGCTCCAGAGCCAGATAGGAATTGTGGTATTCCTTGCAGTAGGTGACATCTTTGTCAAACCATGCGGGAGGGACGAAAGCCTCTGCTGCTTCTTTGCTTCCAAACTCCACTTCTGCCATGATCAGAGGGGCGAAGGGGGCATCAAAAACATCCAGCTCGATGGTCAGGGAATAATCTGCCGGAGGAGTGGGAAAGCCTTCTTTGAATCCGGGATGCTCCAGAGGGATCAGATAGCGTCTTTTGGAGATTACGCTGCCATCGGCTTTTTCCCGTAAATGATAATAAGATGCCTCGTTCAGCGGAAGATTGCTCTCATCTCTGGCCATCATGCCGCTGCCTTTGTAAGTGAGATAATATTCATCATCCTGTTTTCTGGCTCTGACCACAGGATTATAATTCAGATATACCTGCTCGATATGATGAGAAGGATAGCTTTCCAGATTGTCGGGTAAGGATTTCAGGGTAAACTTTCGCTCGATTTCCATAGTATTAATGCCTCGCTTCTGTAATTAAGACTTAAAAACACTTCTTTAGTATAACATGATTTTCCTTGAAAATACAGTGAAATCTGCAAATATCTGCCCATGGGAATTGAATTACGCTTCCAAATTGTGTATACTAATCATAACTGTGCAAAGTCAGAGTATATGACTTGCAAATGAGACAGAAAACAAAACGGAAAGCGAGGGAAAACCATGAGTAAGATAGCGATTTTTCTGGCAAATGGGTTTGAGGAAATAGAAGGTCTGACGGTAGTGGATATCTGCCGCAGATGTGGACTGACCATTGATATGGTGTCCATTACGGAAGAAAAACAGGTGATGGGATCACATAAGATTCCGGTGACTGCGGATATGACATTGTCCCAGGTGAATTTTGAGGAATATGATTGTCTGGTATTGCCCGGTGGCGGACAGGGAACGAAGAATCTGGAGGCCTGTGAGCACCTGATGCAGCAGATCGATGCTTTTTATGCATCGGGAAAATACATTGCGGCAATCTGTGCGGCTCCCAGTATCTTCGGACACAGAGGAATCCTGAAGGGAAAGAGAGCATGCGCCTATCCCTGCTTCGAGGATCATCTGGAAGGTGCGGCTGTGACTGCAGGCCCCGTGGAAGTGGACGGTAACGTGATCACTTCCCGCGGAATGGGGACTTCCATTCCCTTTGGTCTGGCGATCGCCGGTGTATTCTGTGGACAGGATAAGGCAGATGCCTGCGCCCACGCTATTGTATTTCAGCCGTAAGCAGCTGAAGAGAAAGACGAGGACAGAAAATGAAAAAAGCGTTAATTACAGGAATTACCGGACAGGACGGCTCTTATCTGGCAGAGTTCCTGCTGGAAAAAGGATATGAAGTGCATGGACTGATCCGCAGATCTTCCATCAGCAATACCGGTCGTATCGACCATCTGATCCGGGAGGACAAGATCGTTCTCCATGGCGGAGACATGACGGATTCCACCAGCCTGGTGCGCATCATCGGAGAAGTCAGACCGGATGAAATCTACAATCTGGGAGCGCAGAGCCATGTACAGGTAAGCTTTGAGGCACCGGAATATGCCGGAGATGTAGATGCACTGGGCGTGCTGCGGATTCTGGAGGCTGTGCGTATGGTGGGACTGGCTGAGACCTGCCGTATTTATCAGGCATCCACATCCGAACTCTATGGCCGAGTGGAAGAAGTGCCTCAGAATGAGAACACCCCGTTCCATCCCTACAGCCCCTATGCGGTGGCAAAACAGTACGGCTTCTGGATCGTGAAGGAATACAGAGAAGCGTATAATATGTTCGCAGTCAACGGCATTCTGTTCAACCATGAATCCGAGCGCCGGGGAGAGACTTTCGTTACCCGTAAGATCACACTGGCAGCCGGCAGAATCGCCTGCGGTATCCAGGATAAACTCTATCTGGGCAATCTGGATTCCAAGAGAGACTGGGGCTATGCGAAGGACTATGTGGAATGCATGTGGCTGATGCTGCAGCATGACAAGCCGGAGGACTTCGTTATTGCCACCGGTGTACAGCATACCGTAAGAGAATTTACCACACTGGCATTCCATTATGTGGGAATCGAACTGGAATGGCAGGGCAGCGGTATCCATGAAAAAGGAATCAACAAGGCCAACGGCAAGGTGGTGGTGGAGGTCAGCGAGGCCTTTTACCGTCCCACGGATGTGGTCAATCTGTGGGGAGATCCGACGAAGGCCCGCACGGTGCTGGGATGGAATCCCCAGAGAACCAGCTACGAGGAACTGTGCCGTCTGATGGCAGAGCACGATCTGAAGCTGGCAAAGGCTGAAGCGGTAGTGTTGAAGGAAACCGCGGAATAACAGGAGAAATAAAGAGAGGAAGTACTGTAATATCATGGAAAAAGACGCAAAAATATATGTAGCCGGCCACAAGGGTATGGTAGGAAGTGCTATTTGTAGAGCACTCCAGAGAAACGGATATACCAATATCATCACCCGCAGCCATAAGGAACTGGATCTGTGCAGACAGGATGCCGTGGAGGAATTCTTTTCCAGGGAGAAGCCGGACTATGTGTTCCTGGCCGCAGCCAAGGTGGGCGGCATCATGGCCAACAGTGAGGCACTGGCGGATTTCATGTATGAAAATATGATCCTGGAGATGAATGTGATCCATGCGGCATGGCAGAACAACTGCAAGAAGCTGATGTTTTTGGGCAGCAGCTGTATCTATCCCCGTATGGCACCGCAGCCTATGAAGGAGAGCTGCCTGTTGACTTCTGAGCTGGAGAAAACCAATGAGGCGTATGCACTGGCGAAGATCTCCGGACTGAAATACTGCGAGTTCCTGAACAGACAGTACGGAACCGACTATATCAGTGTCATGCCCACGAATCTGTACGGGCCCAACGACAATTATCATCCCACCCACAGCCATGTGCTTCCGGCGCTGATCCGCCGCTTCCATGAGGCAAAAGTATCCGGCGCGAAGGAAGTAGTCTGCTGGGGAACAGGAACCCCACTGCGGGAATTTCTCTATGTGGATGATCTGGCAGATGCCTGCGTGTATCTGATGAATACCTACAGCGGCGATGAGACAGTGAATCTGGGAACCGGCAAGGAACTGACCATCCGGGAACTGACGGAACTGGTAGCGAAGGTAGTAGGTTATACTGGGGAGATCAAATGGGATCCCAGCAAGCCGGATGGAACTCCCAGAAAGCTTCTGGATGTCAGCAAACTGGAAAGCCTGGGCTACCATTATACGACGGAACTGGAAGAAGGTATCCGTCTGACTTATGAGGATTTCCTCAATAATCCCATGCGTGCGGAACGCTAATGGTTCCGGGCACGAACAGCGCAGGCAGACAGACGGCCCGGGAAAGGATGAAGTGAACAGAATGAATGATTTTCGGAAGACAGCACAGGAGATGCTGGAATTTATAAGAATAAGTCCTACCTGTTTTCATGCAGTGGCCAATATCGGAAGGATGCTGGAGGAAGCAGGCTTTCAGCAGTTACAGGAAAAGGAAGAATGGAAACTGGAAAAGGGCGGACGGTATTATACGGAGCGCAATGATTCTTCCGTTATTGCGTTTGTGATTCCGGAAAAGGAGGTCGGCATCAGGGGCTTTCATATGGCAGCAGCCCACAGTGATTCCCCCTGCTTTAAGATCAAAGAGAAGCCGGAATTGACCGTGGAGGAGCATTATCTGCGTCTGAACACCGAAAAATACGGCGGCATGATCCTGTCCACCTGGTTGGACAGACCACTCTCCGTCGCTGGCAGACTGGCTGTGAAGAACGGGAACGGTATCGAGGGCAGACTGGTGAATATCGACAGAGATCTCTGTGTGATCCCCAATGTGGCCATCCATATGAACCGGGAAATGAACAAGGGTGTGGAGTACAATCCCCAGGTGGATCTGCTGCCTTTGCTTGCGGACGTATCATTTGACGAATATGATGCACATACCACATACGATGCACAGACCGCATCGGAGAATGCGGAGGAACAGCCGGAAACAGTAGAGAAGCCCACACTGGTAGCGCTGGCAGCAGAAGCGGCAGGCGTGGACGCTGAGACGATTCTCGGAGAAGACCTGTTTCTGTACACCAGACAGGAAGGAAAAATGATAGGAGCAAAGGGAGAATTCGTGTTGTCTCCCAGACTGGATGATCTGCAGAGCGCTTTTGCCCTGACAAAAGCTTTTACGGAGAGTACACCTGCAGAATATATCAATCTCTGTGCAGTATTTGATAATGAAGAAGTAGGAAGCGGTACCAGACAGGGCGCCGATTCCACTTTTCTGGAAGATACTTTACAGCGGATCACAGAGGGACTGCAGGAGGGGCACAGCACCTATCTGCGCTGGGTGGCAGACAGCTTCCTGATCTCTGCGGATAATGCCCATGCGGTACATCCCAACCATCCCGAAAAAGCAGACCCTGCCAACCGCCCGTATCTAAACGGCGGAATCGTCATTAAATATCATGGCGGCCAGAAATACACCACTGACGGTATTTCGGCGGCAAGGATGAAGGATTACTGCGAACGGGCGAAGGTACCTTACCAGACCTATGCCAACCGTTCCGACATTGCGGGAGGTTCCACTCTCGGCAATATTTCCACCGCACATGTATCAGTGTCCAGCGTGGATATCGGACTGCCTCAGCTGGCCATGCATTCCGCTGTGGAGACAGCAGGCATGAAGGATACGGAATATGCGGTCCGGGCGCTGAAGGAATTCTGGGGCGAATGATTTTGGCAGCGGGAATTCTTAAAAAAGTATAAAAAGCGTGGAAGCACTTGAAAGTTCTGCACGAAAAGTGCATATTTAGGATACAGGAAAAGATACAAAAAAGATACGAAAGAAGGCTGAAGTTATGTTTGAAATGAAACCGGAATACTATATTGGAATTGACATGATCGATCAGGAGCATAAACAGTTGTTTGACTATGCCAGTGAAGCATACGAACTGCTGCAGGAAGAGTTTACACCGGACAAGTATGACAAGATTGATGCAATTCTGGAAAAACTGCGTGATTATACCGTAAAACATTTTTCAGATGAAGAAGCGTATATGGAATCCATCCAGTACAAAAAGATTTTTACCCAGAAGATTCAGCATCAGGAATTTATCAACAAACTGGATGAATTTATTGATCAGCATGAGAAAGATGAAGAAAATCAGGATGAGCAGATCATGGATATTCTGAATTACCTGACAGACTGGCTGATCAACCATATCCTTCATGTGGATGGACAGATTCCGAAGGAGGCGTAAGACCTGACTTTTCCGTAATGATTTCCCACATGGGACATAAGATGTAAGAAGCGGAAGTAATGGGGAGTGCCCATGGACCAGAAACTGGAAAACATCCTGAATCTTGCATTGGAGACCCCGGAGGAAGAACGGGAACAGACGGAAAGTCTGAATGTCGGTTACAGTGCGGAGAGCCGCAGCTGGGAGCTGATCGTAAAATATCATGGCAGTTTGGACGGACTGCGGGAACAGAATATTGTGGTGGAAGAGCTGATTGCCGGATATGCGATCCTTACGGTACCGGAGACACTGGTAGATACCGTATCGGAGACTCCGGAGATCGAGTATGTGGAGAAGCCTAAGCGGTTTTACTATCAGCAGACAGATCCGGACGGCGCATCCTGCTTTCCACCGGTGACAAGAAGAACGCCTTTTCTGAATGGAAGGGGCGTTCTTTTGGCTGTATTGGATTCCGGAATCACCTGGGATCTGGAGGTGTTCCGCAAGGCAGATGGCAGTACGAGGATACGGTATCTATGGGATCAGACGATACCATGGGATCAGACGATTCCGGGAGCACAGGAGATACCACAGGAGAGGGAGATGTCACGGGAGCGGGAAGCGTCTCAGGATCAGGAAATGTCTGAGGAAACGGGTGGCACGGGAACCGATGGGAAGGCTCCGGAAGGGTTTTCTCTCGGAACAGAATATACAGAGGAGGAAATCGATGAGGCGTTGCACAGCAGTGTATTGGAGCGTTACCGCCTGATCCCCAGCAGGGATCTGACCGGCCATGGAACGGCCGTGGCCGGGATCGCCGCCGGCAGGAGTGCGGATGGCCTCTATACCGGAGCAGCTCCGGAGGCGGAACTGATCATCGTGAAACTGGGACTTCCCAGGGAGGAAGGTTTTCCCCGGACCACGGAGATCATGAGAGGCGTTACTTATGCGCTGCGGAAAGCCAGACAGTTAAATATGCCTCTTGTCATCAATTTGAGCTTCGGAAACAGCTACGGTTCCCACGATGGAAGTTCTCTGCTGGAGAGGTTCCTGGACAATGCTTCGGAGATCGGCAGGACGGTGATATGCGTGGGCAGCGGCAACGAAGGAGCCGCCAGAGGACATTTTGCCGGCAATATAACAAGGGACGGCCGCGTGGAACTGGCTGTGGGCAATTATGAGAGAAACCTGAATATACAGCTATGGAAAAATTACAGCGATGTGTTCCGGATAAGACTGCAGGCCCCGGGAGGTGAGGAAGCAGAATTGTCCACAAATATCCAGGGAGGAAAATACACGCTGGAATTGGAACAGACTAGAATACTGGTTTATCTGGGAGAGCCTCTGCCCTATGCGGTGGCACAGGAAATCTATCTGGACATGATCCCGGCAGAGGGAAGCTACATCAATGCAGGGATCTGGACAATCCGGCTGGAACCGGTAGTGACCGTGACAGGACAATATTATCTGTATCTCCCAGCGGGAAGCGGAATCGGGGAGAGTACCGGATTCTACCGTGCCACACCCCAGGAGACACTGACCATTCCGTCTACCGCAGCCAAGGTGATCACCGTGGGAGCCTATGACCAGGTCTATGATACCTATGCCGATTTCTCCGGCAGAGGCTATGCGGATAGCACAAGAACCATTGGTGTGGCTGCCGCAGGACTGACCAAGCCCGATCTAGTGGCCCCAGGTGTGAATATCCAGGCTCCGGATGTGTACGGAAGCTTTACTCCCGTGACCGGGACCTCTTTTGCGACACCCATTGTCAGCGGGGCAGCAGCCCTTTTGATGGAATGGGGCATTGTACGGGGGAATGATCCCTTCCTCTACGGCGAAAAAGTAAAAGCATATTTCAGGAAAGGAGCCAGACCACTGAGGGGGGAGACTGAATATCCCAATGACCGGGTGGGGTATGGGAAACTGTGCGTGGCGGAGAGTCTCCTGGAAAATTAGTATCATAAAGAATGAGATTGGAAACAGTTCCGGAACAAAATGCGGCAAAACAGGTTAAATAACTTCAAGAAACTTGATTGTTTTGTAACTATTGTATAGAAATGAGGAGGCAATTTGTGTAAAAAGATGCATTGAAAGCTACATCACAAGATGATACTATAAACAAGAACAATCGTTTGCGCATATTGTGACAATAAAGAGGTATGAAAATAACGGATTGCGCAAGGATGGGGAGGAAAGTGTGCCTGCAATCTGTAGGTTGCAGGTCACGGAAAGGCGTGATGAAGGTATGAACAATAATTCTGGGAATGATAAGACAATGACGATCCATGATGTGGCGAGGGAACTGGGGGTGTCTGCCAGCACAGTTTCTAGGGCGATCTCCGGAAAAGGCCGTATTGGAGCCGCTACCAGAGACCGGATTCTCGACTACATAGAAGAACATGGCTTTTATCCCAATGCGGCAGCACAGAGCCTGGCACAATCCAAGACCAATAATATCGCCATTATCCTGCCGGAGGTCAATACCCTTGTGGATATGCCTTTTTTCCATACCTGTATGTATGGCGTGGAAGAAGTGGCACAGGCCAATGATTATGATATTATCGTGGTCACGACGAACGGAAACGATACCAAACCATTGGAGCGGCTGATCCAGAACCGGAAAGTGGACGGAATGATTCTTACCAGAACTTATGAGAACGACAAATACGTTAAATTCCTGAAACAGAAGCAGATTCCCTTTGTGGCTGTGGGGAAATTCCCGGATGATGATGTGGTACAGGTAGACCATGATAATGTGGGAGCCTGTAAGGAACTGGTGACGGTTCTGTTCGCCAAAGGGATCCAGAATATTGCCTACCTGGGAAGCAATATGGATCAGATGGTAAACCGCTGCAGGTATCAGGGATATGAGGAAGCCTACCGCAAGGGAAAGCGCAAGCTGAACCAGGATCTGGTGTACACGGACTTGAGCAGCAAGGCTATGGTGGAAAAGGCCGTGGAAGAGCTGAAAAAGAGCGGTGTGGAGTGCATTTTGTGCCAGGATGACTACATCTGCGATGAGGCGGTAAGAAAGCTTTCTCACATGGGTGTGCGGATCCCGGATCAGATGAAAGTGGCATCCTGCCATTACAGTCGTATCCTGGAGAACTATCCCGTTACAGTGACTTCCCTGAAATTCAATATCACAGAGCTAGGCAGGAGATCCTGTCAGGTGCTGCTGGACATGATTCACGGGAAAACGGTTCCGGACAAGACACTTCTGGACTATGAAATCATCCTGAAAGAGTCCACGAAGGGCTGATCTTGAAATGACAAGACATAATTTAGAAAAACGTTTTCCAAAAAAACTTCAAAATACAAGGGTAAAAATTGAATTTTTGAAGAAATTGGATATACAGAAAACCCAGTAAAATCAATGGTTTCAAAACGGACTTGTACAAAGTGCACAATTTTAGATCTCAATATCAGTCATTATTATAAATTGACAACATAAGGAAATGTTGCTAAACTATTATCGTAGACAAGCGGTTGCGCAATACGCACAAACTTGCAAAACAAAACAGGAGGATAACAAAATGAAAAAGTTAGTCGCTTTAGCAATGTCACTGACTATGGCATTCTCTCTGGTAGCTTGTGGAAACTCTGATGCTTCTGCAAATGCCGGAACAGATACCACAGCAACTTCTGCAGCAGCAACCACCACCGAGGCTGCACAGCAGACCGCTCCCGCTGAGAAGCAGGACGTTACCTTGAGAATGTGGGGTGCTGAGGAAGATCAGCCCATGTTACAGGGCATGATCGATTCCTTCAAGGAGCATTACGCAGATTATGCAAACTTCGATATCCAGCTTGGTACCGAATCCGAGTCCACAGCTAAGGATACTGTTTTAACCGATATTGAGGCTGCTGCTGATGTGTATTCTTTCGCATCTGATCAGCTGATCGATCTGGTAAATGCAGGTGCTCTGCAGTCTGTTGATGATATGGACGCAGCTCTGGAAGCTTACGCTGGCAAGAGCGTAGCTGATGTCAAGAGTGCAAACGCTCCCGGTTCTGTAGACGCAGCAACCAAGGACGGCACACTGTATGCATTCCCTATGAGTGCTGATAACGGTTACTTCTTATATTACAATTCCGAGTTAGTAACTCCCGAAGATGCACAGAGCTGGGATACCTTACTTGCAGCAGCTGAGAAGGCTGGCAAGAAGGTTGGTATGACTTTTGCTTCCGGTTGGTACAATGCTTCCTTCTTCTATGGCGCAGGATTTACTACTGCACTGAACGATGACGGCAGTACTGCTATGGATTGGAACGGCACCAGCGCTGATGGTGTTACCGGTGTACAGGTTGTACAGGCTATGCTGGGTATCGCCGGCAACAGCGCATTCCTTCCGATCGCTGATGGTGATGTTTCTAACCAGATCGCTTCCGGCGAACTGTGTGCAGTAGTTTCCGGTACCTGGGATGCAGCTGCAGCTCAGACCGCTTTCGGTGAAGGCTACGCAGCTACCAAGCTTCCTACCTATACCTGTGGTGACAAGCAGATTCAGCAGGGTTCCGTAGCAGGCTTCAAGCTGGTAGGTGTTAACAAGTATTCTGCAAATGCAGGCTGGGCAACTCTGCTGGCTGACTGGATCACCAACGAAGACAACCAGGCAGTACGTTTCGCAGAGAGAGAGATCGGACCTTCCAATATCAATGTAGCTGGTTCCGAGGAGGTTTCTTCCAATACCGCTATTGCAGCTCTGTCTGAGCAGTCCGCTTATGGTGTAGTTCAGATCGTTGGCGGCAAGTACTGGGATCCTTCCAAGACTTTTGGTGAGAAGGTAGCTCAGGGTCAGCTGAAGGCTGATGATGAAGCAGGTATCCAGGCAGCCCTGGATGAGCTGGTAGAAGGTGTTTCCGTACCCGCTGAATAAGTTTGGGAAGATGATCTGTTCCGGTTCTGTGACAAATGAATGATGAAAACGTTCTGGTGCAGAACGAATACAGAGAATAGAAAGGCGTCCTGAAGCTATGAACAATAATACGTAGTGGAGGGATGCCTTTTTTACAGGAAACGTTTCCGGTAAGCGGGTTCGACTCCTGCCTGCCGGGTTATGTAACTGGTCAGATGAACGTGGGAAGATGTTCGGAACAGTTACTAAAAATTTATATTAATATGAAGAAAGGAGAGGGCAGAGAATGAAGAAGAAAAAGAGCGGAATCGGCGGATTCTTCAAGGAGTTCGGTGAAGCAGTCGTAAAAGGAGATCTGTTCGTAAAATTATCCCTGGTCTGGATGGGAGCAGGATATATCCGCAGAAAACAAATTATCAAAGGTATTTTAATGACTCTGCTCGAAGTGGCAGTCATTGTATTCACCTTTGGCTTTGCCACAGAGTATGTACGTGATTTTGGAACTTTGGGAACGGTTCAGCAGGAGACGGTTTTCAATATTGTAACCATGCAGAATGAGTTCAATGATTATGACAACTCATTTATGATCCTATTGTTCTCCGTAATCTCATTTGTGGTCTGGTTCACATTCCTGGTGATTTGGCTTAAGAATGAAGTGACCGTTTACCGGCTTCAGAAAAAAGCACAGGCAGGAGAACATATCAATACGTTTGTAGAAGACTTGCAGCAGTTCAAGAATGACAAATTCTATATCACACTGCTGGCACTTCCTGTCATGGGTGTTGTTATTTTCACGATCGTTCCTCTGCTGATCCTGATCGCTGTTGCGTTTACGAACTATGATCAGGGACATATGCCTCCCTCCGCATTGTTTACATGGGTGGGATTTACCAACTTCAAGAATCTGTTCTCCAGCGGTGGAATGACCATTACCTTCGGTTATGCCTTCCGTAGGATCTTGATCTGGACGCTGGTATGGGCATTGTTTGCAACCGCTACCACTTACATCGGCGGTATTCTGTTGTCCCTGCTGATCAATAATAAGAGAACCAAATTGCCCAAGCTGTGGAGAACGCTGTTCATTGTAACGATCGCAGTTCCCCAGTTCGTCTCCTTACTTCTGGTACGTAACTTTTTCGCGAACAACGGCATCATGAACACAATCTGTGCCAATGCGGGAATTACCCAGTGGCTGAGAGATATCGGCGCGATCAGTACCAGTTATATTCCGTTTTTGTCCGCTCCCGGATGGGCACATGTCATGATCATCCTGATCAATATCTGGATCGGTGTTCCTTACCAGATGCTGATCGCTACCGGTGTGCTGATGAATATTCCTTCTGACCAGCTGGAGAGTGCGAAGATCGACGGCGCTACTCCGATGCAGAGCTTTATTCATATCACTATGCCGTATATGCTGTTCGTCACGGGTCCTTCTCTGGTAACGGATTTTGTCAAGAATATTAATAACTTCAACGTAATCTATCTGTTGACCCAGGGTGTATATACCACCACAAATCAGGCAATGGCGAACTCCCAGGCGAAGGAAGTGGATCTGCTGATCACCTGGCTGTTCAATCTGACACAGAGCTATTACAACTACAAGATGGCATCCACCATCGGTATTATTGTGTTTATCCTATGTGCGGTATTTACCCTCATTGCCTTCAGCAGATTCCTGAAGGGTGACAGAGAGGAGGCGTTCCGTTAATGAAGAGATTTATTAAGACTTTATTACATAACCTGTTACTGGCGTTTTTGGCATTTGTCTGGCTGGTGCCTATCGTATGGCTGGTGGTCACCTCCTTCAGCGCATACACCGGCATGAATACCAGCACCTTTTTCCCGAAGGAATGGAGTCTGGCGCAGTATAAGAATCTGCTTTTCTCTGCGGACAGTGTGGCACAGTTCCCGAACTGGTTCAAGAACACCTTCATCATTGCATGTGTGGTATGTGTGATCTCCACCGCTTTTGTACTGATGGTGGCCTATGCGACCTCCTGCATGCGTTTCCCGGCACGTAAGCCGCTGATGAACGCCGCAGTTATCGTGAATCTGTTTCCCGGTGTATTGTCCATGATCGCAGTATATTTTATCCTGAAGACATTGAACCTGACCAACACTCACCTCGGACTGATCCTGGTATATTCTGCCGGCGCCGGACTGGGTTACCTGATCGCAAAGGGCTTCTTCGATACGATTCCGAATTCCCTGCGCGAGGCTGCTTATCTGGATGGAGCCAGTGAGGCTACGATCTTCTGGAAGGTTGTTATCCCCATGAGCCGTCCCATCATTGTATATACCGTTATCAGCTCCTTCCTGTCCCCCTGGATGGATTTCGTATATGCAAAGCTGATGTTAAATGCCGGCATATCTTCCCAGTGGACTGTTGCTATCGGTCTGTACAATATGCTGGATAAGAGCCTGATCAACACTTACTTTGGTCAGTTCTGTGCAGGCGGTGTACTGGTATCTATTCCTATCTCTGTATTATTTGTGATCATGCAGAAGTTCTATGTGGAAGGTATCACCGGTGGCGCAGTGAAAGGTTAAACTGCTTAGGCAGTTTAACCTAGGAGAATCCATGGAATGGATTCTCCGGATAAATGTATGACATGGAGATAAAGAGTTAATTTATGGATAAATTTATCAAAGGTATGGATGTATCGACTTTGCCGGAAGAGACAGCTCTCGGTGCAAAGTATTATGACGAAGGCAAAGAGGGGGACGCACTGGAGATCTTGAAAAAATACGGTGCCAACTCTCTGCGCATCCGTCTCTGGAACGATCCTTACAGTGAGGACGGCAAGCCTTACGGAGCCGGTACCAGTGACTTTACAAAACTGGTGGCACTGGCTTCCGCAGGCAAAAAGCTGGGTTACAGCTATCTGCTGGATCTGCATTACAGTGATTTCTGGGCAGATCCCGGCAAACAGTTCCCTCCCAAGGAGTGGGCATATGCAGATGCCAATGCACTGGAGAAGTATGTGTATGATTACACGAAGGATGTGCTGCTGAAATTAAAGCGTCTGGATCTGCTTCCGGAGATGGTACAGGTAGGTAATGAGATCACCAATGGCCTGATGTGGCCTCATGGAAAATGGGACAATGTTGACAATATCGCCCGGTTTATCAGTGCGGGCATCCGTGCGGTGAGAGAAGTATCCCCGGATAGCCGCGTGATGCTTCATCTGGACTGTGGCGGCAACAATGCCCGCTGCAGAGAATGGTTTGATGCCTATGTACAGAGAGGAGAGGACTTCGATGTCATCGGATTGTCCTATTATCCTTTCTGGCATGGAACCATTGAGGATCTGACAAATAATATGAACGATCTCTCTCAGAGATATCAGAAGGATGTCATTGTGGCAGAGGTATCCATGGGCTTCACCATGGAGGACTATGCAGACAGGGAAAAACTGTCACCGGAACAGCGCAAGGGCATGGCGACCAAGCCCCACCTTGCAGAGGCGGTGGAGTATCCTATGACACCGGAAGGACAGTCTGCATTTATGCAGAAGGTCATGGAGAGGATCACACAGGTTCCGGAGGGCAGAGGAAAGGGCTTCTACTATTGGGAGCCGGCATGGATCCCGATGCCCGGTTGTGGCTGGGCCAACGAGGAATCCCTGAACTATATTCAGGATCCCGGTCCGGGCGGAAACGAATGGGCCAATCAGGCACTGTTCGATTATGATGGAAATGCACTGCCCGCGTTGAAAGTGATCAGAGACTTTCAGAAGTAATGTGATATTCGTTCCCGCAATGCGGGGAGGATGATATAATGAAGCAAAATCACTTGCTTGCAAGTGTGATTTTGCGAAATGCATTGAGTGAGCTATGCTCACGATATAAGATGCCAAATGGCGAGATGGAGGAAAAGATGGATAAGTTTATCGTGAATATCATTCACCGTCCGGAGATGGTTCCCGAGTATGCGGAAAAAGTAACCGGACACGGCAAAGAAGAGGATCTGGGCAGAAAAGCACTGTTAACAGAATCTCTGGATATTTTCAAGTTTCAGCAGGAAACTGCACACAAGAATGGTTTGAAGACTACCATTCAGATGACCTATGCTTCCCTGTTCAATGACGAAGCGGTAGCACTGGCTAAGGCAGATCACGAGAAGTACGGTGATGAGATCGCACTGTCTCTGTTAGGACTGCCCTGCACAGAGTTCCGTGAGAAGTACAAGACCAAGGATTTCTGTATCTGGATGTTCTCCATGGAAGACAAAAAGTCTATCGTGGATGATGTATTCGGCAAGTTCCATGAAAAGTTCGGATTCTATCCCGAATCCACCGGATCTTACTACATGGATGCAGATCTGACCAATTATATCAAAGCAACCTATCCTACCGTAAAATGTGCGGTAGCAACCTGTTGGGAGGAAGGCCCCAAGGCATATCATACCTGCAACAACTCCTGGTATACCTTCATGGATGGCGGCCCCTGGGCACCTTGGATCCCTTCCAAGCAGAATACCCATGCACCTGCAGCCAACGAAGCTGAGGACAGCGGTGTAGTAGCAATCCCTCACCTGTCCAGAGACCTGCTGGCATGCTATGACGGCAATGGCTCCAACTTCGGAACCCATCCTCAGAACGTATTGCGTGGTATGATCTATGACACCAAGACCTGGGAGTATCCTTATCTGTACAACCTGATCGATCAGTATCGTTCCCTGGAGAAGTACAACAACGGATACGCATACAACATGATGTTCGTAGGACCCGGCTGGCTGAACAAAATGGGCCGTTGGGAGCAGCCTTACGAACTGTTGAAGAAGAGTTATGAAGACGGTATGAAGTATTACGGCGACCTGAAGAAGGAAGGCAAGCTTACCGATATGACCATGGCGGAGTTCGCTGATTACTATCGTCAGAAGAAGACCTACACCGAGCCTGAGTGTGCTCTGTGGAGAGATATTTTGTACGGTTCCGACAAGCAGTTGTTCTGGTACTGTGATCCCTTCATGCGTGCCTGCGTAAATATGGATCAGGGCGGTGCTATCGTAGACCTGCGCCCTTACGCTGCAAAGCTGGAGTGGCCGGTAGGTATCGGCACCAAGCATGTGACCGATGCTTCCTATCCTTTCCTGATCCAGGAGAAGTACCGTGCAGGTTACTTCACACATTATGCAGGAGAAGGTACCGTTAGAAGTGCCAAGTTAAAACACAACGGTGAAGAAGTGGATCTGTGCCTGTGCCGTACCAAGGCTCATTTCTCTCAGGAAGGCAGCACCAGAATCCTGACACTGGATCCCGTAGACATCGAGTTCTACGATCTGACTGTAAAATTACAGACCATCGTTTCCTTCGAGGAGGGCAGCTCTGCGATCAAGATCGAGCGTAAGATCCTGGAGATGAGCGATCCGAACGCTGAAGTAGAACTGAATGAGTATATCGTAGCATGCTACGGTACCACAGAGTATTCTGAGGATATGCTGGGTATCACCTTAAGCACCAAGAAGGGTGACGAGGTAGAGACTCTGGATTACGAGTACAAGTGCCGTGAGATGGAGAAGGCAGACGCTGACGAAGTAAGAGCTGTCATTCCTCAGATCGAGACCGCAGTATCCATGAGCACCAATGCAGAAGGCGCTGTCGGATATGTGAAGGAAGGATATGCATTCTCCCCGATGTTTACATTGGGTTACAATTCCAAAATCAAGGATAAGGAGGTCGTTGCAACATGGCTCAAGCTGGAAAAGGCAAATTAAACTACAGATGTCCCTCTTGCTTCATGAGAGATATCGATATGGATATGTTCTACGATAAGGATAAGAAGGAATACTACTGCCTGCGTTGTCAGTACAGGGGATCCGAGGAAGATGTCCTCAAGAAAAATGAAATGGCAAGATTCCGTTATGGCGCTATGTATGAGCGTTACACCAAATTCGATTTTGATTGAGAAAACGGATAAAGCGATTGCATAAGAGCATTGAAAAGGGGCTGTATTACAGCTCCTTTTTCATATATTCATATATGAAAAGAAATGAAAAATACCTTTTGTAAAATCAATCTGTACAATGGGAGAATGTGTTACATGCCTTATGATAAAGCAGAGCAAGAACAGAATTCCAATCGCAAACGCCCCATGATCGATCCATTTGTCCGATAAGTGAAGAAGCCGGAATTTCCAAAGAGGAAAAATAATAAAAATTCCCAATACTACAGGCCAGAGAGGATGATAATAAAAGGCTGTTGTAAGATCACCGCTTAATAGGCATAAAAATGCTCTGGTCATTCCACAGAAAGGGCATGGAATGCCAAAAAAGAATAGTAAAGGGCATTGATATCCTGAGAACCACAGGAAAAGCAGGAGTAGTGCAATAATAGAAATAAGAAATATAGTTTGTTTTATGTTTTTATTCATGATCAGCAACCTATAAAAAGAAAAAAGCTTTTGTCGTCTCCGGCAAAAGCTTTTTTTATCCTGTGATTATGCTGTATATTTACCGTCTACGAATACAACTTCTTCGGAACCGGCATAAGCAGCACCGTATGCCTTGGTAAGAGCAATGATCCAGTCGACCAGGCTCCATACTCCGCAGCCACCGGCAGTGAGAAGCTTCAAAATTCCGAGACCAACCTGACCTCTGACGAATCTATCAACACCCAACTCACCAAGTAAAAAGCAGAAAACCCAGGCAAATACATGCTTGTTAACACGATTTTCCATTAGAAAGCCCCTCCTTTGTATTAAATGATATCATCATTATGATCCGTTAGTGAGAAAAAATCAATCAATAAACGAAAAAAACATAAAATTATGTGCTTTAAGGGTCTATAAATAGTTATTAGAGGAACGTTTTAAAATAAAGCGCACATTGTATCCGGATTCGTCACAGATCCCGCGGACGATCTCTTCCGCAGCATCCTTGACATTGTCGTTGATGCAGATGATGCAGGCATCTTTTTTGCGGCTGAAGAAGGAAGCCTTCGGCCAGCGGATATAATAAGAAATCCGGTTTTTCAGCAATGCTCTCTCGATGAGCTGCTTGCAATCGGGATCGGATACTTCGCACAATTCAATCTCATTATTAACTTTCAGAGTGGTATATAGCGGCTGCATGATGTCACCTCCAATAGTATTACAAGACGATTATAGCACAGATTCTTTGAAATGCGCAAGTAGCGCTTATATTTGACGCGGTATCCGGAAGAAGGTACAATAATACACACGGAATATGGAAACCGAAACAGCCCGGACGGGAAGGACAGACAGATCCAAAGTGCGGGCGGTAGGAAGAGAAAGGAGATCATACGATGGATATTATAGAGAAGATCGGTGATACCATCACCGAAAAGGGAAAAGTAGCGGCAGACAAAGCAAAAGAACTGGCAGCCATTGCTAATCTGAAGAGCCAGATCTCTACTTGCGAGGAAGTCATGAAGAAGAACTATCTGGAGATCGGCAAGATCTATTTTGAACAGTACAGCGATATGCCGGAGCCTCCTTTTGAGAAGCAGTGCGAGACCATTAAGAACAGCCAGAGAGCCATTGCAGATTTACAGGAAAAGATCGAACAGCTGAAAACAAAATAAAACGAAATGACGAAAATAAAAACAGGGTTGACAGCAATCCTGTTTTTATTTATAATGCAGACATAACAATGTTATGTGAACGAGTGAACATATGATAGAATAAACTCTTCCATAGAAAACATACCTGACTGCTTGCAGGCAGGGGATGCTTTCTATGAGAGGAGTATTATTCCCGAAGGAGATCGCAATGCCCTTAAAACAGGAAACGCAAAATGAGAATAAAGAAACCAGGCAGCACCTTCTGGAATGTGCCAAAAGGGAGTTCCTGGAAAAAGGATATATGAAAGCTTCCCTGCGGAATATCTGTAAAGAGGCCGGAGTGACCACAGGGGCGCTGTATTTTTTCTTCAAGGATAAGGAAGATCTGTTGGCAGCACTGGTGGAAGAGCCGTTGCGGCAGCTGTATGCAATAATGGAAGAACATTATGCCACAGAGATGCACAACGAGGATCAGGTGGCACAGCTGGATATTGCGGATGACGGGGATCTGGAAGCATCCAGACAGATCATCCGGCAGATGTATGCGAACAGGGAGGCCTTTCTGCTGCTCCTGACGAAATCTCAGGGGTCCCGATTTGAAAATTGTCTGGATGAGGTCGTGGATATCTCGGAGCAGCAGTACCGCAGATTATGCGATATGGTGACGAATGCCACCGGAAGACCGCGGGTCGATGATTACATGACACACTGGATGGCCCACATTATGGTAGATACTTTTGTACACCTGTTTCTGCATGAGACAGAAGAGAGAGTGGCATTGAAGCATGTGGATGCCTTGACGATGTATCTGGTGCGCGGATGGATGGGCATAATGACAGAAAGCTAAAATACAATGCACCCCAAGGAAGTTTGGACTTTGCAGGGGTGCTGTTTCAGAGCATTAACATAACAGTGTTATGTTAATGAAAATCATTATCATTAGTGATGAGGAGGCAGGATATGTATCTGGAAGTGAAGGATCTGAAGAAGAGCTATGGAGAAGGCGGCGGTTATGTACAGGTATTAAAGGGAATCACCGCAGGAGTGGAACAAGGTGAAATGTGTGTCATCCAGGGCACCAGCGGTTCCGGCAAATCCACGCTGCTCAACTGCATCGGAGGACTGGATACCGTGGATTCCGGTTCCATCGTAGTGGATGGACAGGAGGTGGCGGGGCTTAACAGTAAAGCACTTTCCAATTACCGTCGGGAGAAGCTGGGTTTTATTTTTCAGTTTTATAATCTGGTGCCGAATCTGACAGTGAAGGAAAATATCCAGGTCTGCCAGTATCTGACGAAGAATCCTTTGAATATGGAGGAACTGCTGCAGGTACTGGGACTGACGGAACATCAGAACAAGTTCCCGGCACAACTTTCCGGCGGACAACAGCAACGCTGTGCCATCGCCAGAGCCTTGATCAAGAATCCGAGCCTTCTGTTATGCGATGAGCCTACGGGTGCGCTGGATTCCAGGACTTCCCGGGACATCCTGATACTGCTGGAGGATATCAACAGACAGTATGGCACTACGATGCTTATTGTTACGCATAATAATTCCATTAAAAACATGGTACATCAGGTCATTATGATCAAGGACGGACAGATCAGCAAGAACTATCGGAACGAGAAACGTGTTCCTGCGGCAGAACTGGAGGATTTGTAGGATGCAGAGGATATTAAGCAAACGAGTACTTCGGGATATCCGGGAAAACCTGCTTCGGTATCTGGCACTGTTTTTCCTGGTGGCACTGGTCATGTATATGGTGGTGGCTATTGTGGGAGCTGCCGAGACTATTATGCAGGGGACGAAGGAGAGCGGACGTGTCCATCACAGAGAGGACGGACAGTTTGGCGTTTTTGTTCCGCTGACCGAAAAAGAGACCGCACAGATCACGGAAAAAGGTGTGACACTGCAGAGGGATTTTTCCCTGGATTTTCATCTGGGACAGTCCACGTTTCGTGTCTATCAGGCAAGAGAATCGGTAGATCTGTTCGTTCCAGCAGAAGGGGAGGAAATTCCGGCACAGGGAGAGATCCTGTTGGAACAGCATTATGCGGAAAAACATGAGCTGCAATTAGGAGATATCTTTATCGTTGGGGGAAAAGAGTTCACCGTTGCCGGAATCGGCAGCACGCCGGATTACGATGCTGCTTTTGAGAAAACGTCAGATACCACTGTAGACAGCAATCTGTTTGGCTTCGGATTTGTCACGGCAGAGGATTATGAAGCTCTGAAAGCAGGCGGACAGAATTTCCGGACGGAGGATTATACTTATACCTATCTGCTGAATGATACCATGACGGATCAGGAACTGAAGGAACTGTTACAATCCTTCGAACTGGACCGCAGTAAGGTGACGGATACTTATTTTCTGGAAATGCTGGCAGATGCGGAAGAGACGAAGAACGATATTCAGGATGGTATCCAGGAACTTCTGGATGGCGTGGATGAGCTGGTGGACGGTGTGGATGAACTGGCGGATCATAATACGGAACTGACGGATGCGGCGGATGAGTTGTTTGATGCCATGCTAGAACAGGTGAATGACAGCCTGAAGGATGCCGGAGTGGAAGTGACACTGACTTCAGGAAATTATGAACAACAGCTGAATGCCATGATCGCTAATCCTCATGCCTACACCGCATCCCTGCGGCAGAACCTGCAGGACGCGAAAAAGTCTCTGGAAGATCTGCAGGAGTTCCGGTATGGTGTGAAATCCTACACGGACGGAGTTAATGCAGCTTCTGCCGGCGGCGGAGCACTGGTGGGCGGTATGAGTCAGATCACGGAAAACAGTGCTGCGTTGAATCAGGGAGCTGATGCTATTTTTAATGCCATTTTGGGCATGGTGAATGAACAGCTCCAGGCAGAGTTGGAACCTTATGCGGCATACGGGATCAGCTTTCCGGGACTGACGGCTGGCGGTTACGGAGAGCAGCTGGATCAGCTGGCAACTGTCTTTACACAGATGGGGGCATCCCAGGCAGCGGGGCAGCTGTCTGCAGTGAAAAGTCAGCTGGACACCGTGGCACAGTTTCGGGATGGGGTGAAAGCCTATACCGCCGGTGTCGGAGAAGCAGCCGGAGGATCCCAGGAGCTGTTCCAGGGACTGAGCGTGCTTTATACCGCCAGTGAGCCTCTGGTAGACGGCACAGATGCCGTGGTGGATGCACTGATGGATATGGTGGAGGCACAGCTGGAAGAAAGTGATATTCAGGTAGAACTGACTGCCGACAATTATAAGGAAGAGCTGGACCAGCTGATGGCAGAGGGCAGCAGTGTGGATGCCAGGCTGCGGGATTCCTTGAAGGACGCGAAGGATACTTTGGAGGATCTGGAGGATTTCCGGGAAGGAATCATCGATTATACGGATGCCGTGGATGAGATTGCGGATGGCAGCAGGGAACTGCGGGACGGTGTGCAGGAACTGCAGGATGAAGCCAATGATATGATCGATGAGTATTTTATTTTCGATATCGACAATCTGACACAGTTTTTGGTGGCAGGGGATAATCTCAGAATCGATGCCGCCAGCGGGGATGTGATCATCAATAAATATGCCGGTATGGTATCCGGTATTATCCTGATGGTCATGTTCACTTACGTGATCTCCGTATTTGTGGTACATAATATTGAAAAAGAGAGCAGCGTCATCGGTGCGCTGTACGCTTTGGGTGTGACGCGAGGGCAGCTTTTGTTCCATTATCTGCTCAATCCCATGATGATCTCCTTCTTAGGAGGTGCGGTCGGCTGTGTCCTGGGCTTTTCGAAGTATGGTACCGGCTGGCAGATGCAGGACAGTATCGTGTATTTTTCCCTGCCACCCATGGAAATCGTGACTCCGGCCTATCTGCTGGTCTACAGTCTGGTCATGCCGCCGGTGACGGCCGCATTGGTAAACTGTCTGGTGATCAGCAAGAAGTTGAAGCGCACGGCACTGTCTCTGCTTCGAAATGAACAGACCGCAGGCAGGGCCGGGAAGATACAAGATGTAAATCTGGGAAATATGAAGTTCCTTCACAGATTCCAGGTCCGTCAGCTCCTTCGGGAGATGCGTTCTGCCGTGGCGGTGGTGATCGGTATGTTTATCTGCCTGCTGGTACTTTTGATCTCTGCAGACTGCTATGTTCTGTGTAAGAACTTTGGAGACGCCTGCCTGGATGAGACGACCTATGCTTATATGTATACTTACAAATATCCCACGGAGGATGTGCCGGAGGATGGTACTCCGGCTTATGTGGAGAGTCTGAAAAAAGAGGCTTACGGTTATAATCTGGATGTGACGGTACTGGGAATCGATAAGGATAATCCATATTTTCCGGTGGAGACCAGCAATAAGAAAAATGAGATCGTGATCTCCAGCGCCGCAGCACAGAAATTTGGCGTGAAGGTCGGTGACAAACTGGTGCTTTCCGATGAAGTGAACGAGAGAGATTATGCGTTTACTGTCAAAGATATCGTTCATTTTGCCTCCGGTGTTTATGTATTTTTAGACCGGGATGCCATGCAGGAACTGTTCGATCAGGAAGACGACTATTATAATGTAGTATTCGCCGATCATGCACTGGACATCGACAACGGCAGACTGTATTCTACGGTATCCAGAGAAAACGTGGAGGAAAGCTCTCAGATATTTACGGATATGATGGGACCTATGGTCAGCATGCTGGCGGCCATCTCCGCACTGATCTTCATGATCGTCATGTATCTGATGATGAAGGTCATGATCGACCGTTCTGCATTCTCCATTTCCCTGATGAAAGTACTCGGCTACCGAAAGGGAGAGATCCGCAGACTGTATCTGGACGGGAACTTCTATATTATAATGTTGGGAGCATTGTTGGGAGTACCGTTGGCAAAATGGTCCATGGATCTGATCTTCCCGTATTTTATTTCCAATGTGGCCATCGGAATGGATTTACAGTTCCCGCCGCAGTTGTACGGCATGATCTACGGAGGCATCCTGATCTGCTATCTGGTGATCAACTTCCTGCTGGTGGGCAGACTGAACAAGCTGGTGCCTGCGGAAGTATTGAAGAATAGAGAGTAAATAAGTAAGTAAATATAGGTAACAGTTCAGCCATGAACATATCTGGGCACAGAGATCATGCTTGCATGATTTTGCGGGCAAATATGTTCATGGCTGAACTGTTACCTAACTTTTTTATATAAATACATACTAACCCTATTGACAAACTAGGAAATATAAGGTAATATCATCTAAAACATAGAAAACATATAGATTTACTAGGATATAAAAGACGAGGAGGATGACACCGTGGCAGCAACCTTTGATACGACAGAACAGAGAATCCTTAAGATCATAGATGACAACCGGGAGACCATCGTAGAGTTCGCAAGAGATATTTACGATCATGCAGAGCTGGGCTACAAGGAATTCCGCACTTCGAAAAAGTTCGTGGATTTTATGAAGAGCTTACAGCTGCCGGTACAGACGGATCTGGCCATCACCGGAGCAAAAGCCTATTTAAATAAAGAAAAGGCCGGAAATGCATCCCTGGCATTGATCGGAGAACTGGATGCCCTGAGGATTCCGCAGCATGCACATGCAAATCAGGAGACACAGGCAGCTCACTGCTGTGGACATCACGCACAGCTGGCAGGAGTCATCGGAGCGGCGCTGGCACTTACGGATGCAGAGGTGGCACAGAAGCTGGATGGACAGGTGATCTTCTTCGCCACACCGGCGGAAGAGTACGGTGAGATCGAATTCAAGAATCAGCTGATCACTGATGGCAAGATTGCTTACGGTGGTGGAAAATGTGAACTGATCCGCATCGGTGCTTTCGATGATGTGGATGTGGCACTGGCGCATCATATTTCCTTAGAGGGAATCTGGCTGGGAAGCAACAGCGGCAATGGTTTTGTATCCAAGGTGATCCGTATCAAAGGAAAAGCAGCCCATGCGGCGGGATGTCCGGAAAAAGGTGTCAACGCCTTATCGGCAGCAAGCCTGGGGTTACAGGCACTGGCACTGAACCGTGAGACCTTCCGGGATGAGGATTGCGTGAGGGTTCATCCGATCCTGACCAAGGGCGGAGATCTGGTCAATGTAGTTCCCAACGAAGCGGTGCTGGAGACACTGGTAAGAGGCAAGAACCTGGAAGCTTTCGCAGATGCATCCGTCAAGACAGATCGTTCCTTCAAGGCAGGAGCACTTGCCATGGGAGCAGGGTATCGTATCGAGACTATGCCGGGCTATCTTCCTTCTCTCTGGCAGCCGGCACCGGAAGAGATGGCCGATGCGGTGAAAGCACTGGCAGGAGAAAAAACGGTATACGAGGTCAGACCGGAGGAACACAGCGGAGGATCCACAGATGTGGGAGATGTACAGCATCTGATTCCTGTGATCACTTTCAATACCGGCGGTGCTGTAGGTGGTCTGCACCAGGTGGATTTCGACATCGTGGATGAGGAAGAAGCCTATGTGCTGACAGCCAAGATATTTGCCCTGAGTGCTTACCGAATGTTGAAGGACGGCGCGGAAGTGACGAAGCGGACCAAACAGGAATATCATCCGAGATTCGCTGATAAACAGGAATACATAGCTTTTATGGACAGCTTTAATAAGGTGGAGGAAGCGGACATTGAGTAAAGCAGATTATAAAATAGAAGGAACGGTTCCCAGAGAACTGTTGGTAAGTGAAGTGAGAAAGGCCGCAAGACAGTTCGCCATGCAGTTCTTCCATTTCAGCAAAGTATTATATGACCAGTTCGGACTGGAGAAGACCAAAGATATCGTGAGACAGACCGTATTCGAGCTGGCAGTGGACCGGTCGGATCAGCTGCGGGAAAAGGCACTGGCGCAAGGCCTGAAGGCAGATTCCGTAGAAGACTTTATGAGTGTTATCGACCTTCCCTTCACCGGATGGATCCCGGAATGGGGAGAAGATCACTGTCCCTATGCGGAAGTGTGGAGAACTTATTTTGATAAGTATCCCTGGTTCCGAGAGATCGCACCGTTTTACTGTGACGTGATCGACACTACTACCATTGAGAACTTTTCCAAATGTCTCTCCCACAGGATCACACAGAATGTCATCCTGGAAGGTACCTGTTGTAAGAGAGAGTACTTTGAAAGCGATAAGGTGAAGCGAGGAGAATACACTTATGGAAAAAAAGAAGAAAACTAAGAATAAGAAACGTTTTACCTGGGTGAATCTGGCACAGCTGCTCACCGTGGCGGCACTGCTTCTGTGGATGCAATGGGCAGTAGATTCCGGCAGGGTGCTTACGATCTTCGTGGCGTCCCCGACTTCCATCGTGGAAGAGGGCATTAAGATCATTACAGACGGAACCTTATGGCCCCACTTATTGCTGACGATCCAGGAGGCACTGGCAGGTTATCTGTCTGCTGTGGTGGTAGGTATTGCAGTGGGACTGATCTGGACCTTGTTTCCGGTATCGGAGAAGTACATGAATGTATTCTGTTCGGCAATCATGGCAGTTCCGAAAGTAGCAATCCTGCCGCTGTTGATCCTGTGGTTCGGCATCGGCTTCCAGTCCAAGGCATTTCTGGTATTTCTGTTCTCGGTATTTACGATCCTGTACAATACCGTGACCGGAGCCAAGGAGTGTAAAAAGGAGTATCTGAAGGTCGCAAAAGTATTCAAAGCCAATCGTTCCCAGACCGTATTTCTGGTCATCATTCCGGCGGCACTCCCTTCCATCTTTAATGGATTGAAGCTGGCAGCGGCAACGGCACTGACCGGTGTCCTGTTCTCGGAAATGCAGTCGGCAAGAGCAGGACTTGGCTATCTGTTGACAGAGTCCCAGAACCTGTTGAACACCCCGAGGATGTTCTTCCTGATCATCCTGATCACCTTATTATCCGTAGGTGCGGTAAAACTGATCGATGCCATCGAATATGCCATCAGCTATCGATGGAGACATGTATAAGCAAATAAATTTTTTCAATAGACGAGGAGGAAAATGTTATGAAAAAGAAAGTATTCAGCGTATTACTGACTGTGGCACTGGCAACCGGAGTACTGGCAGGCTGCGGCAGCAGTGCAGCAACCGGCAACAATGCAGCAACCGGAGCCGCACAGAATGAGGGAAGCCAGACAGCAAGTGCAACTACCGCAGGAGAGGAATCCGGAGACACCATCGTGATCCGTTCCTGCTTCGCTACCGGAATGACCGGTGCGGTGAACCGTTTTGCCATTGAAAAGGGTCTGTATAAAGAACTTGGCATTGAGTTCGAAAACGTAGAGGCCAGCGCCGATACCAACTCCACAGTAATGTCCCTGATCACCAGAGGAGAGATCGATGTGGCAGACGGAGATCCCAGTTCTTATATCCCCGGTATCTACAACGGTGTGCCTGCCAAGCTGGTAGGAAATATGTGGAGATATTCCGGATGCTACTGGCTGGTGGCAAACAATGATATACAGGACTTCTCCGATCTGGAAGGCAAAAAAGTCGGTACCGCAGGAGCTTCCGGCGGAATGAGACTTTCCGTATTGAAGATGTTGGAGAAGAACGGTGTCAGCACGGATAACGTGGATCTGATCGCCAACGGCGTATACCAGACCGCTTATGCATCCCTGACTTCCGGCGAAGTGGACGCTACGATCATTCACAACCCGTATGCGGCACTGGCTGAGGCAGACGGCACCGGACATATCCTGGGAAGAGCCTGGGACTACATCCCCGACTACTATACCGGAACGATCATCGCAAGCAACAGCTTTATTGAAAATGAGCCGGAGAAGCTGCAGCGCTTCCTGACCGCTTATTATCAGGTACATGAAGAAGTTAAGAATGACTATTTCGACGAATTTGTTGCATGGGCAGCAAAAGAGATGAATACATCCGAAGAGGTTATGAGAAAGGCCATCGAGTCGGAAATCGATGTATGGCTGGATTATCCGGTAATCCCCGAAGATCGTCTGGCTACCACCTTTGAATATCTGAAGGAGTACGGCTGGGTAGATGAAAATGTCAGCTACGAAGGAACCTACACCAACGAATTCGCGCAGGTAGCTGCAGATACCCTGGGAATGACCGACCCGGAAGCAAAATAATTGAGAATGCTCTGAAAATAAGAGACACAGGAAACGGAGGTAATGGAAATGCCCGCAATATCCATTAAAAATATCAACAAAACCTATATCGATCAGGATGGAAACGAAGTACAGGCACTGCATGACATCAATCTTGATGTGGCAGAAGGTGAATTCGTCTGCATCGTAGGTCCCAGCGGATGCGGTAAGAGTACCCTGTTAGAGATCGTGGCGGGCCTGCTGGATGCTACAAGCGGCGAAGTATTGCTGGATGGACAGCCGGTACACGGTACCAGCAGAGATATTGGCGTGGTATTCCAGGATGCCTCCCTGTTTCCCTGGAGAACCGTACGGAAAAATGTGGCATTCGGACTGGAGATCGCCGGAGTACCCAGGGAAGAGAGAGAAGAACGGTTAAGGCGTTATATCTCCATGGTCAGCCTGAACGGTTTTGAGAACAAATATCCGGCACAGCTGTCCGGCGGTATGCGGCAGAGAGCCGGCATCGCCAGAACCCTTGCCATGAATCCCAAGGTCATCCTCATGGATGAGCCCTTCAGTGCCGTGGATCATCTGACCAAATGCACTCTGCAGGAGGAACTGATCAATATCAGACAGGCAGAGAACAAGACCGTATTATTCGTCACACACGATATAAATGAGGCGGTGTTCCTGGCAGACAGAGTGGTATTGTTAAGTCCAAGACCCAGTACCATTCAGAAAATCTACGAGATTCCTCTGGAGCAGAAGAGGGGGCGTAATGATCCTCTGCTTTTAAAAATTGCAGCAGAAATCGCAAAAGACATCAACAGCGGTGGACAGGATATTCCCAACAACTATTGGGGCAACTTATAGGCGGAGAATACAGAGAATAAGGAGGCAGCAGTATGTTTCGTGACACCAGTATGGATTACCTTTCCAGAGATGAAGTACTTGAGATCTGGAATAACAATATGCGTCTGACAGACGAGCAGCTTTTAGCCATGGATGAGACAGAATTCCGGGCAAGAGTGAGAGAACGTTCCCATCATACCCTGGAGATCCAGGTATATGCCACCGCATATCGCCACCAGAAATTAAAACCCAACCAGGCAGATTATACGAAGCATCTGCTGGAACTGTGGGAGAAAAGAGGATTGGGAAAAAATCTGCCGGAATATCGGTATGCCTCTTTCCTGATCGATGCGGCGGAGAAACTGGTAAAGGGGGAAGACGTGGATCTGACACCTTACAAACCTACGCCGGTGACGGAACAGATGGAGAAAGACTTTTTCACGATTGTCAAGGAACGCAGAAGCGTCCGGGAATTCAAAGACAAGGAAGTACCGGATGAACTGATCGATAAGATCCTGGAAGCGGGGCTTTGGGCTGCTCACGGCTGTAATGTACAGTCCATCCGCTATGTGGTGGTACGGGAGAAAAACGAGCCGGGACTGTTCCGCGGCAGTGACGTGCCGGGAGGTCCGGTGCATCTGGTGATCTTACAGGATATGAGATGCTACAGAGCCAACTCCTTTACCCCGGTGAGAAACCAGCTGCTGGATGCCGGAGCCGCCGGACAGAATATCGTTCTGGCAGCCCACGCCGTAGGACTGGAAGGTGTCTGGCTGACTTTCCCCGGAGAAGAATTTTGTGACAGACTGCGGAAACGCTTCAATCTGCCGGATTATATCCGCCTGGTGACCTATGTGGATGTAGGATACGGTGACCAGACCCCTTACCCTCCTCAGAGATGGAACGTCAAGGATACGATTCTCGGAAGATACTAGGAAGAAGGAGAGCGGCGCATGAATATTGTGATTATTGGCGGCAGCCGCATCGTACTCATCGGTTCCAGCTCCTTCCTGTGAGGGAGCTTTTCTTGTGTCATGACTGCAAAAATTATGTACTTACAAGCATATAAGAAGTAGTGAAAATGCCGTATTTACGGGACTTTTCACTACTTTTTTTTGGTATAATGAAAGTATCAAAATAAAGGCGGTGTTTCCTATGATGACACAGAATGCAGATAAGAAAAGAGAACAGATTCAGATGTTCTGCATGGATGACCTTGTTCCGCAGGATCATCTGCTGCGCCTGATTGACCAGGCAATCGACTGGAGTTTTATCTATGATCTTGTGATCGATAAATACAGTGCAGACAATGGCCGCCCCAGCATGGATCCGGTCATGCTCATTAAAATTCCATTCATCCAGTATCTGTACGGCATCCGAAGCATGCGCCAGACAGTAAAAGAAATCGAAGTCAATGTCGCATACCGATGGTTCCTCGGTCTGGAAATGATGGACAAGGTTCCCCATTTCTCTACGTTTGGAAAGAATTATACCAGACGCTTTAAGGATACTGATCTTTTTGAACAGATCTTTTCCCGTATCCTGCAGGAATGCTATAAATACAGACTGATTGATCCTTCCGAGGTCTTCGTGGATGCCACCCATGTAAAAGCACGGGCAAACAGCAAAAAGATGCGGAAACGGATTGCAGATGAGGAAGCACTGTTCTTCGAAGAGCAGTTAAAGAAGGAAATCAATGAAGACCGGGAAGCGCATGGGAAAAAGCCTCTGAAAGAAAAGAAGGAAGATCCCAAAGATCCCCCCTCCTGTGGTGGCAGCTCTGATGGAAAAGAAGAAAAAACGGTCAAGGAAAGTACAACGGATCCGGAAAGCGGATGGTTCCGAAAGGGTGAACATAAAAATGTTTTTGCGTATTCCGTGCAGACAGCCTGTGACAAAAACGGATGGATTCTGGGTTATAGTGTAAATCCCGGCAACCAGCATGACAGCCGGACATTTAAATCCCTGTATGATAAGATAAAAGACATTGGCATTCAGACACTGGTAGCCGATGCAGGATACAAAACACCAGCGATAGCAAAGTTACTTCTGGATGATGGTATCACACCGCTTCTGCCGTATAAACGCCCCATGACCAAAGATGGTTTTTTCAAAAAAACCGAGTATGTGTATGATGAATATTTTGACTGCTATGTATGCCCGAACGATCAGGTCTTTGGCTTATCATACGACGAACCGTTCCTGATACCGGGAATACAAGAGCTGCGGAATCGTCTGTGAAGGATGTCCATATCTGAAGCAGTGCACAGAAAGCAGGGATCATGAAGGTAGTGACCCGGCATATCTGGGAGCCGTACATGGAAAAGTGTGAGGATATCCGGCATACGATTGGGATGAAGGAAGTGTATGCGCAACGGAAAGAGACCGTAGAGCGCCTCTTCGGAACAGCAAAAGAAAACCACGGATTACGCTATACACAGATGATAGGAAAAGCCCGGATGGAAATGAAAGTCGGGCTTACGTTTGCCTGCATGAATCTGAAAAAACTGGCAAAGATGATAGCCAGGAAGGAGAAAAAGGGGAACCCAAAAGTGTTTATTATTGATCAAGTACACACTTTTTGAACCCAAAAACAAGAAAAACGCTTCTGGAGTGCTGACCAAAAGCGTTTTTTGTCTACAGTCTGAGGCAGTCGATGGACTGCCTTTTTTCTTCTCAAGGAAACTCATTGAATGTTAAAAAAAAGTATGGTATGATAAAGGGCAGAACTGACAAAGATACGAGAATCACGGAGGTTTTTAGATACAATGGAACAGTACAAGCAGGAATTTATTGAGTTCATGGTGGATTGTAAGGCATTGAAATTCGGAGAGTTTACCTTAAAGAGCGGTAGAAAGTCTCCTTTCTTTATGAATGCGGGTGCGTATGTCACCGGTTCTCAGCTGATGAAGCTGGGCGAGAGCTATGCGAAAGCAATTCACGATACCTACGGTGACGATTTTGATGTATTGTTCGGACCTGCCTATAAGGGCATTCCCATCAGTGTTGTAACCGCAGTGGCTTACAGCAAATTATACGGCAAAGAGATTCGTTACTGTTCCGACCGCAAGGAAGAGAAGGATCATGGCGCAGATAAGGGAAGCTTCCTGGGAAGCTCCTTAAAAGATGGCGACAGAGTCATCATGATCGAGGATGTTACCACTTCCGGCAAATCTATGGAAGAGACCGTTCCCAAGGTAAGAGGAGCAGCCAATGTAGAAATCGTTGGTCTGATGGTATCCCTGAACCGTATGGAAAAGGGTCTGGGCGGCAAGGTCAGCGCACTGGAAGAGATCAAGGAAAAGTACGGATTTGATGCACATGCCATCGTAACCATGCAGGATGTCATCGATCATCTGTACAACAAGCCTTACAAGGGACAGGTATACATTGATGATACTCTGAAGAAGGCAATCGACGAATATTATGCTGTATACGGTGCTTAAGCAGACGGCTTCGAAAGTTTTGGATAGAAGACAGGAGGATTCCATGGAAGAGAAAATCTATAAGATCATGCGTGGAGCAGGTGCTCTGAATATTGTACTGGGAGTCATTTCCCTGGTAGTCGGAATCGCGGCAGGTGTGTTGCTGATCATCAGTGGCGGCAAGTTGGTCTCCGGCAAATCACGTATTCTGTTCTGATCACAAATGAGAAGGAAAACGCCGTTAGGGCGTGAAAATTGGGCATTTCCATACCGGAAGTGCCCTTTTCGGGTTCCATGGGGGATTGCAGGTTACTGAAAGGCTTGAAAATAGTATGCGGAAAAAGAACTACATTTTTACGAATAAAAAACATTCCAACAGGGCGATCATGTCGACCATCCTGGGGGGCATCAGTCTGGTGTCCCTGGGGATCGTGACGTATCTGTCCTACAGTCAGGGCGGCGTGATGCACGGTGGATACGGTGTTACCGGTGTGTTGGCCACCATCTATTCCCTGATCGGACTGATCCTGGGAATACTGACCCTTCGGGAAAAAGATATCTATCGTATCTTTCCCGTGCTGGGAACAATATTAAATGTTGTTGCCCTTGGAGGTGTCAGCTTTTTGCTGTATCTGGGAAGCCGTCTGTAACGGATATTCTGGAACAGAAGCATTGGATCACACAGCAGTTATTTAGATAGAAGGAGCAATCAGATCTATGGAAGAAAGAGAATTATTACTGGAACGTCTGGAACTGGCCTTAGACCGGATCCGGGAGATCCCCGGGGAGGACTGGCAGGAAGAAAGCCTGCAGCACTGGAAAGAATATTTTACAGCGGTAGCAAAATTTTTACTGCTGATCGAGGATACCAGACAGTTCCTGGAGCAGGGAAAACAGAACACTGCCACTTTGGAAGAGCTGAAACAGCGTAACCATGCCCTGTATGAAGATATTTTACCGGAAAATTATGAGAACAGCTTTGCTAATCCTGCGGTGGCTGTAAAGTGTCTGGGAGAAGAATTCGGCGCACTGGCCGCCTTCCTTTATACGGAAATGCGGAGCCTGATCGGTTTTACCTATGAGGGAAGACTGGACGAACTGGTGATCCGTATGGAACTGTTTTCTGAGGTATATGCGGCATTTGTATATGAGGAGCAGGAGAATCACAGACTTCCGTCTTATGCGTCCATCCGCGAGATCCTTTACTGGTTCGTCAGCGATTACGCGGATGTGGCGGCGGAAGCACGGGTACGGGAACTGGTATGCCCGGGGAATAATTTTGCGGCAGACATTATCCGAAGGGCGGAACTGACCGATCTGCGTTATCTCTATGCCTATGGAGAATACGTGGGGGAAAATGAACTGGCAATGGCGAAATTCCTGAATTCCCTGCCGGAAGAAACCATAAATACCATGGCAGACACTTATACCGAGGGGTACCGCATCGGTTTTGAAGTGACCGGCAAGGATCTGTCGAAAAAAGCTGCGGTGGATGTCCGTTATCAGTTGGGCTTCGAACGCATGATGCGGAGAGCTCTGGAGAATTTTGACAAAATGGGATTGCAGCCTGTGATCTACCGTGCAGCTGCCAGTATTTTATATAATCCCTCCATTTATAAAAACGGCTTCTACAGTGTCAGCCCCAACAGACAGTATGAGTTCGATCACAAGGATGACAAGGCACTGTTCTTGGATAAAATGTATTGCAGCCGGAAACTGGAAGTCATGCATACCGCTTTTGAAAAATATAAGACAGAGGCCAGAGGCTATGCGGGCCCGGCCGTGGTGGAGACCTTCGGTGAGAAAGATTTCGCACCGGTGAACAAGCCGGAAGCGGTGAAAATGACGGATGAGCAGAGCACTCTTATGGTGGAGCACCGCGCCCAGATGGGACAGTTGCAGAGACAGTATATTATTGAGGAAGAGCGTAGCTTTACGATTATTGCGTTCCCCATCCCGGAGGTAGGGGACTGCTTTGAAGAACTTTTCCGGGAGACTATTCGGATCAACACCCTGGATTATAAAAAATATCAGAGGATCCAGCAGACCATCATCGATGCGCTGGATCAGGCAGACCACTGTGAGGTGAAGGGCTGTAACGGTAATCACACGGATATCACAGTGAATCTGTGGAAGCTCAAAGATCCTGCCAAAGAAACTATTTTTGAAAACTGCGTGGCAGACGTGAATATTCCCGTGGGAGAAGTATTTACCTCTCCGGTGCTGGAAGGCACAAACGGTGTGCTGCATGTGACAAAAGTGTTCCTGAACGGCTTGGAATATAAGAATCTGGAGATCACCTTCGAAAACGGCAGGATTAAAAACTACAACTGTGCTAATTTTGCCACGGAGGAAGAGAACAAGGCATTCATTAAGGAAAATATCCTGTTCCGCCATAAGACACTGCCGCTGGGAGAATTTGCCATCGGCACAAACACTACGGCTTATGTGGCGGCAAAGCGTCTGGGCGTGGAAGCCAGGATGCCGATCCTGATCGCGGAGAAGATGGGACCGCATTTTGCAGTGGGCGATACCTGCTATTCCCATGCGGAAGAGGTGAAGGTATACAATCCCGACGGTAAAGAGATCGTGGCCAGAGACAATGAGGTGGCCGCCCTTCGCAGTGTGAACCCTTCCAAGGCTTATTTTAACTGCCATACGGACATTACCATTCCTTACGATGAACTGGCAGAGCTGACTGCAGTGAAAAAGGACGGCGGGCGGATCCCCATTATTGCGAACGGCAGATTTGTCCTTCACGGAACGGAAGAACTGAATGAGCCGCTGAGGGAGTTGGATTAAAACTATTCAGCAAGCATTTGCAGAAAGCAATTTTGCATGGTTCTGAATAGTTATCATAAGATTTCATAAAACCATTGCATCATTGAAAAGATTTTAGTAAGATAAAATATATATGGATAAAATCGGTGCAACCGATACATGAGGAGGACATTATGGCAAATACAGAGAATTGCCCTAAGGTTGGCATTGTAATGGGTAGTGATTCCGATATGCCTGTGATGGCGAAAGCCGCAGACATTCTGGAAGAACTGGGCATCCCTTATGAGATGACCGTGATCAGCGCTCACAGAGAGCCGGATGTGTTTTTTGAGTATGCAAAAAGTGCGGAGGAAAAAGGCTTCAAGGTGATCATTGCCGGAGCCGGTATGGCAGCGCATCTGCCCGGCATGTGTGCCGCTATTTTCCCTATGCCCGTCATCGGAATCCCGATGCACACCACTTCCCTGGGAGGCAGAGATTCTCTGTATTCCATCGTTCAGATGCCCTCCGGCATCCCGGTTGCCACAGTAGCCATTAACGGCGGCGCCAATGCAGGACTTCTGGCAGCCAAGATCCTGGCTACTTCCGACGCAGAACTTCTCGGAAAGTTAAAAGCATACAGCACCAAATTAAAAGAACAGGTAGAAGCCAAGGATGCAAAATTGCAGGAAATCGGCTATAAAGCATATCTGGAAGGCATGAAAAAATAAGAAGATAAGACAGAGAATCCGGGACCTCTTAAGAGGCTGTCCCACTAAATAAAACGAAAGAGCCCCTGCGGCGGAAATGAGGAGAAAATGGATTACAAGAAAGCTGGAGTAGACATCGAAGCAGGCTACAAGTCTGTAGAACTGATGAAGAAGTACGTGAAGGAGACCATGCGTCCCGAAGTAATGGGCGGCATCGGTGGTTTCTCCGGAGCATTTTCCTTAAGTGCCATTAAAGATATGGAGGATCCCGTGCTCCTGTCCGGAACCGATGGTGTAGGCACCAAGCTGAAGCTGGCATTTTTAATGGACAAGCATGATACCATCGGAATCGACTGTGTAGCCATGTGTGTGAACGATGTGGCATGTGCAGGCGGTGAACCTTTATTTTTCCTGGATTATATCGCATGCGGACGCAATATTCCCGAGAAGATCGCTACCATCGTAAAGGGCGTGGCAGAGGGCTGTAAGCAGTCTGACGCAGCACTGGTAGGCGGTGAGACCGCAGAGCATCCCGGACTGATGCCTGAGGATGAGTACGATCTGGCCGGATTTGCAGTAGGTGTGGTAGAGCGTAAGGATCTGATCACCGGCGAGAACATCAAGCCCGGTGATGTACTGGTGGGAATCACTTCCTCCGGTGTACATTCCAATGGTTTCTCCCTGGTGAGAAAGGTATTCGATATGACCAAAGAGAGCCTGGATACCTATTATGACGAACTGGGCAAGACTCTGGGTGAAGCACTGCTTGCTCCCACCAGAATCTATGTGAAGGCTATGAAGTCTGTGAAGAACGCAGGCGTTAAGGTAAAAGGCTGCAGCCATATTACCGGCGGCGGTTTCTATGAGAATATTCCCAGAATGCTTCCTGAAGGCATCCGCGCAGTTGTGAAGAAGGACAGCTACGAAGTACCCGCTATTTTCCGTCTGATGCAGAAAAAGGGCAACATTGCTGACGAGATGATGTACAACACCTACAACATGGGTCTTGGCATGGTGCTGGCACTGGATCCCGCAGATGTGGACAAGACTCTGGAAGCACTGAAGGCAGCAGGGGAGACCGCTTACGTGGTAGGTACCTGCGAAGCCGGTGAAAAGGGTGTGACCCTATGTTAAGAGTAGTCGTACTGGTATCCGGTGGAGGAACGAATCTGCAGGCGATCATTGATGCTATCGCAGCGGGCAAGGTCACCAATGCGCAGATCGTCGGTGTCATCAGCAACAACAAGACGGTGAAGAGCCTGGAGAGAGCACGTAATGCAGGAATTCCTGCGGTATGTGTGTCTCCGAAGGATTATGAGAGCAGAGAAGTATTTAACGATGCGTTGCTTGCAAAGGTGAAGGAATTTACCCCGGATCTGATCGTGCTGGCAGGCTTCCTGGTGAAGATCCCGGAGACTATGGTGCATGAATACAGTAATCGTATCATCAATATTCATCCGTCTCTGATCCCCTCTTTCTGTGGTGTGGGATACTATGGACTTCATGTGCATGAAAAGGCACTGGAGCGCGGTGTGAAGGTCACCGGAGCCACCGTGCATTTTGTGAATGAAGGCATGGATGAAGGCCCTATCATTGCACAGAAAGCAGTGGCAGTGGAAGATGATGATACCCCGGAAATCTTACAGAGACGTGTCATGGAACAGGCTGAGTGGCTGCTTCTGCCTCAGGCGGTGGATGACATTGCCAATGGACGGATCTGCGTCGTAGACGGCAAAGTAAAGCATAACAAATGAGTAACTATTCAGAGCCAATGGGCGAAGTAATCACCATGAGCAAATAGCATACAAACATGTTATTCAGGAAAGCCTCGCAGAGGCGGTTTTGCGAATGGGGGGGTGAATAGTTACGGAATAAGGAGAAACATAATATGGGTATGAAAGTATTGATCGTAGGTGGCGGTGGCAGAGAGCATGCCATTGCAACCTGTGTTGCAAAGAGTCCTAAGGTAGATAAGATCTATTGTGCTCCGGGCAATGCCGGAATCGGTCAGATCGCAGAATGTGTTCCCATCGGAGCCATGGAATTTGACAAGATCGTTGCTTTTGCGAAGGAACAGGCCGTTGACCTGACCATCGTAGGTATGGACGATCCTCTGGTAGGCGGACTGGTAGATGCACTGGAGGCAGAGGGCCTGCGTGCTTTCGGACCCCGTAAAAATGCAGCAATCCTGGAGGGCAGCAAGGCTTTTTCCAAGGATCTTATGAAAAAATATAATATTCCTACCGCAGCCTATGAGAATTTCGATAATGCGGAGGATGCCATCAAATATCTGAAGGAGCAGGCAAGTTTCCCTACCGTGCTGAAGGCAGATGGCCTGGCACTGGGAAAAGGCGTACTGATCTGCAATACGTTGGAGGAAGCTCTGGCAGGCGTGGATGAGATCATGCTGGACAAGAAATTCGGTGCGGCTGGTAATCGTATGGTCATCGAAGAGTTTATGACCGGAAGAGAAGTCAGTGTACTTTCCTTTGTAGATGGCAAGACCATCCGGATCATGACTTCTGCACAGGATCACAAGAGAGCGAAGGACGGCGATCAGGGACTGAATACCGGCGGTATGGGAACCTTTTCTCCCAGCCCGTTCTATACCGAAGAAGTGGATGCATTCTGCAAGAAATATATTTACCAGGCTACGGTGGATGCCATGGCAGCGGAAGGCAGACCTTTCAAAGGCGTTATTTTCTTCGGATTGATGCTGACACCGAACGGTCCCAAAGTACTGGAGTACAATGCAAGATTCGGTGACCCGGAGGCACAGGTGGTACTGCCCCGCATGAAGAACGATATTATCGAGGTCATGGAGGCTTGTGTGGACGGTACTCTGGATCAGATCGATCTGCAGTTTGAAGACAATGCTGCAGTCTGTGTGGTTCTGGCCAGTGATGGCTATCCGGTATCCTATGAGAAGGGTTATGTGATAAACGGACTGGAGAAGTTCAACGGAAAAGACGGCTATTATTGTTTCCATGCGGGAACGAAGCTCACAGACAAGGGAATCGTGACAAACGGCGGACGTGTTCTGGGAGTGACAGCCAAGGGAGCTACCCTGAAGGAGGCCCGTGCCAATGCCTATGAGGCAACGGAATGGATCACCTTCGAGAACAAATACATGCGTCATGACATTGGCAAGGCAATCGATGAAGCGTAAGACATGTCAGGATACAGAAGGAGTTGCAGATGAAAAAGACAGTACAGAGAACAAGTAAATTCAAGGCTTTCTGGGGAATGCTTGCATTGGTGCTTGTGCTGGGAGCAGGACTTTTTGCCGAGAATCTGGCGTTTGTCAGCCATGCGGAAAGCGCAGCCAAGGTAACAGCATCCAGTGCAAAGATCCGTAAGAGCGCGGATTCTTCCAGTGAAGTCATCGGCAGTGCGGCAAAGGATAAGACCATTTCCATCAAGAGCCAGACCAAGGGAGCGGATGGCTATACCTGGTATGAGGTATATGTGGATGCGAATACGCTGGGATATATTCGTTCCGATCTGGTAAGCATTACCGACGGATCTACCCCGCCGTCTTCTTCAACTACGACCACCACGACAACTACAACGACGACTACCACAGCAACACCGGCTCCGGCAGTGAATGAAACACCGGTGGATGTCACAGCGGTGGAGCCTGTAAGTGCTACCGTGACGGGCGGACAGTCGGTGCGTGTGCGCAGCAATGCATCTACCACGAGCCAGATCGTAACCACGGCAGAGAACGGAATGGCTCTGACCGTCACCGGACAGGCTACCGGTACGGACGGCAATACCTGGTATCAGGTGAATTTCATCGCCAACAATACCGAAGTGACCGGATTTATCCGTTCCGATTATGTGGCGTTATCCGGAGAACTGCAGGCACCTTCCACAGAGCAGCCTGCGGAAGAACAGCCTTCGGAAGAACAGCCCGCCGAGGATACACAGACCACTTCCAAGGACTGGGATACCCAGTTGCAGGGAGATGCATGGTATCTGTTAGATATGGTAGGACAGAAACAATACAAGATCGATGATCTGTTCAGCTCTATTGACCAGATTACTGAGATCAATGCGCAGTTTGAGACCAATCAGAAGAAGATCACCAGTCAGAAGGTCGTGATCATTATTCTTGTCATTCTTCTGGTGGCAGCGGCGGCAGCAGTCACTCTGCTGATCTTCAAGATCAAGGATATGACGGATGCGGCTGATTTCTCTGATGCGGAGGAAGCAGCACTTCGCAGAAGAAGAGTGGACAGACCCCAGACCGGCAGAGGTCAGGGTGGAAGACCGGCACCTCAGGGCGGCAGAACCCAGGGTGGCCAGAAAGTGATGCATGAAGTGGGAGCGGAGAGACGTCCCGCAGGAAAGCCCGCCGGACAGGGCGGCAGACCGGTGCAGGGACAGAGACCGGCAGGCCAGCAGGCAAGACCCGCGACACAGGGAGCCAGACCTACGGCACCCCAGGCCGGAAGACCCGCACCGCAGGGAACCAGACCTGCAGCACCTCAGACCGGAAGACCCGCACCGCAGGGAACCAGACCTGCAGCACCCCAGACCGGAAGACCCGCACCGCAGGGAACCAGACCTGCAGCACCCCAGACCGGAAGACCCGCACCGCAAGTAGACAGACCGGTAAAACCGGCACAGAATAACGGTAATCCGCAGGATCCCGGCTGGAAGTCCAAGAACTTCATGTCCGATGATGACGAGTTCGAATTCGAATTCCTGAACTGGGACGGCGACGAAGAACAATAGGAATAAAAAGACCGGAAACGGCATCTTACGAGAGTGGGATGCCGCTTTCTTTGTTTGCGCGCCATGGGCGCGCTCTAACGGGTGTAAGTCCCGAACACGCCCAGATAGTGGGAAGTGTATAGCCGAACAGCAAGGGTGTCCACCGTGAGGTGGAATCTGAAGGAAGCTGTAAGCAAATCTCCGGTCCGACGGACAGAAATCACATATAAGGCTAGGCTACGAGAGATAAGTTGGCAAAGAACAACGAAATCTAATAACTATCACTTTTGTAGTAGCAGAGTAAATGTGGCGGATATATGGAGAGAAAGAGCGAGCACCTTAAGCGTGGAGATCTCACAGAGGTTCCATTAGCCTAGTAACAACGAACTGTGAGAAGTCAGCAGAGCCCATAGTAGTGAAGAAGTCTCTGTAATGGAGATGGAGCAAAGGGGCGAACAATCAATAAGTTTGAGTAGGTCTCGTATTGCAGAGGAGACATTCATCTGCCGTAACCAATCGGGTAAAGGGTGGTCAAATCAAGCGAGACGGAAAGGAAAGAACGCATGGACACAAGTAGTCTAATGGAGCAGATACTATCTAGCGATAACCTCAACAGGGCATATCTGCAAGTCGTACGAAATAAAGGTGCAGAGGGAGTGGACGGAGTGAAGTACACAGAACTCAAAGAACATCTTGCAAAGAACGGCGAAAACATCAAGGAACAGTTGAGGGCGAGAAAATATAAACCTCAGCCAGTACGAAGAGTGGAGATACCAAAGCCTGATGGCGGTGTCAGAAACCTGGGAGTACCAACAGTGACAGACAGATTTGTACAACAAGCCATTGCACAGGTATTAACGCCAATCTATGAGGAACAGTTCCATGACCACAGTTATGGATTCAGACCGAACAGATGTGCACAACAAGCAATTCTAACAGCACTTGAAATGATGAATGACGGTAATGAGTGGATTGTAGACATCGACTTGGAAAAGTTCTTTGACACAGTAAATCATGATAAGCTCATGACTATCATAGGCAGAACTATTAAAGATGGAGATGTTATCTCTATCGTAAGAAAGTACCTTGTCAGTGGAATCATGATTGATGATGAATATGAGGACTCTATCGTGGGAACACCCCAGGGAGGAAATCTCTCGCCGTTACTGGCAAACATCATGCTGAATGAACTCGATAAAGAAATGGAAAAGCGTGGGCTTAACTTTGTAAGATACGCGGACGACTGCATCATTATGGTCGGAAGTGAAATGTCTGCCAACAGAGTCATGAGAAATATTTCACGATTCATTGAGGAGAAACTGGGGCTTAAGGTCAACATGACCAAGAGTAAGGTAGACAGACCACAAGGACTTAAATACCTTGGATTTGGATTCTACTTTGATACAAGAGCACATCAATACAAGGCGAAACCGCATGCAAAATCAGTAGCGAAATTTAAGAAGAGAATGAAAGAGCTCACGTGCCGTAGCTGGGGCGTTAGCAACAGTTATAAAGTGATGAAACTCAATCAGCTTATCAGAGGGTGGATTAACTATTTCAAGATAGGTAGTATGAAAACACTTTGTAAAGAGATGGACGCAAGAATTCGTTGCAGACTGCGCATGTGCATTTGGAAACAATGGAAAACTCCGCAGAACCGCATAAATAACTTGATAAAACTCGGAGTAGATAAGGATACAGCAAGGATTACAGCCTATACGGGTAATCGAATAGCATATGTTTGTCAGCGAAGAGTTATGAATTTTGCAATAAATAAAGAAAGACTAACCCGTTTTGGATTAGTTTCTATGTTAGATTACTATACTGAAAGGTGTGTTACTTGTTAAATTGATTGAACCGCCGTGTACCGAACGGTACGCACGGTGGTGTGAGAGGTCGGAATTTCTCATTTAGGAGAAATTCCTCCTACTCGATTTAAAATTTTGATAAACTTTCCCGGTCTGCAGTTGACAGCACCGCCCTCACTGTTATAATAGACGTATAACAATCGGTGACAGTGGGAAGGGAGTGATTTTGATGATAATAGAGATAGATTTCAACAGTAATGAAGCGCTCTATATGCAACTGCGCAATCAGATCATCATGGGAATTGCCACGTCACAGTTTCATGAGGGAGATTCCCTGCCGAGTGTACGGCAGCTGGCGGATACCATCGGGATCAATATGCATACTGTAAATAAGGCCTATACGGTTCTGAAGCAGGAGGGCTATGTCAAGGTCGACAGGCGAAAGGGAGCCGTGATCGCTCTGGATGTGGACCGTATGCGTGCGGTGGATGAATTGCGGAAGGAACTGCAGGTAATACTTGCTAAGAGCAGCTGCAAAAATATTTCCAGGCAGGAAGTACATGAATTGATTGATGAAATTTATGAAGAATATGGAGGACTGAATTGATGCAGTCACAGTTTACGGATAAAGCGCAGAATGCGCTTGCCCAGGCCGGCAGATGTGCCAGAGGCCTGAAACAGGGCTATATCGGGACCGAACACATTCTGGTGGGACTCCTGAAGGAAGATACCGGTGTAGCCGCAAAAGTGTTGGCGGATAACGGAGTAGAAGTGGATCAGGTCATGGAAATGATCCGGGATCTGATCGCCTTTGAAAACGGTGTGGCCGTGAAGGACAAAGAGGGATATTCTCCCAGAGCTGCCCGGATTCTGGAAGAGGCACACCGCCAGGCTGCCCGTTTCGGACAGAAGCAGACCGGCACGGAGCATCTGCTTCTTGCACTGATCAAAGAGGGCGAGAATGTTGCCGTGCGTCTGCTGAACACGTTGGGAGCCAATGTGCAGAAGATCTATGTAGATACCCTGATCGCCATCGGACAGGACGGCAATCTGTACAAGGAAGATCTGGGGAAAAAGGGAGACCGCAAGGCGAAGCAGTCTACACTGGAACAATACAGCAGGGACCTGACGGCTCTGGCCAGAGAAGGAAAATTGGATCCTGTGGTAGGCAGAGAAGAAGAGATCCGCAGAGTAGTGCAGATCTTAAGTCGCCGCACGAAGAACAATCCCTGTCTCGTCGGAGAACCCGGTGTAGGTAAGACCGCCGTGGTAGAAGGTCTGGCAGCACGCATTGTGGCAGGAGACGTACCTTTTACCGTGCAGAATAAGAGAGTACTGACACTAGATTTGTCGGGAATGGTGGCAGGAAGTAAGTACCGTGGCGAGTTCGAGGAACGTATCAAGAAGGTATTGAAGGAAGTGACGGAGGACGGGAATATTATTTTATTCCTGGATGAACTTCATACGATCATTGGTGCCGGAGGTGCGGAAGGCGCCATTGACGCTTCCAATATCATGAAGCCTTCCCTGGCCCGTGGAGAGATCCAGCTGATTGGTGCCACCACCATTGCGGAATACCGCAAGTATATTGAGAAGGATGCGGCTCTGGAGCGCAGATTCCAGCCGGTGACTGTGGAAGAACCTACAGAGGAAGAGGCGGTCCGTATTCTGGAGGGCATCAAAGGAAAATATGAGGATCATCACCATGTGCAGATCACCCCGGAGGCCATTGAGGCTGCTGTCAGATTGTCCAGCCGTTATATCAATGACAGAAATCTGCCGGATAAGGCCATCGATCTGATCGATGAAGCTTCGGCAAGCGCAAGACTGAGTGCATTGGATGCCCCGGATAAAGCGAAGGAGATCGCTGACCGTATCCACGAGATGGATCAGGAGATGGAGAGAGCTATCCGCATGGAAGCATTTGACCAGATGGCAGAGATCAAGAAGCAGCAGGATGCGCTGGTGAAAAAATATGACCGCCTGATGAAAAAGCGGGAGAAACAGGAAGCGGGCAATGTTATCAGTATCGGTGAGAATGAGATCGCCGAGGTCGTTGCCCAGTGGACCAAGATCCCCGTACAGAAGCTGGCGGAAAAAGAGAGCGAACGACTGTTAAAACTGGAGAAGACGCTGCATAAGCGTGTCATCGGCCAGGAGGAAGCAGTGACCGCAGTGGCCAGGGCCATGCGCAGAGGCCGTGTGGGTCTGAAGGATCCCAACCGTCCCATCGGCTCCTTCCTGTTCTTAGGTCCTACCGGTGTTGGTAAGACGGAACTGTCCAAGGCATTGGCAGAAGCCATGTTCGGCTCTGAAGATGCCATGATCCGTGTTGATATGTCCGAATACATGGAAGGCCATTCGGTCTCCAAGATGATCGGATCACCGCCCGGATATGTAGGCTTTGAAGAAGGCGGACAGCTGAGCGAGAAGGTTCGCCGTAATCCCTACTCTGTTGTTCTGTTTGACGAGATCGAGAAAGCGCATCCGGATGTATTTAATGTACTTTTGCAGGTACTGGATGACGGTCATATCACGGACTCCAAGGGACGCAAGGTCAGCTTCAAGAACACTGTGCTGATCATGACTTCCAATGCGGGTGCACAGCGTATCGTGGATCCCAAGAATCTGGGCTTTGCCACAGAGAAGAGCGAGACAAAGGATTACGAGAAGATGAAATCCAATGTCATGGAAGAAGTAAAGCGCAGCTTCAAGCCGGAATTTATCAACCGTATTGATGATATTATCGTGTTCCACCAGCTGAACAATGAGAACATGAAGGAGATCGTGAATCTTCTGGCATCCAATCTGTACAAGAGATGTGAGGATCAGCTGGGGATCCATCTGACCATCACAGCAGCGCTGAAGGAGCATCTGGTATCCAAATATGCGGATAACAAGATGGGAGCAAGACCCTTGAAGCGTGCGATCCAGTCCGTGGTAGAGGATGCTCTGGCAGAGGAGATCCTGCAGAAAAAGGTGGTACCGGGAGATAAGGTATCCGCCGGATTCAAGGATGGAAAAGTTGTATTTACCGTGAAAAATTAAGTATTTGTAACTATTCAGTCACTCAATTTGCAAAATCGCTCTTGCAGAGCGTTCCTTTTGCTCATTGAGGTTACTTCGTCCTATAAATTACGTCAAAGGTTCTTACGAATGCAAGCATTCGACGTACCTATGACTCAATTTACATGACTCTGAATAGTTACAAAATAAATAAAAACTTTTTGTAGAAAAACAGGGTGAGATATATTATACTGTAACTATTCAAACCCCATTCGCAAAGAACGAAAGAGAAAGATGTATTGCGGATGCAGTTACTTTCAGGAGGACAGACAGATGGCAGTAGTGGAAGAAATACTTCGCAGTGAAGCAGACGGATCTATCAGCTTTGGTAATCACAAGCTGGCCAAGAAGGCAAAAGTGGAAGATTATGAGCATGCAGGAGATCTGCTGAAGGTTAAGACCTACAATGAGATGACAAAGCTGGAAAAGAACGGCATGTTTTTATATGAATCTGTTCCCGGAACCAGTGTACTGGAGTTCAAGGAAGCTGACAACAGTGTGGAGTTCATCGTAGAAGGTGACGAGGATTCCCAGATCACTGTAGGACTGAAGGACGATACCGAGTACGAAGTATTTATCGACGGTAAGAACGTAGGAACCATGAAAACCGGACTTGGCGGCAAACTGAGCCTGAGCGTAGAACTGGAAGCAGCAGGTGAAGTACCTGTTAAGATCGTAGAGGCGTAAGGACGCACTGCAAAGGAGTCCAGGCACGGAGGATATTGTAGTACTTCGTGACTGGGCTTTTTTTAAATATTCAGAGTTTCCGGGGGCGGTTTTGCGGGGGCTGAATAGGTATTACAATGATTGAGGAGAGAGCATGGCAAAAGGAAAGACGGCCACTGTATTTTTCTGTCAGAACTGTGGCTATGAATCCACGAAATGGCTGGGACAATGTCCCGGCTGCAGAGAGTGGAATACTTTCGTGGAAGAGACGATAGATAAAACGGAATTGAAAAATACCGGAAACGGTGCAAAGAGAGACAGGAGAGAGGCTTCGGAGCCCTGTGTGCTGTCGGAGATCGCTATCCGGGAGGAAAATAAGACTCTCACCGGAATTAAGGAACTGGACCGGGTGCTGGGAGGCGGCATTGTGCAGGGATCTCTGACGCTGGTAGGCGGAGACCCCGGTATCGGTAAATCCACACTGTTATTGCAGGTCTGCCATAACTTATCCACGGCGGGACATAAAGTATTGTATATTTCCGGTGAGGAATCCAAGGTACAGATCAAGATGCGGGCGGACCGTCTGGGGGCTTTTTCGGAGCATATGCTGCTACTGTGTGAGACGAATCTGGATATCATCAGTGAAGTGATCCGCAAGAGCAAGCCGGAGGTCGTGATCATCGACTCCATACAGACCATGTACAACGAGAACGTGTCGGCGGCGCCGGGAAGCGTGTCTCAGGTGCGGGAATCCACCGGTATTTTGCTGCAGCTGGCAAAGGGACTGGGAATCTCAATCTTCATTGTAGGCCATGTGACCAAGGAAGGTACGGTGGCAGGTCCCAGAGTGCTGGAACATATGGTGGATACCGTTCTTTATTTTGAAGGGGACAGACATGCGTCCTACCGTATTCTGCGGGGGGTGAAGAACCGTTTTGGATCTACGAACGAGATCGGTGTTTTCGAGATGCGGGAAACGGGACTGGCAGAGGTCAAGAATCCTTCGGAATATATGCTGAACGGACGGCCAGAGAATGCCAGCGGCTCTGTGGTGGCGTGTACCATGGAGGGCACCAGACCGCTTCTGATCGAATTGCAGGCACTGGTGTGCCACAGTAATTTTGGCATCCCCAGAAGACAGACCACCGGTACGGATTTCAACCGTGTGAACCTGCTGATGGCGGTATTGGAGAAGAGATCGGGAGTGCAGCTGTCCTCCTGCGATGCCTACGTGAATATTACGGGAGGTATCAAGATCCAGGAGCCGGCCATTGATCTGGGAATCGTGCTGGCGATTCTGTCCAGCTTCCGGAATAAGGCATTGAATCCGAAAATGGTAGCTTTCGGAGAAGTGGGATTAAGCGGCGAAGTCCGCGCGGTCAGCATGGCAAAACAGCGTGTGGCGGAGGCGGAGAAACTGGGCTTCGAGGAATGCGTGGTGCCCTACGTGTCACTGGAAGAGTGCAAAAAAGGAAGCAAAATCCGTGTCATCGGCGTCAGCTCCGTGCAGGATGCCATGGACCGATTGTTCTAAAGAAGCTTTTTAGCATTTCATTATGAGGAGGACAAAGATATGGCCGTAAGAATAGGAATTGATATCGGCAGCAGTACCACCAAGATCGTAGCTTTTGAAGGAGAACATATGCTTCCGCCCATGGCAGTCAAGGCAGACAGCCAGGTGGCATCCCTCTACGGTGCTTTCGGAAGATATCTGTATGAGAATAATCTGCAGCTTTTAGATGTGGAAGGTGTCTATATCACCGGCGTGGGAAGCAAATATGTGGAGAAAGCGGTATACGATCGTCCGACCTATAAGGTAGATGAATTCGTTGCCACAGGAACCGGAGGCTATTATCTGACGGATAAAAAGGAAGTTATCGTTATCAGTATGGGAACCGGAAGCTTTTTCGTCAAGGTGACGGAGAATGAGATGAAGCATTTAGGTGGTGTCGGCCTCGGTGGCGGAACCATCTGCGGACTGTCCTCGATCATACTGAATACCGGGGACATCCATGAGATCGTCCCTCTGTCCCGGAAAGGTGATGTGGCAAAGATCGACCTGCGGATCGGCGATCTGGCCAAGGAAAAGCTCCCCGGCCTGAACCTGGACGTGACTGCGTCCAACTTCGGCAAAGCGGATGCCCAGTCCAAGCCCGAGGACATCGCGGCTGGTATCGTCCATATGGTCATCGAGAACATCTGCCAGGCCGGAATCCTGGCCTCCCGGAACACCGGCATCAAGGATTATATCCTCATCGGTGGCCTGACCAAATTCTTCGAGTGCCGCCAGATCATCGAAGACTTCAAGAGCCTGTGGGATGTGAAGGTCACTATTCCGGAGTACTCCGATTATGCTACCGCTATTGGGGCGGTGATTGCGCCGGATGCGGAGAAAGAGGAGATTTGAGAAATAAAAAAGTAAGAGGGATTGATTTCTCAATCCCTCTTGGTGTATAATCTATTTAGAAAGTAAGTCGGAGGTGAAAATTCCGATTTGCCCTCAGTAAAATACTAGAAAAGAAATAGCATCTACTTTGGCGAGGGGATGCTATTTCTTTTTGTTATTATCGTCACCATGTCTGTCAATGTATGATAAAGCTGCAAAGACAACTAACAACAGAGTAAGTACTTCCATCGTATTCATGGGCATCACCCTCCTTTGTAAGACTAGAGGGCATCTAACAATCGGAAAATCGCATCCGCTTTCTGTTCGATTACACAAATACAGTATAACATAAATCGAACATATGTTCAACATCATGATGAAAAACATTCCTGTTAATTCACATTAAAATAACACCCCATCATGGCGTGATTCTTCAGATCGCGCCATGGTGAGGTAAAAAGTGTTACCAAAACAGAAAATAAAAAAAGCCGATAACATCGACTTTTGAAAGCAGGGGAAGAGGGGATCGAACCCCCGTTAACGGTTTTGGAGACCGCCGCACTACCGCTGTACTATTCCCCTATGAAATTGTATCAGCTGAATCACTGACGAAAGCTATTATAGCATAGATGTTTATCATTTAGCAAGTGAAAATTTTAAATTTTTGCAAAAACTTTTGCAATTCCGGGGAAAACCACAAAGAATACCTTATAACACAATTAAAGCAGCCGCAGGCGGGAAACCTGCAGCCACTTTAATTGTGTAAAAGGGGAATTCTTCCGGAAATCTACTTATATAAGCGGTTCAGCTCTCGCTGAACATCCTAAGTATATTACACATTTCGGCTTTTGTCTACTATTTTTTTGCATAAATTTTACAAAAAAAGATTGTGTTATGACAAAAACGGTGAGAGGAAATGTATATAATCAGATACATAGGGGGAAAAGCTTGATTCCCGCCGCAGATTTCGTGTAATATAGGTAGTAAATGAGTATGAGAAAGTACGGCAGATAAGGGCTGTACGGAAATGAGGGAAAATATGGAACAGCATTTTAATACCCCGGCAGAAGTCATTGATAATAACATGAAGGCCGGAGAGGGCAAGGCACATCTTCCTCTGGGCAAGATGATCCTGTTAGGCATTATGGCAGGTGCTTTCATTGCACTGGGCGGAGCTACCAGCAGTACTGCGGCGCATGCTATTGACAACGTAGGTCTGGCCCGATTCGTAGCCGGTATCATCTTCCCTGTGGGACTGATGATCATTGTATTTGTAGGTGGAGAACTTTTCACCGGCAACTGCCTGATCGTCATGGACGTGGTAGGCAAAAAGGTGACCTGGTTCGAATGTATCCGCAATCTGATCGTGGTATATTTCAGCAACCTGATCGGCGCGCTGATCATTGATACCCTGATCTACTTTTCCGGAAATCTGGACTACACCGGCGGATTGCTGGGGGCTTATGCCATCAAAGTGGCAGTCGGCAAGGTAGGCATTTCTCCGCTGAAAGGAATTACCTCCGGTATCCTGTGTAACATTCTGGTATGTATTGCGATCCTGATGGCAGCGGCAGCTACGGATATCGTCGGTAAGATCTGGGCGATCTTCTTCCCGATCATGGCCTTCGTAGTCGGCGGTTTCGAGCACTGTGTTGCAAATATGTTCTACATTCCCGTAGGCATGATGGCTGCACAGAATCCCGCGTATGTTGCAAAGGCACAGGAAGCATACGGCCTGACCGCAGAGCAGATCCAGGGACTGACAGTACTGCACAGCCTGAACAACTTTATTCCCGTTACCATCGGCAATATCTTAGGCGGAATGGTATTCGTAGGAATCCCCTGCTACTTTATTTATAAGAAGAAGTGGCAGAAATGGCATGAGGAATCCAAGAACGCATAGGACGGGAAAGTAAATACAGAGCGGAACAGAAGCAGCTTGGGATAATGATAAGATCCCCGGCTGCTTTTTGCTTATACGATGTAACCGGTATAGCTTTATGTCTGCACAGGAGTTTGCAAGGGATGAACCGGATATGGATTTTCAGAATTATAAACGAAATATTAAATCGCATTTTTACACATGTAATATAAAAACATTAGAAAAACGGAGATAAAACGAGAAAATAAAAGAAATAGTTATTTAAATAACGGTGAATGCGTTTGAAAAACTCGGCATATAAAACTAATATAAACTATAGAAATTAGCACTCGATAAAAATGAGTGCTAACAAATGAAAAAGAGTAATATGATATTTAAATAGTTATAAGGAGGCAGTTGTCATGAGTTTGAAACCTTTAGGTGACAGAGTAGTATTAAAACAGTTAGTTGCAGAGGAGACTACCAAGTCCGGTATCGTGCTCCCCGGTCAGAATAAGGAAAAGCCCCAGCAGGCAGAAGTTGTTGCTGTCGGCCCCGGCGGTGTCGTAGACGGTAAGGAAGTAAAGATGGAAGTTAAGGTTGGCGATCAGGTCATCTATTCCAAATACTCAGGAACCGAAGTAAAGCTGGATGATGAAGAGTACATCATCGTAAAGCAGAGCGACATTCTTGCAATCATTCAGTAATTGCAAACCTAAAAAGAAATTAAGACTAAGAACAAATAAATTGGAGGCTGATTATTATGGCAAAAGAGATTAAATACGGCGCAGAAGCCCGTGCAGCATTAGAGGCTGGTGTAAACCAGCTGGCAGATACCGTAAGAGTAACCTTAGGACCCAAAGGAAGAAACGTAGTACTGGATAAGTCCTTCGGCGCACCCCTGATCACCAACGATGGTGTTACCATTGCAAAAGAGATCGAGTTGGAAGATGCATTCGAGAACATGGGTGCACAGCTGGTAAAGGAAGTAGCTACCAAGACCAACGATGTAGCCGGTGATGGTACTACCACCGCAACCGTTCTGGCACAGGCTATGGTAAATGCAGGGATGAAGAACCTGGCAGCAGGTGCTAACCCCATCATCCTGAGAAAAGGTATGAAGAAAGCAACCGCATGTGCAGTAGAAGCCATCGGTAAGATGAGCCAGAAAGTAAACGGCAAGGAGCACATCGCAAGAGTAGCTGCAATCTCCGCAGGGGATGAGGCTGTAGGACAGCTGGTTGCAGATGCTATGGAGAAGGTAAGCAACAACGGTGTTATCACCATTGAAGAGTCCAAGACCATGCAGACCGAACTGGATCTGGTAGAAGGTATGCAGTTCGACAGAGGTTATATTTCCGCTTACATGGCAACCGATATGGATAAGATGGAAGCTGTTCTGGATAACCCTTATATCCTGATCACTGACAAGAAGATCTCCAACATTCAGGAGATCCTGCCTCTGTTAGAGCAGATCGTTCAGTCCGGCGCTAAGCTGCTGATCATCGCTGAGGATGTAGAGGGCGAGGCACTGACCACCCTGATCGTTAACAAGCTGCGTGGTACTTTCAACGTAGTAGCTGTTAAGGCTCCCGGCTATGGTGACAGAAGAAAAGCTATGCTGGAGGATATCGCAATCCTGACCGGTGGTACCGTGATCAGTTCCGAGCTTGGTTATGAACTGAAAGATACCACAATGGATATGCTGGGTCGCGCAAAATCCGTTAAGGTACAGAAAGAGAACACCGTGATCGTAGACGGTGAAGGCGATAAGGAAGCATTACAGTCCAGAATCGCACAGATCAAGAAGCAGATCGAAGAGACCACTTCTGATTTCGACAGAGAGAAATTACAGGAGAGACTGGCTAAGCTGTCCGGTGGTGTTGCAGTTATCCGTGTAGGTGCTGCTACCGAGACCGAGATGAAGGAAGCTAAGCTTCGTCTGGAAGATGCTCTGGCAGCTACCAGAGCAGCCGTAGAGGAAGGTATCATCTGTGGTGGTGGTTCCGCATACATTCATGCATCCAAGGAAGTTGCAAAACTGGCAGCAAGTCTGGAAGGTGATGAGAAGACCGGTGCAGGCATTGTCCTGAAAGCACTGGAAGCACCTCTGTATCACATCGCAGCAAACGCAGGACTGGAAGGCAGCGTTATCATCAACAAGGTACGTGAGTCTGAGGTCGGTGTCGGTTTCGATGCTCTGAAAGAGGAATATGTAGATATGGTAAGCGCAGGCATCCTGGATCCCGCTAAGGTTACCAGAAGCGCTCTGCAGAACGCTACCAGCGTAGCAAGCACACTACTTACTACCGAAAGCGTTGTAGCTAATATCAAAGAAGACACCCCTGCAATGCCCGCCGGCGGCGCAGGCATGGGCGGAATGATGTAAGCGTCAGGACCGCTTTGACGCAGCCGTGCTAAAAAGGGAGCACACTATGCAAGCTAGCTTGCAATAGTGCGCTTCTTTTTTAGTGCGGATATGGCGAAGTCCAGCGGATATCGCATGAATTGCGAAGCAATTTATGCGATAAGCCGCTGCTGCGTCGAAGTCTTCGGGTGTGGCATTTGTTTTTTATGGGTGTTTATCGAGAAAATCATAAGTGCGAAGCACGTGCTCTGCAAAGCAGAGCGATTTTCGAAGATAAGGCGGCGTCCCCTTGACTCTCCCCCAAAAACCTCTTAAACTTATCTCAAACACATCAAAGAAAGAGGTATACCCTTATGAATCGTTTTGAATACATCGTAGAAAGCATTGACGGCGATTATGCCCATCTTCGCAGAACAGACATCGAATCCGATGAATTAAAGCTGGTGGCCCGCGCGCTGCTTCCGCCCGAGATCATGGAGGGCACGAAGCTGTTATACGAGTGGATGCAGTATTCCATTATGGAATAATTATGCCAAATTTTGAAATGTCCGGAGAAGACGCAATATTTGTCATAAAATAAAAGGGAAACTGGCACGACAGGAGAGTTGGTAAAGAATACACTTATAGTATGAGCGTGGTACACGCAGCTTTGCGCAAATAGAAAGACTAATACATGTAAAAAGGAGACTCCCTATGAGTGAACCTAGAACTTATCATAACCCTGTACAACGCGGTTTTTTCCCGGATCCTTCGGTGATCCGTGTCGGTGACGATTATTATATGGTGAATTCCAGCTTCCAGTATTTTCCGGCAATTCCCATTTCCCATTCCCGGGATATGGTGCACTGGCATATCATCGGCCATGCCATCACGAACCCGGAATGGCTGGACATCAGTGACATCCGGGATTCCCACGGAATCTGGGCACCGGATATCGAATATGTGGACGGAAAATACTATATCTATGTAACCTTGCGTCTGAATGCGGATGGCAAGCGTGACAATAACGTGATGCGCAGACAGCTGGTGATGGTATCTGACAAGCCGGAAGGACCCTACAGCAAGCCGGTATGTCTGGAAGTGGATGATATCGACCCCTCACTTTTTGTGGATGATGACGGCAGCAGATATATGATCATAGCCAAGGCGGCACAGGCGGTTCCTCTGACTGCGGACGGACTGGCGGTGCTGGTCCTGCGAAGACTGCATGGGAAGGCACAGGCGAGCGCTGTTCCGAAGGCCCCCATATCATGAAAAAAGACGGTTACTATTACGCTATCGTGGCTGAGGGTGGTACCGGCTACGGTCATGGAATCAATGTGGGAAGAAGTAAGAATTTCTATGGCCCCTATGAATGTTCTCCCTACAATCCGGTCATGCGTCAGAAGGATCCCACAGCCCCCATCCAGAGAGCCGGACACGGCAAACTGGTACAGGATCAGAACGGTCAGTGGTGGTGCTATTATCTCTGCGGAAGACCTAACGAGGGCAACTATACTACCGTAGGCAGAGAGTCTGCTCTGGATCCCGTACAGTGGACGGAGGACGGCTGGTTTACCGTCAACGAAGGAAAAGGTCCCAGCCTGACACAGATCGCACCGGATCTGCCGGAGTGTATTTATGAGAGAAATCTGTTCGACGATTTTAACGATACAAAGCTGAATCTGGAATGGGAGTTCGTCCGTAACCCGGATAACGGTTCCTGGTCTCTGACCGAGCACCCCGGATATTTCCGGATCTGGACCAGAGATGGACAGCTGAATGAGATCCGGGCGAAAAATACGTTGTTGCGCAGAGAACAGGAATTGTCCTACGTGGCAGAGACGAAGCTGGAGTTCTACCCGGATAAGGACGGAGAACAGGCGGGACTGACCTGCTATTACAGTACTGCTACTTATGCCAGATGCTCCCTGTGTTATGAAGGCGGCCGAAAGATCCAACTGGTCATCAACCGCAACCACGGTGAGGAATTGATAGCGGAAGTGGATAATGTGAAGGAGACCCCGGTGTATCTGAAGGTAGTGGTGGAGAAGCTGACCAGAACTTTCTATTACAGCTATGATGGTCAAAAATGGGAAAAGGTCGGAGCTCTGGAGAACTGTATTTACCTCTGCGACGAGGGCGTGCCCGACGATCCCAAGCGTCACACTGGTACGCTGGTAGGCATCTACGCCAACAACGGAGGCTGCGGAAGCCGCAAAGCAGCGGATTTCGATTACTTCAAATATGAGGATTAGACAAAAATGAAGGTGCGATTTTGGCTAAAAGTGCGAAAAACTCGCAACTGTAAGAAATCTGTTTGCCAAATAGTCGAAATAATGGTAGAATAATTATGATTCAAAATGTAAGAGCTTACATTATGGATCGACAGGAACAAATGCAACGCATAGTTTCATACATCTCTTTTCAAAGGATCCCGGGTGAGCAGCCCGGGATTTTTTGTGTATCCGAAGCAGCCGGGAAGAATTACCCGGGAAGAATTACCCGGGAAGAATTACCCGATCCGCAGGTGAAACTTTTTGCAAAGATACAGCGTCAAAATAGTATGATGCCAGGGTGCTATGTGCCAGTGGCACATGTCTAGCACGGACCGGAGCGGAGAAGCGGGAGTGCGTAGCACGGAGCAATCAGTAGGCAGCAAAGTCGTTTTTTTTTGACTAAGACATAAAAAGCAAGATGTGTTACAATGAACACTGGATAAAATCATTGCATGCAATTTTCATAAAGAGAGGAAAGGATATATGTCGGACAGAAAAAAAGAACAGGCGGTGGAGCGTGCCCTGACGGAAGGATATGAGAAGTATTACCGTCTTGCCTATAGTTATGTACATAATGAAGCGGACGCGCTGGATATTGTACAGGAAGCAGCCTATAAAGCAATCCTGAAAAGTGACAGCCTGAAGGAACCACAATATGTGGAGACCTGGGTATACCGGATCGTAGTCAACGAGGCCTGCAGCTTCCTGCGGAGCCGGAAGGAGAGCACAGATGTGGACGAGATCCAGGCGGCAAGTGAAGATACCTATGAGAATATTGATTTGAAACGGGCCATAGAAAATCTGGATCCCAAGGATCGTGCCATCGTTGTTTTACGATTCTTTGAGGACAGGCAGCTGGAGGAAATCGCGAGGATCCTGGATGAAAATCTGAGCACAGTAAAGAGCAGACTGTACCGGGTGATGAAAAAGCTGCGGCTGAATCTTGAAGGCAGCACGGGGTGATCCCTAAGGCTGTTGCCATAGACATTCGCAGGATGCAGATGGATATAGGATATAGATAAGATATAGGAAGAGATAGCATGGCCGGTTCCAGGAGACCGGACAGATGGAGAATAGATATGACAGAACAGGAACAATTGAGACAGTTAAAAGAGGAGTATGAGAATATGACAATACCCGAGGCGGGACGGGAACGGCTGCAGGCAGGCATCGACAGAGCCCGGATGGAGAAAAAAAGAGCAGAGCGGGCCAGAAGACGTTCCACGTGGACTGCAGTAGCGGCGGCAGCGGTTGTGCTGATCACTCTGCCCAATACCAATGGACAGATTGCCTATGCCATGGAAAATATTCCCGTGTTGGGAGGTTTCTTCCGACTGGTGACGGTGCGGCAGTACAATTACAGTGATGAAAACCATGATGCGGAGATTGAACTGGCACAGATCACCTATGGAGAGGATACGGGGGAAGGTATTCCCGCGGGAGAAGGTTCTCCAGTAGGAGAAATGGCAGTGGGAGCAGCGGCTCCGGAAGGAATGGATGCCGGAAGTACGGAAGGCACCGGGAAGGAGGCCGCCACGGCAAAACTGTCGGAGGACGGTGTGCAGGAGATCAATCAGGATATGGAGACCACGGTAGACGAGCTGATCCGCCAGTTCGAGGATACCTTATCAGAGGAAGGGTATCATGGATTGCATGTGTCTCAGGAGGTTGTTACGGATAATGCACAGTATTACACTGTAAAATTGAGCGCTCTGGAGACGGAAGCCAGCGGCTACGAGCATAATCAGTTTTATACGATCGATAAACAGACAGGAAATGTGGTGGCACTGGCGGATTTGTTTGCAGAGGGAAGCGATTATATCTCCGTGATCAGTGAGAATATTAAGACCCAGATGCGGGAGCAGATGGTGGCGGACGAAGGTGTGATCTATTTTCTGGATGATGAAGACATGCCGGAATTCAACTTCCAGAGTATTACGGAGCAGACGAATTTTTATTTTAATGAAAGTGGAGAACTGGTCATTGCCTTTGACGAATACGAGGTGGCTCCCGGTTATATGGGAGCCCCGGAATTTGTGATCCCGCAGAAAGTGACGGCAGGACTTTTAAAGTAGACAAAAGAATATCTAAAAGGGAAAACTCCCGCATATCATGAAACAAAAAGATATGCGGGAGTTTTTTATGCCATTGATCGTGTTGGATGCGGGTCACGGTGGTGCGAACCCGGGGGCCACATATAATGGAAGAAAGGAAAGCGAGGATGTTCTGGCGCTGACACTGGCGGTGGGGAGTATTTTGGAGGAAAATGGAGTGGATGTGTATTATACCAGAACCACGGATGTCTACGAGTCCCCGTACCAGAAAGCACAGGAGGGAAACGAGGTGGGAGGAGACTATTTTGTCTCGATCCATCGGAATTCCAGTCCTTATCCGAACCAGTACAGTGGCGTGGAGAGTCTGGTCTACAACCGCTACGGGGCGGCGGCCCGGATGGCGTACAATATCAATGCCAGACTGGAACAGGTGGGGTTCGTGAATCTGGGAGTAAACGAGCGGCCGAATCTAGTGGTGTTAAACAGCACGAATATGCCGGCGGTGCTGGTGGAGGTTGGATTTATCAATACGGATGCAGACAACGAACTCTTCGACAGCCGGTTCGATGAGATCGCCCGTGCCATTGCTGATGGAATTCTGGAGAGTGTTCAGCCCACACTACATTCATAAAAGCGTCTGCTGCGCAGCCGGCGCCGCTTTGGCGGCTCACCTTTTATTTCATTTGCGTGGAGCTCCGCTCATAGAATACCACAAACGAGACTTAGAATGCGAGCATCCTAAGTCTTGTCTGCGGCATCCTATGGCTGAACTTTTTACCTAAACCTTACAAATATCTTACCGTACTGCGATATTATGTGAATTTCCTTCATGCTAGTATGTCCTTGTAATCAAGAAAAAGAAAAAACAAACAACATGGAGGAACATTATTATGAGAGTAAGACACAGTAAAGGATTAGCTCTGGTAGGAGCATGTATTTTATTTGCCATGAGTCTGGCAGCCTGCGGCAACAGTGACACTGCAGCAGATGCAGCAAACACAGCATCTTCCGCAGAAGTAAGCAGCGTTGCAGAGAGCACCGTAGCAGAGAGCAGCGTAGCTGCACCCGCTGAGACCACCACAGATCTGTCCGGCAGCATTTCCATGGTAGGAAGTACTTCTATGGAGAAATTAGCCAATGCACTGAGCGAAGCTTTCATGGAAGAATATCCTGATGTAACCGTAACCGCTGAGTTCGTGGGATCCGGCGCGGGCATCGAAGCTGTAACCAATGGAACCGCAGATATCGGTAACTCTTCCAGAAGCTTAAAGGATGAGGAAAAGGCAGCAGGCGTTGTAGAGAACGTAGTAGCTATCGATGGTATTGCAGTATGTGTAGACCCTGCTAACGAAGTAGCAGATCTGACCAAAGAGCAGTTGACCAACATTTACAATGGCACAGTTACCAACTGGAAAGAAGTTGGCGGTGCAGATGAGCCTATCATCGTGATCGGTCGTGAGGCAGGTTCCGGTACCAGAGGCGCTTTCGAAGAGCTGGTTGATCTGGTAGACGGCTGCAAATATGCAAACGAACTGGACAGCACCGGTGCAGTAATCGCAAAAGTAGCATCTACGCCCGGAGCTATCGGATATGCTTCCCTGGATGCTTTGGATGACAGCGTTAAGTCACTTTCCCTGGAAGGTGTAGAAGCTACCGCAGAAAACATCAAGGCCGGCAACTACTTCTTAAGCAGACCCTTTGTAATGGCTACTAAGGGTGAGATCTCCGAGCAGAACGATCTGGTACAGGCATGGTTCGACTTTGTACTGGGTGACGAAGGACAGCAGGTTGCTTCCGAAGTTGGTCTGATCACTGTAAAGTAAAAGCCTCACGCAGAAAAAGGAAAAAAGTGATGAATAGTGGAACACACGCTTCCGTAATGGGAAACAGAAAAAATAGAGCGGTCGTTGAAACTGTGGCACAAATAGTATTTACCATTTGTGCCTTCTTCGCCGTACTGGCGGTAGTTTCTATCACCTTATATATGATCATCAGCGGTACCCCCGCTATTATGAAAGTAGGTCTGGGAGAGATCCTGTTCGGCACGGAATGGATGCCAACGGCGGCAGATCCGAAATTCGGTATTCTGTGGGTTATCCTGACTTCCATCGTCGGTACGACGCTGGCTATCCTGCTGGGTGTGCCAATCGGCGTGCTGACGGCAGTATTCCTGGCAGAGGTGGCACCCAGACCCTTAGCTGTCATTGTAAAGCCTGCGGTAGAGCTGTTAGCCGGCATCCCTTCCGTTATCTACGGACTGTTAGGAATCTACTTACTGAATCCTCTCATGTATAAATTAGAAAGACTGATCTTCCAGGGATCCACGACACACCAGTTCACCGGCGGTGCAAACCTGCTGTCAGCCGTGATCGTACTGGCGATCATGATCCTGCCCACTGTGATCAATATCAGTGAGACTTCCATCCGGGCGGTTCCTGCAGGAATCAAATCCTCCTCTCTGGCCCTGGGAGCCTCCCATGTACAGACTATTTTCCGCTCCATCCTTCCGGCAGCAAAATCCGGTATCGTGACGGCTATCGTTCTGGGAGTGGGACGTGCCATCGGCGAGGCTATGGCGATCACACTGGTATCCGGTAGCAGCGTCAATGTGCCGTTGCCATTTAACTCCGTGCGATTCCTGACCACAGCTATTGTCAGCGAGATGGGATATTCTTCCGGACTGCACAGACAGGTGCTGTTCACCATCGGACTGGTGCTGTTTGTATTTATTATGATCATCAATATCGTACTGAATAAAATACTGAAAAAGGGGGCGGATGACAATGAATAAGGACACCTTATATGTAAAAAGAAAACGCCCCACAGACATGCTTTTGCTGGCAGCCATTTATGTCTCTGCCACACTGGCGGTGGCACTTTTACTGGGAATTATCCTGTATGTCTTCGTAAAGGGCATCCGCACCGTTAACTGGGCATTTTTAACGACGGTGACCAGTGCCAGAAAGCAGACCACCGGTATTGCGGGCAACCTGTTGAATACCCTGTACATCATCGTGATCACTCTGTTGATCGCGACCCCCATCGGCGTGGGAAGTGCCATTTACCTGAATGAATATGCAAAACCCGGCAAGCTGGTCTCCATCATTGAGTTCACCACGGAGACACTGTCCGGTATTCCTTCTATTATTTTCGGCCTGTTCGGTATGATCTTTTTCGGAGAGACTTTGGGCTTCGGCTATTCACTGCTCACCGGTTCCTTTACCCTGACACTGATGGTGCTGCCCCTGATCACAAGAAATACGCAGGAAGCATTGCGCACCGTGCCGGACAGTTATCGTACCGGTGCGTTGGGAATGGGATCCACGAAATGGCATATGATCCGGACGATCCTTCTGCCGTCTTCCATGCCAGGTATCGTCACCGGTATCATTCTGGCACTGGGACGTATCGTGGGAGAGTCTGCGGCCCTGTTGTTCACTGCGGGAAGCGACTACAAGCTGCCGAAGTTCACCGGAGTTTTCGGAGACAATCTGGCAAAGCTGGCTCACAAGGCCATGGAGTCTGGTGGTACCCTGACCATCGAATTGTATTTACAGATGCAGAAGGGACAGTATGATAATGCTTTCGGTATCGGTTGTGTTCTGATCATTATCGTATTGATCCTGAACCTCCTGACCAAGCTGGCGGCGAATAAGCTTAGACGAGAGTAAGAGAAAACACAAGAAGGAGAAAACATATGGCTAACAGTAAAATATCCGTGGAAAACTTAAATCTCCATTATGGAGAGAACCACGCACTGAAAGATGTAAATATGGAGATCGCAGACCACGCCATTACCGCATTTATCGGTCCCAGCGGCTGCGGCAAATCTACTTTTCTACGTTGCCTGAACCGGATGAATGACCTGGTGGACGGCTGCAGAGTCGAAGGAAAAGTAATTCTGGATGGAGAGGACATTTACGATAAGCGGGTGGATACCACACTGCTTCGTAAAAAGGTCGGCATGGTATTCCAGCAGCCCAACCCTTTTCCCATGTCCATTTATGACAACATCGCCTACGGTCCCAGACTGCACGGCATCAAGAATAAAAAGGAACTGGATGAGATCGTGGAGCGTTCTCTGCAGGGTGCCGCTATCTTTGAAGAGGTAAAGGATCGCCTGCACAAATCCGCGTTGGGACTGTCCGGTGGACAGCAGCAGAGACTGTGTATTGCCAGAGCACTGGCAGTATCTCCGGAGGTACTTTTGATGGATGAACCCACCTCCGCACTGGACCCGATCTCCACGCTAAAGATCGAGGAACTGATGGAGACACTGAAGAAAAAATACACCGTGGTCATCGTAACCCACAATATGCAGCAGGCAGCCCGTGTGTCGGATGACACCGCATTTTTCCTGGTAGGGGAAGTCATAGAGAAAAATGCAACCTCCGAGATCTTTGCAAGACCTCAGGACAAACGGACAGAAGACTACATCACCGGACGGTTTGGATGATTTTGGATGAGAAGATAGGAGGAATGGGAGATGTCACCCAGAGTATTATTTGAACAGGATCTTGAGACTTTGAAAAATAAAGTATCTGAGATGGGAGAGCATGCGGAGATCAGTTATGACCGTATGGTGTATGGAATTCGTGAGAACAAAGAAGACATTCTGAAGACACTGTTGAATACAGATCATACCATGGTGGATATGCAGCGAAGTATAGAAGCTATGTGTCTGAGCCTGCTGACCAGACAGCAGCCGGTGGCCAGAGATATGCGTCTGGTATCCGCAGCGCTGAAAGTGGTACCGGATATTGAACGGATCGGAGACCATGTGGCAGATATTGTGGAACTGTACCTGCGTATGGGCAACATGAATCCCGAAGGAAAACAGGAACATCTGTTGCTGGAGATGATGGAAGAAGCCAAGGAGATGATCCACAATTCGGTGGAGGCATTTGTGGAAGGTGATGAGGCAAATGCAAGAAAAGTAGTAGAACATGATGATGTGGTAGATGATCTCTTCAACGAAGTCAAAACGGAAATGATGCAGGCTATCAGAGAGCAGAACCTGGATGCGGATCGTGTGGTGGATTATCTGATGATGGCAAAGTATCTGGAAAAAGTGGGTGACCATGCGGTAAATATCGCAGAGTGGGCCATCTTCCGCATGACCGGAGATATGGGAGGTGCGAGATTGTATTAGGATTCGATAATCCCGGTAACGATGCAGAGCCCCAATTCGCAAAACTGCTCCTGCGGAGCGTTCCTTTTGCTCATTGAGGCTTGCTCGCCAAAGAACTATTGTCATATGCTCTTACAGATGCCAGCATCTGACGAGCATAGAACAATAGTTCATGGCTCTGCATCGTTACAACTTTACATAAATTTTACATTCACTGGTAACGCATTTTACATAAGCAAGATAAAGTGTAGATAGAAACCGAAAATGTAAAGTATGTTATGTAAAATGAGAGGATTAAAGTATGAGCTTTTTTGATTTACTGAAGATGGTAGGAGGACTTGCATTATTCCTGTATGGAATGAATCTGTTGGGTGACGGATTGTCCCGGGCATCCGGCGGACGATTAGAACGCATTCTGGAGAAACTGACTAACAACCCGTTAAAGGCAGTGCTCATGGGGGCGGTGGTCACCGGTGTAATCCAGTCCTCCTCCGCTACCACTGTTATGGTAGTCGGATTTGTCAATTCCGGTATTATGAGCCTGAAACAGGCAGTAGGTATCATCATGGGTGCCAACATCGGTACCACGGTGACCTCCTGGATCTTAAGTCTGACGGGCATTGAGAGCGATGCTTTCTGGATCCGTATGCTCAAGCCCAGTTCTTTTTCCCCGATTTTAGCGATCGTGGGTGTGGGTATTTTACTGTTTTCCCATAAAGACAAATTAAAAAATGCGGCAACCATCCTGGTGGGCTTTGCAATTCTGATGTTTGGCATGGATTCCATGAGCGCGGCAGTTTCACCGCTGGCAGAGGTACCGGAGTTTACCAATCTGCTGATCGAGTTCCAAAATCCCGTATTCGGTGTGCTGGCAGGACTCATTCTCACAGCGGTGATCCAGTCTTCTTCCGCATCCGTAGGTATTTTGCAGGCACTGTGCATGACCGGAGCGGTAAGCTTTGGCGCAGCAGTTCCCATTATCATGGGACAGAATATCGGTACCTGTGTTACCGCCATGATCTCCGGTATCGGTGCTTCCCGCAATGCAAAACGTGCGGCTCTGATTCATCTGTATTTTAATATTATCGGAACGATCCTGTTCCTGGGAGTGTTCTATACGGTCAATGCCATTCATCCCTTTGCTTTTCTGGGAGAAGTGGCAACACCTTTTGGAATCGCAGTAGTTCACAGCTGCTTCAATATCGCGGCTACGCTGGTATTGCTTCCCTTCTCCAACGGTCTGGTGAAGCTAGCCTGCCTGACGCTGCCGACCCATGAGGACGTGAAGGAAATGTCCGAGACAGACAAGACTTTAAGCTTACTGGATGTACGTTTCCTGGAGAAGCCTGCCTATGCCGTAGAGCAGAGCAGACTGGTGGCTTCTGTGATGGCGGATAAGTCCATGGAAGCCATGGATCTGGCTATGGAGCTGCTGCATAATTTCGATGAGGCGAAAGCAGAGCAGGTGGCACAGATGGAGACGGATGTGGACCGCTTCGAGGATGAACTGGGAACCTATCTGGTGAAATTGAGTTCCAAACAGCTTTCCAATAAGGATAGTGAGACTTTAAATACGATTCTGCACTGCATCGGCGATTTTGAGAGAATTTCCGATCATGCCCGCAACATCAAGGAAGCGGCACAGGAGATGCATGACAAGCAGCTGGTATTCTCCGAGAAGGCGCAGGAGGAACTGAAGGTATTCGAGAGAGCGGTACACGATGTGCTGGATCTTACCATGACCAGTTTTAAGAACGGAAATCTGAATCTGGCAAGACAGGTGGAGCCGTTGGAGGAAGTCATCGATGGACTGAGCCTGGATGTGAAGCAGCGCCATGTACGCAGACTCCGTAAGGGAAAATGTACCATTGAACTGGGCTTCATCTTATCCGATGTCATTACGAACTTTGAGCGTGTCAGCGATCACTGCTCCAATATTGCAGTCTGTCTGGTACAGGTGAATGAGGATGAATTCGATACCCACGCTTACCTGGATGAACTGCGCCAGGAAGATAACAAGGACTTCCAGAGCAAAGTGCTGGCATGCCGTGAGAAATACCAGTTACCGCCCACAAAGCAGGAACGTCTTGCGGAAAAGAATGCAAAACTGCTTGCGGAGTGAGGATTTACCGAGGTATAGTTAAGAAGAGAAAGCACAGTCAGAGAGGAGTGCTGTGAGATGGCTTTGATCTATGTAGTAGAGGATGACAAAAATATTCAGGAGATCGAGACCTTTGCCCTGGCCAATGTGGGCTATGAGGTAAAAGGTTTTGATTCCGCCATGGATTTCTATGAGGCGCTGAATGATACCACACCGGATCTGATTTTATTAGACATCATGCTGCCGGACGAGGATGGTCTGAGCATTGTGAAAAAGCTGCGTACCAGACAGGACACGGTCTTTGGTGCCGGTGATCATGGTCACGGCGAAGACCACGGAGATCGACAAGGTCAAGGGACTGGATCTGGGGGCAGATGATTATATTACGAAGCCCTTCGGTGTCATGGAACTGATTTCCCGGGTAAAGGCAATGCTCAGGAGAAGTCAGAAGAGTCAGGAAAAAGATAAGGTGCTGAAGCTGGGGAACATTGTGCTGGACCGAGAGAAACATTCTGTCACGGTAGGCAAGGAACCTGTGGAGTTGACCTACAAAGAATATGAGCTGTTAAAGCTTCTGATGACCAATGCGGGCATTGTGACCACCAGAGAACTGATCCTGGACCGCGTCTGGGGGATCGATTTTGAGGGAGAATCCCGGACGTTGGACATGCATATCAAGACGCTGCGGCAGAAACTGAAGGAAGAGGGCAGTCTGATCAAGACCGTGCGTAATGTGGGATACATTATGAACGGCGAGAAAGCGTAACAGAAGATGAAGAAAAAGATTAACAAAATGATGATCCTCATTGCCACGGTAACGATTTTGCTTACCATGGTACTGATCACAGTCGTGTATTATGATCTGTTCCGCAGACAGGTGCTGGAGGATCTGAAAAGCTATGGTTCCCTGTTAAAAAGCTGTTCTTCGGTAGAAGAGATCAAGGAAAACGGAGTGCCGGTGGAATCGGATCTGCGATTGACGCTGATCGGCAGTGACGGACAGGTATTGTATGATAATGAGGCAGATTCTGTGGCCATGGGGAATCACGCTTCCCGTCCGGAGATCCAGGAAGCCATGCGGGACGGCGAAGGTGAAGCAGTCCGGAATTCCGAGACCTTGTCCCAGTCCACCTTTTATTATGCCATCCGCCTGGAAGATGGCAGCATCCTGCGACTGTCCAAGGATGCCAGAAGCATTTACAGCATTTTCAGTCAGGCGCTGCCCATGATGGTGGGGATCTTTGTGGTGCTGCTGGTGCTGTGCATGGTGGCGGCCAGAGTGCTGACCACGAAGCTGGTGGCTCCCATTGAGAAACTGGCACAGAATATCGGGGAATGTACAGAGATGCAGACCTATGAGGAACTGACACCGTTCATGACCATGATCCGCAAACAGCACGAGGACATTATGAAAAACGCCAGAATGCGTCAGGAATTCAGTGCAAATGTATCTCACGAACTGAAGACTCCGCTGACATCCATCTCAGGATATGCGGAGCTGATTGAGACCGGAATGGCCTCCGAACAGGATACGGTGCGTTTTGCTCACGGGATTCATAACAGCGCAAATCGTCTACTTACATTGATCAATGATATTATTCGTTTGTCAGAGCTGGATGGCACGGAAGAGGAAGCGGATATGGAACTTCTGAATCTGCATGAGATGGCGAAAAATTGTGTGGAAATGCTGAAAATGAGTGCAGAGAAACACAATGTGACCATAGCGCTGAACGGCACGGAATGCTATGTGACAGCCAATCGCCAGATGATGGAAGAACTTTTATATAATCTGTGTGATAACGCGATCCGGTATAACAATCCGGGAGGAAGTGTGGATGTACAGACCTACTCCAGAGAAGGACATACCAATCTCGTGGTAAAAGACACCGGCATCGGCATCTCCAAGGAGCATCAGGAGAGGATCTTCGAGCGCTTCTACCGTGTGGACAAGAGCCGCTCCAAATCCACCGGCGGCACGGGACTGGGCCTTGCTATCGTAAAACATATCATCGCCAAGAGCCACGCTGAACTGGAACTGGAGAGCGAACCCGGAAAAGGAACGACGATACGGGTGATTTTCTGAGAACTTCGAGTTCAAATTTTCTAAGACTTCATTCGAGAGAGTGGAGTCTTTTTTACGCATGATATTCCGCCAGCAGCTGTTTCGCATAAGCAACACAGTCTCTGTGCAGAGCAAATTTTTTGCCATCGCACATGATGACTTTGCGGAAGCCTAGCTTCTCCATGTATCTGCCGTTAAGGATCGTCTTGACGGTGGGAGCGAAGAAGGTAGGGTGGTTCTCTATCTGGGAGAACAAATTGATAGCGGTGGTGGCTACTTTTACGGTGCGACCGTCCTTCAGGGTGACGATGACATTCCGGCCTTCTTCTTCGGCGTAGAGGATGTCCGGTTCGGTGACATAGACGGTATCTTCATCCTCTCGAAGCTCTATGAGAGGAACTGCCTTAGACATAATATCCAGAGCATGGTCAATACTCTGTCCCAGTTCCGCTACTTTGATGGGCTTGTCCAGAAAAATAACATTTTCCGGATAGGACTGTGCTCTGTAATTGATCTTGGAACAGCACATGACGATGGGGGCGTTCACCCCCTGGGCAATCAGCGCATTTGCCACTTCTGTGCCGGTGATGCCTTCCGTCAGACACATATCAATATAGAAGGCATCGTATTGCATGGGATTGGACAGCAGTGAGGTAGAATTACCGAAAGAATCGGTATAAATGATACCCGTAGACGCTGCTCTTTTGTCGGATTCCCGCTTTAACAGACGCTCCAGCTGCTTTCTGTCGGCTACATTATCATCACACACTGCTATATGCATATCGATACCTCCCAGACTTTATCTCATATAAAAGAAGTATAGCATATTTCCTATTTGAATAAAAGGGCAAAAAGCAGTACCTGTACCACCAGGATCGCCGGCATTCCGTACTTGAAATACCAGTGCTTCGTCTTATGACGGAAGTGCTGCATTCCCAGAATACATCCCAGACTGCCACCCAAAAGCGCCGTGAAAAAAAGAGAAGCCTCCGAGATGCGCCAGGCACCCCGGATGGCTCTTTTTTATCGACACCCATGATCACATATCCCACAACATTGATGATCACCAGATACAGGATCACCACAGTAATTATAGTCTGTGCAGTTATCATAGACACCTCATTATTTTAATTCTTAGTTACCAAGTTTCTTCTCGTTCTCCTGTAACTTCATGGCACGAACCTTCAGGGACAGACCGAACAGATTGATGAAGCCTTCTGCATCGTGATGGTCGTACAGGTCACCGGTGGTAAAGGATGCCAGGTTCTCATTGTACAGAGAGTAAGGAGAAGTGGTTCCGGCTTTGATGATGTTGCCCTTGTAGAGCTTGAATTTCACTTCACCGGTTACATATTCCTGGGTCTTCTCGATGAATGCCTGCTCAGCCTCACGGAGAGGAGTGAACCATTTGCCTTCGTATACCAGACTTGCGAACTTTGCACCCATTTCTTTTTCGAATGCGTAGGTGTCACGGTCAAGGATCAGCTCTTCCAACTGCTGGTGGGCCTCCATCAGGATGGTACCGCCGGGAGTCTCATAGACACCACGGGACTTCATGCCAACGACACGGTTCTCTACGATATCTACGATACCGATACCGTGCTTACCGCCCAGCTTGTTCAGGGTACGGATGATATCGGAGACCTTCATCTTCTCACCGTTAACGGAAGTGGGAACACCCTTTTCAAAGGTCATGGTCACATATTCACCCTCATCGGGAGCCTTCTCGGGAGTCACACCAAGTACCAGCAGATGCTCGTAGTTAGGCTCGTTGCCAGGATCTTCCAGTTCCAGACCTTCGTGGCTGATGTGCCAGATGTTACGGTCACGGCTGTAGGAAGAATCGGTGGAGAAAGGAAGATGAATGCCATGAGCCTTGCAGTATTCGATCTCGGATTCACGGGAGTCCATGTTCCATTTGTCGCTTCTCCAGGGAGCAATGATCTTGATATCGGGAGCCAGAGCCTTGATGCCCAGCTCGAAACGGATCTGGTCGTTACCTTTACCGGTTGCACCGTGGCAGATGGCTACAGCGCCTTCTTTTCTGGCAATCTCTACCAGTTTCTTGGCGATCAGGGGTCTTGCCATGGAAGTACCTAACAGATACTTGTTCTCGTATACGGCATGAGCCTGTACACAGGGAACAATATAATCATCACAGAATTCATCGATAACGTCTTCAATATACAGCTTGGAAGCGCCGCAAGCCTTTGCTCTCTCTTCCAGACCGTCCAGCTCCTCTGCCTGTCCGCAGTTTACGCAGACACAGATAACTTCATAGTCAAAATTCTCCTTCAGCCAGGGAATGATAGCGGTAGTATCCAGACCGCCGGAATAAGCCAAAACTACTTTTTCCTTCATGATAAAATCCTCCGTTTTATAGTGTGTATGATGCCAGGGGCAAAAGCCCTGAAAATGCGATGTGCAAAGCACGAAGCAATCTGTAAGTATCAGATGCCAGGATCGTGTGTTACGCTCTGACAATTACTATACAACATTATAATCGCAAAAGCAAGCAGAAAAGTTGCATAAACAAATCATAAAAATGAATAAAATAAATTAAAATATGCACATAAATGCATAGAATGAAAAATATACAGTATATTTATGCATAAAATATGCTGTCTGATGAATAGTACGGTAACGACCATATAAGATGCGCCGGAATCGTCAAAAGTCAGTCGCTGATCTTTTCAATTCCGGAGATATCACTGTCGATCATCAGAGAGTAGTTCGTATAATAGACCACGAAGCCAGGCTTGGCACCGGCCGGCTTTTTGACCTGTTTTTTCTGGACATAGTCGATCTCCACCTTTTCCTGCTCCCTGCCCTTAGAATAGTAGGCAGCAAGTCGGCCGGCCTCTTCAAAAGTCCGGTCCGGCAGTTCCTTCCCTTCGGTCTTTACCACTACATGGGAGCCGGGAATACCTTTGGCATGGAACCACCAGTCATTTCCGTTGGCGAATTTGAAGGTCAGTTCATCGTTCTGGAAATTATTTTTTCCCACATAAATATGAAATCCGTCGCTGCTCAGATAATGGAAGGGCTTGCTGGTGATCTTTGCTTTTTTCGTGCCGCCCTTTCTGCGGATGTAGCCGCTCTGGGTCAGTTCCTCCTTGATCTCCACCAGATCTTCCTCTTTCAGGGCGATATCCAGGGCCGTGCTGATGGTCTCCAAGTGGTCGATCTCTTCTTTTACCTGAGTAGTCAGTTCGGACAATGCTTCATAAGTACGCTTTAGCTTTCCGTATTTGTCAAAATATTTCTTCGCATTTTCCGTAGCGGAAAGAGTAGGATCCAGGGGGATCGTCACCGGTTCGTTGGTATAGTAATTTACCGCCGTGAGAGATTTGTCACCGGGCTTTGCACTGTAACCGTAAGTATTCAACAGTTCTCCGTAGATCCGGTATTTTTCCCGCTTCTTCGTATCCTTCATCTGGGCCAGCTGCAGATCGTATTTTTTAATATCCCGTTCCAGAGCGGTCTGCACGATACGGCGCAGGTCAGAAGATTTCTGACGGATCCTGGTCAGGGTATTTTTCTCCGCATAAAAATGCTCCAACAGGGCGGACATGGAGGTGTAGGATTCCAGATGATCCGCTCCGGTGCTGTACATGGTCAGGGGAACCGCCGCGTATTCCACGGGGCGGGTGCCGGTGTAAGCGATGCAGGGGGAGAAAGTTTCTTCCTTGATAGAAGTGACCATTTTGGAAAAAACTTCGTACAAGGCATGATAATCCTCTGCCGTCAATGCCGCTGTAGGGCGTTCCCCGTCGATGCCTGCCTCGTGACACAGTTCCTGTGCCAGTACCGGAGAGATACCGGTGAAGCTTCCGTAGATCGCCTTGAAGACCGGCTGAGGCTTGGCGGCAAGGGTCTCCCGGAAAGTAGTCTCGTCGCAGGTCAGGGCATCCAGTTTATCCTGGGTGTGGGCGATGAAGTAGGGCTTGCCGGGCAGGACTTCCCGGACACTGCTGACTGCGGCGGATACCCGCTTGATACTGTCGATGATGGTATTGTCATCGTTGCAGAAGATCAGGTTGCTGTGTTTGCCCATCAGCTCCATGACCAGCGTCTTGTGGCGCAGATCCCCCATTTCATCCAGATGCTCAATATCGATATGCACGATACGCTCCAACCCCGGCTGGGAAATGTTCACGATACGGCCGTTCTGTAAGTGCTTGCGCAGCAGCATACAGAAGTTTGGGGCCGTCATGGGACTGGGTTTGTTGCTCTCCGTCAGATAGATCAGGGGCAGGGAAGCGCTGGCGGACAGAAGCAGTCTCTTTTGTCCGGTGGGCTGCTTGATGGTCAACAGCAGTTCGTCGTTTTCCGGCTGGGCGATCTTATATAATCGTCCACCGATGAGTTCTTTTTTTAATTCTGATATTACACAGGCAATGGTAACGCCGTCAAAAGCCATAATTTCCTCATTTCTGCTCTTTGAATCCGGGAAAAACAGACCATAAAGAGCCACAAAATAGATATGCTGCAAACGAAAGTACAGCATAGTTATTGTAACAGATTTTTATAGGAAAGAAAAGTACGCGGAAAACAGAATGAATATTATTCCACCATAATGCATAAAGCCATAAAAATAGTATGAATATATGCATAAATATACACAACAATCCGAGAAACGTGCATAAAAATGAAAAAAGTAGTAGACATTTAGACAAAAAGTGGTATCATGGTGTCAGGGTCAAAAGGTCGAAAAGCCGTTCATGCTTGCATGATAAGGCTTTTGAACTTGTGACCCGCTAAACATGAGGAAGTAGCGATTTGCGTAGCAAATCAGCGGATTCCGAATGTTTACAGAATTGCGTGAGCAGCTTGCTGCGAAGCAATTCGTTGACACAAGTATGGCGGCGACAGAAGCAATTCGTTGACACAAGTATGGCGGCGACAGAAATAAAAAACGATGACATAAACAAGAGAGGTAGAAAAATGATCAGGGTAGGAATCATCGGAGCAACCGGTTATGCCGGAGGAGAACTGGTAAGGATCCTGTTAAACCACAAGGATGCCAAAATCGTATGGTACGGTTCCCGAAGCTATATAGATAAGAAGTATTATCAGGTATACCAGAACATGTTCCAGCTGGTGGAGGATATCTGCAAGGATGACAATCTGGAAGAACTGGCGAAGCAGGTAGATGTGATCTTTACCGCAACCCCTCAGGGATTTCTGGCGGGCCTTTTGACAGAGGAGATTCTCTCTCAGGTGAAGATCGTGGATCTGTCTGCTGATTACCGGATCAAGGATGTGGCCACCTATGAAAAATGGTACGGCATCGAGCACAAATCTCCTCAGTTCATTGAGGAAGCAGTATACGGACTCTGCGAGATCAATCGTGACAAGATCACGGAGAAGACCAGATTGGTAGCCAACCCCGGCTGCTACACAACCTGTTCGATCCTGACGGCCTATCCCATGGTCAAGGAAGGCATGATTGATGTGAACACCCTGATCGTGGATGCCAAGTCCGGTACCTCCGGTGCAGGAAGAGGCGCCAAGGTGCCCAACCTGTTCTGCGAAGTGAACGAGAACATGAAAGCCTACGGCGTGGCAAGCCACAGACATACCCCCGAGATCGAGGAGCAGTTAGGCTATGCGGGCAACTGCCAGGTGACCATTAATTTTACCCCGCACCTCGTACCCATGAACAGAGGAATTCTGGCAACCGAGTATGCAACACTGAAGAGAAAACCGGACGGTACACTTCCTACCTATGAGGAAGTAAAAGCTGTCTATGATAAATATTATGCAAACGAGAAATTCGTCCGTGTGCTGGATAAGGGCAGCTGCCCCGAGACCAAGTGGGTGGAAGGCAGCAACTACGTGGACATCAATTTTGTCATTGATGAGCGTACCGGCCGTATCATTATGATGGGTGCACTGGATAACCTCGTAAAGGGTGCCGCAGGACAGGCGGTACAGAACATGAACCTGCTGTTCGGGCTTCCTGAGAGCGAAGGCCTGGAGCTGGTTCCCTGCTTCCCTTAAAGCAGCTACGGAAAGGATTAGAAAGGATAAAATACATACATGAACAAACAGTTTACGATCAAACCCATGACCATAGAAGATTATGACGGTCTGCATGCCCTCTGGATGACCATTCACGGTTTCGGTATCCGGAGCATCGATGATTCCAGAGAAGGTGTGGAACGTTTTATCAACCGGAATCCCGGCACCAGTGTGGTAGCCATCGGGGAGGATGGAGCCGTAGTGGGCGGCATCCTCTGCGGCCATGACGGACGACGAGGCTGTCTGTACCATGTATGTGTCAGAGAAGATTACCGAAGACTTGGCATCGGCAAAGCCATGGTCGTCCACTGCATGAATGCTCTGAAAGCGGAACATATCAACAAGGTCAGCCTGATCGCTTTTACCCAGAATGACATCGGAAACGCTTTCTGGAAATGCATTGGATGGACAAAGCGGGAAGACTTGAACTACTACGACTTTACTTTGAATGAAGAGAACATTACGGCGTTTAATAAATAGAGGGTAGGATTGTGGAAGTGCGTAGCACGAAGCAATCCGTAGGCATCAAAGTCGGGGGCTTTTGACCCCGACATCATAAATAAAACGGAAGCGAAAGGAGATTATTCCAACATGAAACAGATCCAGGGCGGTGTGACCGCAGCAAAAGGCTTTGAGGCAGCAGGTGTGGAGGCTGCCATTAAATATCAGAATCGTAAAGATATGGCACTGATCGTAAGTAAGGCACCTTGTACCGTAGCCGGTACTTTTACCTCCAATGTGGTAAAGGCGGCTCCTGTACTGTGGGATAAGCAGATCGTGGAACATTCTGCATTTGCACAGGCAGTGGTAGTCAATTCGGGAATCGCCAATGCCTGCACCGGCAAACAGGGACTGGACTGCTGTGAAGCAGAAGCAAAATGTGCCGGAGAACTGTTGGGCGTGCCCACCGATGCCGTACTGGTTGCATCCACCGGTGTCATCGGTATGCAGATTCCCGTAGACAAGATCACCGCTGGCATCGAGAAACTGGTGGCAGCCAAGGCAGATACTCTGGAGGCTGGCTCCGATGCAGCCCATGCCATTATGACCACCGATACCATTTCCAAGGAGATCGCCATCGAGACACAGATCGGTGGCAAGACTGTGACTCTGGGCGGTATGTGCAAGGGTTCCGGTATGATCCATCCGAATATGTGCACGATGTTAGGTTTTGTAACCACAGATGTGAAAATTTCCAAGGAGATGCTGCAGAAGTGCGTCAGCGCAGATGTAGTGGATTCCTTCAACATGATCTCCGTGGATGGAGATACTTCCACCAATGATACACTGCTGGTCTTTGGCCAACGGCATGGCTGGCAACGAGGAGATTACCGCAGAGGGCGAGGATTACGACAACTTCTGCAAGGCACTGCATGAGATCACCACATTCCTGGCAAAGAAAATGGCAGGAGATGGCGAAGGCGCCACAGCACTGTTCGAGACCAAAGTAATAAACGCAGTCAGCAAGGAAGATGCCAGAACTCTGGCAAAATCCGTGATCTGTTCTTCTTTGACCAAGGCAGCTATCTTCGGACATGATGCCAACTGGGGACGTATCCTCTGTGCACTGGGTTATTCCGGAGCCAAATTCGACCCGGAAAATGTGGATCTGTATTTTGAGAGTAAGAGCGGCAAGATTCATATCTTCGGTAATGGTGTGGCATGTGATTACAGCGAGGAAGAGGCCACGAAGATCCTCTCCGATCCGGAAGTCACCGCACTGGTGGATATGCATATGGGTGAGGCAGAAGCTACCGCATGGGGCTGTGATTTAAGCTATGATTATGTGAAGATCAATGCGGACTATCGTTCCTAAAAAAGAACGACCGGAAAGATAAATGACAGGCGGATCACGGTATCTGCGGAAATGAGGATAAAAATGGAAAAAGATATGGAACAGGTAATGAAAAAAGCAGAGGTGCTGATCGAGGCGCTTCCTTACATACAGAAATTCAACCGTAAGATCATCGTGGTAAAATACGGCGGCAGCGCCATGAGCAATGAGGAACTGCAGAAAAACGTCATCAAGGACGTAACGTTGTTGAAACTGGTAGGTTTCAAGCCCATCATCGTTCACGGCGGCGGTAAGGAGATCAGCCGCTGGGTCGGCAAGGTCGGAAAAGAGGCAAAGTTCGTCAACGGTCTGCGTGTCACCGATGAGGAGACGATGGAGATCGCGGAAATGGTACTGAACAAGGTAAATAAGAGCCTTGTGACCATGGTGGAAGAGCTGGGCGTGAAAGCAGTAGGTGTCAGCGGTAAAGACGGCGGCCTGCTTCAGGTAGAGAAAAAATATTCCGACGGTCAGGACATCGGTTATGTGGGTGAGATCACCGGCGTGAATCCGGATATTCTCTTTGACATGCTGGAGAAGGATTACCTGCCCATCATCGCTCCCATTGGACTGGACAAGGATTATCACACCTACAATATCAATGCGGATGATGCGGCCTGCGCTATCGCAAAAGCAGTACATGCGGAGAAACTGGCATTTCTGACGGATATCGAGGGATTGTACAAGGACATCAATGACAAGTCCACATTTATTTCCAGATTGACAGCTTCCGAGGCAGAGGGGCTGATCCACGACGGTTACATCGGCGGTGGTATGCTGCCGAAGCTGAACAACTGTACTTCTGCGATCCGCAACGGTGTAAACCGTGTGCATATTCTGGATGGACGTCTGGCACACTGCCTGTTGTTGGAGATCTTCACCAATCAGGGTATCGGAACTGCGATCGTATCCGATGAGGAGTGAAAAAAGTGTGCAGAATAAGCCTGGCAGCTTATTCCGCACCCGGCTATTTGTGCCGCAGGCGTCACAAAGTAGCCATTATCGCAAAACCAAATTAGAAATTTGGTTTGCGTTTCCTTGACGAAAAGAACGTCTGCGGAATGGAGAGGAAAAATGAGCGACACCATGAAAGAATATATTGCAGAGGCGGAAAAAGACCTGTTGCATACTTATAACCGGTATCAGATTGTTCTGGACAAGGGCGAAGGTGTACATCTGTATGATACCGACGGTAAAAAATATCTGGATTTCGTAGCGGGAATCGCTGTATTTGCCCTGGGCTATCAGAACAAGGCATACAACGATGCGCTGAAAGCACAGATCGACAAGGTGATCCACACCTCCAATTATTATTACAACGTGCCTGCCATCGAGGCGGCTCGTAAGATCAAAAAAGTATCCGGCATGGATCGTGTCTTTTTCACCAATTCCGGTGCGGAAGCAGTGGAAGGTGCCATTAAGGCTGCCAGAAAATATGCGTATCTGAAGGATGGCTGTACCGACCATGAGATCATTGCCATGAATCACTCCTTCCACGGCAGAACCATGGGAGCTTTGTCAGTAACGGGCAACCCCAAGTATCGTGAGGCGTTCCAGCCCATGATCGGACATATCAAATTTGCAGAACTGAATGATTTCCAGAGTGTGCTGGATCAGGTGACAGACAAGACCTGTGCCATCATTATGGAGACTGTACAGGGCGAGGGCGGACTGCGTCCCGCTAATGAAGAATTCTTAAAACAGGTTCGTGATCTGTGCGATGAGCGGGATATCCTGCTGATTCTGGATGAGATCCAGTGCGGCATGGGACGTACCGGTTACATGTATGCATGGCAGCGTTTCGGCGTGAAGCCGGACATCATGACTTCTGCCAAGGCACTGGGCTGCGGTGTACCGGTAGGTGCATTTATGATGACGGAGAAAGTAGCACAGCATTCTCTGACAGCGGGAGATCACGGAACCACCTACGGCGGTAACCCCTTAGCCTGCGCAGCAGTGGAAAAAGTGCTTGATTTATTCGAAGAGGACCATATAATAGAACATGTGAGAGAGGTGGCTCCCTATCTGGAACAGCGTCTGAACGAACTGGCAGACAAGTATGACTGTATCAAAGAACGCCGTGGTGTGGGACTGATGCAGGGACTGGTATTTGACCATCCGGTAGGAGACATTATTAACAGAGCATTGGAGAAGGGATTAATTCTGATCAATGCCGGTGCGGACATTATCCGCTTCGTACCGCCTCTCGTGATTACCCGGGAAAATGTGGACGAAATGATTGCTATTTTGGACACCTGTATCGAATAAGAGGTTTAGGTGAATTTATGTTTTTGAAAAAAAGAATTATCGCTACAGCAGCTGTGATAGCCATGGCTGCTGCAGCTGTTTACGGAAGTACGCAGGAGATGAGTCAGACACAGGAGAGCGGAAGCGGACTGCAGCTGTTTCGAGGAAAGGAGACAATCTATTGCTGGTATTCCGATGAGGCATTGTCCGGTTATATCAATGCGGCAGCAGTATCCTTCGGAGAACAGAACAATGGAGTCCGTGTGATTCCCGTACTTACTTCTGACAGTGAATATCTGGAAGCTATCAATCAGGAGACCCTGCATTCCGATCAGATACCGGATATCTACCTGTTGAGCAGTGACTCTCTGGAAAAGGCTTATCTGGCAGGACTGGCATCGAAAGTGCCTGACACTGTGGGAATCTGCAATACAGACCATTTTTCCCAGGCGGCTCTGTCTGCGGTAACCTATGATCAGAAGCTGATCGGTTACCCGGTTTATTTTGATACCAGTGCGTTGGTATATAATGAAGATTATCTTCGAACCTGGGCAACCCAGCAGGCGGAGAAGGAACTGGCGGGAAGCAGTGAGAATGATGAACCCATAGGGGAAGGAGAAGAGATCATCGAGGAAGATTCTCTTCCGGAAGACCAGACCACGGAACAGGTGACAGCGGATGAGGCAGCGGTAAATGCGCTGGCAGAGCAGTATTTCGCGGAAGCACTTCCCTCCACAGTGGATGATCTGCTGAATATTGCAGATACCTTTGATGCACCGGAAGGTGTGGAAGGTGTCATGAAATGGGATGTGAACAATATTTTCTACAACTACTGGATCGTAGGCAACTACATGATCGTAGGCGGTGATCCCGGGGATGACAGAAATGATATTGATATCAATAATCCGGAGACCATTCAGTGTCTGGAAGTGTACAAGGCACTGAACCAGTTCTTCTTTATTGAATCCGATACGGTGACTTATGATTCTGTGATCCAGGACTTTATCGATGGCAAGACCATGTTCACCATCGGAACCACGGATGTGGTCAAACGGCTGGAAGAGGCAAAAGCGGACGGCAGCCTTGCATTTAATTACGGAATTGCCCGTATGCCGGATGTCAGCGCCGAACTGCAGAGCAGATCTTTGTCTGTTACGGGAGCGGCAGTCATCAACGGCTATTCGGAACACAAGGAACTGGCGGACTGCTTCGCAGCGTATCTGGCAGAAGGATATGCGGACGGCCTGTATGAACGCTCCGGCAAAATGCCGGCAAGTCTTCAGGCGGCAGAGAATGCAGACAACGGTGCGCTTATGATCTTTGCCGATGAGTATGCGGACAGTGTGTCATTGCCGAAGATGCTAGAGACGGGAAATTTCTGGATGCAGTTGGAAGTACTGTTTTCCAAGGTATGGAACGGTGACGACGTGACTACTCTGGTACAGCAGCTGGACGAGACCATAGCCGGACAGGTAGGTGGTACAGAGAACTAAAACCGTTACAATAAAATATGAATGAACGAACCGGTCACAGGATAGACTACTACTAAAAAGAAAAGGTGGTAGAATCCTATGATCGGTTTTTTGATTGCTTTAGTTTCCGGTGCGCTGATGAGCATCCAGGGAGTGTTCAACACCCAGGTGACGAAATCCACCGGCATCTGGACCGCCAGTGCATTTGTGCAGTTTACAGCATTGCTGGTATGTCTGGGGGCATGGCTGTGTACGGAGCGGACTTCATTCTTGAAGATAGCGCAGGTGGAGCCCAGATATATGCTTTTGGGAGGGGCCATCGGAGCCTTTATCACCTACACTGTGATCCGCAGTATGGATGCCCTGGGACCGGCCAAAGCGGTAATGCTTATTGTGGTCGCTCAGCTTGCTGTAGCATATATTATCGAACTGTTCGGATGGTTCGGTGTGGAGAAGCAGCCCTGGGAGTGGCGGAAAGCCATCGGCATGGCCGTGGCGATTGTGGGTATTGTGATTTTCAAGTGGAAATGATCCAGAGCTATCCGCGAAGCGGCAATTTTACGAAGGGGTTCTGAATCGTTACCACAAATGCGAAAACGGCTTGTAAATTCCGTGCGATTCCAGTACAATGAAAGTTAACAGCATAGAGAGGCAATCCCCTGAAATTTTGTGAAGAAATCAGGAAAATGGAAAGGGGACTATGATGTTTTCGATAAGGTTTTTTAAAACAAAATATGCAGGTTTGATCGGAATGTTTTTCAGTCTGGTGATGTTCATGACCGGCTGTCAGAGGAAGGATGAGGCCATTGTGCTGATTCCATCCGGAGAAGATGTGGCGGAATTTCCCTCACTGGAAGCGGTGGAACAGGCAGCGGAGCCTGCAGGCAGCAGCGTGACAGTGCAGGAACCGGCAAAGGCTGAACCGCAGATGATATATGTCTATGTCTGCGGCGCAGTGCGGGATCCCGGAGTCGTGGAAGTGCCGGAGGGCAGCAGAGCGGAGGAAGCCTTGCGACTGGTCGGAGGTATGACAGCGGAGGCGGATCCTTTTTATGTGAATCTGGCAGAAACGGTGACGGATGGTCAGAAGCTGTATTTTCCAACGTTGGAGGAAGCGGAGACTCTGGAAGCCGAGGTAAAAGCGACGGCGGAGGGACTTGTGAATATCAACACGGCATCTGCGGAGGAATTGTGTGCGCTGCCGGGGATCGGAGCTTCCCGGGCGGCAGATATTGTGCGCTACCGGGAGCAAAACGGAGCCTTTCAGACGAAGGAAGACATTATGAAGGTATCCGGGATCAAACAGAACGCGTATGACAAATTGTGTGATAAGATCACGGTACAATGAGGGCTTATGCCGGGACCGTGAAGAGAAAAGTAAGGGATAGAGAGGTTAAGGAAAGATGGCAGGCAAGAAAGTGCTGGTAGTGGATGATGAGAAGCTGATCGTGAAGGGAATCCGTTTCAGTCTGGAACAGGACAACATGGAAGTGGATTGTGCTTATGACGGTGAGGAAGCATTGCAGATGGCGCATAACAAGGAATATGACATCATATTACTGGACGTCATGCTACCGAAGCTGACCGGCTTTGAGGTCTGCCAGCAGATCCGCGAATTTTCCAATGTACCGGTGATCATGTTGACCGCCAAGGGTGATGACATGGATAAGATCCTGGGACTGGAATACGGCGCGGACGATTACATAACCAAGCCTTTTAACATTCTGGAAGTGAAAGCCCGGATCAAAGCTATCTTCCGCAGAATGGAGCCGAAAAAAGGAACCACAGAGAACACCGGTATTCTGGAAAGCGGCGATATGAAGCTGGATCGTGACGGCAAAAGAGCCTACATCCAGGGCAGGGAGATCGGACTGACGGCCAAGGAGTTCGAAGTGCTGGAACTTCTGATGCTGAATCCCGACAAGGTATACAGCAGGGAGAATTTGTTGAAGCTGGTATGGGGTACGGATTATCCCGGTGATGTGCGTACAGTGGATGTACATATCCGGAGACTGCGTGAGAAGATCGAGTCCAATCCCAGCGAGCCCAGATACGTGCATACCAAATGGGGTGTCGGGTACTACTTTAATAATAAGTGAGACTATGAGAACCGGCAAAGATAAGAGGAAATGATTCGCCATGCTTGCATGTAAGAATCAATTTCTCTTATCTTTGAAGGTGGCTCGAATAGAGCCACCGCCACGCAAATGAACAAAAGTAGCTGCGAAGCAGCGGAGAGCACGATTTATCGTGCGGTTTTGTGAATGGCGTGGAGAGGTTCGGAACTGAGGTTTTTATACTGTGAAAAAATGGAATAAAGAACGTTTTGCAACTATATGGGAAAAGCTGGAGAGCATGATCGCGCTTCGAAGTCTGCGGGCGAGGATCTTCCTGCTGACGCTGGTGATCGGCCTGGTGCCTTGTATTGCCATGCGCCACGGTATCGTGAGCAATTACGAGGATCTGGCGGTGGAACAGCGGACCACAGTGGTACAGAACCAGTTGATGATCCTGGCCAATCATCTGATCAGCAACAATTATTTAAGCAGCCATGGTGTCAGAGAGGACACCGGCAATTCCAGAGAAGTCATCAATGCGGAACTGGAGATGCTGTCCAATCTGTATGAAGGCCGCGTTATGATCATCAACAAGAATTTCAAGGTGGAAAAAGATACCTACGGCATCAGTGAAGGAAAGACCATCATTTCCGAGGAGGTCATCAAATGTTTTCAGGGGGAAAACATTTCCCATTATGACCCGGAGCACGGTTACATAGAAATGACCACTCCCATCATGGATACCACGGCAAACACTACGGACGAAAACGGAAAAAGGAATCCGGATGCCATCCGGGGCGTTATGCTGACCAGCATTTCCAATGACAGTATCGTAAATGCCAAGGAAGTGCTGAATCGTAAGGCGTACATTCTGGAAGTGATCATGATGGTGGCAATCCTGGCACTGGCTATCATACTGTCCAGAGCTTTGACGAGACCTTTCAACAGAGTCACACAGGCCATCAATGCGGTAAAGGAAGGCTTCAGTGATGAGACGATCTCTGTGCCAGATTATGTGGAGACCGTACATATCGTAGATGCGTTCAACCAGCTGTTGAAGCGGATGAAGGCATTGGACGATTCCCGACAGGAATTTGTGGCAAATGTGTCCCACGAGTTGAAAACACCCATGACATCCATCAAGGTATTGTCGGATTCCCTGCTAGCACAGGAAAATGTACCGGCGGAGCTGTATCGAGAATTCATGGAAGACATTGCTTCCGAGATTGACAGAGAGAACCAGATCATTACGGATCTGTTGGCACTGGTAAAAATGGATAAAAAGGTACAGGATCTGAATATTGTATCGTTGAACATCAATGATCTGACGGAACTGATCTTAAAGAGACTGCGGCCCATCGCCCGGAAGAAGGATGTGGAAGTGGTATTTGAAAGCGTCCGTCCTGTGGTGGCAGAGGTGGATGAAGTTAAGATGACCCTGATCATGACGAATCTGGTGGAGAATGCCATCAAATACAATAAGGATCATGGCTGGGTGAAGGTGATACTGGATGCGGATCATCAGTATTTTACCTTTGAAGTCAGTGATTCCGGAATCGGTATCCCGGAGGAGGCTCTGGCACATATCTGCGAGAGATTCTATCGTGTGGACAAGTCTCATTCCAGAGAGATCGGCGGAACGGGACTGGGACTGGCGATCACCAAGAGCGCCGTCCTGATGCACAAGGGATCCCTTACGGTGACGAGTACCGAGGGGCAGGGCTCCTGTTTCCTGGTGAAGATCCCGCTGACATATATCGCCTCTTAGACGGAGCTGTTGTAAGAAAGATTGTGTAGTTATGAAGAGAGTTAAAAAATATGTTTTGACCGGTATGCTTCTGATGTTGCTGGCAGTCCTGACCGGTTGTGGCACGAGAGAGCCGGAGACCGGCAAAAAGATATCGGTGTATTATGTAAATACCGCAGAGACGAAGGTTGAGGTTCATGACCAGTATCTGAACACCAAGACACCGGAGGAACAGTTGGAAGAGACCATGACATTTCTCTCCACAACCCCGGAAAAGCTGGAATATAAGGCGCCTTTTGACATGGGATTTCAGGTTCTGGATTATGATGTGGAAGACGGAAAACTTGTGATCAATGTGGATAAGGCATATTCCGAACTTTCGGTCACCACAGAAGTACTGGTGCGGGCGGCCGTTGTAAGGACACTGACGCAGCTGTCCAATGTGAAATATGTGACGATTACCGTGGAAGGCAGTCAGTTATATGACAATGCAGGGGAATTGGTAGGCTGGATGAATGCCGAGCAGTTCATCAATAATGACGGTAACGAGATCAACACCTATGAACTGGTGAAGGTAAAGCTGTATTTTGCCAATGCAGACGGTGATAAGCTGATCGCGGCCTACAGAGAAAAGCATTATTCCACCAATACTCCGTTGGAGCGATTCGTGGTGGAGGAACTGATCGCGGGACCCAGCGGACAGATTGAGGGTCTGTACCCGGTGATCAATCCGGAGACCAAGATCATCAATATCCTGACCAAAGATGGAATCTGCTATGTGAATCTGGATTCCAGCTTCCTGACCGTGGTGAACAATGTTTCCACGGAGGTAGCAGTTTACTCCATCGTGAATTCCCTGGTGGAACTGGATAATATCAATAAAGTACAGATCCTGGTCAACGGCGAAGTGCCATCTACCTTCAGCAATTCCACTTTTGAACGGAATCTGGATTATGTAACGACTTTGGAACAGTAAATTTTGAATTTATGCGGGACAGGACTGTTTTTGCGTTGGACTGTCGGAACAGTCCTGACTGTGGGCAGGCGGGATTGCCTGCGGAAGGGAGCTTAATGAGACGACCGCTTTTTATGGCGTGTCTGTGTCTCGTGATAGTGCTCGCCATAGGAAGAATACTGACGGGGGCGGACACCGGGGATGCCGGCGTACTGCCGCCTGACGGAAGTCCGGTGAGGATCACGGGACGGATAGACACAAGAACTTCTGAAACGATTATTCTGAAATCAATTTCTATTATTCAAAACGATCTAAAATATTCCTATTCTGGAAAATTACAATGTGAGTTGACAAACACACAGGAGGTACAGAGCCTGAGACTGGGCCAGCATATTGTTCTGGAAGGCGTTTTTTCGCACTTCGATGCTGCGACCAATCACGGGGAATTTGACGTGCGGGCCTATTCTGCGGGAAAGGGCATCGGTGGCAGAGTGCGGAAAGCACAGGTTCTGGCAGCGGAGGAGGACTATAGCTTTTTGAGAGAAAAGTTGTTTGCCTTTCGAAGGAGATTACACGACAGACTGGCAAAGGTATTCCCGGAGAAAGAGGCTTCCGTTATGCAGACATTACTGCTGGGGGAGAAGGAAGAAATGGATGCGGAGGTAAAGGCGCTGTACCAGAGGAATGGGATCGCCCATATCTTAAGCATTTCAGGGCTGCATATTACTTTGCTGGGGATGGGATGCTACCGGCTGCTTAAGAGACTGGGGGCTCCGGTCAGAGTGGCAGCAGCGGGAGGTGCCATGACACTGCTTCTGTACGGTATGATGGTGGGCATGAGTGTATCCGCCAGCCGTGCCATAGGAATGTATCTGCTGCAGATGTTGGGGATATTCGTGGGAAGGACTTATGATATGCTGACAGGTGTGGGGCTGTTGGCGGCATTGCTGGTGTTGCAGCAACCGGAGCGGCTTGGGGATGTGAGCTTTTTGATGTCTTTTGGGGCGGTGCTGGGGATCTGCTTGTTGACACCGGTGTTTGCCGGGGATGGTAGGGAAGATAATGCCGGTGTGGAAACGGCCAGTGGCGTGGTGGCAGGGCTTCTGACCGTGACAGATATTCTGGGTGATTCCGCTTACGAGAGGAACAAGTACCGGGAAGGCTGGCGGAAGGTGGTGTATGAAAGGCTTTGGCACATGGTGTCAGCACTTAAAAGCGGTTTTGCCGCCAGTGCCGGAGTTATTCTTTTTACGCTGCCCATACAGCTCTGGTTCTTTTATGAGATCCCTGTCTACTCGGTATTATTGAACCTGCTGGTGTTGCCCTTTATGAGTGTGGTGATGGCAGGGGGAATCCTGTCATTGATCCCTGGACTGGGAATTGCAGGGACGGTGGATTGTCTGATCCTGTGGTGGTATGAATGGATCTGCGAACGGTTCGGAGAACTGCCGGGAGCGGTATGGTGCGTGGGCCGCCCGGCAAAGTGGCAGATGGTCGTTTATTATAGTGGGCTATTTGTGTTGATCATTGGCAGGAATTATGCGGAAAAATGGAAGCGGCAAAGACTTTATGCAGCTTATGTGGCGGAAAATAATCATGGAGACGGACACCGCACTGAAAGAGAAAGGCAGCGTCGGGAAACACGCAGAGTGGATGATAGCGGTAGGGGTAGAAAAAGAGAGAGTAACAGAAAAAAGATGCAGCATTCTGACAGGTACTCTGAAATATGTCCCACCAGATGGCGGCATGTTTTAGCAAATTTTTGGTATACATGGCAGGGAGTGATGACATATAGGAACGGAGTTATGTGCCGAATTGTAGCCGCAATGATTTTAGTATTAATAGTTGGTTTACTGACCGGCAATTTTGATCGGGGAAGCCGTGTGACTTTTCTGGACGTGGGACAGGGAGACGGTATCGTGGTGGAGACCGGGCAGGGGGCATATCTTTTTGACTGCGGCAGTACCAGTCGGAGGAAAATCGGTGAATATGTGTTGAAGCCTTATCTCAAGAGCCGGGGAATCCAGTCTCTACGCGGTGTGTTTGTATCGCACCCAGATGAAGACCATATGAATGGCATATTGGAACTGCTAGAGAACGGTGGAGAATGGGGAATTACCGTGGAGCAGATGTTTCTGCCTGCGATTACGGAAGCGGAGCGCAGGGAGGCTTTTGAAAAATTGCTTGTTGCCGCGGAATATGCCGGAGTACCGGTAAGTTACATAAAATGTGGCGATGAGATCAGGGATAGTCGACTCCGGCTGCGGTGTCTGCACCCGGAGGAGAATACGACCCTTGCGGATGCCAATGCCTATTCGGAATGCTTCTACGTGGAGGTATTTGCGAAAGCAGTGAAGTGGGGCGCGGCAGAGGGGATGGAAGCAAGTGGAGAGGGCGGAAGAGCTGCTAGCGAAGTTTACGGTGAGAACGGCAGCTTTGCTGTCGGAGTTACTGGTGAGAGAACCGGTCATGGCGATACCGGTGAAAGGAAAAACTTCGGCGTGGGTGCCGGGAAGCTAAGCATTCTCCTGACAGGGGATGTGGAAGGCGAAGGGGAGCAGCAGCTGACACAGGAATTGCAGACGTTGAAGACGTTACGGGAAGCGAAGACGTTACGGGCAGCGCAGGAATCACAGGCTTTGCAGAATGCGCAGAAATTGCAGGAATCGCAGGAACCGCGAGAACAGCAGGAGTTGTGGGAATCACGGAGACAAGGGGGCTTCAAGGTAGACATCCTGAAGGTAGCGCATCACGGCTCAGGCTATTCCACCAGTTCTGAGTTCCTTGCCGTCGCCGGCCCCGCTGCCGCCATTATCTCCTGTGGTCGTAACAATTCCTATGGCCATCCCCATGCCGCGACGCTACAGCGCCTGGAAGATGCTAAGGTCCCCTGGTACCTCACCACTGACTATGGAGCTCTGACAGTAACCGTCGACAGTCACGGAAACCGGCTGCAAGGGTATCTGAGAAGAAAATAAGCCGTTGGGGTTCTAGGTAGTTGGGGCGTGAGAGGAAGAAAAGTAGAAATAAGCCCCGGGGAAGTCAAGAAGCCGGGGCGTGAGGGGAAGAAAAGTAAGAATAAGCCCCGGGGAAGTCAAGAAGCCGGGGCGTAGGAGAAAGAAAAGTAAGAATAAGCCCCGGAGAAGTCAAGAAGCCGGGGCGTGAGAGGAAGAAAAGTAAGAATAAGCCCCGGAGAAGTCAAGAAGCCGGGGCATGAGAGGAAGAAAAGTAAGAATAAGCCCCGGGGAAGTCAAGAAGTTGGGGCGTAGGAAAAAGAAAAGTAAGAATAAGCCCCGGGGAAATCGAGAAGCCGGGGCGTAGGAGGAAGAAAAGTAAGAATAAGCCCTGGAGAAGTCAAGAAGCCGGGGCGTAGGAGAAAGAAAAAAGAATAAGCCCCGGAGAAGTCAAGAAGCCGGGGCGTGAGAGGAAGAAAAGTAAGAACAAGCCCTGGGGAAGTCAAGAAGCTGGGGCGTAGGAGAAAGAAAAGTAAGAATAAGCCCCGGAGAAGTCAAGAAGCCAGTGTGCAGAAGGAGGAAAAGTGAAAACTACACGCGAAAATATAAAAAACAGAATAGAAGAAATTAATAAGGAATTAGAAAAGATAACAAAATTGGACAAAAAATTTCCGCAAGGAGAATTGCAATGCTTCAAAAATGAAAACCGCTACAAATGGAAAGTAAAAGAGGAAAATGGAATACGCTATCTTCCGAAAACCGAAAGAAATCAGGCAGAAATACTGGCATTGAAGAAATACTATGAGTATAGAAAAAAGGAATTGGAGAGTGAAGCAGCGGGATGGGAAGCCTACTTGAAGAAGACAGACAAGATGAAAATAAACTCCGAACATCTATTAAATCATCCGGAATATGGAAAATTGCTGGCTAAGAATTTCAGACCATTGGATAAGGAACTGGAGCGGTGGCAGGAGGAACCCTATGAAAAATGTACAAAGCATCCGGAAAATTTATTGGTACAAGGAACGCATGGGAAGATGTTGCGGTCTAAATCAGAAGCAATTATTGACAGAATGCTATATCAAAATAAAATACCGTTTCACTATGAAGAAAAACTGGTTTTGGATGGAATAATTTTATATCCAGATTTCGTGATACGACATCCCTTTACGGGACAATATTTCTATTGGGAGCACTTTGGGATGATGGATAATCCGGATTATTGCAATCATGCTTGTGACAAAATAAAGCTATATTGCCGACATGGTATCATTCCTTCGGTAAATCTGATTCTCACCTATGAAACAAAGCAGTGTCCTCTGAATGCAGACAAAGTAGAAATGATCTTGCAGGAATATTTTGGTTGTAGCAAATGGGATGCCGTGGTAGGATAAAACATATCAGTAATAGTAAAATAAGGGGGATATGCAAAATGAAGCACCTGATCATTGTAAAATTTAAAGATAATATATGGAACCGGGAGGATGCGGCGAGCAGGGAGATGCTTGCGGACATCAAGAAGATCTTCAATCGGACGAAGCAGATAGAAGGCGTTCATACGGTGAACATTTATGAAAATGTGACACCGAGACCGAACCGGCATGACCTGATGATCGAAATGGAGATGGATCCGGAGGCACTGCCTGTGTACGATGCTTCTGCGACCCATCAGGAATGGAAGGCAAAATACGGAGATGCTATTCAGTCCAAGACTATCTTTGATTATGAATAAAATTTGTAATCTTGCGAAGGGGAGGCAGCTATGGAAGAATTTGATATCAGAGAAGCTACACCGGAAGATGCGGAGAAGATCATCGCATATTTAGCGCAGGTAGGTGGAGAGACAGATTATCTGTCCTTTGGAAAAGAAGGGCTTCCTATTTCGACAGAAGAGGAAGAGAAATTTATACAGAATATAAATAAGGAGGAACATTCCGTTCTCTATGTAGTATGGAAAAATGGAGAGATTATCGGAGATGCCAGTCTAAGCGGATTTTCCAGAAGGATGAGCCACCGCGCCGAATTCGGAATCTCTGTGGTCAAGTCGGAATGGGGGCAGGGAATTGGCAGGGCGCTGTTACAAAAATGCATTATGTATGCAAAAGAACATACGATAGAACTGATCAATCTGGAAGTTCGAAGCGATAATATACGAGCTATTCATGTCTATGAGAAATATGGCTTCCGGAAAATCGGGACCTCGCCGGCATATTTTAAGATCGACGGGGAATACTACGATTTTGATTTGATGGTATTAGACCTTAGAAGGGAAAGACAGTAGCTATCGATATCGCTGCGGTCATCATCGCACAGACCATCGAAGGAGCAGGCGGCAATATCGGAGCAGAACTTCGTACAATGGCAGTACAGATGAATTAACACAAAAATATAGAGGACTACAAAGAGACCCAAAGAAACCCAAAGAAACCCAAAGCAACCCAAGGTGACCAAAAGAAACCCAGAGGACTACAAAGAAACGCAAAGAAACACAAAGGAGCCATAACACCATGGAATTTTTTGACATCGTAGATGAAAAAGGCATTCCCACAGGGGAGAGCATAGAACGCACACAGGCACATAAAAAGGGTATCCGTCACAGAACTGCCCATATCTGGATCATAAGAGAACAGGATGGGAAGGCACAGTTGTTATTGCAGAAACGCTCTGCAGAAAAAGACAGCTTTCCGGGGAGGTTCGATACTTCTTCCGCCGGACATATTCAGGCGGGGGACGAGCCGGAGGAATCTGCAATACGGGAACTTTACGAAGAACTGGGAATCCAGGCATCTAAAGAGGAGCTGCAATTCGCCGGATGCTTTGATATTCAATACGAAAAGGAATTTCATGGAAAAATGTTTCGGGACAACGAGGTTGCATTCGTCTATATGTACACTAAGCCGGTAGATGTTGCGAAGCTTATCCTGCAAAAAGAGGAAGTGGAGAGTGTGGAGTGGTTCGATATGGAGGAACTGGATGCCGCATTGCAGCCGCCTAGAGATCAGCGATTCTGCGTTCCCATGGAGGGATTCCAAATCGCGAAACAATGGCTGGAGAGCAGAAAATAAAGGCTGATCACTTCGCATAGATAGTAGAGCCAGAGAAGGAGATCGCTGAGACGCTGATGGAGGCAGAAGAATTCCGACAGGCAGAGAGAAGATAGGTATGCGCAGGTGTACCTGGCAACAGATAAGTAAAGCATATAAGTGGACAATAAAAAAGAACTGTCTTCCTGGGAAGCCAGTTCTTTTTATTGTCAATATAGCTTAATATCTGATGAAATTACTTCACAGTCACGGAAGTGATGTGAGGGTTCACACCTTCGTACCAGTACAGGAAACCTTCCATATCGATGGTGTCACCGATCTTTAAGTTCTTTACAGCGTTGTAAACATCGGTGGTGTTGTCGCACAGATAAGACTCAACGGTGAAGGTATAGGTCTGACCATTCAGAGAAACGTTGAAGTACAGGTCGTTACCGTCTTCACCGGAACCATCGTAGTTGTACAGGAAAGCAACATCATTGCCGGTGGCATCCTGGCTGGCTTCTACAGTCATACCCTTGAAAGCTACGAACTGGTTCTGATAGTTGATCAGATCATCAGTACCTAACAGATCGGTCACATCGGTAACGGGAGCGATGTAGCTGCCCTCTTCGATCTCGAAGGTAGCACCTTCAGCAATCTCTACTTCACCGGACCACTCGGTCTTATAACCGGTTACTTTGATCTTGGTACCGGGTACCAGCTTAGCATAATCCTCTTCGGAACATACGGAATTGTAGATGAAGTAAGCACCATCCTGATCCTGGGTGTACAGGGTAGCCTTATCTTCCCACCAGGACTGTTTAGCCTGAACATAAGCCTCGATCACAACTTCGGAATCGAGATCAGCAGCCATGTACTCTTCGTAGGTCATAACACCCTCGGACTTCTCATCAGCAACAGCTTCAGCAGCCTCGGTAGAAGCTTCCGTAGCAGCGGCTTCGGTAGTAGCGGCTTCGGTAGTAGCAGCCTCGGTGGTGGCAGCAGCGGTAGATTCAGCAGCAACGTCTGCATTGCTGTTTCCACATGCAGCGAGAGACAGAACCAGAGCCATAGCCATGGTTAATGCAAGTGTCTTCTTTTTCATAATAATCCTCCATTCCTGCGCTTGTGGCGCATATGGGTCTGTGCAGATACACAGACATCTCCTCAATTTATCCGGCGCATTCAGACACCGAACAGTTCCATTATACCTGAAACGTAAGATAAATCAAGGCTTTTTGCAAAAAGAGCCCCATGCGCAGGATAATACCACCAGATATTATCTTACGAATGGGGCTGAAAAATTACTTCTTTCTGTTTTTTAAATATTCCCGCCCTACATACAGGAGGATCAGAACCCAGGTGACTGCAAGTGTGCTTAACAGGATCACGGAAGCCCGGGGCATGGCACCCAGTTCCTTTTTGCCGAAGGAGGCATCACTTCCCTGACCGAGACGGTACAGGCTTTCTACATCGCTGTAAAGCTTTTGTATGTAGGTATCATCCACAGTCTCTTTTCTGCGGGTGGACTTCACCACGTTTTCAATCAACTGTCCGGAGGCATCACGTAAGGATGCGGAACCGTTAAATACCGGTGTAACGAAGGTGTTGTCTACGTTGTCAAGCAACAGTTTGGAAGCCTCAATTTTCACCGCATAATGCGTACTGTTATCCGCACCGCATTCGGACAGATAATCCTGATACTCTGCGGAGTTCTGTGCCTTAGAGGTTACAGGTACATAGCCTTCTGTCTCGGAATAAGCAATCTGCACATCGTTGGTGAGCAGATACTGGGCAAACAGCCAGGATGCCAGTACTTCCTGGGAGTCTGATTTATTGAAGACGCAGACGGAAGGACCCTGGGAGATCATTTCGGGATGTTCCGGGTCAAACTGGGGAATCATCCGCACGGCGGTCTCAAACTGCACCAGAGAATCCTCGCTGATATCCGACAGCGGAGCGTCCGTACCCATCCAGGTGGCTCCGGCGGTGGAATCAATGGCGAAAATACATTGCCCGGCATTCAGGAAGTTCGCAGGATAACCGGAGATCTTGAAGGTGGAAAAAGCACCACTTTTTACATGTCCGGCAATACCATACAGGAGATCCGTGGTAGTATCGTTGAAAAGTTCAATGCTGCCGTCAGCCGTGGAATATCCTGCGTTCTTTTGCTTTAACATCTGGATCATCATATTGTCGGTGGACTTGTAGATAAACGGGATCAGTACATTCTGCCCATTGACTACATAGGTGCCGTCCGCATTTTGTGCGGTGGCAGCCTCGGAGACTTCCCAGATGAAGTCCCAGGTCAGTACATCCGGCAGAGTATATCCAAGATTTTCCACGTAGGTCTTATTCACGTAGCAGGCCTCGGTGGAACGCATGTAAGGAACGGCATAGTAATGACCGTCGATGGAGCATTCATTCAAAAACTGAGGAATGACTTCTTCTCTGGCAGGACCGTCATAGGCAAGCTCCGTGCCGCCCAGACCGTATTTTTCATCGGCAAACAGGTCATCCAGAGGAACTACGGTATTCTGCCCGGTGAGGTAGGTGGCAATGTGATCCGGGTAGGTGATGCAGACATTGGGTGTCGTATTGGTGGAAATATTGGTAATGACATCGTTGTAAATTTTGCCGTAATCCGTGTATAGATTCAGGTTCACCGTGATATTGGGATACAGGGCTTCAAAATCCGCAATGGCTTTCTTGTAGATTTCCGTCTGGGTTTTGTTGGTATCATTTTTCGCCCAGAAGGTGATCTCATAGTTCCTGGAAGTATCGAATTCCTCAGGAACAGTGAATTCCGGCAGGCCTTTCGAACCATGGCAGCCGGTCAGGGACAGAGACAGAGTGCCCACGGCACATAATAATGCCAGTTTTTTGCTGAATCGACTCATCCTTTGGTACCTCCTCTGGCAACGCCTGCCATGACTTTTTTACGGAATACGAGGAACAACACCACCAGAGGAACGGAAATCACGACCACCGCAGCCATCATGGCGGGGATGTTCTCTCTGCCGAAACCATTCTCACGGATCTCCTGGATACCGTTGGACACCAGATAGTAATCCGGATCATCGGTGATCAGTCTGGGCCACACATAGGAGTTCCAGCATTCAATAACCTTCAGGATCACGATGGTGATCAGCGTGGGCTTGCAGATGGGCACCATGACCTTGCGCAGATATCGCAGATCAGAAGTACCGTCCACCTTGGCGGCATAATACAGCTCGTCCGGAATCTGTGCGAAATTCTCCCGCAGCAGATAGATATAAAATACGCTGGTCACGGAAGGCAGGATCAGGCCGGTGAAGGTATTACGCAGATCCAGGTTCGTGATAGTGGTGAAATTCGTAATGACCACCAGCTCGTTCGGAATCATCATCAGGGATAAAAATAACGTAAAGATCAGATCTTTTCCGGCAAAGTTCAACCTTGCAAACGCGAAGGCCGCCAGAGTGATGACCACCAGCATAATGGCAGTGGTGACCACAGTGAAAAACAAAGTGTTCCACAGGTATCTTCCCAGAGAAACAGTGGTAAAAGCGTCCACGTAGTTCTGCAGAGTGGGAGACAGGGTGAAAAACTTCGGAATATATTCCGCATTATAGGAGCCGTAGCTTTTTACGGAGGTCAGTACCATCCAGTAAAAGGGGAACAGTACGATCAGCGCCCACAGACACAGAAAAAAGTAGATGACCCCATTGCGGATATTGCCGTGAATCCGGGTGCGTTTCTCGATTTTTTCATAATCAGATGTAACATCAGACATCACAAAGACCTCCTTTCCTATACATAGTGGACATGCTTTTTGCTGACCAGCAGATTGATGCAGGTGATGGTCAGGACGATGGCAAACAGCAGGATCGCCGCTGCGGAAGCATAGGAAGGATAGCCGCCGCTGTCACCGTAGAGCATATCGTAGACGTAGCCGACAATGGTATTCATCTCTGCGGCATTTAAGTTCGTGCCGAACAGCGCCACGGCATCACTGTAGGCTTTGAATGCGCCGATAAAGCCGGTGATGATCAGGTAGAATACCATGGGGGAGATCATGGGCAGTGTGATCTTGGTGAACATCCGGAAACGGGAAGTGCCGTCCACTCTTGCCGCATTGTAGTACATGGGGTTCACACTGGCGAGAGCACTGGTCAGGATCAGAATCTTAAAAGGCATAACGATCCAGATGGTGTAAAAGCACAGCACGAACATTTTCGCCCAGTAGGGTCCGTCGATGAAATCCACGGAGCTGCCGCCGAAAAACTGAATCAGCAGATTGATCAGACCGTCGGAGTAAGGGGTCTTTTTGAAAAGAATCATGAAGACCAGACCGACCGCCAGAGTATTGGTCACATAGGGCAGGAAAAATATGGTCTGGAACAGATCCCGCAGCGGTTTGATGGAGCTTAAGGCAGCGGAGATCAAAAGCGCCAGTCCGGTGGAGACCGGAACGGTGATGATGACCAGAATGAAGGTATTTTTCAATGCCTGTAAAAAGTACGGATCGTGGAGCACATAGGAGTAATTGTACATTCCTACGCCGTAAAAGGTCTGGGATGCGGAATTGTAACCCTCTTCAAAGGAGTACACGAATACGTCGATGAGAGGATAGATCATAAAAGCACCCAGGAACAGGAATGCCGGCAGGAGATAGAGCCAGGCTTTCAGATTTTGCTTTTCCATAGGATATCTGCCTTTCTAGAAACGGATGCGTTCTTCGGTGTCGGTACTAAAGAGAAATACTTTTGCGGGCTTTAAGGCAAAATGTACTTTCCCGGTGGGAAGAGATCTGCCTTCGTCCGCATCAATGATGGAACGGATGGTAACGTTCTGGGATTTCTCATGGGTGGAAACAATACTCACATCCCGGCCCATGACTTCCAGACGCACCAGGTCACAGGAGAGCGGTCCGTCTTCTTTTAAGACGAAGCCTTCCGGGCGGATGCCCACATGTACGGACTGATCCGCTACTCCTGGAGTGGACAGGACAGCCTCGGAGCCGATGTATAACTGCTCATTTTTTACCTCACCGGAAAATACATTGATGGGAGGTGTGCCGAGGAACTTTGCAACGAACAGATTCACGGGATCATCGTATACGTTCTGGGGCTTGCCAATCTGCTGCACGATACCGTCCTTCATAACGACGATCATATCGGAGATGCTCATGGCTTCGTCCTGATCGTGGGTAACGAAGATGGTGGTGATCTGTGTCTCCTGCTGGATCCTGCGGATCTCTTCTCTGGTCTGGAGACGGAGTCTGGCATCCAGATTGGAAAGGGGCTCGTCTAAGAGAAGTACTCTGGGCAGCTTGACCAAAGCTCTGGCGATGGCAACACGCTGCTGCTGACCGCCGGAGAGTTCATTGGGTTTGCGTTCCAACAGGTGATCGATCTGTACCAGCTTCGCCGCTTCCAGTACGCGCTTACTCATTTCTTCTTTGGAAAGTTTGTCGGCACCCTTCAGGTTCTCTAAGGGGAACTGAATATTTTTCTCCACGGTGAGATGGGGATAGAGGGCATAGTTCTGGAACACCATGCCGACACCGCGGTTCTCGGGCGGAAGTCCGGTGACATCATCTTCCCCGAAAAAGATCTTGCCCTCGGTGGGTTTGAGTAAACCGCAGATCAGATTCAGGGCAGTACTTTTGCCACAGCCGGAAGGACCTAAGAGTCCGATCAGTTTGCCGTCGGGGATCTCGAAGTCGAAGTCATTTACGGCAATGACATCTTCGCGGTTTTTCCTGCCGCGGACAGGACCGCGGGCGGGGAATTTCTTGGTCAGATGCTGTAATACGATTTTCATGTGTATATTTCCTTTCTTAATTAATGAATCTAAATCCCATAGGAGTCCTTCAAATCACTGGATATATGATCCAGGTCGGGGTATACGAAGCTTTCGGAGATGCCGAATACCCGCAGGCTTTCTATAAAGTATTGTTTCCGCCCGGAGGGAATAATGATCTTATACAGCATATTTTCATCGCAGATATCTTCCAGACGTTCCAGAGAGTTATGTACGGTGAAGTTGGAGTACTGGGAGTACATGCGGAGGTTATTCTCCGTGGAACTGCAGGCCAGGATCTTGTTTTTCAATTCCGGATTGTGGTGGTTGTGTTTGAAGGCGGGCAGTAGCATTTCCTGTGTGGTGTCTGCATCAATGGGATAGATGCAGTTGCCGAAGCCTTCCTTCTCGTTCAACAGACCCGGTGTCAGTACCCAGACGCAGGCGTCGGTGTCTGGAGTCTCTCTGTAAGTCTCTGTGGCGAAAAATACGGCAATCAGGGGAGACTGGGTCCAGTCTAACATCCTCGTGGGCAGACCGTAGTGCTGCATCAGGGATACCCAGCCGGCATAATTGTGCTTATCAGGCGGATTGTCAAGGATCTGTCTCGCCCGGATATAGAAATCATTGGCAATATAGCGTTCGGAGTCCAGTCTTTTCTGGCTTCGTTGGATGGAAGGGATCAGAGTCAGATCTGCGTTCTCTTCCCCGCGGAACCAGAGGCGGACGCCGTGCTTTTCGCGTAGACTGCCTACGAACTGCAAGAGTTCATCGATGGTGCTTACTTTTTGTGTTAACATGATAGACCTCATTCTTATTGTGGTTTCAGGCTTTTGCCCCTGATATTTCATTATAGAAGATTTTTACCGGTTGTACAAGTAGCCATTCTGTGGTATGGTAAAAGAAAATAACGGAAAACGTTTTTTATAAGAAACGTGAAGAAAAGGGAAGGAGCAAAAACATGGCAAAGTGGCTTGATAATGCAATCTTTTATGAAATTTATCCCCAGTCTTTTCTGGATACCAACGGTGACGGCATCGGTGATTTTCAGGGTATTATAGAAAAGCTGGATTATATTAAGGAACTGGGATGTAATGCGATCTGGATGAATCCCTGTTTTGCATCACCTTTCGGAGATGCGGGCTATGACGTGGCGGACTATTATCAGGCGGCTCCCAGATACGGCACTAATGCGGACTTGAAGCGTCTGTTTAACGAAGTACATAAGCGGGATATGCATATCCTGTTAGACCTGGTGCCGGGACATACCTCCGTGGCACATCCCTGGTTCAAGGAGTCCTGTAAGGCAGACCGCAATGAATTTACCGACCGTTATATCTGGACCGACAGCACCTGGGGACAGCTTGAGAACATGGGAAGTCTGTGCGGTATCTCCGAGAGAGAGGGCTCTGTGATCGTGAACTTTTTCGCACACCAGCCGGCACTCAATTACGGATTTTATAAAAAGACACAGGACTGGCAGCAGGATCCCGATGATCCGGGGCCCAAGGCAACGCTTGCAGAGATGGAAAATGTCATGCGGTTCTGGATCGGCATGGGCTGTGACGGTTTCCGCGTGGATATGGCAGGTTCTCTGGTGAAAAACGATGAGGACGGCAAGGGAAACATTGCTCTGTGGAGAAAGGTAAGAACGTTCCTGGATGCGGAGTTCCCCGAGGCAGTGCTGGTATCTGAATGGGGAGAACCGGACAAGTCCCTGCAGGGCGGCTTCCATATGGACTTTTTACTACATTTCGGACCGTCTCATTATAACGATCTGTTCCGCTGCGAGGAGCCTTTCTTCTCCGGAAGAGGTAAGGGTGATGTGGCAGCCTTCGTAGAGAAATACAAGGAAAATTATGAAAAGGCACAGCGCAAAGGTCTGATCTGTATTCCCTCCGGCAACCACGATATGGATCGTCTGGCGAGAAGCATTCATGGGGAGGAGTTAAAGGTGGCATTTGCATTCCTCCTGTCCATGCCCGGTGCACCTTTCTTATATTATGGCGATGAGATCGGTATGCGCTATGTGGAAAATCTGCATTCTGTAGAGGGCGGTTACGGACGTACCGGTTCCCGCTCGCCCATGCAGTGGGATCATACCACCAACGCCGGTTTCAGTGCGGCACCGAAGGAAAAGCTCTATGTAAAACAGGACGAAGCCACTGACCGTCCCACAGTGGAAGCACAGATGGCAGATCCGGATTCCCTGTATCATGAGATTCAGAAGTTAATTAACATCCGTCAGGCGCACAGCGCATTGCAGAGCCGCGGAGAGATCGAGTTCGTCTATGCCGAGGAAAAACAATATCCTCTGGCGTATCTGCGCAGTGATGACAGGGAGAAGATCCTGGTCATCATCAATCCGGCGGACAGAGAGGCCAGCTTCGAAGGAGACTATGCGGTACAGGAAGCTTTGTATACCTTCGGTGGGGGAGCTGCATTTGCAGGCGGAAAGGTTACCGTGCCCAGAGGCAGCGCCGGATTTTATCTGCTGTAGTTGGTGGAATGTATTTTAAAAGAAGTGGATGATCAGTCTGGCGTAACGGAGGAGTTTTTGAAAAAATGATTGCGGCATCTCTAAAAAAATATGCTATAATGAGCGCATGCTAGAGTATAAATGAAAAGAGAACCGTATGAACCAGGTAAATTATCAGAAAGAATTAGAGAAAATTTTAAATACCTTACAGGAGAAGGGCGAGGCAGCGCCGGATTACCGGCCGCCCCGCCTGTTTCTGCATAGCTGCTGCGCACCCTGCAGCAGTTATTGTCTGGAATATCTGTGCCGTTATTTTTTGATTACGGTATTTTATTATAATCCCAATATTTCGTTTTCGGAAGAATATCAGAAGCGTGTGGCGGAGCAGAAGCGCCTGATCGCCGCTTATAATAAAGAAGAAAAAGGATGGCCCATCGACATCGTGGAGGGAGATTATGAACCGGAGCGTTTTTATGAGATGTCGAAGGGGTACGAGAACTGTCCCGAAGGAGGAGAGCGGTGTTTCCGCTGCTTCGATCTGCGACTGCGTAAGACCGCGGAACTGGCACAGGCCGGCGGATATGACTATTTTGCCACGACCCTGACTATCAGCCCCTTGAAAAATGCGGCGAAGATCAATGAGATCGGGCAGGCAATTTCCGGGGAATATGCGATTTCCTGGCTGCCTTCGGATTTCAAGAAAAAGAACGGTTATAAGAGATCCATCGAATTGTCCGCGGAGTATGAGCTGTACCGGCAGAATTACTGCGGTTGTGCCTTTTCCAAGGCGGAGCGGGAAGCACAGATCGCAAATGCGTAATTGCGTCTTGCGGGATGAGGAATTTTAGGATATAGTAGAAATATTGAAAACAGCGCAGAAGCGTGAGAGATAGAAATTGTGACTGCACAAGATATTCCGGTACATTACAGGAAGTAACGGAATACAGCAGATTACTGAAAGGTATGAGGATTGACTGACATGAAGAAATTTTTAGAAATGCTGACAGAGGAAATGCAGCAGGCATTTACCGCAGCAGGCTATGACGGAAGCTTAGGAAAAGTAATGCTTTCCAACCGTCCTGACCTGTGCGAATATCAGTGTAACGGCGCCATGGCGGGAGCCAAGCTGTATAAAAAAGCCCCCATCATGATCGCAAACGACGTGGCAGAGCAGTTAAAAGACAGCAAGGTATTTTCCGAAGTGGTGGCAGTAGCCCCCGGATTCCTGAACCTGAAGGTCAGTGAGGCATTTTTGCTCACCTATTTACAGGGCATGGAGGCAAATGAAAAATTCGGTCTGGAGAAGCCCGAACATCCCAAGAAGATCATTATCGACTACGGCGGCCCCAACGTGGCAAAACCTCTGCATGTGGGACATTTACGTTCCGCAGTGATCGGTGAGAGCGTAAAACGCATCAGCCGCTATGTGGGACATGAGGTTATCGGTGATGTGCATCTGGGTGACTGGGGATTACAGATGGGTCTGGTCATCACCGGTTTACAGGAGAGACAGCCGGAACTGGTATATTTTGATGAGAACTACGCCGGGGAATATCCCGAGGAAGCTCCGTTTACCATCAGTGAACTGGAGGAAATCTATCCCGCAGCCAGCGCCAAGTCCAAGGAAGATCCCGAGTACAAGGCAAAGGCCATGGAAGCAACCTTCAAATTACAGAGCGGTGTCAGAGGATATCGTGCTCTGTGGAAGCACATTATCAATGTGTCTGTGAACGACCTGAAGAAGAATTATTCCAAATTAAACGTAGAATTCGATCTGTGGAAGGGAGAGAGCGATGTCCATGACATCATCCCGGAGATGGTCGCTTATATGAAGGACAACGGCTATGCACACTTAAGTGAGGGTGCGTTGGTAGTGGATGTCAAGGAAGATACCGACACCAAGGAGATCCCTCCCTGCATGATCTTAAAGTCCGACGGGGCCTCTCTGTACAATACCACAGACCTGGCTACTATTATGGAGCGTATGAAGCTGTATCATCCCGACGAGCTGATCTACGTGGTGGACAAGCGTCAGGAATTGTACTTCGAGCAGGTATTCCGCTGTGCCCGCAAGACGAAATTGGTAGAACCCGAGACCGAGCTGAAGTTCTTGGGCTTCGGTACCATGAACGGCAAGGATGGCAAACCCTTCAAGACCAGACAGGGCGGTGTTATGCGTCTCGAGAACCTGATCAAGGATACCCAGGATGAGATGTACAAAAAGATCAAGGAAGGCCGCGACATGGAGGATGCCGAAGCGAAAAAGGTAGCGGACGTGGTAGCTATCTCCGCATTAAAATACGGTGATCTGTCCAATCAGGCATCCAAGGATTATGTTTTTGATATCGACCGTTTCACCTCCTTCGAGGGAGATACCGGCCCCTACATCCTGTATACCATTGTGCGAATCAAGTCTATTTTGAATAAATACAAGGAGCAGGGCGGAGACCTGACCGCTGTAAAATTACAGCAGCCCGGTAATGCGTCCGAGAAAGAGCTTGCCATGGAACTGGCACAGTTCAATACCATGATCGCTACCGCTGGAGAAGAACTGGCACCCCATAAGGTATGTGCCTATATTTACGATCTTGCCAATGCGTTCAACCACTTCTACCATGAGACCAAGATCTTAGGTGAAGAGAATGAGGAGCGTAAGCAGGGACTGGTAGCACTTTTAGTGCTGACCAGAGATATCCTGGAGACCTGTATTGATATGCTGGGATTCGAAGCTCCGGAGAAAATGTAATAAAAATAATATCTATTTAGTAAACCCGCTGAAAAACGGGGACACAAAGCCAGATGGGTCTAAGGTCTGAACATAGAGAAAAATCAGACTATGACAGCCGGTTGCAGCAGATTCCTGAGTGTAGGGGAGTATGTTTATCGTGAGCCGTCTGTCAGTGCACATTTTTGGCAGACGGCTTTTATTGTGCCGTAGAAGGGGAAAACGATGTCTTTAAACTATGAGCAGAACGAAAATGACATCCTGAATAAATTATTGCCGGAATATAGACAGCATTCTGTACAAAGAAAAAGCAATCCAGAAGCAGTTACAGGACACATTGGAGAAAGTGAAGCTGAGTAACGAGATCATTTCCTCCATCGCCAGAACTTACCAGTATATTTCACGGATCGATATTCAGGCAGATTATTTCGAAGAGATCAATAACCGGGATACCGAGCATCTGAAGTTCACGAAATCGGGAAAGCTGTCGGAAAGCAATGAAAAGGTATGCAGACAATACGTGGCGGAGGAGTATCAGGAGGCATTTTTCAAATTTGTGGATCTGAAGACCCTGCCGGAACGCATGAAGAATGAAGAGACGTTAGTCCTAGAATACCGGATGAAGGATGGCGACTGGCACAGACTCCGTTTTGTGGAAAAAAAGAGAGACGAAAACGGTGTACTGACCCATGTGCTCTGCCTGATCCGCAGCATCAGCGATACCAAGAAGTGGGAACATGAACTGATGTATCAGGTGGAGGAAGCCAGGAAGGCAGCAGCTTTGAAGGCCCGTTTCCTGTCAAATATGAGTCATGATATCCGGACACCCATGAATGGCATTATCGGCACGCTGAATCTGGCAAACCGTTATCCGGATGATCTGGAGGTACAGAGAAAGTGCCGGGAACAGATCATGACTTCATCGAAGTATCTGGTCTCTATCGTGAATGATATTCTGGATATGAACAAACTGGAGTCGGGAGGTGTAGTGGAACAGGAGATTCCGTTTAATCTGGCAGAACTGCTGAACCGGGTTAACCTCGGCAAGCAGAAGCAGGCGGCAGAAAAGAATGTGGAATATATTGTTGACTGGGAACAGAGTGATATCCGCCATATGGATCTGGCAGGGAATCCAATCTATGTGGAGAGACTGCTGACCAATATTTCTGATAATGCGGTTAAATTTACCGGACCGGGCGGCAGTGTGCGTGTCTGGTGTGCAGAAAAATATGCGGACGAGGAGCGGGTAGTCTATGAATTCGGCTGTGCCGATACTGGTATCGGCATGAGTGAAACCTTTCTGGAACATGCTTTTGAACCGTTCACGCAGGAGAATGAGACCAGCAGATCCAGGTACGAAGGCACAGGACTGGGACTTGCCATTGCAAAGAAAATCGTGGACAGGCTGGATGGAGACATTGCCATAGAGAGTAAAAAAGGCGTCGGAACTACTGTGACCATGACACTTCCGTTCAAAATCGGGGAACCGGTGGAGAAGGAGAAGAACGTAAACTATGAGGAAATCCCGGTGGAAGGTCTGCGGGCGCTGTTAGCAGAGGACAATGAACTCAACATGGAGATCACAAAATTCATGCTGGAGGATTACGGGATCCACGTAGAGTGCGCTGCAGACGGAGAAGAGGCGGTACAAAAGTTCAAAAATCTGAGCTGGGATATTACGATGTGATCTTCATGGACATTATGATGCCGAAGCTAAATGGCTGGGATGCCACCCGCAGGATCCGGTCCATGAAACGGTCGGATGCCGGAAATGTCCCCATCATTGCCATGAGCGCCAATGCCTTTGCGGAAGACATTATCAACAGCCGATGGATGAAAAGAAGCTGTTGGAAACAGTGAAGGAATGCATTATGTTCCGGGACCATTCCTGAAGAAACAGCATAGAAACAGCCTAGAAAAGGGCAGAGGATATCCTCTGTCCTTTTCCTATATTAGGATGACTTATCGTGCAACATTACGTACTGAAAATGGTGGGACAACCGGATATAATAGCTACAAAGACAGGAGTTTTTTCTGTGAAGCATGTGGCCTACATTATGGAAAGGAGAAAAATTATGATTTCATTTATATTGTGTCTGTTGCTGTTAACCATTTTATTCGGAATCGCATATAAGATTACCGGGGCAATTTTAAAGGCCTGTGTGTGGCTGCTGATCCTGTTGCCCATCGGCCTCATCCTGTCGGGCGTGGGAGTGATCTTCTGCTGTACAATCATTTTAATACCGGTAGGGATCGGAATTATCAAGGCCGGGATCCGGATGATATTGCCGGGGTAAAGAAATAAAATGATAACAGACTGCCTGATGTGTGGTAAAATAAAGTTATCGCATATCAGGCAGTTTCATTATTATTGATATATAGTATTGATAAATCAGGAAAGGTGATGGCATATGGAGATCAAAAGTATACTGATCAAAGATACAACGAGAGAAGAGCGGATCCGCATTATACAGGAGGGTTTGAACCAGTGCGGTGGAGCCTGTGACTTCTGCAACGGTTGTGATAATCTGGGCGGTGGTTCCGTGGATACATTTTATGAACCGTACATTAACGGGGAGAAGGAACTGCGGCAGCTGAATGAGGAATACAGAAGCAACATGGGACTGGTGAGATAGGAGACGGGCTATGTTTTTCATACCGTGTATTAAGTGGAATAAGCACTATTATGTGCGGACAAGCTGCTGTAATACGCTGTATGAACTGGATCCGGAGATGGGAAAGGCCATTGCCCGGGGAGAGCAGGTACTGATTCGCCCGGAGCATTTGCAGAGAATTTCAAAAGTGACCTATGGGTATAACTATAAACATTGCAATTACTGTGGGTATGAGACAGCAGAAAATTTTGAGTATTGCCCAAAGTGCGGTAAGAAATTTTAAAAGCGAGAGGGGACGTGAATCTGTCTCGATTTCAAAAGGGAGTGTTACTCACAAGGACCATTGTCTTTCCAGGCACCTTTCCATTTTGGTTTTTCTGTGGAACGTTTTGGTAGATTCATAGTGTTCATCAGGCGGTCCACTCTGCCGAGACTGATGTTTATGCCATAATCACGTTCTAATACACGACGGATCTTGTAAGCACCAAGAGAGTTATCGTAATCAGTATAGATTTGTAAAAGGTGCTTACGAATCAACGGATTTTCTTTTGTACGAGGTGCTAAATCTGAATAAAAGTGCTTGTAATAAGTACTGCGATTTATGCGAAGAACTCGACAAAGAGTTTTGATATCGTATTGATGACGCAGCTTATGCACGGCATCTAATCGTTGCTTGAGTGTGGCGTGAATATGGCAATCGCTTTTTTTAGTATTTGGTTTTCTTCTTCCAGCTGAGCCATACGTTTTTGAAGCTCTTTCACCTGCTTTGCAGTAAGAACTTCACCGTCATCAGTTTCAACAGTTGAATACTGTTTGACCCATCTGGAAAGAGCAGTTTGAGATACGCCGTACTCTTTGATAAGAGAGGCCTGAGTTTTACCATTGTGGTAAAGCTCAACGAGGGTTCGTTTGAAATCCTCATCGTAATGTTGTTTTGTGGACATAAAAGATACCTCCTTTTGGTGTCTATGTTAATAGTAAGTCTATTTAACCAATGTGTCCACTTTTATAAGTATAATGCAGGTAGTACACATGATAAGAATTGCTGTTTGTGATGATGAAAATGTAATTGTGAATCAGATAGAGCATATAATTTCTGAAGTATGCAAGCGGGAAAGCATTCCCGTGAATATTGATGTTTTTTACAGTGGTAGGGAACTCAAAAGGCAGGTTACATCAGGAACAAAGTATGACATCATCTTTTTGGATATTCAGATGAAGGGTGGCGATGGCATCACTGCGGCTGAAAATATACGGAAGGTGGATGATAATGTACTTCTGATTTATGTATCAGGCTATGATAAATATATGATGGAATTGTTCCGGTTGGATGTATTTGGATTTATAAAGAAACCAATCGATGAGGAGATATTGACAAAGACATTTCTGGAAACTTATCAGAGAGTCTGCAGTAAAATGGTCTATTTTACCTTTTCTTATAAGCATGAAGAATATAAAATTCTATGTAAAGAGATTTTATACTTTGAAAGCAATGTCAGGAAAGTTACAATATATACGCAAAACGGGGAGCATTACACATTTAACGGGAAACTGTCAGAGATAGAACAAAAAATGTCAGATGGAAAAATACCTTTTTTGAGAGTACATCAGTCTTATCTGGTAAATTATTATTTGATTAGATCAAGGACAAAAATAGAAATAACGTTGGTAAATGGGAAGAAACTGCCTATAAGCGAAGAACGGCAGAAATACTTTAACCAACAATACAGCCATCTTCTGGGAGGGGAAATCAATGTATAATCAAATAGAAGATATTCTATTAAATATTTCTATTGTTATCGCAACCGTATGGATTGTAAAAAGATTTTGGGGAAGCTTTTTTGAAGAAAAGCAGAATAGTATACTTTCTGTTTCTCTGTGGATTGTTTATTGCATATTCCAATTTTTCTTTGGTTATCATAATGGGCGCCTGCAAATTTTTGCAACCATTCTGAACATTTTACTGATTCTGTCCATAGCGATGGTTGCCTACCAAAGCCGTGGAAAGGAAAAATACTTTTTATTGGCTACATTCTATGCAGGCTGGTCGTTGATTGAGGTCTTTGTCTTTTCCCTAATCAATAGCTTTGACATAGGGGAAAGCCAGCAAAGGGATATTATTGGGTTGGTATTATCGAACATCCTGATGATCCTTTCTGTATATGCACTGTCGATGGTGGCAGAAAAAAGAAAGGAGAGTCCGGTACCGGGAAAATATTATTTTTTTCTCCTGTTGGTGCCAGTGGGAAGCATAGTCATTGCAATCAATGAATTTTGCTCAGAAGGAAAGTCCTTTTTTGCTGTTATCACTATCAGCATTCTTATCTTATTTAATGTCATTATTTTTGAATTGTATGTAAAAATAAATAAAGTTTTCTTATGAAAAAAGAACATACAGTTTATGCCCAGCAATTTGATATGATCGAAAAAATTACGGTATCGCAAAAAAAGATGTTGGAGGAATTTTATGAGGACAGGCACAATCTGCTGAATAAACTTATTGTTTTAAAAAACAGCGTTGAAAACAGTGATAAAGAGTCTGTAATCAGAAACCTGAATCAGATTATCAAAAACAGCAATATTTCCGAAAACATTTCCAATACCGGCAACAGTACCATTGATTGTCTGATTAATTTCAAATATGCCGTTGCTAAGGAATACGGGATTACATTTCAGTTAAAAATATTTATTCCAGAGGAGCTTTCCATGGAACCATGTGATATTGGCATAGCACTGGGAAATGCACTGGATAATGCAATAGAAGCTGTCCGGGACTGCAGGCAGCACCAAAAGGTGATAGAAATATCCATGGGAGTGAAAAAAGCAGGCGCTGGTCATGCTGATAAAGAATCCATATGAGCATGTCTTAAAAAACGACAGAAGCGGAAAATATCAATCCACAAAAACAGAAAGCGGCAGACATGGATATGGATTAAATTCCATAGCAAGAATTGCAGAAAAGTACCAGGGCGAAATTCTAGTGGAAGCACAGGATTCTGTATTTTGCCTGACCGTTGTTATGAATTTGCCGGAAAATTGACAGCTATTGCCGTATTTTTGACATATTAGGGATTATTTTGAGGGGAATATGATACCTGACTTTGGGAGTTGAATCTTAAAATATGGTGCTAAGCCACGGATTAAAACCTGTGGCTTAGCATTTTTTCTGATGTCTCCGTCGTTTAAAAAGTAGGAACTTAACGGCAGGCCGATAAGTGCTGAAAATTCTTTTATAAATTTAGAACCCCGTGCAAGGTTGATATACTTTCGGTCTGATATTTTACAACTCGGAACTCATGGATAAAATTAAAGATATCCTAAAGACGGATGACCGTTGTCATGAATCTACTGGAAAATTGACAGCTATTGCCGTATTTTTGACATATTAGTGATTATCTTGCGGGGAATATGATATGATTACAAAAATAGTTCATTAAGGGGGGTATACATAATGAAGAAAAATGAAAAGAAAACTGTATTAGCAAAAGCATTAACATCCGTTGCTGATGGAATGTTATCAAAAGCTGCAAACAGCAGATGTGCACTCATATACCATCAGCCTAAACAGCCGGAAGAAGTGAGGAAATTCAGGAAAAACAAATAAATGAGAAAAGTAGCAAAGTTGTTGACAGATTATGTTATCAAAAAGAGCATGGTTGATGAAGCAGATCGGGAAGTCTATGAATATGGATTTGTCATAACCTTGGAAGTTGGGTTATTTTTGGTTGCAAGCTTGTTCATCGCACTGAAACTCGATATGGTCTTAGAAGGGATATTTTTCTTTGTGATTTTCTCACCATTGCGTTCCTATGCAGGTGGTTTGCATTTGGAAAAATTCTGGATATGCTTTGTTTTGTCATGCTTAACATATATTACTACTCTGCTTGTAGTTAAGAATCTCTGTTTACATGAATTTGTTTCACTTATTGTATTATTCGCCCTGGAAGTATTTGTGTATGTGTTATATCCAGTTGAGAACAGAAACAGGGAGATAAACGAAGAAGAGAACAAGTGTTTTAAAATAAAGCTGATGAAATATTTATGCTTGGATTTTTTTATCGGAATAGTTTGCACTATATTTGAAAAGGATAGCTACTTCTTGGAGCTAAATATAATATTTTTAATAGTTGTAATCACAATGCTGATAGGGAAATGCAGAAATCATTTGAAAAATGTATGTAAAAGCTATGTTCCAGGAAAAGGTCTCTGGTAGCTGGGTCAATGTGGAATCATGGGAAGATTCGAGCAATACCATAACAGCATCTGGCTTGGAAATATATCTGGTTTCCAGAGGTACATATCGAGTTACAATGACGTGTAGTGTTAATGGAGAAATTAAAACGGCAACATCGGCAGAAAAGAATTATCAGTTTGTAGAAAAATGTAATGTGTATTGCAGGTGGGGAAATCTGCTTTGCAACTATGGATGGGAGTGGTGCCCATGAAGAGTCTATAATGGCGAGAAATTTGAGAAGTGAAACGGAGGAGATTTTGAATGAAAATATTGACAAAAGTTATGGATTTACTTGCATTATCGGTTATCTTGTCTTTTATGATTTTGATGTTTTCAGGATGCCAGATGGCTTCCGGTACTCTTTCCGAAAAGGAAATTACTGTGTTTAACACAGAATTTTTCAATGGTGACATAACGAACATGAACAATATGCTGTTATCCAGCGAGTATAGTCAACCAGATGAAATTAACTTGTTTGAGTTATTTTATAATGGCGTTGGAGGAGCGTTTGGCGAAGTATCGGAGGATGAACTGTCAATGCTGACAGAGTTATGTAGTGATGCCCCGTATTTGGATATCATAAAAATCACAGCAAATGAAATGGATGCTTTTTTGCAGGAAAAAATGGGAATAAGTCTGGCGGAGACAAAAAAGACAGGCTTGGACAGTTTCTATTATTTGGAGCAATATGACAGTTACTATCTGATTATGGGAGACTCGAATTTTGATTGGTGTATGGTTACTTCCGGAACTTGGGAGTCAAATAACAAACTCATACTGAAATACGAAAAAGAGTATGAGGGGGGGCAATGGGTGGTCATTTTACAAAAGACGGATGATGGTTATTTGTTTATTTCTAACCAGAAGGCAGATTAAACAAGTTCAGACGAGAAAGAGAGGTATTTTATGAAGAGAAAAGAGGAAGCAATGAAAAAGTATATTGCGAGTTTTTTAGCTATTTGTATGATCTTTGTTATGGTTCCGATTTTGCCCGCAGAGGCGGCTGGCCTGGAAGATACAGAAAGGGTGGAGATACTTGAGTTGGTAGAAAGCTACATGGATAGTCGGGAAACAGCAGTCATGACCGGGGACACGGAAAGCTTGAGAACAGTGGCTGTCAACGGCATCGTGAACGATGAAAATGCTCACAGAATTACATTGTCCGAAAATAACGTCAGCGTTTCTGATATGTCTTTTCAAATTTCTGGGATTGACATAGAGGATACAATAACTTTTGTGACATTATATGAGAGCATGGAATATGTAGATGACGGTGTTGTGAAGACTGCAGACATTGAACACAACCTGACTATCATGTACGATGAGGCATATGATGTAGCCAAAGTAGTGTCTGACAGTTATAGGGAGACTGTGTCAGGATTCCAATCCTGTTCTTATGTTTCTGAAGAAATTCAAGCTGTTAGTGAAGCATTATACAGCTTGAATTCCATAAATACTGATTATTGTGCTGAAATTGTCAGAGTTGCAGAATCCCAGGTTGGGTATAAAGAAAAGGCTTCCAATTCAGACTTGGATAGTTTCACAGCGAACGCCGGTTCTGCAAACTAAAAGGTAATGTAAACCGAATTATGAAAAAATCGTATTCCTTTCCATTGGGGTGAACGATTATATTTTGCTTACGAAAGCCCCGTCAAGGTTGAATTTAACGGCTTTCAGTCCGGTCTTGACTGATCTTCCGATGCAAAATTTTGGTCACCCAAGCCAAAGAAAGGGGAGGTAAAGGCACAGCCTTGGAACACTTGATTTTACTGGAGTTGGGGTGATTTTGAGCGTATAAAGTTGACACTACCTATAAAAAATGGGAGGGTGAAATATGAAGAAAAGAATAATATCTTTGGCAATTGCTGTTATGTTCGGATGCTCTATTTATACTTCTGCTATTACTACATATGCAGAAGAAGCATGTGGAGAAACGGATACTGTGAGCAAGGGAACTTTACTTTATGAGACAGAGGTAATAACACAAAAAGATTATGACGAAGGATTCCAAAATTATGCCCTTTCTGCAGCAACAGTAGACTTGGCAGTAAGTATGCACACTTTTTCCAACAATAATTTGGCAAATGTTGTCGGTGTTGTAAGAGATTATGATACAGAAGCCTTTATTCCAAATGCTACAATTTCTGTAGATGGGGAAGTTGCGGTCATTACGGGTGAAGATGGACGTTTTCAAATAAAAAATCTCCCTTCAGGAACATACGATTGGGAAATAAATGCAGCAGGGTATTTTGCGGCAAATTATAGTAATTATGATGTTGACAGTGCGGATGGAACTACAATTTTTACATTCTATATAAATGATGACTTTTCTGTTTCGCAGGATAGAGAAGAAATAATGCATGATATAGGAGGACAAACTGTACTGCCTTCTATTATAGATAGAGGAAATTTTGCAACATCATCTGTTGCCAGAGCAATGAGTTCTGTTCCGGATGTAAGCAATTCTATTGCGGTTTACTATAATAATCAAACAAAAACTGTTGATAGAGAGACATATATCTATACTGTATTATCTTCGGAACTTTACGGAAAAAGTTATTACACTGGTAAAGGACTAACTTCAACACAGGTTAGTGAATTGTATGAAGCACAGGCAGTGGCGGCAAACACCTTCTTAGAGTATGCGCTGAGTGTTTATTCGAATCATTCGGGTAAAGATTATAAGGTTTGCTCATCTTCTTGTTGTCAGGTATATGATCCTACTAAGGTTACCGAGGAGGCAATAGATGCAACGGCAAATATTTTTTATACTTCTGGAGGTAAATCTAAAACGGATATTGTAATGTATAAACCATCATCTACAACTTATGATTATATTTGGGGTGCCTTTTTCTCAAGCTGTAGTGGTAATGGAACAAAAGATCATTCTACGCAGCCTGCTTTGAAAACTGTAAGTTGCACAGATATTGCAACTGGTGCGGGAGGACATCGTTACGGGCTATGTCAAATGGGTGCCGCATTGCGTGCAAAAAATGGTGATTCCGCATCGAATATTCTGTTGTATTATTACACTGATTGCAGGATCATATCCTGCACATTAAAATAGAAAATGTGCCAGAAAGAGATTAAGACGAGTATGGGTAAGATGAAAAATAAGGTTTTGCCGGTCTCTGTTCTTGTGTTGTTTATGCTGATGTGCATCAATGCGTGTGGAATATCGAAATCCAGGGATAGTGCTGATATGGTCTCAGAGCTTAATAACAGGATTATAGAAAAGGTAGCAGAGAATTACGAAGAAGGTAACATCAGTGCATTAGATATTGTTATAGTTCGGATTGATTTTGGTTCTTTCTCGCAAGATAATGCCAGTGAAATATTCGTGTTATGCAAGATTTTGAATACCCCTCATGTTGCAGGATTGGATAAAACGGTGGGTATCCTTTTAGATGCTGATTCATTAGAAATGGTAGCATATAAGGAGTTTGCGGCTGATAAAGTAGTTATAAACTGTATTCAAGCGAGTGACGGACAAAGCAGAATATTGGTATCAAAAACCACAACATATCAAGGAATATCAACACAGGAAATTCAGCTTTTAGCTGTCGAAGGCAGTCAATGGGTAGAAATTCCGATAGATGCGCTAAAGATCATTGGAGATGAATCTTTTTATTATATGGATATAGTAGATGATTTGATTATTGTGGCATCTGAGGATAAATTGATAAGTTCTGAAGAAATCGTAGCAGTATTAAAGTGGAACCCTGAGACAGAGCAGTTTGTTTTGGAACAGTAACGGGTTTGGCGGTGTGCAAGTCCAAATTATTAAATAACAATGTGCATAAAGAAAAGCGGAAATCTGGCTATATTAGATGAAATCACCATGACCACTAATTCCTTTGTCTATCAGAATGCTGAAAGCGGTGATGCTAAAGTTTAATTTTTATTTAAAACCGTATTTTCCAAAGAGGGAAGAAGTTCGGCAACCGTAACTTTTTCCACGGAGTCAGCTTTCGTACCTTTTGTTTTAGGCTTCTTAACCCTGGTTTTAAGAGGAGAAAACCGGCGCATTTTAAACTCTGGTTTAACCATTATCACCGTCAGAAATCCAGAAGTAAACAAAAGTAAACATATTATTTGATACTTTGAGAAATCAAAAAAATCGGAAACGCTGTATTTATCAGCATTTCCGACCCTTTTAACCTAATAGCGAGAGGGGGATTCGAACCCTCGACACTGCGGGTATGAACCGCATGCTCTAGCCAACTGAGCTATCTCGCCATATAACCAACCGAAGTTGGAATGGAACCTATAGGGCTCGAACCTATGACCCTCTGCTTGTAAGGCAGATGCTCTCCCAGCTGAGCTAAGATTCCATTTCGTTGCTCTCGCAACCGACTTGTTAAGTATACAATGGGCGTGCTACTTTGTCAACAAGTTTTTTGATATTTTTGTAAAAATTTTGTATGCAATTAACACAATAATAAAAGCCTCGTTATTACAGTGCTTTTTTCACGCTGATTGCTTTCATAGGACACATTTCCTGGCAACAAAAGCAGGAGATGCAGCCTTTCCTTTTAAATTTTGCCTTACGGTTCTCGATTTTGATCACATGTGCCGGACAGCTTTCCGCACATTTTCCGCATCCCACGCATTTCTCCGGGGTCAGCTGCGGATAGGATTTCAACAGTCGGGAAGCCACGAACATGAAAGGCTTGCGTAAAAATTTCGGCACACCGTTGGTAAAATCTAATTTTATGGTATCCGGCTTCTGAAAAGGAGATAAGCCTTCCGGAACCGGATCTCCCACAAGCGCCAACTCCTTAGGGCGAGCCAGACCTTTTTCCAGTGCCTGACGCAGCATGACGATCTCTGTAGGTTCTAATCCCATAAGTTTTGCGGCGAAGCAGTCCTGGGTATAGAAATCTTTTGCCGCCAGCAGCATATGCAAAGGATGCGAAGTGCCGCCGGTGGGACCGTTACCCTCCATGGCATCAATGGCGTCAATGACGGTTAGCTGTGGAGCCACAGTCTGAGCCAGCTCCAAGAGCATGTTGGAGAAATCTTCGATCTCTGGCCAGCGGTAGTGCATCTGGGGCTTTTCCAGACCGGGGATGGTGCCGAAGAGATTCTTGATGCCACCGGAATAGCCGGTCATGGCATGGGTCTTCAGCTTACAGATATTAATGATATAGTCAGCTTCCACGATGGGAGTGATCAGGTGGAAACTGTGATTTTTAAATCCTGCCGGACAATTCACGGTCTGTGCGGAAAAGTCCATGTTCAGTTCTGCACCTTCCCCCAGAGTATCCATGCCGCATACGTGATACACATGCCTCATGGCTTCGGCATTGTAGAGACCACCGGAGCTTTCCGCAATGGTGATGTGCTGCATGCCCTGCTTGCGGAGCCACCGGATCACTGCTTTTACCACCAGCGGATGCGTGGTGGCGGGAAAATCCGGGGATTTCGCCATGACGAGGTTGGGCTTGATGACGATCTTCATCTCCGGGCGTAAATCTGCGGCGATGTGCAGCGCCTCCATACTTTTGCAGATGGCGGGATAGATCAGTTCTTCGTTATATTCCGGTACGATGTGTAATGTCTGTATCATAAAATCTCCATTCTGCCGCCGAACGGCATAAATAGTAATGCGAAATTTAGGTTATTCTGCTTTGGAAGCATTACTTTTTATTATATGGTAAACGAAATCACTTGTTTTTTCAATGCTTCCGTGCTATACTACGAAATGTTGTTGAGATTTGATGGAAGAAATCAGAAGCGCATCGCAATGATTTCTTTTTTTGTGCAACAATTCAGAACCAAGGTGATTTTCATGAAGATGCGATTTTGCGAATGAAGTTCTGAAGGTTGCCACGATTTTGAATTTAAAGGAGTATTTCGTGAGTTATTTTTTGGAAAATGAAGAAGTGAACGAAGCAGTAGAAGAAGTGAAAGCGCAGGACGGCATTGCCTCCATCGAGCCGTTGCTGGACAACCGTATTGTCCGTGCGATCCGGGAGATGGGGTTTGAAAAGCTGTCTCCGATCCAGGAGCAGGCGATTCCCTATTTATTACAGGGGGAGGACATCATCGGACAGGCCCAGACCGGTACGGGCAAGACTGCTGCATTCGGCATTCCGGCGATCCAGCACATTAATCCGGATGTGAAAAAGTTACAGACCATTATCTTGTGCCCCACCAGAGAACTGGCGATCCAGGCAGCGGAAGAACTGCGGAAAATCGCAAAATACATGCACGGCATTAAGGTACTGCCGGTCTACGGAGGACAGGATATCAGCCGTCAGATCGCGGGACTGCGGGGCGTACAGATTATCGTGGGAACCCCGGGACGTGTCATGGACCATATGCGCAGACGCACTATTAAGCTGGATCTGGTGAACATGGTGGTATTGGATGAGGCAGATGAGATGCTGAACATGGGCTTCCGTGAGGACATGGAGCTGATCTTGGGACAGATTCCCGGAGAGCACCAGACCGCACTGTTCTCCGCTACCATGCCGAAGCCGATCCTGGAGATCACGGACCGGTTCCAGAAGGATGCAAAAATAGTAAAAGTAGCGGCAAAAGAACTGACGATTCCGTTGGTATCCCAGAAATTCTACCGTGTGAAAAATCAGGACAAGGATGCAGCCTGTGTAAGACTGTTAGAGTACTATCAGCCGAAGCTGACCCTGATCTTCTGTAATACGAAGAAAAAGGTGGACGAACTGGCGGATCTGTTGAAGCAGCAGGGCTTTCAGGCAGAAGGGCTGCATGGCGATCTGTCCCAGGCACAGCGTGATGTGGCCATGAACCGTTTCCGTAACGGCGGAGCCAGCATTCTGATCGCTACGGATGTGGCAGCCAGAGGGATTGACGTGGACGATGTGGAGGCGGTTATCAATTACGACATTCCGCAGGACATCGAATATTATGTGCACCGTATCGGCAGAACCGGCCGTGCCGGCAGAAAGGGCAGATCCTTTACCTTTGCCAACAGCAGAGAGATCGGCAAGATCCGTGAGATCGAGAGAGTCTGTCATACCACCATTACCGAGAAAAAGCTTCCCGGCGCAGCAAAGGTTCTGAAAGCGAAAGCGGATAAATATCTGAACAAGGCGTGGGAACTGCATGAGCACGAAGACGTTGAACTGATGAAGAGCTTTTTACAGCGGAAAATGGAAGAGGAAGGCTGTGATGCACTGGAGTTGGCAGCTGCCATGCTGAAATTACAGGTCGGCGACAAGGGCGAGGAGATCGCGGTAGATGATTATGTACAGCGCCGCGGACGGTTCGGAGAGAAGGGACGTTTCGGCAGAAACGATGGCGAAGGTCGTGGTTTCGGCAGAGGAGACGGCAGACGGAGGTTCAGCCGTGAAGACGGGGACCGCAGAAGATTCGGTCGTGGTGACAGAGACCGCAGGGACGACGACAATACCGTTTCCGGCGAGAACAGAAGACACCGCAGAGACGAGAACCGCGAGGACGGAAGAAAATGGGGCGGCCGCGACAAAAAGGCAGCGGACCGTAAATACTCCGGGGACAGAGCGGAGAGAGAAGTGAAAAAGAGAAAGAAGCGGGAAGAGCCGGGCATCGGCAACAGCTTCCCCAAGAGAAAAAAATCTTAAGTAGATGAGGAATTTTATGTATTTGCCGCAAAAGCCGCAGTTGTGCTTTTGCGGCAAATCGTGTATAGTTAGGAAAGAATAGATAGGCATAATTCAGAAAGGTCTGCGGTATGAAAACACTGAAAAAACAGATACCTTATATCCTGTTGGGAGCCACACTTCTGCTCCTTTTGGGACTTAATATTATCAGCCAGGATCACTGGCTGGATTCCGATATGGCGGCAGAGATGATCTTTTCCCGGATCCTTTCCGAAGAACATCACATTTTTTCCACGACAAACTGGTATTATTCCACGGAGTTCCGTGTGCTGTATACACAGCTGATCATGGGACCGCTGTTCCGGATCTGCAACAACTGGCATGTGATCCGCACGATCACGAATCTGGTGTTTTACGGGCTGATGTTGGCTTCCTATTATTATTTTATGAAGCCGTTAAAAGTATCGCGCGGGCTTACTGTGTTAAGCTCCTGTCTGTTGCTTCTGCCTTTTTCCGAGACCATGATGACACACATGCAGATGGGCAATACCTACATGTCCCACGTGATCCTGGTGCTGTGGTTCTTCGGTATGTATCTGCGGTTGTGTAGCGGAGAATATCATGCAAAACGCAAGGTCAGCCTGTGGATCTTCTATGTGCTGCTTGCTATCGTCTGTGGAATGTCCGGCGTACGTTACCTGTTGGCATTACAGTGCCCATTGGTACTGACTTCTTTTTTCTATTTGTTGGGTGGAGAGGAGTTCCAGAGTTTCCGGGGAGAGATGACAAAGGCGCATTTTCGCACCTTGTTGCCTACGACCCGGATGAAATATTTTCTCTACAGTGTAGTGGGAGCGTTTTTCGCAGTAGCGGGCTACGGCATTAATGTGGTATGGATCAGCCATAAATATGTGTTCCAGACCTACGGTGCCACGAATTTCATCGCTCTGTACCACGGGGTGCTGTTTGACCGGATCCAGAATGCAGCAGGCTGTCTGTTAATGCTTTTTGGTTATATTCCCGACAAGGGCTTTTTATCCCTGCGTGGTATTGTGACCATGGCGGCTTTCGCAATGCTGGGCATCTACGGATATGTTACGGTGAAGAACGGAAAGATAAAGCAGAGTACAGGATTTCGCAGCCTGATCACACTTTTCCTGAAAGTCAGCTTTGTCCTGAATCTGTTTGTGTTTATTTTCACCACCAGTACCATGGTGCCACGGTATTATATTACGATTTTTATTTTTGCACTGCCGGTATTGTGCTTTTATCTGGAAGAGGAGAAAATGCCATTTGACCGTCTGGCGGTGACGGCGCTGCTTACAATCTGTCTGATCCTTGGTACGGGTAAAACGGTGATGTCTTTCCTGACGGTGGACAAGAACGAAACGAAGCGTCCCGTGGCGCAGTTCCTTGCGGAAAACGGGTATGATTTTGGCTTTGCTACTTATAATAATGCCAATATCATTACAGAGCTTACCAATGGCGAAGTGGAGATCGGCAACATCGGAGATCCCGAACATCTGGAATATTTTAAGTGGTCTTCTCCCATGAAATATTATGAGGAAGGGTATCATACCGGGGAGACATTCCTGCTTCTGACGTCGGAGGAATGCGCGGAATATGCATCGGCGCCAGCGCTGAAACAGGGCAAAAAGGTGTATGAGGACGGCAGTTATACGGTCTATGTATTTGACAGTACGGAGGATCTGATGGACTGTGCTGTGGCGAGAAAATAAGGACAGAATTTTAGAATATTGCAGACGATATTGACACCCGGCACCGTCCGGATCCGGGCATAGAGACCTGGGAATTGTCCGGTTGGAAAATTTGGTAAGACGATGGGACCGGTGGTTTTTGAAAACAGATAGCGCCTGCGGAAAGGTTGTAAGTATGAGAATCGGAATGGGATATGATGTACATCGTCTGGTGGAGGGAAGAGACCTGATCATCGGTGGCGTGAAAATACCTTATGAAAAGGGGCTCCTGGGACATTCGGATGCGGATGTCCTGCTCCATGCCATCATGGATGCACTGCTGGGAGCAGCGGCACTGGGAGATATCGGAAAGCATTTTCCGGATACGGATCCCGCGTACAAGGGCATTTCTTCTATAAAATTGTTGGAAAAAGTGGGAGAACTGCTGGAAGAGAATCATGTGTTCATTGAAAATATTGATGCAACGATCATCGCGCAGGCACCGAAGATGCGCCCCCACATTGATACCATGCGGGAAAATATCGCCAAGGCTCTGCTGATTGATGTGGGGCAGGTCAATGTGAAAGCCACTACCGAGGAAGGACTGGGATTTACCGGCAGCGGAGAGGGGATTTCCTCTCAGGCAATTTGTCTGGTGACTACGCCCTTTGATCTTACGGCACAGGCGGTGCAGGGAGGATGTGGAAGCTGCGGAGGATGCCCGAAGAGCTGATAATTTCGGGAAATAAGAACTTGACAAACGGGTCGGTAGGATATAGACTTTAATTAGAACAAGGTCTGTATGCTATCGACCTTTTATGATGTGATGAGCGCAAGAGAACCAATAGGATTACATCATTGGCAAGCACTGGATTAAGAAGGATACAAGGAGGAACGGGAATGTATCAGATGACGGAGACAGAATACAAATTTGCAGAGTTGATCTGGGAGGAGGAACCCATCGGTTCCGGAGAACTGGTAAAACAGTGCGCGGAGAAATTCGGCTGGAAGAAATCCACTACCTATACGTTTATTAAAAAGCTTTGTGAGAACGGTATTTTCAAAAATGAGAATGCCATCGTATCTTCCGTATTGAATAAGGAGGAATACCACAGAGCCCAGGGGGAGGCTTTCGTGGAGAAGGCTTACGGCGGTTCCCTGCCGAAGATGATCGCAGCGTTTATCCAGAACAAAAAGCTCAGTGCGGCACAGATTGCCGAGATCGAAGCCATGATCGAGGATTATAAGGGGTAAGGGGTTGACAAAACCCGTATTTTTGCATATCTTATTTAGTAGGAATGATCGTATATTCAGTAAAGGCATGGAGCAGGAAAAGTACTTTTCGGTGGGACGCCAGAGAGAAGCTGTTAGAAGCTGGGAGCGGCTTTCGTCTGAGGAAAAGGAAGTGCGCCTGTGAGCTGATCTGGGGAACGTTAACAGTAATCAGTATCCGGATCCGGTAAGCACCCGTTATGTGCATGGCGTTTTACGCCAGAGTGAAGGGCATCGTCCCTTAAGTAGAGTGGAACCGCGGATAAATTCGTCTCTAAGAGAAGAGTTTGTCTGCGGTATTTTTTTGAGACGATTCAAATATCAATTTGCAAAAGATGTCTGAATAGTCGAAGTATATTTCGAGGTGAGAACATGGGCATCATCAAAAACTTAAAAGAAGAAGTCCGTATTATCAAGGAACGTGATCCAGCGATCCATTCCTCCATGGAGGTCTTGCTGTATCCCAGTTTCAAGGTCATGATCCATTACAGACTGGCGCATAAGCTGTACCTGAGCGGGCATTATTTCTGGGCCAGATATATTTCCCAGCGTGGTGTACGTAAGACGGGCATTGAGATCCATCCCGGCGCGCAGATCGGCAAGGGATTTTTCATTGATCACGGCAACGGTGTCATCATTGGTGAGACTACCATTATCGGCGATAATGTGACCCTGTATCAGGGAGTGACACTGGGAGGAACTGGCAAGGAGCACGGCAAGCGTCATCCGACCATCGGCAACAACGTCATGATCAGTGCGGGTGCGAAAGTACTGGGTTCCTTTACCATCGGAGATAATTCGAAGATCGGTGCCGGAAGCGTGGTCTTAAGTGAAGTGCCCCCCGGATCCACGGTCGTGGGTGTACCGGGACGCGTAGTAAAGCGTAACAACGCAAGCCTCCCCCAGGAGACCATGAACCAGACAGATCTCCCCGATCCGGTGCGGGAAGATATCACGGTATTGCAGCGTGAGAACTCCGAACTGACCAACCGCGTGCTGGAGATGGAAGATGAACTGAAACAGCTGCGCAGGCTGGTGGTAATGAGCGAAGAAGCGAAAACTGATAATACAGTTAAGACAGGAAAGGATAAATCATGAGTATTCAAATCTACAACACTTTAAGCAAGAGAAAAGAAGAATTTAAGCCCCTGGAGCCGGGAAAGGTAAAAATGTATGTCTGCGGGCCGACCGTATACAACCTGATCCACATCGGCAATGCCCGCCCCATGATCGTATTTGATACGGTGCGCCGTTACATGGAATACAAGGGTTACGAAGTAAACTATGTATCCAACTTCACAGACGTGGATGACAAGATCATCAAGAAGGCCAATGAAGAGGGTGTGGAGCCCAGCGTGATCTCCGAGCGCTATATCGCAGAGTGCAAAAAAGACATGGAGGGAATGAATATCAAGCCCGCTACCAAGAACCCTAAGGCTACCGAGGAGATCGGCGGCATGCTGGATATGATCCAGACTCTGATCGACAAGGGGCATGCGTATCCCGCAGCGGATGGTACGGTATATTTCCGGACCAGAAGCTTCAAGGACTACGGCAAGTTGTCTCACAAGAACCTGGACGATCTGCAGGGCGGTAACCGTTCCCTGTTAGTCTCCGGTGAAGATCAGAAGGAAGATCCCCTGGATTTCGTATTGTGGAAGCCGAAGAAAGAAGGCGAGCCTTACTGGGATTCCTGCTGGTGTCAGGGCCGTCCCGGCTGGCACATCGAGTGCTCTGTTATGAGTAAGCGTTATCTGGGTGAGGAGATAGATATTCATGCCGGTGGCGAAGATCTGATCTTCCCTCATCACGAGAATGAGATCGCACAGTCCGAGGCAGCCAATGACAAGCCTTTTGCAAGATACTGGATGCACAATGCCTTCCTGAACATTGACAACCGCAAGATGTCCAAGTCTCTGGGCAACTTCTTTACTGTTCGTGAGATCTCCGAAAAATATGATCTGCAGGTACTTCGTTTCTTCATGCTGTCCGCACATTACAGAAGCCCGCTGAATTTCAGTGCCGATCTGATGGAAGCAGCAAAGAACGGCTACGAGAGAATCGTTACCAGCGTGGATAACCTGAAGTTCCTGCTGGAAAAGGCAGCAGATGCCGAAATGTCCGAAGAAGAGAAGCAGTTAGTTACCGAGGCACAGGGCTTTGAGACCAAATTCGATGAAGCTATGGACGATGATTTCAACACTGCGGATGCGCTGGCAGCTATCTTCGAGCTGGTAAAATTCGTCAACTCCAATGCGAAAGCAGACAGCAGCAAGGCATTTCTGGAGGCTCTGAAACAGGAAATCGTGACTCTGTCCGATATCTGTGGACTGATCGTAGACAAGAAAGCGGAAATGTTGGACAGCGATATCGAGGCGCTGATTGAAGAGCGTCAGGCAGCCAGAAAGGCGAAGAATTTCGCAAGAGCCGACGAGATCCGTGACGAGCTGTTAGCCAAAGGCATTGTGTTGGAAGATACCAGAGAGGGTGTAAAATGGAAGAGAGCATAACCCTTCTTACGAAAATAAAGGAAGCATTTGCCTGCGAAGGACAGGATGTCCGGGCGTATTCTCCGCTGACACTGGCCTATATCGGAGACGGGATTTATGAGCTGGTGATCCGTAGCGTGGTGGTGGAGAGAGCTAACCGTTCCGCCAATGATCTGCATAAAAAGACGACACGTTATGTAAAGGCACCGGCGCAGTCTGCCATGATCGAGGCACTGCTTCCGGAACTGACGGAGGAAGAGGAAGCGGTGTACCGCAGAGGACGCAACGCCAAATCATACACCACCGCGAAAAACGCTTCCGTGGCAGATTACCGCAGAGCTACCGGTTTTGAAGCACTGATGGGCTATCTGTACCTGACGGGACAGATCGACCGGATGCTGCAGTTGATCAAAGACGGCATCCGTCTGGCAGGCATGGAACTGTAATAAAAATTCACAATAGAAAGGACAAACATGGGATATCAGGAATTTACCATAGAAGGCAGAAATGCCGTGATCGAGGCCTATCGTGCGGGCAAACCCATTGACAAGTTATTCATTCTGGATGGCTGTCAGGATGGCCCCATGATGACCATTAAAAGAGAAGCAAAAAAGCATGATACATTAGTAAAATATGTGACCAAGGAGCGTCTGGACCAGTTATCCGAGACCGGAAAGCATCAGGGAGTCATTGCCTATGCGGCAGCTTATGAGTACGCGGAGGTGGATGATATTCTGGAAGGCGCAAGAAAAAAAGGGGAACCGCCTTTTATTTTCCTGTTGGATAACATTGAGGATCCCCACAATCTGGGAGCCATCATCCGTACCGCCAATCTGGCCGGAGCCCACGGTGTCATTATTCCGAAGAACCGTGCGGCGGGACTGACCGCGACGGTGGCAAGGACTTCCGCCGGAGCATTGAATTATACGCCGGTAGCAAAGGTGACGAATCTGGCCAAGACCATTGAAGAACTGAAAAAGGAAGGACTGTGGTTCGTGTGCGCCGATATGGGCGGTACCACCATGTATGATCTGAATCTCAAAGGCCCCATTGGTCTGGTCATCGGTAACGAGGGCGAGGGCGTAGGACGTCTGGTGAAGGAAAAATGCGATATGGTGGCATCCATTCCCATGAAGGGGGATATCGATTCCCTCAATGCTTCCGTGGCAGCAGGCGTACTGGCTTATGAGATCGTGCGTCAGAGATTACAGGCGTAATATAGGAGTGGAAAAAAAGGGGAAAGCATGGCAGAGCATTTCAAATATGAAGAGATGACGGATGAAGAACTCATCGACCAGCTGCGGGAAGGTGACAGACAGGTGATGGATTACATCTGCGACAAGTATAAAAATCTGGTGCGAAGCAAGGCAAAATCTATGTATATTCTGGGCGGAGACAGCGAAGATCTGATCCAGGAAGGGATGATCGGGCTGTTCAAGGCAGTGCGGGATTATGACTGCGGCAGAGATGCCAGCTTTTATACCTTTGCAGATCTGTGTATCAGCAGACAGATGTACACGGCAGTGCAGGCTTCCAAGCGCCTGAAGCACTCACCGCTCAACAGCTATGTATCTCTGTATGAACGAAGCAGCGAGGGCACGGACAATGAGGAGAAAAATCTTATTGAGGCTCTGGCGGCCAGAACCCAGATGAGTCCGGAGGAACTGTTCCTGGACAAGGAGCGGGTGGAAGATCTGGAGAGAGCTATTGAGACAGAACTCAGCAGCTTTGAAAAACAGGTGCTGGATTTGTACCTGACGGGAATGAGCTATACCCAGATCGCCAAGGTGCTGGGAAGAGACGAAAAGTCTACGGACAATGCCTTACAGCGTCTGAAGAGCAAAATCCGGAGACTGGTGTGATGCAAAATAATGAGAGAAGAGAACACATTCTTGAAAAAATTTTTCAGGAATGTGTTTTTTATAGTTTTTTAATAGAATCTGCAGAGTTGGAATATTGACTTAAAACCCGGCATAGGAGTATACTGCAAATGCTGACCGACCGGCCGGTCGGTTAATAAAGCAAATACATATTCATAACTATTCAGAACCACATTCGCAAAACCGCCTCTGCGAGGCTGTACTGAATAACATGCCTGCATGTTATTTGCTCATGGTGGTTACTTTCGCCCATTGGCTCTGGATAGTTACACATATTTCAGAAAGGCGAAAAGATCATGCACAATACATGGAAAAGAAATTGCAGTGTCGGAATGGCGTTGTTGATGGGAGGCAGTCTGTTGCTCGGAGGCTGCGGCAGCAATGGGGCACAGGATGCTGTGGAGACTTCTGCGGTAGTCGTGGATATGAAGCAGGCCCAGACCGGAAAACTGACCTTGCAGAACAGCTTTGTGGGAACGGTTTCTCCCCAGGAGATGGTCTATGTCATTCCCTTTGCTTCCGGTACAGTGACGGATACTTATTTTGAGGTGGGAGATCAGGTCAATGCCGGGGATGTTTTGTTCAAAATCGATGACTCTGCAGCAAAACTGCAGTTAGAACAGGCACAGCTCAGTGCGGCCAATGTAAGGCAACAGGCAGACAGTGCCCTGACCACCCAGCAGGAATCCGCCAATATCCAGATGGATAGCAGCAGAGTGCAGGCACAGTCCGGGTATGATCAGGCACAGATCGCGTATGTCCAGGCGAAAAATGCCTATGACCAGAACTATGATGATCTTTCAGATCAGATCGACGCATGCAATGCAAATATTACACAGCTGGAGAATGCCATAAAAGCAGCGTCATCCAGTGTGAGCGGCGGAAATGCGTCAAGTGTTGTGCAGATGAAGACGCAGATCGAGACACTGAAAGGAACGAAGAAACAGCTGGAGTCCAGCAGAAATTCTCTGGTGGCCGGATTACAGCAGGCGGAATCCGCTTACAATGCAGCAAAGAGCAGCATGAATATTGTGGATCGTTCCCAGGCATTGTCCCAGGGACAGGCACTGGAGGATACGAAGAAGCAGCTGTCCACCAGTGAACAGCTGGCAAATGTGGGCGTGGAAAGTGCGGAACTGGCATTATCCTACTACACTGTCAAGGCTCCCATCTCCGGTACAATCCAGAGCAAGGGAGTGGAAGTCAACGGCATTGCCGGAAGCAGCAATCCTGCGTACACCATTGCCAATGAAAATATGATGACCGTGACTTTTCAGGTCAGCGAAGCTGTGAAAAATACACTGACCATGGGGCAGGAAGTGACCGTGGAGCGGGGAACCACCAGCTACGCCGGCAGCATCACCGAAATCGGTGTGGCAGTGAATCAGCAGACCGGCCTGTTCCAGATCAAGGCAGCGGTAAATGCCAATGGCAGCGATCTGCCCAGCGGTGTATCCGTGAAGCTGACTACCGATACCTATCATACGAACGACAGTGCGGTGCTGATCCCTTATGATGCAGTGTACTATGATAATACCGGTTCTTATGTATACTTAAGTGTGGACGGCAAGGCCGTGAAGACCTATGTGACCACAGATCTGTTTGATGATACACAGATTTCTGTTACTGAGGGAATACAGCCCGGAGATACCGTGATCACCAGCTGGTCTCCCAAGCTGATGAACGGTGTGGAAGTCACCGCACCGGTGAAGGCAGAAGAGTAGGGGAGGCAGCAGAATGAATTTGACAAAGCTAGCTCTGAAAAGACCGGTGTCCTGTTTCCTTGTGATCCTGGCACTGGCAGTATTCGGCATCAGCTCCATTTTTGGTTTCAAGATGGAACTGACGCCCGACATTGAGATGCCCATGCTCATTGTCATGGCTACCTATCCCGGCGCAGACCCGGAGAGCGTGGATGAACTCGTGGCATCCGTTATCGAAGATTCCGGTTCCACCCTGAGCGGTGTGGATTCCGTGAATTCCTATTCCTTTGAAAATTATTGTATGGTCTTGTTCACCTATGAATATGGTGTGGATATTGATGAATGCCACAATGATCTGCGTGCCGCCATGGAGACTGCAAAGTTGAGTCTGCCGGATGACGTGGATCAGCCTACTATCATCGAAATGAACATGAACAGTATGGATGTCATGACGATCTCTGCGGTGGAAAAGGGTGATGTGGACCTGTTAAAAGTAGTCAACGAAGCTGTGGTTCCGGAGCTGGAATCCCTGTCCAGTGTGGCACAGGTATCCGTCACCGGTGGTTCCGAGGATTATATCAAAGTAGAACTCAATGAGACCCTGATGAAGCAGTACGGTCTGAACATGTCCACGGTGGCACAGATGCTGGGAACCGTAGACTTTACTTATCCTGCAGGCAGCGTGACCCAGGGCAGTCAGGACATCAGCGTGGCGACGTCCATGGAGTACAATACCGTACAGAAGCTGCGTGAGATGCCACTGATGACCACCAAGGGACAGGTCATTACTTTGCAGGACATTGCAAATGTTACTACGGCATCCAAGGATGCCACCAGTATCAGCCGTTACAACGGACAGGACAATGTCAGCATCGGCATTAAGAACAAAAGTAGTGCCGGTACGGTAAATGCCTGCAAGGATGTGAAGGAAAAATTACAACAGATCCAGGCGGAGAACCCGGCCATCGAATTTGAAGTTACTTATGATGCCAGTTCCTCCATTATCAGCTCCCTGACCAGTGTAGCCGAGACCCTGTTATTGGGTGTTGTATTGACCATGGCGGTGCTGTTCCTATTCTTTGGCGATTTCAAGGCCAGCCTGATCGTCGGAGCCTCCATGCCCATTTCCCTGTTCCTGACTCTGATCCTTATGAGCATGATGGGATTCTCCATGAACATTGTAACACTGGGATCTCTGGTTATTGCCATCGGTATGATGGTAGACGCTTCCATCGTTGTGATCGAGAGCTGTTTCCGAAGACAGAAGAGTACACCGGATCTGAAACAGGCAGCCTTAGAGGGAACGAAGGAAGTGACGGCTTCTATTATCGCTTCCACCATCACCACCATCGTGGTATATCTGCCGCTGGCCACTATGAAGGGCCTGTCCGGACAGATGTTTGAGCAGCTGGGATTCACCATTGTATTTGCCATGCTGGCATCCCTGATCGCAGCTATGATGCTGGTACCGTTGTTCTACACAGTATTTAAACCGAAGGAAAAAGAAAATCTGCCCATCGATAAGCTGTTGAAGAAATTTACCACATGGTATCAGAAGATCCTGCGGAAGCTGATGAAGCGCAGAAAGACTGTCGTTGGTGTGGCTGTGGCTCTGATGATCGGCACGGTTCTGCTGGCAGGAACGCTGGACATGGAGCTGATTCCTGCAGCGGATGAAGGAGTCGTGGCGGTTACGGTGAATTTCCGTTCCGGTACCACACTGGAAAAAGAGGATGAAGCACTGAAGCTGTGGGAACAGATCGCTGAAGAGGAACCGGATGTGGAATTCTATTCCGTATCCATCAGCGGCTCCAGTGCAACCCTTACCGCAGATCTCATCAAGAAGAGAACCCTGACTACAGCACAGATAGTAGATAAATGGAATGAGATTGCAGCCGGTATGACGGATATGGATGTTACGGTAACATCTTCCGGCAGCAGTATGAGCTCCATGATGAGCACCAGCAGCTATGAGATCGATTTACAGGGTAATGACAGGGCAGAACTGGCACAGGCCGCAGAAGACCTGCAGGCAGAGATCGAGAAGATTGACGGTGTCGTAAAGACAGAAAACTCTCTGGTCAACTCTACGACGTTGGCCAAGGTAGTGGTAGATCCTCTCAAGGCAATGCAGTACGGACTGACACCCATTCAGGTCGGCATGACTATCCATAATGTATTAAGCGGGATGAATCCGTTGACGATCACCAATGATGGTTCGGAGTATGCGGTATGGCTGGAATATCCGGAAGGAAGCTATGATGATCTGAACCTGCTGATGGATCTGGGACTGGATACTTCTTTTGGCACCGTGGTACCGTTAAGAGATATTGCAGAGATCAATTACGCACAGAGTCAGGAGACCATCATGAAGCAGGACGGTCTGTATCAGGTCAGCGTGACGTCCACTATGACCTCCGAGAAGATATTTGATGCCCAGAATGCTATCAACGATCTGGTGGATCACACGGTATTCCCGGATTCTGTAACCCCGGCAGACAGTATGATGACTGGAATGATGAACGATGAGTTGCAGGCATTGTTGCAGGCAATTCTGGTAGCTACATTCCTGGTATTCCTGGTGATGGCAATGCAGTTTGAATCCCCCAGATTCTCCTTCATGGTCATGATGTGTATTCCTTTTGCACTGATCGGATCCTTCCTGCTGTTGTTCATTACGCAAAGTACCATTAGTATGGTATCCCTGATGGGATTTCTGATGTTGATGGGTATTGTGGTAAATAACGGTATTCTGTTCGTGGATTCCGCAAATATGCTGCGGGAAGAGGGAATGTCCACTGAGGATGCGCTGGTGGCTTCCGGAAGTACCCGTCTGCGTCCTATCCTAATGACGACATTGACAACGATCCTGTCCATGATCCCCATGGGACTGGGACTGGGCGATAACGGTGTCATGATGCAGGGAATGGCACTGGTTATCATCGGCGGTCTGACGGCTTCCACGATCCTGACCCTGATCCTGATCCCGACCTTCTATCTGATCTTCGATAAGCGGAGCAGACAGGAGAGAAGAGCGGCTAAGAAGCTGGCAAAATCTCAAAGATCTGGAAAAACGGGGGATGCGGAAAATGAGTAAAATAACCGGATTGGAGGCACCGAACCAGGTGCCTCCCAAGGTGACCGCCATGTACCGGGCCGTCAGCACACTTTTGCGGGAGGACAAGGATATCTCGGAAATGAGCGTGTCCATGATCACCGGGCTGGCGGGCATTGGCAAGGGAACTGCTTATGAATATTTTGATTCCAAGGAAGAGATCATTGTCTGTGCCCTGTTGTATGAAATCCGTACAGTAACGGAGCAGGCTTCCCATCAGATTCAGACCTGTCCGGATCTGGAGACCCAGATCCACAGAATGCTTTTGCTGGTGGAAGAACATTCCCAGTGTGTGGATGCCATCATGGCGTTTCTGCATCTGCTGACGGATCATTCCAAGGAGGGAAATCTTCTGCGGCAACGGATAGCGGAACAGAAGGAAAACGGGCCCGTGGATCTTTTGGTCCGCCAGATCATAGACAGTGCACGGGCGAAAGGAGAACTGCGGGAGGACATTCCGCTGTCTTATATTACCAATGCGCTGTTAGCTCGGATGATTTCCTATCTGATGTACCAGTGCCACCATATCGGTGATGATATGCCCCCAGAAGAGATGCGCAGACTGGTTACCGAAAGCATAATGAATGAATTGTGCAAAAAAAATATATAATTTAAAATAATTCTATTGACAAAGTGAGATACCTTTGATAAAATGTAACACGGTGATTGCGTTAGCAGTCACGTGATGCTGCTGTGGCTCAGTCGGTAGAGCGTCGCATTGGTAGTGCGGAGGTCACGGGTCCGATTCCCGTCAGCAGCTCTTTTGAAAAGTGTGGAAACCTTGAAAATACAAGGTTTCCACTTTTTTTGTGTGTCTAAAAGTTTGTAGACAGCTTATAATGCTTTTGAAAAATGGCTAAATATGCGTATAATGCGTATAATAATGAAATAGAGTGTTCTTAAACTTGCGCATAATCAAAATAAAATATGCGTATTTAAAGATGGATTGTATGTATTCCTACGCATATGGCAGGGCTGCTACATTAATGAGGAAAAATAAATGTGGAAAGACAATGATGATAAAATCATGGACATTTTAGAGAACATAGAGACTTTAAACAGGCAGGACTTTCCCGTAGTTTGCCCTATTTGTGGAGGAAAAGAGGGACATCTGTATTTCTGCAAAAATGTAGAGGGAGATGAAAAAGGAGGTATGTGGGCGTGGTGCAGCTCATGCCGCCATTTTGCGCATACTTTGTATCGATTACCCAAATGGTGGAAAAATTTAGATAAAATTAAAGCTGAAAATTTGGCGGGCTGTCCTGATTATCTGGAAGAAAATAAGTTATGCATTGATGAATGGGTTAATAAGCTTGGCAAAAATGAAGGGTATGGAACACTGGTAGAAAATAGGGAAAATTAGAAAATGAAAATCATAGAAAGAATCGACAGGCAATAAAATGCCCGCCGGTTCTTTTTTATTTTATCAGGAAAATGATGCAACTATGATGTAACGGCATGTTATTTTAATAATGAAACTCAGGATATCAGCTGAAAATAAATACATAGGATGAGGCAGGGAAGGTGCATGAAAACATTATCAGTTACAAAATTTGTAGTCAGAAAAATAGTATTGTTAATGATGATTGGAATTTTTTTAGTGGGGTGTGCACATGATACTGATGAAAGTGGAGCAATTTATCAGAAGAGCGCTATTCCCATCGATTTTGGAGTTGAATCGAGAACAGATTTAAACGGAGACGGAAAAGAAGACAGGGTGCGTGTGATTGACAGACGTGATGTTGGATTGACAACAATCATAGCAAATGTAAATGGCATAGATGTGGCAATAAAAGATTATAGAGGATATTGTGAATCGACAGTTACTACCGGTGACTTAACAGGAAATGGGAAAGCAGATGTACTGTTGAAAAGAGCAACACGAGGAACCGATTCCGGTACTGTTAATATCTCTATTCTGCATTTGGAGAATACAGGCTGGATGGAGTATTCATACAATTTTATTCATAATCCTGATATTGATTTAGAACAGCCGGATACATTTGATGATGAAGTCTATCTCGGTGCTACATTGTTTGAAAAAGATGGAAAGGTAATGGTTCGTTTTATTTCATTCCAGGATAATGATAAAAGTCAAAATACAGTAAAATGCACAGAAGCATCTTATTGTGAAGATGGCTGGTATATAGAGGATATTAAGATGATTCCGGATTTTTTTAGTGGTGATAAATATGAAAGATTATTAGCACCGTTATATGAGACGGAGAATGTTAATGAGGAAGAAATGATAGAGCAAAATTCGGAAAAAGCAGATGACAAGATAGAGGAATTTTCCATGGATGAAATTGAAGAATTGTTTTTTGGCGAGTGGGAAGTTACGAAATTGCTTGGCTTTACAAAAATACAGAACGATTATACGAATTATCCGGAGGGACATGACATCATAGGCAATCATATTGTGATAAATGAAGATGTATTTTCCAGTGAAGGACTTGAAAAATATGAACGTTATCAATGTGAGGTTTTAGAACCTTCTTATGAGGTATCTCCTATAATAGATCGTAATTGGATCTATAATATAAGTGAAGCCGTAAAAGAAGATCCGGAATTATATGACTGGATTCTAAATTATGATGAATTTCAGGATTTGGAAATAAGAGGCACAAGAGATGGAATAAAGGGAAAATCTCCGGCAGTGAACATAATGATTTCCAGTGATAAGCAGTTTGTTATTCTTACGATGGATTGTGTTTTTTACCTTTTGGAGAAAATATAATCAGAGAACTTAATATACCAGTTAAAAATATATACATAGAATGAGGTGCACTTAGGGGTGAAAAGAAAAATATTTCGAAGAATAATAGTCATGTTGCTGTTGGTATTTGCAGGCGTGGTTGTTTTCAAAGGCCAAAATACTGCTGCGGCATACAATGGAAAATGGAAGGTTACACGTCATCTCACGACGTACTATAGAGCATACAGTTATTTTTTTCGACAGCACTATTTGGGAAGGACAGTTATTCTTGGCGAAAATTCCGTAGAAAAGAGCATTGTGGCATGGCCGGATTACCTGGAATGGGAAAAAATACAATTTGATGATTCGGATATAGTTTCTTATTCTACTCAGGATGAATGGCTAGATATCGATTCTCTCTGGATGATAGAAGATTATGCGGATATAGAACAGGTCCGGTTCCTTAGATATATTGATGAAATGTATGATGAATCTGACTACTGCGTGGATTACATTGTTATTTTAGATAAAACACATATAGTCTATGGGTTTTGCGGCGGGGATTATTTGCTAGAACCGTTTCAATACTGTGACCCTAAGGTGAGTGAAAAAGATTTGAACGGAACATGGAAAATTGCATATCTGGACAGCTATGAAAACTCATACGAAGGCGGTTTTGAGGAAATAGAAAAGGAGGCGCCGGGAAGAATATTGCAGGGCACGAATTTTAAGGCGGAAGACTGGCTGGGAAAAAGTGTTATCGTCTCGGAAGATGAAGTCAGAATATTGGAGACCGCCCGCCAGACAGTTGGAATAGAAGTCAGAAAGACGGGGCGGGAAGATTTTGAACAGGAAATGGATATCCACGATGGCCTGAGCATTTATGATGATGAGATTCTTGTGTGCAATATAAAATGTCAGGATGGAGAGGACATTGTCTGTGTGCCGGTGAATAAGAACCAGATGATCATGCGTATTGAAGAAGGCTGGTTTATGCTGGAAAAATAGAAAGTCAGGAGAAAAATGAAAGAAAAAATCAGCATATTGTTAATAGGATTCATGTTAATGTTTTCCGGCTGCGGAAAGCAGGATGTTCAGGTATATTACTGGGACAATGAAGGAAACGATGTATTAACATCCAAAATGAAAACAGACAGACAGAGTGAAAATGGCTTTGTAAGGAATTTTCTGGAAACATATAATGCGGACATGGAAACAAAAGAGGAATTATTAGACATAGCAGGGATAAAAATGTTCTCCTATAAGACCTCTGCTGAAAATACTGTTTTTGTATTTCAAGAACCGGTCCCAGACAGCACGGATATAAAAAATACATGTATTTTAATAAACATGGATGGTCTGGAAAAATATGATGGACTGCAATTGGATTTTATTGGAAATTTCCCTGCAAGAGACTCCGAGGATTATATTTTTCAAAGGGAATCCTATGAGGATTACATAAAGATAAGTTATAGAGATAATGTAGATTATTATACGGATGGTGGAATTCAGTATTATGATCTGGATGGACATATTCTTTACTGGGAGCATTATTTAACCAGTGGAGACAGAAACCTATATTTTGTATGGGAAAATGACAAAGTGAAATGGATCGTAGATACCGGTGGAATGTCATTTGGCACAGATCCTGAGGATAGTACTATTTATACGGGAATTTACACACAGCTCTATTATTTTGAACCGGCGATATCCCGTGAAGAACTGACGGATATTTTTGTAGATATATAAGTAGCAAGCATACAACCATAGAATCAACGGAAGCGTTGCAGTTAAAGAAATACAATGGAATATAAAAATAGATTTTTGGGGAACCATTGCGTTGTGGCAAAGATATGAGTACAATAAAAATGACCAGTTAATATTTGTGTGGCTATATATAGGAAAAGAAGACGGGAAATGAATAAAGGGGGATATATTGTTTGAAGGATCTGTTTGATATATCAAAATTTGACTCATACAAAGAAGATAATCGTCGGGAAGTTAAGAAGGCAAATGGGGGGTTACCAGTGTCCTTATGGGACTAGTATTCTGCATTTGCCAATTGCTATGGTGGAGTAATCATTCTTGGTGTTGTAGAAAATAAGGATGGTTCCTGGCATACTACAGGACTTAAAGCGGCGGATAAAGAGAAACTTATAAAGCAATTCTGGGATACAATTAATAATCGCAAAAAAGTAAGTGCTAATATTTTAAAAGACGATGATGTAGAAATATATGATGTAAACGGGGATTTAATTATTGTTATTCATGTCCCAATGGCGAAACGGGAAGAAAAGCCGGTATATGTTGATAATGATCTGTTTGGCGCTACATTTAGAAGAAATCATGAAGGCGATTATCGTTGTACACGTCTACAGGTAAAAACAATGCTTCGTGATCAGGCTGAAAATACTATGGATATGGAGGTACTGGACGAGGTCCCGATGGAGGATTTGAACTATGAGACGATACAGGGATATAGAAACCGTCACAGAACATTGAAACCGGGGCATCCTTTTGAAAGATTAAACGATAGTGAATACTTGAGAAGTATTGGCGCGGCAGCTATATCAAGAGAGGACAGACAACTTCATCCTACGGCGGCTGGGATGCTGATGTTTGGAGAGGAATATAACATTGTAAGACATTTTCCGGAATACTTTCTGGATTATCGTGAAATGCTTGATCCTGCTATTCGATGGACAGATCGTCTGCAATCCAGTTCAGGGAATGGTCCGGAAATATTTGTGATTTCTATTTCAGGGTATATAATAAAATAATTATGGATGTGAAAAAACCTAAGAAACTTGTATTGGAGAATCCCGGATATATAAGGACAGGTAAAATACAAATGTGTAAGGGTGGAGAATCAGATCCGAGAAATAAATCTCTTATGAAGATGTTTAACCTTATTAATATCGGTGAACGTTCCGGCAGTGGTGTTCCTAATATATTTAATACATGGGAAGATGAAGGATGGAAGGAACCTGTAATTGAAGAACGGTTTGATCCGGATCGGACGATATTGACACTTGAATTTGTTGAAAAACAAGTGAGAAAAGCAAGCGAAGAAAGCAAGCGAAGAAAACAAGCGAAGAAAACAAGCAAAGAAAACAAGCAAAGAAAACAAGCGGTAATATTGCAAAAATATATGAGTATCTCGCACAACATGGAGAAGCTAAGACAAATGAAATTGCCGATTATATTGGGCTAAGTCCGGCAAGAACAAGGGCAATCATTTCTGAAATGGAAAATATTGAGAGAATAGGAACGAATACCAATAGAAAATACAAACTAAAAAAAGCTGATGATGATCATGGAACAAGGCCTGTCAGATGAGATACCCGGTCAGATGAGGAAAACGTATGGAGGAACAGCACAGAGTATGTAAAAATTTCACACGTCATGACAAGAAGACCCGTACGATCCTGCTGTGCGAGATGCTGGAGTACACGAATGTATTTTTGGAGGCGGCATTCCGGGCGGAGGGGTATTCCTTCGAGACTTTAAAGAACCCGGTGAAGGACCGCACTCTGGCACTTCGCTATATCAGTAACGACTATTGCTATCCGACGGTATTGATCCTTGCACAGTTCCTGGAATATCTGGAAAGCGGGGAGCGGGATCCGGGGGAGATCGCTTTTATGGAGCCGCAGGCGGGTGGTGCCTGCAGAGCCGGGAATATCTACAATCTGCTCCAGAGAGTGTTGTACCGCATGGCGGAGCAGGGGCAGACGGAGTATGCGCAGATCCCCGTGATTTCCTTAAATCTCATGGGAGAGGAAAAACATACCGGCTTTCGTATTACTCCGGGGCTGTTGTCCGGTGGGATCGCTGCCGGATGCTATGGCGATCTGATCATGTGCCTGTACCAGCAGGTGAAGCCCTACGAACAGAATCCGGGAGAGACGGACCGCATCCGCAGTCAGGTGGAAAAGAAACTGTGCGAGAGCATTCGGAGACACAGGAACGGACGGCACATCAGAGAGAAAAATTACCGGTATGCCTGCGAAGTATTTTCGAAGGTACCGGTGAAACCCGGGAAGAAAAAGAGAGTCGGCATCACCGGTGAGATCTATATGAAATGTTCGAAACTGGGAAATGACGATATCGAAAGTTTTCTGCTCCGGCAGGGAATGGAGCCTTACAGCGGTGGTTTCGTCAACTACTGTCTGTATTTGGTGGATACAGAGCGGTATAAGGCAGAAAAGTACCAGCGCAATCCCATCATGGCGAAAGCCTGTGCCTTTGTGCTCCACCGGTTGTGTGAGGCACAAAAACATCTGCTTACGGTGATCGGGGAGACAGACCGGTTCCAGACGGATCTGCCGTTCCCGGAACTGAAGGAGAAAGTGCAGGGGATTCTGGCGGAGGGCTGCAATACCGGAGACGGCTGGCTGATTGCCGCAGAGGTGATACAATATGTGGAAAAAGGCTGTGGAAGTGTGCTGATCCTGCATCCCTTCGGATGTCTGGTCAGCCATGTCTGCGAGCGGGGGATTTTGCAGCGGCTGCATGCCCGTTTTCCGGATGTCAGTATCCAGACCATAGAGTATGATTACGACCAGAGCAAGACCCTCAGAGAAAGCCGCATTTTATTGGCAATTTCCTAGGTTGGCAGCAGGTGCAGAACGTGGTACAATAAAACAGAAACTATTGCAACGTGTATTTTCAGGAGGGGAACATGAAGATAAAATGCGACTGGTGTGGCAGCTGGATCAATGATTTCGACCAGGTCTGCCCGAACTGCGGAGGAGTAAACAACAACTATAACCGTCATGCCAACGGCGTGCCTCAGACCATTGAGGAACTGAAAGCCTGGGCGAAGGAGATGAACCTTCCGCTGGAGGAAATGCGGACCTTTATCGGTGAGGATTACAAGGGAGCCAAAGCCTTCGGTATTTACAAGGATGAGACCGACGGCACTTTTGTCGTCTATAAGAACAAGGAGGATGGCACCCGGGCGGTACGCTACAAGGGATCGGACGAAGCCTATGCGGTCAACGAACTTTACCAGAAGATGAAGGAAAGGGTGGCCGTACAGAAGGCGCACCAGCAGCCGAAAGCTGCAAAGCCGGTTTCCGGGCCTACTGCTTCTGCGCAGCAAAAGCAATCGGAAAAAGCCTTGTCCAAAACCCTTTTTTTCGATTTTCCTGATAGCAATAATAGCAATCATACCATTGTCCGTTATTTTTGCACTCATAGGGGAAAGCGGACCGAGTACCGGCTACTACACTTATGGAGACCAGAGCTATTACTATTATTCCGGGGACTGGTACGAGTGGGAGGATAATTCCTGGCAATACGCACCGTCGCAATCCTGGATGGACAGTGATTATGAGAATTACTACGATTCCTACAGCTATGACAGCGATGCGGAATATGAGGATTTTGAGGATTCCTCCTATTACACTCCTTATGAGGACAGCAGTGATAATGACAGCGACTGGGATGATGACAGCTGGGATTCCGGTTGGGATTCCAATGACAGCTGGGATTCCGGCTATGATGACTGGGGATCCGATTGGTAAAATGTGATGCAGAATACATACAAAGGAAGTCTTTGACAGGCTTCCTTTGCTTTGTTTGCGCGCCATGGGCGCGCTCTAACGGGTGTAAGTCCCGAACACGCCCAGATAGTGGGAAGTGTATAGCCGAACAGCAAGGGTGTCCACCGTGAGGTGGAATCTGAAGGAAGCTGTAAGCAAATCTCCGGTCCGACGGACAGAAATCACATATAAGGCTAGGCTACGAGAGATAAGTTGGCAAAGAACAACGAAATCTAATAACTATCACTTTTGTAGTAGCAGAGTAAATGTGGCGGATATATGGAGAGAAAGAGCGAGCACCTTAAGCGTGGAGATCTCACAGAGGTTCCATTAGCCTAGTAACAACGAACTGTGAGAAGTCAGCAGAGCCCATAGTAGTGAAGAAGTCTCTGTAATGGAGATGGAGCAAAGGGGCGAACAATCAATAAGTTTGAGTAGGTCTCGTATTGCAGAGGAGACATTCATCTGCCGTAACCAATCGGGTAAAGGGTGGTCAAATCAAGCGAGACGGAAAGGAAAGAACGCATGGACACAAGTAGTCTAATGGAGCAGATACTATCTAGCGATAACCTCAACAGGGCATATCTGCAAGTCGTACGAAATAAAGGTGCAGAGGGAGTGGACGGAGTGAAGTACACAGAACTCAAAGAACATCTTGCAAAGAACGGCGAAAACATCAAGGAACAGTTGAGGGCGAGAAAATATAAACCTCAGCCAGTACGAAGAGTGGAGATACCAAAGCCTGATGGCGGTGTCAGAAACCTGGGAGTACCAACAGTGACAGACAGATTTGTACAACAAGCCATTGCACAGGTATTAACGCCAATCTATGAGGAACAGTTCCATGACCACAGTTATGGATTCAGACCGAACAGATGTGCACAACAAGCAATTCTAACAGCACTTGAAATGATGAATGACGGTAATGAGTGGATTGTAGACATCGACTTGGAAAAGTTCTTTGACACAGTAAATCATGATAAGCTCATGACTATCATAGGCAGAACTATTAAAGATGGAGATGTTATCTCTATCGTAAGAAAGTACCTTGTCAGTGGAATCATGATTGATGATGAATATGAGGACTCTATCGTGGGAACACCCCAGGGAGGAAATCTCTCGCCGTTACTGGCAAACATCATGCTGAATGAACTCGATAAAGAAATGGAAAAGCGTGGGCTTAACTTTGTAAGATACGCGGACGACTGCATCATTATGGTCGGAAGTGAAATGTCTGCCAACAGAGTCATGAGAAATATTTCACGATTCATTGAGGAGAAACTGGGGCTTAAGGTCAACATGACCAAGAGTAAGGTAGACAGACCACAAGGACTTAAATACCTTGGATTTGGATTCTACTTTGATACAAGAGCACATCAATACAAGGCGAAACCGCATGCAAAATCAGTAGCGAAATTTAAGAAGAGAATGAAAGAGCTCACGTGCCGTAGCTGGGGCGTTAGCAACAGTTATAAAGTGATGAAACTCAATCAGCTTATCAGAGGGTGGATTAACTATTTCAAGATAGGTAGTATGAAAACACTTTGTAAAGAGATGGACGCAAGAATTCGTTGCAGACTGCGCATGTGCATTTGGAAACAATGGAAAACTCCGCAGAACCGCATAAATAACTTGATAAAACTCGGAGTAGATAGGGATACAGCAAGGATTACAGCCTATACGGGTAATCGAATAGCATATGTTTGTCAGCGAAGAGTTATGAATTTTGCAATAAATAAAGAAAGACTAACCCGTTTTGGATTAGTTTCTATGTTAGATTACTATACTGAAAGGTGTGTTACTTGTTAAATTGATTGAACCGCCGTGTACCGAACGGTACGCACGGTGGTGTGAGAGGTCGGAATTTCTCATTTAGGAGAAATTCCTCCTACTCGATTTGCAGGAATGCTGATTGGTATCTGGATAGGAGGTTAAAGAATTGAAAAAGAAATTATTACTGGCAGGGATTGTGGCACTGCTTGCAGGAACTGTCATGGCAGCAAGAAAAAGAAAAAATATACGGAGACATCGAGATAGGAGGAGAAGAGAATCATGAAACTGTTAAAAAACCGTACTGTTCTTGGGGTACTCTGCATTGCAGTGTCCCTGCTCATCTGTTTTGCAGTGACACCGCTTGTCAATGCCGGACTGTCCCAAAAGACCACAATCGTGCGTTTTGTAAAGGACGTTAAGGCAGGCGAAGAGATCAAAAAAGGAATGCTGCAGGAAGTCGAGGTGGGAGGTTACAACCTGCCCGAAAATGTGTTAAGGAGCATCACGGAGGCGGAAGGAAAATATCTGACCGCGGATGTTTATGCAGGGGACTATATCGTAGCAGAAAAAGTAGCAGACGAGCCGGCTGCAGAAAATAAATACCTTTACAACTTAAACGGGGAGAAACAGGCAATCTCCATCACCATCAGTTCTTTTGCGGAAGGACTCTCCGGCAAATTAAAGAGCGGGGATATTGTGTCGGTCATCGCACCGGATTACCTGGGCAGTGGGGAGACAGTGATCCCGGCAGAATTAAAATATGTGGAGGTCATCGCAGTGACGGCAAAGTCCGGCTATGATGCTAATACACAGGAGCAGGAAGAGGAGAAGGAGCTTCCGTCCACCGTCACGGTGTTAGTCAGACCGGAGCAGAGCAGACTGCTGGCAAGGCTGGAAGCAGAGGGAGAAATCCATCTGTCACTGGTATACAGGGGAGACAGCCAGAAAGCTGCACAGTTCATTGAAGCACAGGATCTGGTGCTGGAGGAGCTTCTGGAAGAAACCACAGAGGAAGAAGAGGTATCTGTTGTAAAAAATGAGGTGCCGAGGACAGGAGGGGAAGCGGATGCAGTGACGGCAGAAGAAACCTCGGCAGACGAGAAAAATGATACGGATATGGAGGAATAGTGTTTGAATTTCATGAAAAATTCTTTGTTCCAGAGAAATTTGGAGCAGGAAAGGGAAGAAGAGATGCCGGAAGAGGGAGGCGTGCTTGCCGTGTGGGGCAGCCCTTCCTCCGGCAAGACGGTGGTGTCTGTGAAACTGGCAGAGCATCTGGCAAAGAAAAAGAGAAATGTCATTTTAATCCTTGCGGATATGGTCACTCCGCCGCTGCCTTACTTATGCGCACCGTCAGACATTGAACAGGAAAGGTCGTTGGGGAGCATTCTTGCCGCATCCCATGTGACGGAAAACCTCATCAAGAAGAACTGCATGTTCTACCGGAAGAATGATTATCTTTCCATGGTCGGGATGTTAAAGGGGGAGAATGTGTTCACCTATCCGCCCTATGAAAAAGAGCAGGCGGCAGAACTGCTCCAGCTTGCAGCACAGATCGCACCGTATGTCATCGTGGACTGCACTAGCAATATCGCATCGGATATCCTGTCGGCGGTCGCATTGATGGAGGCAGATACGGTGTTAAGGCTGGCAGGGTGTGACTTAAAATCCATCAGTTACTTATCCTCCCAGCTTCCACTGCTATCAGACCACAAATGGGATGCCGACAAGCAGTTGAAGGCCGTGTCCAATATCAGACAGCAGGAGGCAAGCAGCCACATGGAACAGATCCTTGGCAGTGTGTCGTTCCAGATTCCGCACAGCAGTGAGGTGGAAGCACAGTTTTTAGAAGGGGAACTGCTTGGGGAACTCGGCCTGAAGGAGAGCCGGGCATTCCGCAGGGAGATAGAGAAAATCAGCAGGGAGGTATTCGGGGTATGAAAAATAACCAGAATCTGTTCTTTTCCCCGGAGGAAAAGGGAAGGGCATTTTCGGATGTCTTAAAAGAGGTGCAGGAGTATATCTCCAGCAAATATTCCACGCTCATGGTGGAAGGTGGGAGCGAGGAAGTAAAACAGCAGGTCAAGCGGTACATTACAAAGTACATCTGTGACTACCGTATCACGGTAAAGGGAAAAACACAGGAACAGTTGATCGATGACCTTTACACGGAAATGGCAGAGTTTTCCTTCCTCACCAAGTACATTTTTGGAACAGGGATAGAGGAAATCGATATCAATTCCTGGCGGGATATCGAGATACAGTACAATGACGGCAGGTGTGAAAAGCTGGAGGAACACTTCGAGTCCCCGGAGCATGCGGTCAATGTCATAAGGCGCATGCTCCATGTGTCGGGCATGGTGTTGGACAATGCCTCCCCTGCGGTGTTAGGACATCTGAGCAAGAATATCCGAATCGCCGTGTTAAAGACGCCGCTCGTGGATGAAGATGTGGGGATTGCAGCATCCATCCGTATTGTCAATCCGCAGAGCCTGAAAAAGGAAAACTTTGTGGATGGCGGCACCGCAACGGGGGAAATGCTGGACTTTCTGGCAGAGTGTCTGCGTTATGGCATCAGCATCTGTGTCGCAGGAGCCACCAGTTCCGGTAAGACCACACTTGCAGGCTGGCTGCTTACCACCATACCGGATGGAAAGCGTATCTTTACCATCGAAAACGGCAGCCGTGAGCTGGCACTCGTAAGGGAAAAGGATGGAAAAGTGACCAACAGTGTCATCCATACGCTGACCAGATACAGCGAAAATGAAAAGCAGAACATTGATCAGGACATGCTCCTTGATATGGCACTGCGTTTTAACCCGGAGATCATCTGTGTCGGGGAGATGCGTAGTTCAGAGGCGTACACGGCACAGGAATCGGCAAGAACCGGACACACGGTGCTTACCACGATCCACAGCAACAGTTGTGAATCCACTTACAGCCGAATGAGGACACTGTGCAAGAGAAAATATGACATGGATGACGAGGTGTTGATGGACCTTGTAACGGAGGCATTCCCTATCGTGGTGTTCACCAAGCAGCTTGAGAACCGCAAGAGGAAACTCATGGAAATCATGGAGTGTGAGATCACGGCAGACGGAAAGCGGAAGTTCAACCCGCTGTACCGCTATGAGATCACCGAAAACCGGATGGAAGGGGACCGCTTTATCATTAACGGCACGCATAAGAAGGTGTGCGGAATTTCCGAGAGCCTCAAAAAGAGATTTTTGGAAAACGGCATGCCAAAAGATGTGCTGGAAAGAATTGAAAAAGGAGGGAAGAAAGTATGCTGACATTACAGGTCATTGCCTGCATCGGGATCATTACAGGAGCATTCCTGCTGTTCCAAATCCGGTTAAATGACTTTACGGGGAACATTTTCCACAGGCTTTTGGACGCACCGAAAGGAATCCGTGAGGAGATACTGGAGGAAACCAAGCGCAGGAAAAAATCCTATTTCCGCAGGGAGATCGAGGAAGTACAGGAAATTTTGAAAACAACGGACAGGGAGGAGCTGTTCCCGCTTTTATGCACGGCATCCCTTCTGCTGTTTGCCGCAGGAGCAGCCATTGCGGTCATGATCGGAAATGTTTTTCTGGTTCCGGTGCTGGCATGCGGATTTTTATTTCTGCCGTTCTGGTACATCAGGCTGACCGCATCCCATTTCAAAAAGGATGTGTCATCGGAACTGGAAACCGCACTGTCTATTATTACAACGGCGTATCTGCGCAGTGAGGACATTCTGACTTCGGTGGAGGAAAACCTTGAATATTTAAATCCGCCGGTCAAGACCGTGTTTGCAGATTTTGTGTCAAGAATCCGGCTCATTGATCCAGACCTTGAGGCAGCCTTGGAGGAGCTTAAGGGAAAGATTGAAAATGATGTGTTCATGGAATGGGTGGATGCCTTAAAGTCCTGCCTGTATGACCGGTCATTAAAGACAACACTGACACCGATCGTGGTGAAACTGTCGGACATGCGCATCGTGAATGCGGAGCTGGAATATCTGGTATTTGAACCCAGAAAGGAATTTATCACAATGGTGGTGTTGGCAGTGGGGAATATCCCGCTGTTATATTTCCTGAACCAGTCCTGGTACGATACGCTCATGCATACCATCCCCGGACAGATTATGCTGGCAGTTACCGGCGCAATTATTTTTGTTTCCACGGCATGCGTCATAAAACTGACAAAGCCGATTGAATACCGGACATAAGGGGGAGGGATAAATTGAAAATCGTACTGATAGTTGTATTCATCCTGACGGCATGCGGACTGTTCCTTCTGCTGTCGGGCATCTTAAAGCTGCCGACACTGCGGACCGGCAGGGCGATGATGCAGTCAGGGAAGAAAGAAAAGAAACTGCAGAAAACACTGGATGCGTTCTACATGGACGGAGCGGCATACTTAGGAAAATACATCGGGATGAATGCCTACAAAAAAAGCAGGATGCAGAATGTCCTAAATGCGGCAGGACTTAAGATGACACCGGAAACCTATATGGCGTATGCCTATCTGAAGGCAGGGAGCATTTTTCTACTGATCCTTCCGGCACTGCATGTATTTCCGCTGCTTGCCATCCTGCTCGTGCTTTTAGGAGTCATGGTCTACTATAAGGAGACAAGAAAAGCAGAAGAGCTGGTAAGGGAAAAAAGAGAGCAGATCGAGGGAGAGCTGTACCGTTTTGTTTCCACCATCACACAGGAGCTGAAAAACAGCAGGGATGTACTTTCCATGCTGGAGCATTATAAGGAAAATGCCGGGGAGATGTTCCAGAAGGAACTGGACATTGTGTGTGCCGACATGCGTTCCAGCAGCTATGAGGCAGCACTCACCCGTTTCGAGGCAAGGCTCAATTCCCCGCAGCTCTCCGATGTGGTCCGTGGACTGATTGGTGTGTTAAGAGGCGATGACGGTGCAGTGTATTTCCAGATGCTCACACACGACTTCAAGCAGGCAGAACTGCAGAGGTTAAAGGCAAAGGCAGCAAAAATCCCGCCGAAAATCCGTGTCTTTTCTTTTGCCATGCTCTTATGTTTCCTTGCAACCTATTTTGCCATCATCGGCTATGAGATCATAAAGTCCATGGGAACACTGTTCTGATAAAAGCGCAGGAAGGAGAAAGATTGAAAAATAAAATTTTTCAATCGCGAGATTTGTGTCTGCGCGCACTTGACACAAACTCGTTATGCGCAAAAAGCGTGCGCAGAAATGAGGCAAAAAATGAAACGGATTTATAAAATCATGAGGGACAAAAAGGGGGAGGGATATATCGATGCGGCAGTCGTTGTATTCTGCGTGATGTTTGTCATTGCCCTTGGCGTCAGGATATTCCCGGTTTTTATCACGAAGATACAGCTTGACAACTTTGCAGACGAGCTGGTGCGGGAGGCAGAGATCAGCGGCAGGGTTGGAAGTGAGACAACCGCAAGGCAGAGAACCTTGGAGGAAAAAACAGGGATACATCCAGCCGTAAGCTGGTCTGGGACCGGAAAAATCCAGTTGAATGAAGAGGTGACGGTAACACTGACGTTGCAGAAAGACCTCGGACTTTTTGGGAAATTAAGGTCGTTCCCGGTAACCATAAGGGCGAGGGCATCGGGAAAGAGTGAGGTGTATTGGAAATGAGAAAATGCTATCAGAGCTTCAAAAGACTTCTGACAGGGCAGGAGGGAAGCATGGCCCCGGCTGCTGTGGCGGCAGCGATAGCCATGCTCCTTATCATCCTTGGAGTTTCCGAATACATGCGCCTTGTCATCACGGCAGCCGGGATTAAGGATGCCATGGAATCTGCCGTGGTTTCCGTGGTAAATGACAACTACAATGAAGTTTATCATGGTGTCAGGGAAGGATATGCCGCAGGATATGAGCCGGACGATACGGGATTTACGGCATCCGTGGACCATGGGGATATCTATGGCAGGATGTGTTTTCTGCTTGGTCTGGAAGAGGATGGGAACAGTTATGTCCGCTATAACAACAGTGGTGGACTGGAGTACAGGCTCAAAAATCTTTCCGTGGACATCCACAACACGGCTCTGGCATCGCCGGGAGGCACTTATTATGCGGATGCAGAGGTCACGATGGAAGTGCCTGTGCGTTTCGCAGGAAAAATCTTATCGAATATGTCGGTCAGACTGAAGGTGAGGGCGGTCTACCGGGAGAAATTTTAGTAACATGTTACAGATATCGTAAGACTTATTACATTTCCATAGACTTTCCAGACGTTCTATGGTAGCGTGTGAACTACGAAAATCAATCAAAAAAGCATAAGGAGGGAATGCCATGAAAGATAAGACAAAAAAGTGGCTGGCAGTCGCAGGACTTCTAGCAGTATGTGCGGTGCTTGTGTTTGGAATCAGCAGGGTGCTCTACCATGAGCCGGACAGGGAGGCACAGGTCGTGGAGAGAGAATCGGAGGAGACAGAACTTTTTGTGGAGACAGAAACACCGGAACCGGCTCCGGCAGAAAGCACAGAAGCAGAGACGGAAGAGCCGCTTGTGATCGAGACGGAGACAGGAACTTCCGTAAATGACAGGGAGCAGGAAATTCAGGAAACCCCGGAGAAAACGGAAGCGGAAAAGCCGAGTGAGCCGCCTGCACTGTCTGAGGGAACCGCCACGGACCAGCCGGATATACCGCCGTCCTACGAGGAGGAAAAACAGGAGGAACCGGCTCCGGCAGAGAACCAGACGCCAAAGACAGGTGATACCAAAGACGGCATGGTATATGTGGAAGGCTTCGGATGGATTACCGATGAAGGGGAAGGCTCAGGCACCTACGCAGATGACATGTATGAAAATGGCAATAAAATCGGAATCATGGACTAAGTTGGTGACAAGAAATGTTGTTTGATATAAACTGATAACAAGCGGACAAGGAGGCTCTTGGATTATGTACAAACAACGTATATCATATGCAGATTATGTGGAAGAGGTAGAAAGATTATATAAAATTGAAAGAAGAGAGATTTATTTTGGTTTTGTAATCCGAGATTTTATACAATCGATCCTTACAGAGAGTGAACAATTGGTAGCAGTTTGGGATAACAAAGGATACAAGGATGATACCAAAAATCCACTTCATAAGCGTAAAAATTATGCGGATTCACATAGCTTGCAGGATTTTATTATCGTTCCGGAACAATATAGCTATACGAATACTACAAAACCATATGTTTCGATTGAGCTAAAAAAACCCAATTTGGAAAATTATCAAGGGTTAGAATTGGGAAAAAACAAAAAACAGATAGAAGCAGAGTTTGAATATTGTGATTTTATTATTTTGACAGACTGTGTTACATGGATGTTCCTAAAAAAAGATGAACCTGTAAAAGATGAAAAAGTTGTTTGTCTGATACAGGAGGGAAAATGGTTACAAATGGAACAAAGGGATTCCAATAACGAGCGTATGGGGAACATTCATATGAAGGAACCAGAGCAATGGGATGATTTGGTTAATACGATTAGAACATTTGTAGCAGAAGCCAAAAAACAGAGAAAAGAATAATGTGTTAGTGAAAAGCAGATTCGTAAAAACGGTCTGCTTTTTTTGTGAGGAAAAAGAGATGAAGTTATTAAAACAAGTAGTATTGCTTCTTGCAATTATGCTTGCCATGGCAATGCCGGTATCGGTTTATGCAGCCGGGGAAGGGAACATCGACAATGGCGGTGGAGGTATGGGAGCAGGAACGGGAACTAATTTTTGGAGCAGCCACGATGAGGGTGTGCGCGTAACGGTAATCAGAGCCAGTGATGGTGCAGTTGCATCAGCATCCATTGACCTTACCAACAAGCATCCGACTGATATCCGGGTGCATTTTGGAAAAGTAAGCAAGACTTCCTACAGGAATGGCGCAGGACTTTCTGCAAGGATGGGAGGCTATACATTTTATAATCCAAAGACAGTCCCTGCCACAGATTATCAGTACTTCAAGAGGAGGGGCAAACCTTGCAGCCATCAAACAGTACTTTACGGACGAGCAGGTGATCAGAGCCATTGCAGGATATGTCGGCATGGATTTCCAGACGCTGACAAACGGAGAGTACAAGCTGTTATTAGAGCCAATCGCATATGTGACTTTTGAGGGAGTCCGGACTGCGTTTACCGCCACGGAAGCAGCAAAATACAATCAGTTAAGGGGCGGTTTGTTGCGAAAGAAAATGCCGTCCCTTTCCCATAAAAACCTGCCGCTTGCCATGTTTTTGGAAACATCGGATTTAGGGTATCCGGCGTGGAGCGGTTCTAAGACAGAGAAAGCAAATGATGAGGATATCATCCGCGCATTAGGACTTGGCATCGTGCGGTTTAATGAGGTGATCACACCGGAAGTCATCGAAGCGGACTATGAATACCGTGTGGATACGGATGTGATAACGGCGGTCACAGTCAGTGGAGGACAGAGCGATCCAGACAACTCCGTCACCGTGACATTTTCTATCCTGGGAAGAAGCTACAAGGTTGAAAACGTGTATTACCCGGAGGATGGACAGCAGCTCGTGTGGGTAAAATGGCATACCCCATCCACAGAACAGCATATCACGATTAGCGTGACCGCCAGCGGAGGCAGTGCATCCGTGAGCCGGGGAACCATCACGGCGAAGATTGTGGATCTGGATGACAATCCACCGCCCAATCCTGTTGCAGATGACAGAAATGATGGATACCGGAAAGAGAATGCAGTGATGCCTGTAAATCCAGAAAAGACACAGGCGGCATGGAGTGTCTGGAAAGCCAAGTGGAAGGAAAAATGGGTATGGCACAGTGACTGGAACTGGGAGTCAGAGGACCATTCGGCAAGCTGTGAGGCAGGATGCACACAGAGCCATGGACACTGGGAGGATGATGGCGAGTATGTGGATGAAGGCTGGTGGGAATTTGAAGAGAAACATTATTCGGCATCCCTGACTGCGGATATGCATCTGGTCACCGATGAAAAGGCACCGACAGCAAATGGCATAGTTACAAAAAGCGGGTACGGTGTGAATGTCTCCCTGAGTGTAAGGGCATCAAGCAGCCAGACATCTGCAACAACGGCACCGCAGACGGCAGTCAGTTATTTCCCGGAATTTTATTACGAAACCTACTGGCGGCTTTTAGAGAGAACCCGAAATGGATACAGTGCGGTCTTTGAATTTAAGAATAATGAGTATTCCACTTATTACCGGAGGACACATTTCACACCGGTCTGGATGCCGGACGGGGAGTACCGGGTATATACTTATCTGCTTGACTGTTGGACACCGGATGGAATGCTTTCCATGAACCTGTCAGACGCTGTGCAGATATCGGGAAGCCTGTGGGATGACTGGCATATCGCACCACAGAATGTGAGGTAGGAAATGGGATATGAGAGAATCCAAAAGCCGGAAGGACTGCTCTACCATTACACTCGAAAAGAAAATCTGGAATCCATCTTAAGGGATGGAAGGATACGGAAATTTTGTGACAGGGAAACATGGTTCACAAAATCCCTTGCAGATACGCTGCGGCTTATGTCACTCACGGTGATGCAGGAGGGAGCAGCTTATTATGATGCGAGGGGCAGGCTGCAGCGTTACCCGGCATTTGTGCCGGAGGATTATGTAGTTTTAGAACTTACCCCGCGCTACCAGAGCGGGGAATGGGTGATCTGGAATCAGGAACTTCCACCTAATGCGCCGGAGTCCGTAAGGGAGCTTGCGGAGGAGTTCAGCCACTTAAAACTCGGATACCGTGGAGATTTAAAGTTCTGGGAGAATCCTGTCATTTATGAGATGACAGACCTTTTGGAAGAACCGGAGCAGACCAGTGAAATGAAAATGCAGTAAAAAAACAGAAAAAAGGAAAGGAAGATCAGATGAAGAAAAAGAAATGGATGATGATGGCAGTGATGGTGCTTGCACTTACGATGATGTTTGGAACTACAGTATATGCGTCAGGAAAAGGGGACGTGGCAGGAGCAATCGAGGGTACATGGCAGGATGCCTCCGCACAGATCAAGACAGTAGTCAATAAGGTGGTGTTCCCGGCAATCGACCTGATACTTGCCGTATTCTTCTTTGCAAAGCTGGGTACTGCATACTTTGATTACCGAAAACACGGGCAGTTTGAATGGGCGGCACCCGCAATCCTGTTTGCGTGTCTGGTGTTTACGCTGACGGCACCGACCTATATCTGGAAAATCCTTGGCATATAGGGGATGGTGAGAAAGAAGGTGTCAGATGTTTATATTTGATTTTGTTGCGGAAACCGTACTAGACCAGATCATCGACTGGCTGTATGGGAAGATCGTTGGATTTCTCAATGATTTTTTTGCAATGATGAACAATATGGGGGTGGAATTGTTTGACCTGCCGTGGGTGAATGCAATTACCACTTTTTTTAGTTGGCTTGGCTGGGCATTGTTTGTGGTAGGGCTGGTGGTCGGAGCTTTTGAATGTGCCATAGAGTATCAGGGAGGAAGGGGCAGTATCAAGGATACTGCCCTAAACTATGTCAAGGGATTTATGGCGGTCAGCCTGTTTTCCATTCTTCCGGTCAACTTATACTCCCTAAGTGTGTCGCTGCAGAGTTCCTTCGGATCGGCATTATCCGGCATTACAGATGCGGAAAGCATCGGGATGACTGCACAGCAGGTGCTTATGTCAGCCGCCATGCCGGGAGTGGGGAATCCGATCCTGCAGATATTCTGTGCCGTGATGATGGGGTATGCCGTGATAAAAGTGTTTTTCGGAAACCTGAAAAGAGGAGGCATCCTGCTCATACAGATCGCAGTTGGAAGCCTTTATATGTTTTCTGTTCCAAGAGGATATATTGACGGTTTTACCCAGTGGTGCAAGCAGGTCATTGGAATCTGTCTCACCGCTTTCCTGCAGTCCACCATGCTCACGGCAGGACTCATGATCTTCAAGGACCATCCTCTGCTTGGTCTGGGTGTCATGCTTTCCTCCACGGAGGTGCCGAGGATTGCCGGACAGTTCGGACTGGACACCAGCACAAAGGCAAACCTGATGAGCGGAGTTTATGCAGCGCAGACAGCCATCAACATTTCAAAAACGGTTGTCAAAGCAGTGGCAGCATAAGGCGGTGAAAGGATGGAGAAAAAGCTGGGGAGTCTGTTCGATGGGATCGGGGGATTTCCATTGGCAGCAAAAAAGAAATGGCATACGACCTGTGTGGGCGAGTGAGATAGAAAAGTTTCCCATGGCAGTTACCATGTACCGGTTCCCGGAGATGAAACACATGGGAGACATTACAAAACTGCATGGGGAAAACCTCCCGGTTGTGGATGTGATAGCCGGGGGTTCGCCATGTCAGGACTTATCCATTGCCGGGAGACGCGCAGGACTTGCGGGGATGCGTTCCGGTCTCTTTTTAGAGCAGGTACGCATCATAAAAGAAATGCGCAGGCAGGAGGAAAGGAGGAAAAACAGCAGTGGAAGGAGAGCAGATGTCCCTGTTCGACCTCGGTATATGGTCTGGGAAAATGTGCCGGGAGCCTTCTCAAGCGGAGAACCAAAAGGAGCAGATTTTAAGAGAGTCCTCGAAGAAGTCTGTGGTATATCGGAGGAGTCCGTATCTTTACCTGGACCGCCGGATGGGGCATGGACTCCTGCCGGGATTATTCTGGGACAGGAATTCTCTGTTGCTTGGAGAGTACTGGACGCTCAATTTTGGGGAGTCCCCCAGAGACGCAGAAGAATCTTCCTTGTCGCAGATTTTGGAGGCCACAGTGCCGGAGAGATATTATTTGAGTCCGAAAGCGTGTGGAGGCATTATCAGGAGAGCAGGGAACAGAGGGAAAAAGCTGCCGCCGATCTTGGAGGCGGCACTTTTGATGCAGGCACAGGAGCCGACATCGTGTGTCTGATGGATCAGGGAGGACAGCGGATGGATGTGTACCGGAACCTTATCGGTACACTTCTGGCACACAGTTCAAGCACACCGCCCATTATCATGGCGAGCAGTCAGGCAAATGCAGAAATCGGGATCGGATACTGTCCGACCATTACAGCAGCGGCAGGGATGGCAGGCAATAACCAGCCGATCCTGTTTGACAATCACGGACCGGACACCCGCTACAGCGGACCGGTGAAAGTGGCACAGACCATTACTTCTGCACTGGGGACGGGAGGCAACAATACGCCGCTTGCTGTTCATGGAGAACCCTACTGCATCGCCGGAAATGTCATCAACCGTCAGGATAAAAACGGGGGAAACGGCTGCGGCTATCAGCAGGGAGTCAGTTATACGCTGACAACAGAGGACAGGCACTGTGTGGCATACACGGATGACCTGCAGAGAAAAAAGCGTGTGAGGAAACTCATACCGCTTGAGTGTGAAAGACTTATGGGATTCCCGGACCACTGGACGGACATTCCGGGAGCAAGTGACAGTGTCCGGTACCGGGCATTGGGAAACAGCGTGGCAGTGCCGTGTGTGGAATATATCCTCTGTGGCATTGCTTATTTTTTAGAAAGACAGGAGGGAGAACGGGATGTACATATACCCGGATAATCTGAAATCGAAAGCGAGCATGTGGCTGTGGGAGCTAAAAGACCTTGCAGTGACAGGAATCATCGTACTGATATCCGTGTTTGCATTTGCCTATGCAAAACTGTGGTTCCCGATGGTGATAGCAGGTGTATACGCATTTTTAACGATACAGGTGGAGGATACCACCATCTTAAAATTTATCCGCTATGCATGTGCGTATTTTTTGGTGGAACAGCAGCATTATGAATGGAGGTATACCGCAAATGAAACGGAAGAATGAACAGTCCACAAGGGAGCTGATGGGGACAAAAGAACTGTCGGATTACAGCATCCGCACCTACCGGAAGGACGAGCTGGTCTATTTTCTGATCCAGCCGAGCAACCTGTCCGTGTTGTCGGAGGAGAGCCTTTCCGCAAGAATCTATGGACTCATGACGGTATTAAAAGGCATCACAGAAATCGAGATGATGTGCTTAAATTCCCGTGAAAATTTTGAGGACAACAAAAGATATTTAAAGAACCGCGCGGAGGAAGAAACCAACCCGACTGTGCGGAAACTGCTGGAACTGGATGCAGGACACCTTGACCGGATGCAGGTGCAGATGGCAACGGCGAGGGAGTTTTTACTGATTATCCGGCTGAGAAACCAGAAGGAGAATGAGGTGTTCGCTTACTTAAACCGTATCGAAAAAATGCTGGTGGAACAGGGATTTACATCCAAAAGAGCGGATGAGGAGGACATGAAGAGGATACTGGCTGTTTACTTTGAACAGAATGTCACAACGGAAAAATTTGAAGAATTTGATGGAGAGAGGTGGATCATTTTAAATGAATAACAACAGAAAGAAAAAAACACAGACACAGACACCGGTGGAAGAGAGGCTTAAGAGTTTCCTTGATATGATCGCACCGTCCGTCATCCAGTTTTACACGGATCATTATATCTGCGGGAATACGTTCCGCAGTGTCTGGGCACTCAGGGAATATCCGACTGCAACGGATGAGCAGGCAATCCTGCGCCATCTTGGGGAAAAGGATGGCGTGACACTGCGTATCTATACCAGACAGGTCACACCGGCAGAGGAGAAAAAAATCATCAGCAATGCGGCAAACAAGAACCGCATGAAACAGGGAAATACAGAAAATTTACAGGAGACAGTCACGGCAGCGAGCAACCTGCAGGATGTGACCAACATCATTGCGACCATGCACCGCAACAGGGAGCCGTTACTTCATACGGCTGTGTATCTGGAGTTATCCGCAGCGGACATGGATAAGTTAAAGCTGTTGCAGACCGAAGTGTTGACAGAACTCATCCGTTCCAAACTGAACGTGGATAAGCTGCTGCTGCGCCAGAAACAGGGGTTCCTATGTGTGCATCCGGCTGGCAGGAATGTCTTTTTGGAACAGTTTGAACGTGCGCTTCCGGCTTCGAGTGTGGCGAACCTGTTCCCGTTCAACTACTCCGGCAAGACCGATAAGAACGGATTTTATATCGGGAGGGATAAATTTGGAAGCAATGTCATTGTAGATTTCAACCAGAGAGCGGATGACAAGACCAATGCCAATATCCTCATCCTTGGAAACTCCGGGCAGGGAAAATCCTACCTGTTAAAACTGATACAGACCATCCTGCGGGAGTCCGGGATGAAAGTTATCTGCCTGGACCCGGAGCATGAATATGTGGATTTGACCGGAAATCTGGGAGGCTGTTTTGTGGACCTGATGAGCGGGGAGTATATCATCAATGTGTTAGAACCCAAAACATGGGATGAAAACGGCAGCCCGGAAGATACAGAGGCACCCTATGCGTTCCGCTGTTCCTCAAAATTAAGCCAGCATATTTCCTTCTTAAAAGACTTTTTCCGAAGCTATAAGAATTTTACGGACAGCCAGCTTGACACGATAGAGATCATGTTAGCGAAACTTTATGAGAAGTGGAACATAGGGGACGATACGGACTTTGGCAGGCTTACGCCAAAGGATTACCCGATCCTGTCTGACCTTTACAATCTGATGGAGGAGGAATATAAGCATTACGATGCGAAGAAGAAGCAGCTGTATACCGCAGAACTTCTGCAGGAAATCTGTCTTGGACTTCACTCCATGTGCAAGGGAGCAGAGTCCAAATTTTTTAACGGACATACAAACATTACGGACAGCAGTTTTCTGACTTTCGGTGTCAAGGGACTGCTTCAGGCGAGCAAAAATGTGAAGGATGCCATGCTGTTTAATGTGCTTTCCTACATGTCAAATGAACTTCTGACCAATGGGCATACGGCAGCCTGCATCGATGAGTTTTATCTGTTCCTTACCAACCTGACCGCCGTGGAATATATCCGAAACTTTATGAAACGTGTGCGTAAAAAGGACAGTGCCGTCATCCTTGCCAGCCAGAATCTGGAGGACTTCAATATTGATGGAATCCGGGAGTATACGAAACCGCTGTTTTCCATTCCAACCCATGTATTTCTGTTCAATGCGGGAAACATTGATTCCAGATTTTATATCGATACCTTGCAGCTTGAGCAGAGCGAATACAACCTGATCCGTTATCCGCAGAGGGGCGTGTGCCTCTATAAATGCGGCAATGAACGTTACAACCTCATGGTACATGCACCGGAGTACAAGGAGAAACTGTTCGGAAGTGCCGGAGGACGATAAGACAGGGGGAAAAGGAAGGAGGGATGCCAGACTATGGACATGAGGGAGCAGAAATTCGGCATTGAGATCGAGATGACAGGTATTACCAGACAGCGTGCTGCGGAGGTCATGGCAGCCTATTTTTCCTCTGTAGCCAGCTATGACGGTGGAAGCTATGAAGTGTACAGTGTCAGGGATGCGGCAGGCCGTAGGTGGAAAGTCATGTATGATTCCAGCATTGAGGCGCAGAAAAAAGGCGGCGGTTATGCGGGGAGTGAGTACAAGGTAGAATTTGTTTCTCCCATCTGTGAATATGCGGATATCCCTGTCATACAGGAACTCATCCGGCAGCTCCGGCATGCAGGTGCAGTGGCAGGAAAGAATACAGGCATCCATGTGCATATCAACGCGGCACCCCATGATGCAAGGACACTGCGGAACATCACCAACATCATGTACAGCAAGGAAGATTTGATCTATAAGGCACTTCAGGTAGATGTAGAGAGGGAGCATCGTTACTGCCAGAAGGTGGAAGAGGACTTTTTGCAGGAACTGAACCGGAAGAAACCAAAGAGTCTGGAGGAAGTGAGCAGGATCTGGTACAAGGGGGTTGATGGAAGGCACAGGCATTACCATGAAAGCCGTTACCACTGTCTGAATCTGCACAGCGTGTTCCAGAAGGGAACGATTGAGTTTCGTCTGTTTAACTCCACTACCCATGCAGGAAAAATAAAGGCATATATCCAGCTCTGCCTTGCCATTTCTGCGCAGGCATTGAACCAGAAATGTGCCAGCCGGATCAAGACTGCCAGCACCAACGAAAAATATACATTCCGTACCTGGCTGTTAAGGCTGGGAATGATCGGGGATGAATTTAAGACGGCGCGGAAGTTTCTTCTGGAAAATCTGGAGGGCGGCATTGCATGGAAGGACCCGGAACAGGCTGTGAGACAGAAGGAAAGACTGCGTGCGATGAAAGAAAAGAAAGAACTGGAAATCGGACATGCACAGCAGGCAGACAGCATGGAAGAAGAGGTGCCGGAGGATGCACAGGGAATGAACATGACCATGTAAAAACAAAACGCAGAGAAAGGAAACAAGAATATGAACATGACAGGAAGAAGATATATTGCATACGGCTCGAACTTAAACCGGGCGCAGATGGCACTGCGCTGCCCCGATGCAAAGGTGGTAGGAACCGGGGAAATCAAGGACTATGAGCTGTTGTTCCGTGGAAACAGGAACGGGGCGGTAGCTACGGTGGAGCCGAAAAAAGGGGAGAGTGTACCGGTGTTAATCTGGGAGATTAGTCCGAGAGATGAGTTTAACCTGGACCGTTATGAGGGATATCCGAGACTGTATGGAAAAGAAATGCTGGAAGTGGAGCTGGATGGAAAACGGGAGAAAATGATGGCATATACCATGACGGAGGGGTATGCCATGGGAGTCCCTTCGGAACATTACCTTGCTACCATCCGCACCGGATATCAGGAGGCAGGATTTGATGAGGATGTTCTGATGGCAGGTGTTGAAAAGAGCAGGGAACGAATGAAACAGGAGATGGAAGCAGAGAGAATGGAGGAAGCACCATGGAGCCAGCAACTGCCGCTCTGATCGCAAGGGCAGCCATAGCAGCCGGAACCAATAAAAAAGTGTGGACAGGGATTGCCTCCGTACTGGCAGCCTTGTGTCTTCCGGTCATCCTTGCCGTCATGTGCTACATTAGCATTGCCTCCGGTGGAACAGAGCATAACCGGGCGGCAGTGCATCTGGCATTCGATGGAGGGGAAGCACCGGATGGAATGCCTGCGGATTATCAGGCTTATGTCCGCCAGATGCAGGAAAGTTTTGCGGAGCTGGATGCCATATTAGATGACATTGATGGCATGACAGAAGGGGAAGTGTGCGACAGGTATCTGGTCAAATCCGTTTTTTATTCTCTGTATTTCGGCGCAGACCGGGTACGGCTTGAGACGGATGATTATAAAAAATTCGCAGACTGTTTTGTGGATTATGAGGAACGGACACAAAACATAGAGCAGGAGGACGGGACCGTCACGCTGGAAAAATATACCGTGGCAGTTGCCATTGGGGATAAGACAAAAATCTTCCAAAAACTTGCATCCGACTATGGAGTTACCGCAACTTATGAACAACAGTCCAATGCAGTCAATGTGTGGTATGTGGCAAAGTATGACACGGCAGCCCCGACAGAGGGGGATGAATTTTCCGACTGGGGCGGCTGGAACGGGGCAGGGGCTATCCCTGTGTATGATCTGCCGGCCAACGGGAATGGGAGTGATATCGTACAGCTTGCATTATCAAGACTGGGGCATCCGTACTCGCAGGCACTCCGCGGAACCGGGAATTATGTCGACTGCAGTTACCTGACGCTGTGGTGTTACAGACAGATAGGAATCTCCCTGCCGGGAACGGCGGCAGAGCAGGGAAGATATATGGTGGAGCATAACCTGACGGTTGCAAAGGAATCACTGCAGCCGGGGGACCTTGTGTTCTGGAGCCACAAACCAAACGGAAGATACATGAACATCACGCATGTGGGCATCTATGCCGGAGACGGCATGGTCGTGGATGCGTCCTATTCCAAAGGGAATGTGGTGTACCGTCCCCTGTTTGATAACGATAAGCAGGTACTGTATGGCAGGCCGCAGTAAATTTTTTGATGCCGCAGGCATCTGTTTTCCGCCAGAAAATGGAAATGAAGGAGGAGCGATATGGCAGAAAAAGAAATAAAAATCACCTTTGCCGGGGAGAAACTGGAGGCATTAAGTTTCTTTCTGGCAGAGCAGGGAGGAAAAACCGTGGAGGAGCTGTTGAAGAGCCATCTCGATAAATCTTATGAGAAAAATGTTCCTGCACAGGTCAGAAAATTTGTGGAGAGCAGGATGGAAACTCCACAGGAGACAGCAAATCAGGAGCAGGAATCCCAGAGAATGGGAGGCACAAGACAGCAGAGGGCATCCGGCAGACGGAGCAGGGAGACACAGAATCAGGAAGAGCAGCCGAGAGAGCCGGTGCCAGAAACCGTGGAAGAGACAGCAGAAAATACGATGAGCATGGGAATGTGAGGCGGATAAGTGAACGGATATGAAGAGAAAATAAAAGGCTGTCTGTTTCTGGAAGTGTGCAATGCGGCAGGCAGAGAGGAATGGGGCGGACTGGCGCATCAGCAGAAGGAAAACCTCATGCTGGTATGCCGTCTCAGCGGGCATGATGAAAAGTTTCAGAGGGACTGCGGACTTGTCACCAGAGAGCAGATGGAGCATTGGGGGATAGAAGAAGAGGTGCTTTTTCAGGATGCATGGGCAAATATGTTTGCAAAACGTCCGCCGGTCCTTATGGACTTTGAGGATGCCTACGGGCATAACTATGACCAGAATATCCTTTCGATGGAGAAAAAACCGGAGAGAATCTGGAGGACGGATGCCGACTTCTATGTCCTTACTAACAACGTGGACCATGGGGCGGTGTACATGATGGACGAGGCAACGCTGCAGAAATCAGCAGAAAAGCTGGATGGAAATCTGATCGTCCTTCCGGCATCCATCCACGATGTGTATCTCATGGTGGAGCGGGAAGGTCTTGACATGGAACGGCTGAGGAATGGGGTATATGGAGCAAACAGGGCGTTCCCGGAGGCAGACTATCTGTCCGATGAGATTTACCGATATGACAGAGATACGCACAGGCTGTCAGTCATACCGGGGAGCGTGCAGGAAGAGCAGGCAGGAATGGTGCTTTCTTAAGAGAGTGTTTTTCTGAAAACATTTCAACTGGGAGTTTATGGGAAGGAGGAACTATGAGAGCAGTATTTTCCAGAAAAGAGCCGAAGATAGAGGCGAAAGAATTCTGTGTGGAAAAGGTCATCATGCTTCCGGCTGGGGAGTATGAATCTTTTACCAATCATCTGATGCACAGGCATGATTTTATCAGGGAAAATGTGGATTTCATGTATGAAAAAGATGGGGTGCGGCACTGTCTTTTAGTAACCGGAGAGGGCATGGAGGAAGGTGTTCTGGTGGAGAGCGAAGGGTCATCTTACGCCAGATACTTTGCCTTTGTGCCATCGGTAAGCGGCATTTTGGAACAGGAGCAGGCAGTGAAGGAAACACAGACGCTGTCCATGATAAAGGAAAGCGGACAGGAAGAGCAGGCAGGAATGGTGCTTTCTTAAGGGTGTGTTTTTCTGAAAATGATTTCAACTGAGAGTTTAAATTTGGAGGTAAAGAGATGAAACAGGCAGTCGTTACGATCAAATATGATGAGGAAAAGTTAAATGCTGTGAAACAGTACATGGGAAAAAAGGACGCGGATTTTGATGCGGAACTGAAGGAAGTCCTTGGAAAAATGTACGAAAAATATGTACCGCAGGCAGTCCGTGAGTACATTGAAAGCAGAGGGGATGTGCCGCCTGCAATCAAAAAGGCAAACCGCCAGCAGGGCAAAAACAGTGTGGCATCCGGCAGTGCTGCGGAGAATGAGTAGGGAACGGAGGAAGCATGGACAAGATAAAGATTCTGAAAGTAGAGCCGGGGAAACCTCCCTGTGTGAAGGAGATTGCGAATGACTTTAAGGCAAGTCAGGCAGAGGTGGAGGGAGACATTGAGTGCGTTGGTTTTGGAGATGGATGTGTGGCAGTAATCAACGCTGAAGGAAAACTAAATGGAATGCAGCCGAACCGCAGGAATGGTGATGACATCATCTGCGGTCCATTTTTTATCTGTGGGGATAGCCCGGACGGTGATTTCATTTCCCTGACGGAGCAGCAGATCGAGGAATATACCAGACGATTTGGAGAGATTGAGCAGTTTACAGGGCAGGAACCGGAACTGGAGCCACATATGACCATCCTCGCTTTTTAAGAAAGTGACAGGACAATGGAAAGGAAACGGCACAGACACCGCCGTGTGAGCCTGCGTGTGGCAACGTGTGCCGTTATTCTGCAAAACTGGATAAAGTGACCGATTAAGCTATATTCTGCCCTGTATGAGCCGATTTGGAGAAAATAACAGAAAACCCGGAGTGCGGAGGCATCCAAGACTCCGAAAATGGGGATGAAACGGGGCTGTAAAACAGGGTCGAAAATAGTGCAGGTTAAAGGGGTTATGCCGCAAAAGAGCGGCTTAACCCGTCAGACACCCACCGGCAGAGCCGTTGGGCAGTTCTAAGCATGGCATAACTTTTTTGGAAGATTCGGAAAGGTTATGCCATTTTTATTTTTGTTACAGTGCAATCAGGCAGTAGAGGCCGGCAGAAGTTATGCCTTTTGCAGAAACAGGAAAAAAGTCTATAGACAGAGGAAAAAGAAGGAGGAAATGAGTAGTCCCATGGGGTGAGGTGCGCACCACTACCAGAATGGGACGATGAAAGTATTGGAATTATTTGCAGGAACAAGGAGCATCGGGAAAGCCTTTGAACAACGGGGACATGAAGTATTCAGTGTGGAATGGTCAAAAGATTTTGAAAACATTGATCTGTATGAGGACATCAGCAAGGTGACGGCGGAGGATATCTTAAAACTTTTTGGAAAACCGGATGTCATCTGCTGCATACAGCCGCCGTTATCCGGCGATCTGCCAGCAGACCGACGCAGACCCGGAAACGGGCTGCAGGGAATTTGACATTGAGAAAGACCGCTTCTCTTTCCGCCTGACCGCCCCATACAGTGAGGAACGCCGGAGAACCGACAGCGAAGCAGCGAAAGCTAACGCAAGCAATCTCACGCGAGGTGTGGTATAATTTTTTGAAAAAGTTTGAAATTTGATGTAGTATTCGCCGCTAAAACCGTAGTATATAGGTGAAGCCAGAAAGGAGGCGGTGTGATGATAGACGATGAAAAAATCATAGAAATGTTTTTTGAGCGTTCAGAACAGGGCATGCGGGAACTGGACATAAAATACGGAAAAGTCTGCCACAATCTTTCCTACCATATCGTAGGGAGTCGGTGGGACGCGGAGGAATGTGTAAATGATGCTTATTTAGCCGCATGGAACGCCATTCCACCAGCACGACCTAATCCGCTATTGTCTTATCTTGTGAAAATCGTTCGGAACATTTCACTCAAAATCTATTGGAGAAAGGAAGCAGCCAAACGAAGCAGCCATTACACGATTGCTTTGGAAGAAATTGAAGCCTGTATAGCAGCCCCGAACACAGTAGAAGCAGAAATTGACGCCAGAGAATTAGCCCGTAGCATTGAAAGTTTTTTGGACACGCTGACTACCGAAAACCGCGTTATCTTTATGCGCCGCTATTGGTTTGCTGACAGCTACAAGGACATAGCCGAGTTTATGGGGCTTTCGGAGAAAAACATCTCTGTCCGGCTGACCCGTATCCGCGAAAAAATGAAACAATACTTGATTGAAAGAGAGGTATTCATATGAACGCAAAGAAGTTTTCCGACGCTATGAGCGAACTTGATACAAAATATATCGATGAAGCCCTCAGCTACAAGAAGAAAGCCAAAATGTCCATTTCAGTAAAGTGGGGAGCTATTGCAGCTTGCTTGTGCTTGATGATGCCATTGACCGCATTTGCCATTGATATAATTCAATATAATGCAGCGGTTGATTATCTCAATTCTCTCGGCATTGCTGTTGAAGATTTGAGCGACTATTCTCATAAAGAAATAAAAGAAGCTGTGAAAACGATTGACGCAGGAGAAAGTAGCCCGTTGACCGAAGAAATTCGTAGTCTAATATCAGAAAACAAAGAACCAATTGATACACCGACACAGGTAACATCCGAGCAAATTAAACAACTAACACCAACAATGACAAGAACAGACATTCTTTCTCTTTTAGGTAACACACAAGATATTGGATCGGGTATTTATATATATCTTTACGAAGTAGATCAACAATACCTGCTGCGTATTCCTTTTGCAAGCGATGAGGCACAATTAGGTGTAACAGGAGAAGATTTGCTAAAGGCATTGGTTCCTATTTCTGGAGATATTGCTCCTATGGTCTATGTAAATGATACGCTTTATCGAATCGTTGACCCTCAACCTAACTTCGCAGATGAAAAAAGCTCTTTCAATTTGTTAGGAAAAATCGAAAGTACAGTTAGTTCTTCGGAAGAACCAAAAGAAAATTTCCAAGCAAATGATGATATTGTAGGAGCTGCGGTTTATCAGTATGGCGATAGAATTGTCGTTGAGATTGAGGGAAAATACTGGTTATATGAAAACTATCATAACACAGACCTCGACGGAACCCCAGACTAATATGCCTCACCCCAAAAAACAGCCATACTTCTAATGAAGAAGTATCAGAACAAGACTTTCTTGCAAAGTAAATAAGTTTTCCCTATTTTACAAGGGCAGCCGAGAAAATCGACTGTCCTTTTTCTATGTCTATGAGCAGAAAGGAGCGACCAACCATGACAAAGCCAAGAGAGAAACGCAGGGACTGAAAGGTTCGAGGGAGCGCAGTGTGATACCGCAGAGACTGTGTGAACATATCGTAGATATTTGTGAGGAGGGATGAGATGAATACAAAAGAAATTTATACCGTTCATGAAAACGGGAAGGAACACTATTTTTTTCGGAACATGCAGGAGGGTTCAGTTACCCTTTTGCAGTAGCTGATTTTCTGCATAGCTTAAAGGGTGTGCTGAATGATCCGATGTCACCACAAAAAGGATTATGTGTAGCACCAATGCTGGAACAGATGAAAGGCAATTATTTGTTCCCGGAAGAGATAGAGGGAAAAGAATTATTTACTGCGGTTAAAAAAGAGCAGATGTTTCAACTTGCAGTGAAAGAGCAGGCATCATTTGGAATTGAAATGGATATGGAACAGGATACGGTATCATTCCATTTCCGGGAGGGAGAGGAAGAACTGCAGGAATTTTGTGACATAGGATTTCCAAGGCATGGAGAAACAGAAGAATATAGCGGTGAAACATTTTATTATGCCGCGGATAATGTGAGAGTCAAAAACATGATGGACGGAATTGAAATGTCGGTCAGTGCGGAAAACGAAGAAGCATACAGGAGCATGATATTAGAGGCTGTGTAGAAACAAACTGAGGAGCAGAGTACGGGAATAAGCCAGCAGATGTTGGATAGTGTGTAGGGTGACAAACAAATTTTACAGAATGGCAATTTGTAGAGATTGGTGTGCTTATTTTTCTGAGGTTTATGACGATATATTACATAGCATTGAGTTAATTCTAAACGGATTTTGAATTTATTTACAAGGAGGTTTTTATATGTCGATGAATATTAGCGGATCAGGTAATACATATAATGGCATCAATACAAATAGCAAACAATATAAGGCTTTGAAAGAAAAAGGCTGGTTATCAGGCGTTATACAAAATGAATCCATGATGTCACCAGAAGAAAAAATGATATATGAAACGTTCGGTGGAAGAGATACGATTATTAAGAATTTGATGAAACAATTTGATTCGGATGGTGATTTACTGAATGCAAATGGAGTGGCAGGAATGGATGTTACTGGCAAAGGTACATCGTGGCAGAAACTTACGAGTGTATCTGAGGAATATCGTCAAAAGATGTTTGATAATGTGAAGAAGGAATTTATTCAGGAAAACGGTATTTCAAATGGTGACACAACGAAGCGTTCAGATATTTTCAAAGATTATCAGTTAAGTGTAAGTAAAGATAAACGTTTAAGTGGTACATGGACTTTAGAACAATATGAAGGACAGTATAGAGCCGCTATGTATGCAGCAGTGAAATCAGCTAATCCAAATTGGAAGCCGGGACAAAAGTTTGATACAAGCATTCTTGATAACGTTACAAGAGAATCAGTGGAATCTACTCTTGTAAAAAATGGTAATAGGTTAGTTCGTAATTCTATTGATGTATCAGTATAAAATACAATCACTTCAATTTGGGCTAAATAACCATTACCACAATTACAACTAAATAAAAACCCCGGTGTCAGAGCGTATAGAAAACAAATCTATGCGCTCTGTTTTTTTATGTAAAGGAGCAGATTTATGAAAAAATAGCAAGGCTGGACAGCGAGCCGCTGATAACACAAATTTACAAAGATAATTATGAAAAGGCAGTGTATGGGAACTGAAAAGATAAGAAAAGCATTTTATATTGAAGAAGAACTCTTTGGGGCAGGTAGATGCCCTGTTACCACAGGCAGATGTGCGTTCACGAAACGAATTCGTCAATCGGGCACTGCGGTTTTATATCGGATATCTCACTTCGGAGAAAATAGAAAATTATATGCTGACAACCATCTCCTCTGTCATGCATGCAACGGTAAAGGACAGCGAGAACCGCATGGCTCGTGCAATGTATAAACTTGCAGTGGAAACTTCCAAGCTGTCCCATGTGATCGCATACAGCCATGGTGTGGATGAGCAGGCACTCGGAAAGCTGCAGGCGAAGTGTGCAGAAGAGGTGAAACGGATCAATGGAGCAGTGAGGTTTGAGGAGGCATATCAATATCAGCAGGGGGATCGTTTTTAAGAAATAATTTATTGAAATGCGGTAAGACTTACAGTATGATAAAAGAAAAGGAAGGAGTGGTACATGATGACACAGATGAAGGAACGGGCAGTTGAATTGATAGAACGTATTCCAGATGAAAAAATGTTTTATGTGATTAATATTCTTCAGAATCTTGAGGAAATGTCATCCAACAGACCTGCAGATAAGAAACAGGCAATGGAAGCACTCCAGAATGTGCTGAAGTTCAGCGGAAGATTACCAGAAGATTTTGACGCAGACAAGGAATTACAGGAGGCAAGGGAGGAAAAGTATGGTAATATTGGTTGACACAAATATTATTATAGATGCACTTGCCAATCGGGAACCATATGCTGATGATGCAAAAAGAATTATGGAAAAATGTGCGGCAAGGGAAATAACAGGAATACTTGCGGCACATAGCATACCAAACTTGTTTTATATTCTTAGAAAAAATTTCAGTCAGGAAGAAAGAAGATTTCTTCTGAAAAATTTATGTGAGATATTTCAGATTTCTGACTTGAATGAAAAGAAGATAGTAGCTGCATTGGAAAACAATGTATTTTCAGATTTTGAAGATGGTCTGCAGGAAGAATGTGCAGTTGAGTCTATGGCAGATTATATTGTTACACGAAATCCGGCTGATTTTAAGCATTCAAGAGTAAAAGTAATTCTCCCAGATGAGTTGTTGAGAGAGTTAGAAAAAAATTAATTATCAGGAGTCGATTTGTCAAGGGGATATTTCGCATTGCAATACGGCTTTGTAAAAACAGAGGGGTGTCAACCCCTCTTGGCTGCATAGTGCTACCTGCCGAAGAAGGCAACCGTCCCCCCTCGGAGAGCGCACGACTGCCGCAGGCAGTAGCACCGCCCACTTTTGAGTGGTGAGTAAGTGCGCCCTTAGACGGATTAAATTGACTATCCTTTTGAATATTGATATAATGTGAGCGTAAGCTAAATCAAAAATTTCTTAACAGACAAATTTAAGAAGGAGTGATTTAGATGAAAAAGAAAACTAAGACTGTAATTGGTGTTATCCTTGCAGTAGCTCTGGTAGCTGTCTTGGTAGTTGTAGGATTTATGACTTACCTGGGAATTACCTGGACAAACAATCATGAATTCGGAGAATATGTCAGCAAGGAAGGTCCTTGGGGAATGACTGCTACATGGGTATCTGAGGATAGCAGCAGTTATCTCATTTGCAAAAAGGAGAATGATGAACCATTTGCCAAGGTTACAGCCTATTTTCAGGGGGTGGATGGTTGGCAAGCCTATGAACTGCATGGCAGAGACCGGATTGCTTATCTGAATACTGTGGAAAACGATACAACCATTGATAGCACCAGCGGAAATATGAAATTTGATGGAACTACATTTACCATTACAGATTTAGATAAAGAAATCTTCGGCACAAATGAATTTAATTATGTTATCACTGATAAGGAGTTCAGCCCCGATTAAAGTGCCAGAACTATTCCGATACGGTGGAAACATAACCGATGGAAAAGCGGAAACAGTGTATGCTATTACGTTGAGAACACCCGAAAGCCGAGAAACCAAATAATCGTTACTCTACCAATGGTTTATGTCCATATCGAAAAGGTTGATGTGAGAATAGAATAATTCTGTTCGACTTATTCCGATTATTCTAACAGATTTGCTCAGCACAAGGAACCCTGCGTGGGGGCAGATATATTTGCAAAGGATTTTACATAAAAAGCTGCTGAACAATCCAGAAAAGGAGAGTTTCAGCAGCTTTTTCATACTCTGTACTGTGTGCCCATCAAGAAAATACTGGATTCTATTGATTGACCACCGCCTTTCGGCTGCATACATTCACCACAAATGAGCCGCCAGCCGTTATGTATTCAGGTGGCAGAAACCACCCTTTACAGAGTACATCACAGAAGGGAATACAGGACCATTACTTCGGTAGTGGTCTTTTCTGTACTCTTAAAAGCTGTGAATTTATGAGGAGGAAACATAGTTGAAAGATTTTGAAGGGTTCATTAAGAACTATGCTACCAGAGATTTTATCTATTTTTTTGCAGAAAAATCTATTGAAATATATAAAAATCAAGTAGAAAAATTAGATGAACATTTGGTATGTAATATTACATTTCCTTTAAACATTATTCAGCATGGTTTTATACATAAGCAGGCAAAAGTCATGTTATCGGCATGGGATATTCCAAACATGGCATATCTTTCTATCACGAATTCCAATGATTACAGAAATGATATTATGACAGAACAATTAGCAGGAAGAGTGGTCAACCTGTATCGTGGGTATGAAAATAAGCATTCAGGAAGTGAATATATTGGAAATAATGGACTGCCTAGTATATTCAAATATTTGATGGGAATGTCATATGAACAATTTAAATACGCAAATCCGGCATGGATATATCAGAACTATAACCGCAATTACCATATGCTGATCGGTTCGCCTAATATTAACAGGGAAAAAATAGTTGATATCAATGTGATTACAAACGAATTATTTGGACTTACAGCAGAGGAATTGTTAGCAGTAGAATGGATTATCTGGTGGCTGTGTTCTATTCATCCAGATCCATTAAGCGCACCGGAAGAGTTATATAGAAAAAAAGAAAATAGCATCCTGACAAAGAAAAATCTGGAGCGGGTTATAAGTTATTATTCTGTGACCTATGAACAGGTGAGAAACTCATCATTGCGAAAACAGATTTTCTACAACAAACCATTTGTGATTACGCAAAAGACGAAAGAAACGATTGCAGTCAGTTTCTATTTGGTACAGATGATGATAGCAGATGGATTGTACTGGCTGATTCGGGATTACTATCACAACAATCATTGGGGAACCAAATTTATAATTGCTTTTGGAGAGATGTTTGAGGATTACTTTGAAGAACTGGCAGGTTTATATCTGCCCAAGAATTCATGGCATAAGATTCCAGAGGAAAGAAAAAAGAGTGCTGATTATTATGTTGAAGTGGATGAAGCGGTATTTTTGTTTGAATTAAAATCAGGATTACTTGGACTGGGAGCAAAACAGCAGGTGCCGGATGTTGGGCAGATTGATATATTTTATAACAGGAACATAAAAGAGGCATATGAGCAGTTGAAGGCATCAGAGCAGGAATATAAAGGAGAGAAACCTGTAATAAAGGTTTTTCTTTTGTATGAGAGTATGACCAATACACAGATGATAGTCGGCTCATTGCCGGAAATATTTGAGCAAGATCCAAGATGTTATATTATGACAATAGATGATCTGGAGATGCTTCTGGCAACCTATAAAAAGGATAAAAGCAGATTTGATGATGTTGTGAAAGCACTTGTTGAAAACAAAAGAGGAGGCAACGACTATAAGAGTGTTCTGGAAATATTGAATATATATCAGGCAGTTGGCGATATGCATTTTATTGGAGAAAGAGATTATTTCAATAAAATAGCAGAAAAGCTGAAAAAGGAATTAGGGACAGACCAATAAGGAGGACACCATGCCCAAACTTATCCTACGCTGCAACTACCTCAAGAACTCCCCGCCCGCACACCTTGCTAATTACATCAATTACATCGGCACCCGTGAGGGCGTGGAGAAGGTAGGCAGCACGACATCTTCACTGCCAGCCACCGACCGGCAGAAAAGTCTGATTGAAGATATTCTGGCAAAGATTCCCGATGCGAACCGGATGCATGAGTATCACGATTATATCCAAAGACCAACCAGAGAAAATGCATCGGAGTTTATTACGCAGGCGTTGGAAAATAACCTTGACATCATAGCGAAAAAGAAAAATTATATGGATTATCTGGCAAACAGACCGGGAGTAGAAATCATAGGTACTCACGGTCTGTTTTCAAATGAGGGAGAACCAGTGGTGCTGTCCCGTGTGGCAGAAGAGGTGGCAAATCATCCCGGTGTGATCTGGACGAATGTCATCAGCCTGCGGAGGGAGGATGCCGAGCGGTTAGGCTATGACAGTGCCGCCCAGTGGCAGGCACTGTTGAGGAGCAGGGTGCAGTTGCTGTGTGAGAATTGTAAGATAGACAGCCGGAACCTGAAATGGTATGCGGCATTCCACAATGAATCCCATCATCCCCATGTGCATCTGGTGGTCTATTCTTCTGATCCGTCCGAGGGATACTTGACGGCAAAGGGAATTAATGCCATGCGTTCTGCATACGCACATGATATCTTCCGGCAGGAGTTTCTAAGCATCTATGAGAAAGCAACCGAACAGAGAAACCAGTTAAAAGAGCAGGCAGAAAAAAGTCTGCTTTTTTTGTTGCAGCAAATGCAGGAGGGAGTCTGTCATAATCTCAAGATTGCAGAGCAGATGCAGCTTTTATCCAGACGGTTAAAAAATACCGGAGGGAAAAAGGTGTATGGATACTTAAAGGCAGATGTGAAGGCCATCGTAAATGACATTGTAGATGAACTGGCAAAGGAAGAGCGTGTGGCAGAATGCTATCAGGCATGGCTAAAAAGCAGGGAGGAGATACAGCATTACTATAAAGATTCGGAAATAGAGATGATACCGCTGTCACAGCAGAAGGAGCTAAAGAGCGTTAAAAATATGGTCATCCGTGAGGCAGTCCGTTTTGGAGAAGGGTATCTGTATCTGGAAGAAGCGGAAACAGGAATAGAACGGCTGGAAGAGATATCCGAACAGCAGACAGAAAGCCTTGCCACATTGCAGGGGGAGGACATGCCGGATATCATGCCTGGACAAACGGAGATGGAGGAGCAGGAACCAGACAGGCAGGAAGAAGAGCATGGGGAATCCGTTTCTTATTTTGCCAGATGGACGGACCGGTATAAAGAAGCGAGGGAATATCTCTATGGCACGATGGGGGAAGAACCAGATGAGGAGGCAGCCCATGAGATCATGCTGGAAGAGGCAGAGCAGGGAAATGCGTATGCCATGCACGACATGGGAAAGATTTATGCACAGGGCATTGGATGTGAAGCAGACAAAGAAAAGGCAGATGTGTGGTACAAAAAAGCATTGGCGGCAATGCATTATGTAGAGCAGAAGAAAAGTAACACCTATCTGGAATACCGCATTGGAAAAATGTATCAGTACGGACTTGGTACAGACGAGAATATGGAACAGGCAGGGGAGTGGTTTTCCAAGGCGGCAGCAAAGGAACATAAGTATGCGCTCTATTCCCTTGGCATGCTCTATCTGCAGGGGAAAGGAGTGGAGCAGGATGAGGAAACCGCATATAGTCTGCTGTTCCGTTCTTACAGCAAGGGAAATCCCTATGCGGCGTATGAACTTGGAAAACTGTATGAGACAGGATGCGGAACAGAGAAAAATCAGGAAAAGTCGGAAAATTGTTATCGTGTAGCCTTTCTAGGTTTTCTGAATCTTGAGAAAAGATCAAAGGATGATACGCTCTGGTATCGTATCGGCTGCATGTATCTGCATGGGATCGGGACAGAGGCAGACGAAACGAAAGCGGAACATTATCTGACAAAGGCATCTGATTATGGCAACACCCATGCCTCCTATCAGCTTGCCAGACTCTATATCAGACAGGAGAGCCAAAAGTTAAGCGGGGAGTCTGGGACAGCACCGGATTACGCAAAGATTGCAAAAGCGGTAAAGTGGCTGGAAGAATCAGCCGCACAGGAAAATCCGTTTGCGGATTATGCAATCGGACGGTTGTACAGGGAAGGTACACTGGTAGCAGAGGACATGGAAAAAGCAGTGTTCCACCTGAAACGTGCCGCAAATGCCAGAAACAGCTATGCACAGTATCAGCTTGGGAAAATATATCTGGAAGAGGACACTAAAAACATTCCGGCAGCCATACAGTATCTGACACTGGCTGCGAAACAGAAAAATCAATTTGCAGCATACAGGTTAGGGAAACTTTATCTTGCCGGAGAAGAACTGCCAAAGAACACGGAACTGGCACTGCATTATCTGAAGATGGCGGCAGACACCGAAAACCAGTATGCACAATATGCCCTTGGGAAAGTGTATCTGATCGGAAAGGATGTCCAGCAGGACAAGGAACTGGCATACGATTATTTTTTAAAATCCGCAGAGCAGGGAAATATTTATGCAGCGTATTTTTTAGAACACTGGAATGATATGCCACACCCCGATCTGTTCTTAATGGCAACAAGGCTCATGCGGCATCTGGAACATATCATCGAAGAGAATGTGGCTGGAAGAAAGAGTGGAGGACGCAGGCAGGGGATTGACAGAAAACTCGCACGAAAAATCCGTCAGAAGAAGATTGCACAGGGACATGCCGTGGATGACCATGAGGACATGGTACAAACACAGTGATCACAGGAGGAGTGGTAGAAATGATGAGAGGAGGTACGATTGGGAGATTTTATTTATTTTACAGAGGAACAGAAGGAGCGAGCCAATGCGGTACATATTGCGGACATCCTTCGCCGGGAGCATGAGGAAGTGGAGCGTTCCGGAAATGAATGGCGTTGGAAACGGCACAGGAGTGTGACTTTCCGGGGGAGCAGTTGGTACCGCCACAGCAGACAGGTCGGAAGTCATGCCATTGATTTTATGCAGGAGTTCTTCGGGATGTCCTACCCGGAGGCGGTGAGCTATCTGCTGGACGGAGAACAGGGACAGATTATTGAACGGGGAAAAAGGCAGGAGACAAAAAGAAAACCGGCAAGAGCCGGGAAGGGACGGCAGGCTGTAGACAAAGAACAGACAGAGGAAAGAAAAGAACCAAAAGAGCCAAAGGAACTGAAACCGCCGGAGAAAAATCCGACCATGAAGAGAGTCTATGCATATCTTCTGCAGAAACGTCATATTGACAGGGAAATCCTCTCGTACTTTGCAAAGGCAGGAACCATATATGAATCTGCGGAGCATCACAACATTGTGTTTGCCGGACTGGACAGCGAGGGGAAAATCCGGCATATCCATGTGAAGGGGAGCTGTTCTGACGGCAGGAGCTTCCGGCTGAATCAGGAAGGCTCGGAAGCTGCCTACGGATTTGGATACAGGGGAACCGGGAACAGACTGTATGTGTTTGAGGCACCCATTGACCTGTTATCATTTCTTTCCCTGTATCCAGAGAACTGGCAGGGGAACAGTTATATCACCTTAAACGGTGTGGCAGAGCATGCCATGCTGCAGGCATTGAAAGACAATCCCAGACTGGATACGGTTGTGCTGTGCCTTGACCATGATCCGGCAGGCATAGAGGCGTGCGGCAGACTGGCAGAGATTCTGGTACGCAATGGATATGGTGCGGTAAAGAGGTTACAGTCAGCCTGCAAAGACTGGAATGAGGATTTAAAAGGCAGATATGGTGAGGAAACAATTCCGGCACAGGAGCATCCGAGAGTCATGGAATGCAGGGCATGGACAGAGGTGCTGAAAGAAGTGACGGAATCCATCAACATCAAGTATGCCAACAGAAGTTATATCTGCCGTTATTATCAGGATATTTATAATGAACTGAAAAAGGGCAGGGGCAGGGAACAGCTTATGGATGCCTTTGACGGACCGGGGATGCTTCTGACCGGAGTGCTTGTGCGGTGCATGGAAAAAGAGGGAATCGCACTTGGCAGGGAAACTAGTGCAGACCAGATACTGGAAAATCTGTCAAAGCGTTATCAGCCGCATAAAGACAAGGGAAACTTCAACACCCGCATCCGGCAGATGCAGGCAGCCTTTGAAGAAACACTGGAGGTGTTCGATACAAAAGACTTAGAACAAAAAGAAGATCAGGAACTGCTTGCCAGAAAATGTATGAGCCTTGCGATGGAATGCATCCGGGCTCATATTTTTGTTGCCATCGACTGCGGGGAAGAGCAGATGAAGCCGGCAAAACAGACTGTGAAGGAACAGAAAATGGAACATCAGGAGGGAGGAATGATGCTATGCAGCCAGTCGTGATGCTGGTGATCGCAGGGGTGGCAATGTTTTCCGTGATTGGAGGCGTGTCACTTCTGTCACACTATTATACATTAAACGGAATCAAGAGCAGGACTGTCGGGGACGGTCAGCATGGAACGGCGAGATTTGCCACGAAAAAGGAAATCGCAGAAACCTATGTGCAGGTGCCCTATGAACCGGAGCTGTGGCGCAGGGGTGAGAACCTGCCGGCTGCACAGGGACTGGTACTCGGCAGCATGGAGCGGGCAGGAAAACTATACGCACTGGTGGATACCGGGGATGTGCATTGCCTGATGATCGGTGCGGCAGGAGTCGGAAAGACCGCACATTTTCTGTATCCCAACATTGAATATGCCTGTGCCTGTGGAATGAGTTTACTGACCACGGACACAAAGGGAGATTTATACCGCAACTATGCAGGCATTGCAAAAAAATACTATGGCTACCATACGGCAGTCATCGATCTCCGTAATCCGACCAGAAGCGATGGTGACAATATGCTCCATCTGGTCAACAAATACATGGATGAGTATCTTGCAGACCATACGGACTTGAGTGCCAAGGCAAAAGCAGAAAAGTATGCAAAGATCACGGCAAAGACCATTATCTCCTCCGGTGGTACGGACAGTTCCAGCTATGGACAGAATGCATTTTTCTATGATGCGGCAGAAGGCGTGCTGACGGCTGCCATCCTGCTCATTGCGGAATTCTGCCCGGATGGAAAGAGGCATATCATCAGCGTGTTCAAACTGATACAGGATTTACTTGCACCATCCAAAGTGAAAGGGAAAAACCAGTTCCAGCTACTTCTGGCGAAACTCCCGGATACCCACAAGGCGAAATGGTTTGCAGGGGCAGCCTTAAATACAGCAGAGCAGTCCATGCAGTCGGTTCTCTCCACAGCACTATCTAGACTGAATGCTTTTCTGGATTCCGAGCTGGAGCAGATACTCTGTTTTGATACCGCTATTGATGCAGAGCTTTTCTGTAAACAAAAGACGGCGGTGTTTCTGGTCATGCCGGAGGAGGACAATACAAAGTATTTTATTATTTCTCTGATCTTACAGCAGCTCTACCGGGAAATCCTCGTGGTGGCAGACGAGAACGGAGGAAAACTGGACAACCGTGTAGTTTTCTATTGGGATGAGGTCGGAACGATTCCGAAGATTGAAAGTGCAGAGATGATGTTCTCAGCGTCCCGATCCAGAAGGGTGAGTATCGTACCCATGATTCAGTCCTTTGCCCAGCTTAATAAGAATTATGGGAAAGAGGGCGCAGAAATCATTATTGATAACTGTCAGGATACCATCTTCGGAGGGTTCGCACCGAACTCGGAATCAGCGGAAGTGCTCTCCAAGAGCCTGGGCTGCAAAACCGTCATGTCCGGTTCCATCAGCCGGGGAAAGAATGATCCGAGCCAGTCCCTCCAGATGATCCAAAGACCGCTCATGACAGCGGATGAATTGAAGTCACTGCCCAAAGGAAACTTTATCGTATCAAAGACTGGGACTCACCCTATGCGGACAAAACTGAAACTGTTCTTAAAATGGGGCATCACATTTGAAGAACCCTATGAGATTGAAGAAAAATCTGCAAGAAAGGTAGCATACGCAGACAAGCAGGAAATTGAAGAGGAGATCATACGGAGATATATGTGCTGTATGGAAGAACCAGACGAGACACCTGCAGAAACGGCAAGGACAGGAGGCATGCAGCAGACACCGCTGACGGACACCATGAAAAAGATGCGGCAGACCTTACGGACGGAAGATTAGGAGGCAGGGTGACTAGGAAAGAAATCTATGAAACGGAGCTGCCACACAGGGCGGTGGCGGTCTATCTGTATCTGGAGACTCGTGCGGACAGGGAGAGGACATGCTATCCGGCAATCGGTACCATTGCCAGAGAGCTGCACCTGTCTGTAAGTACGGTCAAGCGTGCAATCCACGATCTGGAGTGTGCAGGATTTATACAGAAAAAGCAGAGATGGCGTGAGAACGGAGGAAAGAGCAGCCTGCTCTATGAAATCATAAAATAGGCACAAAGGGATTACTGCGCCGGTCAGGTGAACTATGGTATGGTTCACTGTGGCCTGTGCAGGGAACTTTTCACTTTAAGGGGAAGAACAGAGAAAAGAAAATACAGTTGGCAATATGAAACATCAATATATTTTTTTGGAAAAAACTAAGAATTGAAGTATTATCAGATGGATTATGTGGGGGATTCATAAAGTAGTGGTATCAACATGACGATATAGAAAATGCAGGGAAGCATTGTATTTCAAAGAGTTTGAGATACAGTGCTTCTGCATTTCTATAGGAGATAGTCGTTCTATGCGCAAAATAGTCATTTGATGCAGAGAATGATCGAGTGAAAGATTTGTTTGATATAATAAAGAGTGCTAGGTGAGACTTGTATGGTTTACAGGTATGAGAGCAATCAAAGACAGGAATGAAAAATATGAACATTATTATTTGTGATGACAGGATAGATGACAGAAAAAATCTGTCAGATTTGCTGTCAGACTATGGTGAAAAAAAAAGAATTATGAGTTTGCTATTACAGAATATGATTCTGGAGAACAGTTATGCGAAGAACAATCGGCTTTGGAAGCGTGTCAGCTATTATTTCTGGACATCAATATGCAGGGGATGGATGGGCTGAAAACAGCTATGAGGATTAAAGAAAAATATCCAAAACTTCCAGTTGTGCTGGTGACGGCATACATGAATTACGCACTGGATGGATATAAGGTGAAAGCAAGCCGTTTTCTGCTGAAAGATAACCTTGCAGATACTATAGAAGAATGTATGGATGATTTGATAGCAGAAATTAATAAAAACCGTAGGATTCTCGAATTTCGTTTTGTGGAAGGAACGATAAAACTTTATGCAGATGACATCATTTATATAGAAACAGAGCTTCACAAAAATGTATTTTATACAGAAAAAGGGACATTTCAGATTTATAAAAAACTGGATGAACTGGAAAATGAATTCAAGGATATGGGATTCGTGCGGGCACATCTAAGTTTTCTTGTAAATATGAGGTACATCACAAAAATCAGCGGTTATGTGATGACACTTACCACGGGAAAAAAGATTCCGGTTCCCAAGGCACGATATGCACAGGTAAAGAGGGAATATATGCTGTATAAGGGAGAAGAATAACATGACATTCTGGGTATTGACATTTATTGCGGAAATGCTGGAAGTAAAAGGAACGCTATACTTTTTTGATACTTTTATGGAAAAAAGAGATGGTGGGTATAGGAACAGATATAGATTTTTTGTTTATTGCGGAGTGCTTTATCTGGCAGCAGTCACAGGGGTATGGATCGGAATGTTAAAATGTATCCTGATTATACTGGTTATGTCTTTCCTGAATCTGGCTTATTATGAGGTCTCCTTCCGGCAGAGTTTTTTATTTTCAATCATCAACTATACAATGCTTGTATTGATTGATTATGTGACTGTTTTCTTTGGGAGGAGGAGGTTCAATCCAAGAAAAATGGTTTTTACAGGCACTGATATCAAAGACTGCTTTTATCATTCTGATGTTGTTTATCAGAAGATTTAGCGAGACAAGAAAAAGCTACGGTCTGATTACAGGAAAAGAGTGGTTTCAGTTTTTCTGTGTTCCTGTATTTACGGTGGTCGGTTTCATTCTTATGTTTTATTCAGAAAACGATGATATGCAGAATGTATTTTTATTTCTTTCGGTGGGACTGGTTGCGATTAACCTTATCCTTATGGAGTTCATGCAGAATACCATTGAAAAAGAAGAGAGAATAAAAATTGCGGTACTTACGGAACAAAATCAGAAAAATCGTATTGCAGATTATCAGGACCGGGAAGAAATCTATGAGCGTCAGCGAAGAAAAATGCACGATTATAAAAATCAGCTTTCCACAATCCAGACGTTGATTAAGAATGGACACACAGATGAGGCACTTTCATTTACGCAGAAGCTGACAGAGAGCATAGCTGTCGAGATGTCGGCAATCAACACAAATCATCCGGTGGTCAATGCTGTTTTAAACCAGAAATACCGCAGCATGCAGGAGAAGCACATAGCAGTGATCCTAAAAGTAGGGGATTTGAAGGAGATTTGTCTGGAAGAGGAAGAGATTGTGATTCTGCTCTCTAATTTACTGGATAATGCAATCCGGGAGAGTGAAAAGGTACTGAAAAATACTGGAAAAGCGGTCATTCATCTGAAATTAGAGTGCGAAGAACATAAACTGATATTTGCGGTGAGAAATCCGGTGACAGAAAAGGTGGAAATTGAAAATGATACGATAAAGAGCAAAAGAGGGGATCATCACGGTATTGGATTGTTAAATGTAAAAGTAGTTGTGGATAAATATGGCGGTGATATGGTGCTTTCCTGCGATGAAAATGAATTTAAGGCAGTGGTCATCTTGTAAAGAGATGGTCTTTGTGTGCGTAATATGGTCGTTTGATGATATGGGACTGGGAGAACAGGTTATTTTATCCGATAAAGAAAGCAAAGGAGGTTACTATGAGTAATACAATTAATGTGAACTATATGACACGGGCTTGCAATCAGTACCAGCAGAAAATTGTGGCTAAAGATCAGGAGAAGGAAGATACAAGGTTTGCGGATAGTGTAAGAGAAAAGAGCGAAGCTAGCGGAAGTATAGTGGGCAATTCAAAAATAGGTTCTGTGTCTGCTAAAGATATGACGATGGTGGAATACAAGCAGTACATTTACAATAAAATATCCCAAATTCCAATGCATCCCACAAGGGCAGGCGAGTCAATATCTGTCACCATTTCAGAGGCGGGTTTTGAAGCGATGAAGAACGATCCAGAGTATGAAGCATGGGTATTAAATGATTTGCAGGTGGGTTGGTCACAACCGGATAAATGGTCCGGTATATGTGGAGGAGCGTTTTCTACAATATATTATGGAGCATCAAAAGAAGAATGTCATGCTGAGATGTGGAGTGCCGGTTATAACAATGGGAATGGTGGGAAGATTTTTAATGATAAGTCAAAAAATAGTTTTTGGGAGCGCAGAATAGAAAATAAAAAGAGAATAGAAAATCAGGTAAAGAAACAACAGGAAAAAAAGCGGATTCAGAAAAAACAAGCGGAAAGAACAGCTTATGAAGAATATGCGCAAAATAAAAGGTTATCCGCTCAGGATGCCAGAACTCGATTGGTGGCTGAGAGTAGTTCGTCTGCTAAGACTGTCACAATAAGTCAGGCAGTAGCTTCTTATGAGGCAAATTTTACAATGGCAGTAAGCGTATCGAACAAAACCCAATAGCCTGCAAATAAAAAATCAAGGCTAAATAGAAGGAGAGATGCAGTATGGGAATTAATGGAGTATCATCGTATGCCAATACATACACATACGGAAATGTAAAAAATGAAAATGTAAAGCCATCAAAGAATAGTGAAAAGAATTATTATGCAGGATACACTATGAATTCAGCCAATAAGTTTAAAAATGTATCAGACTATTCAAAATATTTGACTAACAAGTATAAATGTTTGACTCCATGCAAAAAAATGCTTCTGTATTGATTGACGGAAGTGTAATGCGAAAGGCATGTGGAGATGAAAAAACTGCGAAATGGCTTGAGGAAAATTTAGCAATTATGCCAGATGTTATACGAAATGCACAGAAGGCGGCAATAAGTCATGGTAGTAAACTGATATCAGTGGAGTTTAAGTTTACGAATAATGGAACCGAAATGACAACCTGTGGCATTTTTGGAGAGACTGGTACGGATTCAGAAATTGACAAATGGCTGGAGAGAATGAAAGAGGATAAAGAAAAAGAAGATAAAAAAACAGAAAATATGATTGCTAAGGTAGGTTTTGATACATATGCATAGTATCAATTTCTATAATTTTGAAGAAAGAAAAGATTACAAACAAGGTATTGGAGATAGTGGAGAGAATTGCCCGGAATGAAGTGGAAAAAACAGTTCTTGGCAGGACGGCAGAGTATTCAGCAATTTATCACCAGCCGAAAGGACCGAAGAAAAGGGAAAACTAGGTCAGAATAATGAAATATTTTGTGGAGTGTTGTGGTTGTGATTATCGTAATGGCAAAACAAAAGGAGTTAATATGGGATTAGGCGTTGAAAATTCAGTTAAATCCGGGCGGGAATCTGACCTATCAGGATTACGCAAGTGATATCCGGAAAATTTTAGCATATAACCGGACACAGCACAAAGATATTATGTCTGAGTTGAATGTACAGTTTGTTATAGCAGACGGTACAATTCAGATAAACTGATTGGAGGAATAGAAGTATGCACATTGGTTTTGGTCAGAATACCGTATCTTCATTGTACGGTCATCAAAAAGGCGATCATATGAAAACTATAGAGCTTTCTCATAAAAAGCATAAGGCAAATGAATCGCAAGAAAAAATGACCGTAACATCCAGCAAGGACGTATGCCGGAGGATAGGGCATTCAGATGAAGCCGATGGGGAAAATCAGGAAAACGCATATATACATGATAGGTTTGCCTTAGACGCTGGTTACGTAAATTATATTAGAGAAACAGTGCCTAAAACTACTTGGTCAAAGGATTATCTTCAAGAATTATGGGATGAAGAGACTAAATATTTAAAGAGTATCCGTGAAAGTAAAAATGGATATGGTTTCGATGATATTGGAATGGGAGCTGCATATGCCTATTCTACTATGTATCAAAAAATTGTAGAAGGATATAGGAATGGAACAAGAGAAGTGTATGTATGCGATAATCCAGAGAGTGGAAAAAGACGTCTGTTGTCAATGGATGAAGAATTGGAAAAGCTAAATAAAGGTTTTGAGGAACTGATAAATTGGGACAAAATGGTTGCCAAAAGTCAAAAGCAAAATGCAGAAAATAAGCAGAAATTTCAGAATACAAAATTGGATGAATCGTTTGATGCCTTTGATATAAATCAGGCATGTGACTATATTCAAGATTCTTATTTAGAGTTCCGTTCACTTTATCTGGAGCAATATGAAAGAACGGGAGGAAATATAGATATAAAGTCTTTGTTTTCTTATGTTTTAAGAAGCGGAAATCAGGATATGCATAAATATTGTGAATTTCTGTTTGAAAAAATTGGTTTTATTGTTTAATGCGGGCATTAAAATGTTTGAGAAATATTGAAATAATAAGGAAAAAGCAAGGGAGGGCAGTGGACTATGAACATTTTAAATAAACAGGTTGATTCCATCTATGACCGACAGAAAAATTTATATAGTAAATATCCGCATTATAGCTAACAGAATGCAGAAAGTAAAAAGGTATGCGAACAAGAAAAAATCACAGCAACATCTGGAAAGGATGTATTGGGTATCACAAAAGGAGATAAAGAAAATTCTTATATTGTGCATTTCTCTGATTCTGCAATGGTCAGCAGGGCAGTTGCAAGAGGATATGTTACGGTCAATGGTAAAGAGGTGGAATTGACGGAAGATACCAAGCAGCAGTTGTTAAAGACAGACAAAGAAGCCAGCACCGCAAGGGAAAAGGCATATCAGGATTATGTTATGCAGCATGAGATGGCGGTTGCAAAGCAACAGAGTGAAGCGTGGAGAAAAGCGTTAGATGGAGTGCCGGATAGTTTAAGAATGTTGTTGGAAATAAATAATACTGAAAATGTGCCGGAATATTCAGAAAAACAAAAAAAGCAATATAACGATGCAATCAAGGCTTATGATCATACCGGTAACGGTGTAAGCTGGTCGCAGTTTGAATGGAAAACTTACGATACGCAGATGACAGTTACATTTGAGGATTCGGTGAAAGTTGAAGGCATTTCGAAAGGAATGAACCTGATAAATGGATAAGCATAATAGAGGTTAAGATATATGCAGAGAAGATAAAAATGTGAGGTGGATTCATGGGAATTTCGATTTCAAATGCAACGAGTTCTGCTATTACAAAATATAGTGTATCGCTGAGAAGTGGAGAACCTGATTGGTCTATGATTCCAAGTGCAGGGAAAAGCAATAAGTCACAGGCAGAGTTTGTCTCTGAGATTAAGGAACTGGCTCAGAGAGCTGCCAACACTACGAGTAAAACGGAATTAGAATCTATTCACAGGCAGAGAACAAGGTTATGTGCAGAATACATATCCGATGTATCCCCTGACAGAAAGGCATTATATCAGCAGGCTAAAAATGCGGTAAAAAGTCAAAATGGTAATCCGAAATGCAAAGGAATCGGAGAATTATCATTGCTCGATTTTCTGGAGAGGGCAGAGGGGAAAAATAACAACCTTGCGCAAAAGAAGTTTGCTCTGGCGGGAGGAGGCACACTGGAATGTCCGATTCTGACAGGCGAAGGATATGGTGCCGACATTTCTTATCAAGGAACAAAAGTGTTGACCTATCTGGGAGATAGTTATGGATGGGGATGCGAAAGAACTCCGGCTGAGCGGGAAAAGGAAAGAGAATTTTACGGAATTTACTTCAATGAATACCATACGCAAAAGAATGCCCAAAGCTCAGAATTGAAAGAACTGCCGAACTATTTGGAAGAGAAAACGTCTTTTGATAGGAAAGCGTAAGGATATAGGTAAGATAACAGGTTTAATATGGGAGGATGTTTTATGTCAAAAATAACGGATTATGCTTTTTGTTTCAAAAATCATTTGGGACATCAGGAGTAAATGCAATAGGCAGTTTTCAGTTGTCCCAGTTGAACAGCAGTTCTGTTAAGTCCAAGTTAAAAGCTGCCGGGATTAACACAAACAGCAAACAATATAAAGCCGCAGTAAAACAAATGATGTCTGCTGGAAATGGTGCAATGTATGGCAATATTCAGGGAATAAAAAATCTGATGAGTCATTATGACAAGGATGGAGATTATATCAACCCTGTAAATGGACTGGCAGGACTTTTAGTGACAGATGAAAATGAAAGTTCGAGAAAAAGGATCATATCAATTCCGGATAGTAGCAAAGAAGAAATGTATGAACTGACAAAAAAAGAGTTCCTGTGTGAAAACGGTGTCCACAATGGAGATACAACAAAACGCACAGACGTATATAACAATTTATATCGTAAAATGTCCAAAAAGGACAGGCTGGCTGCCGGATACACTCTTGAAAAATATGAGAGAATTTACAGACAGGCATTTTATGATGCCGCAAAAAAGGCTGATCCTAACTGGGAAATTGGTAAGCCAATCAAAGATGGCGCATTAGATAGTGTTACAAGAGAAACAGCAGAGTCTGGGAAATCACCTGCACAGGCAACGCTTGATACGAAAATCTGACAAATAGTACATATGGAAAATTGTACGCAAGGAGAATGAAAAGATGGTAATAACCCGCAGTAGAGATGCATGCGCAGCTTGTGGGATATGATTTTAAGAAAAAAGGTTTACCCACTGATAAAAATATTGCAGTAGAAAATAGTAAAGTTTCCAATGATTATTTCTGGAAAACAAATAAATATACGGATCAGGATGTGTTTGGAAGAACACTGGATCTGACGGCACTTATCAATAAGCCGGACGGATATTTAAAGGGAAGTTTATCGGATACGGAGGATGTGGACTATTACGAATTCAATATTACAGAGTACCGGGCATTAAGTTTCGCGAAGGATACCTATAATAAGGATATTACGATCACTTTAGATCATATACCGGAAGGCTGTGATTATGAGATGGTTTTGTATGATGAGGAAGGCAATCAGGTCGGCATTGGGAAAGAGAATGGAAACGGCGGTCTTAGTATTACCATACCGAACTGGAATTCGGACAACAGAGGTTATACCGTGAAGGTACAGGCAAAGAACGGTTCGACGGTAAACCCGGATGCCGAATCATCTTTCCTTCCAGACAACGCAGGCGGATAAAAGCCATGGAGCTTATCAGGAAATGGCAGAGGTTCAGAAGTATGAAGGGACAGTCAGGAAGCAGATGCAGGAAGGCTTAACCGATACTGAGGAAACGCGTGCAATTAAGGAAATCCGGCAGAAGTACAAAGCCTATTATACAGAGCAGATGGAGAAACTGCATCAGAAACAGGCAGAAGATGTTATGCAGGGTGGGGCAGTGCCGGATGATGAGCAGATTCATAATTTACTGGAAAAAAAAGCAGCAGGAGGAGAACTGACGGAACAGGAAAATGCTCTTTTAAATATCTTTTGTACTGCAGCAGAGCTGGATCGTGCGAATGCAAGTGCAAAAATGAATACCACAGTAAAAGATAGGATATCTGCTGATCTGCAGGAAGCGGGAATTGATATTTCAGATTCCACGTTTTCCATAAAAATTGGGGCGGATGGTCAGGTAAGTGTGGACGGTATTCAGGATCATGCAATGAAACAGAAGATAGAGAATGTTCTGTCAAAGTATTCGGATGAGCTGATGGATATTTATTTTTGCACGGATTCAAAAATACAGGAGTTGTCAGATAAAAAAAAATATCTGTTGCAAGCTGCGGTGGATGTGGGAAAATTTTTATATAAGGCATCTGGCGGCAGCGTATCGCTTGGAGACCTCTCCGTGGAAAATACAGCGATACATGGTCTGCCGAAAACACTGGATGATCTGTTGAATAATCCAGGCGATAACCTGACCTATCAGGATTATGCAAGCGATATCCGGGAAATTTTAGCATATAACCGGACACAGCACAAAGATATTATGTCCGGGTTGAATGTACAGTTTGTCATAGCAGACGGTACATTTCAGATAAAAGATTAAAGTTTATAATGGAGTATTCAATAAAACCCAAGTGATTGGGAGGGAGAATCATGAGAATAGAGAATGGTTACTTACAACAAAGTATGTTATGCAGTAAAAATAATAGAAATGCAGTAGGAAATTTTTCTGATACAATGAATAAAGCCCAAGAGTGTATAAGTAATAAGATTAGCACAAGGGATTCCTATGTAAACAGTACAGATTATAGTAACTTTGGAATTTATACAAAAAATAGCATATCTCAAGATGTTGAATTACCAATAGAAACAGAAAGATATAAAATCGAAGATGCTACATATGTAAATGGAGTAGTAGCATATGAGATTGTAGATAAGCAGGCAGGAAAAGATTTTTATATAAGAGAAGATCAATTAGCAATTCAAAGAGATGAGAAAACAGGAATGGAGTTCCTGATTAATATGGATCAGCCATTTTCGTATAATGTAACCATGACAAGTGAACTGAAAAATCTTTTGAATGATTTGTCTGACAAAAGAAATATTGATATAAAGGAAATACCGCTACAGGGGGATTGGTAGTAAACCGTGATTCAAAGACAGGGTTAAATTATTTGTCGATAAAAGGAAATGAGGCACAAGGAGTTTCGGTAATCATAACATCCGATAAAGATATAGAAACGCTGAATAAATTAGCCGATGAATTTCAAAAATATCCGGTAAGTTCGCAACGGTCTACGGCAGGATTATATGCTTTACTTGAGATATCAGGAAATCTGAAACGCGAAAAAGATGGTTTTACATTTTTGACTCTAATGGAATTACATATATTCCGTATGATGGTGATTTCAGCAAAGCATGGGAAATTGATATGCCGGGTTCCTGTTATGCTACTGCCAGAAAATGTTTGGCGGCAGAAAATGATTGTGCAGACATAAGTGCATGGACAAAAAATTTGAAAGGAATAAAGATATATTATGGTGATAATTATGGCACCACTCAGACAAATAATGTATATAAAGTTGATGATTTAGGCAGATATTATATGTTTGCATAAGATATATATACAAGTATGAAACTATAAAAATATAGTATGTTTTATGTGGTAAAAATATTGTATTTATGAGACTTTTGGTATTTCATAAATACCTAAGAAAAAAAATAAAGTAGAGGAGAGTGTATATTATGAATATTGATTACAGTCAGTTTTACAGAGGAACAACGAATATTCCCTCATACGGGAATGGTATATATAAGAAAGACACCCTTGTAAAGTATGAATTTAACACTACAGATGAACATGGCAATAAGATTATGGACAAGATGTCAAGGGAAGAAACCCTGCAGGCGATGAAGGACATCGGTTCGCAGTATGGAGATGCGGTTATTGTTGAATTTTCGGGAGATGGAATGGCTGCACTTGTGGAAAACAAGAAAGGTATAGTGGATGCCAATGTAACACAGGAGCAGCGGGAATCAATGGAGGCGAGAAATGCAGCGTTCCAAAAAGAAATTACGCAGGTTGATAACTCACTAGAACTTCCGGCATATTCCGGAATGTATGGTGCAGACAAGGCGGTTGCATCTGCGGTGGAGAACTGCAGCAAAGAGGAACAGGGATTTGTGTATGATATCATCCGTCAGAATTTCCTTGTTGGAAATACTGGCTCTATGACAGAGGAAGAACGGCAGGCAAATATTTCACTTGGTATGAAAAAAGCGGAATATGCGACAGAGAATTTTATCCCGGAAGATAGCAGAAAACCATTTTTGGAAGCAATGGAGTCTATCGCAAAGCTTGCGAGCGCAGGAAAAGCTGACAATAACGGAAATATGGACTATGGAGTAGGGAAAGGTACATATCTTGGACATGGTAGCAATATTGTAAAGACTACAAATGCGCTTGATATGATGAGGACGATGGACGGCAGTGCATACACGGAATATCAGAAGATTAGTAAAGAAAGCAGCAATGAGGACAGACAGCTTAATGCATTAAAATACCTTACAAATTGGTATGAAGGGGCAGTGAAAAAAGAATCCTTCGATGGTTGATAATTACGAAAAGCAGTCGGAGGAATATGTGGAGAAAAATGTAAAAGATCAGAAGCTGGATGCAACTTTTTCAGATATAAAGACAGAGAATAAAGCGGTTTCTTTTTTTGAAAGTCTGAAAGTGTTCCAGAATAATAATCCTAATTTTCTCTCATCTATCATAAATCGGGAGCTGGCATCTAAATTTTGGAGCATTTGATAAACGTAGATTGGAAAAGTTATAATTGCTCGGAAAATGGAAGATAACAACAATAAAGTGTAGAGTGTGCCTTTCACATAGGGACACTTGTTACAAGCAATATTGTAAATGATACAAGTGGAGATTAAGGCACAAATTTCAAGCTGGTTTTTCAGACATGATTGACGAATATGTTCATTTTAATGATTCGGCACGTAATTCTATCATGGAGAAAATGACACCAGATTACATGGTTGTTGGAATTGGAAGCAAAACAGAATCTTATAAGTACAAGTCAGAAATAATCTCAGATGAGACAGCTTTTTATACAAATGAGAAGAAAGAGATAAGTGGTATCTGCAATCAGTTTTTAAATGGTAAAACAGATCAAAAATTATTTTGTAATGAGATGAAAGACCGTTTAAATGATTACTATGGAAGCAGGTATGAATTAAGGAATCAGCCAGATGCTGTTGAAGGCAGAGTAAATAATATGCTGGACAAATTACAACATATGTTTGGCATTTAATGTTGAAAAAGGGTTTGGAGAATAATTATGAAGACAGTGACAGATGTAAACACAGTAAACCAGCTGTTGACATATTCAAAGCAGGCAGAGGCAGGAATACACCAAAAAGCAATACAGATGTTGCTTGGAGCAGGAAATAATAAAAAACAGGACAGTTTAAGTATTTCTGATGCTGCACAAGGCTTTTCAAAGCAATCAATAGCTGCGCTGATAGATAAAAATGCGAATATTTCTAACAGTGAATTGGCTTATTATTTTGCAAACTATAATAATTCAAGTGCTATTTTGGATGCAATCAATTTTGGGGAGAATGTTTCCTGTGGATATAATTCTGATTTTAAGGAGTACGGGGTTATTTCCTTTGACCTTAATGGGAGCAGACAGGTAGTACCTAATTATGCAGTACCGAAAATGAATACAAGCACCATGTCAGGCATTTGTGCTGCAAATAATTCTTTGGTATTAAGTAATAAAAGTTATTATTTATGGACAACATCAAGTGGCGGTAAATATACATGGACGGTCAACAATGGAAGGATAGGCTGGGCAGCCTCGGAATCGTTGCTTGCAGAGAATACAAATCAAAAAGGGACAAATTATAAGTGGGAAATGTGTAAGGCAGGCAATATCCTGTCTGATCTGGCACAGGGAAAGAGTGTGTGGGGGTATCTCTACAGCAATGAGGAGGTATTGTCCGTCTGTGAGAAAGTCGGGATTTCTCCGGGATTCTTTTCTATAGATGCGGGAGCAGGAAAACACACTTATTTATTGCAGGAATCAGGAAAGACCATAAATGTTGACGCAAAGATAAAACAGTTAAATGATATAAACTGGATAGAAATCGGATATAAAGAAGGAGATACGTTTTTCGTTTATGGTAAAGAGTATGCTATTGACAGCAGTGGGCATATCAATGTTTCGGCAGAAGATGAATTTACATCAACGGAAATTAAATATCCAAGTCGTTCAATATAATAGAAATTATTTTAAGTTTCAATAACAGGGAGGTAGGATTATGGCAATTACAGGTATCAATAACAGCAGTTACACATCGTATTATGCTTCAAATTACAAGAATACTGTTAAAAAAACAGATAGTGAAAAGGATAGTACAAATACAAAAGACGGCAACGTGACAACAAGTACAGTTGAATTAAAAACATCACGTCCCGGTGTGACAAAAACAGAGCAGATTAAGACGGGGTATAGCAATGTAAATGATTATTCAAAATACTTGCAAGGAAAATACCATTATATGAATACGGGAACGACTTCAATGCAAGGGGTTCCGACAACAGTATCCGTTTCAAGTGCATTTTTACAGAAGTGTATGAATGATCCGGAAAAAGCAAAGTATCTGGAGGAAAACTTAGCAGCCATTCCAGATTGTGCAAAAAGTGCGGTGAATGGATGTTTGGGCACTTTGACAAATCTGAGTTATAAGGTTGATGAAAACGGAAATATTTCGGTGGCAATATCTGGTACAAATGATCCAGATGGGAAAATAGCGAAAGAGAATGCTGAACGAAAAGCAAAAGAGAACAGAGAAAAAGAGGAAAAAGTAAAAGAGAAAAGAGCTGCTAAAAAAGCAGAGGAAGAAAAAGCTGCAAAGAAACGTGCAGAAAAATCGGCAGAAAGAAAGGAAACGGGTGATTATACCTTATCCGTAACTGGTACTGATGTAAAAAGTATGACACAAAGCCTTGTAGCAGGATCTGTGAGTATTTCTGTACCTGATAGATCAAGTTTTGATATTAAGGCATAAGAGGATTTGATAAAAGAAAAATATCTAATTGGTGCATTGGATGGCATCACCAGAGAGTAGAGTGGCAGAAAGTCAGTAGATATAAAGTTATAGATAGATTTATTTATGAACCGTGAGGTGGATTTATGGGAATCTCTTTTTCAAATATAGGAACAGTTGGAAGGGAACAGTTAATTACTTCTGGTAGTAATGGAGAACCAAACTGGTCTTATATTCCATCGAAAGTAAAAAGTACAAAAACGCAGACTGAATTTGTGAGTGAGATTAGGAAACTGGCACAAAAGGCTGCCAATGCTACTGATAAGACAGAACAAGATGCTATTTCAAGGCAGCTATTGCAGTTAAGGGCAGAATATTTGTCAGAGGTTGCACCGGATAGAAAGCAGTTATACCAACAGGCAAAAAGTGCAATGAAAAATCAAAATGCCAATCCAAAATGTAAAGGGATCGGAGAATTAACCTTACTGGATTTTTTGGAACAGGCAGAGGGAAAAAATCAGAATCTTGCAGATAAGCAGATTGCACTGGCAGGAGGCGGAACATTAAATTTCACTATTTTAACATCAGGTGGTTATGGGGTTCAAATTCAGAGTCAGGGTGTGAATGTATTGTTGAATACCGGTGCCGGCTGGGGGTATGAAATGATTCCGGCAGAACTTACAAAAAAAGATGAATTCTATTCCATTTACTGGAAGGAATATAATGCCGTAAAGAATGGTATGAATTCTGAATTGAAAGAACTACCGGATTATCTGGAGAAAAGACCAGTTTTTGAAGCGAAAGCCTAATGATAATAATGCAATTCAAATAAAAAGGAGTATTGATATATGCAGATTAGTTCCAACTATTCTATGAATGGTGTGTCATACGAAAACAGACGCAGACAGAATGATATTCCTCAATTTAGTACAGAACGTGCCAAACAGGAAAATGAGAGTATAAATCCATATATGGCAGATACGGATTTTAACGAAAAAGCATTTGATATGATTGGTCCGAATGCTCCGCAGGATGTAAAAGATGCATGGATGGAAGCAGCGAAGGAAGTAAATGCGAATGGTATGGGAATAAAGAAAAACGGAATGTTGAGCCATATATCACAGATGATGATACAAAGGCTGAATAAGCAGATGAAGGGCGAGGGCGATGTGGATAACATCGACATTTTGGGAAACACAACAGAATCTGCAATTCAGGCAACGAAACAGGCTTTATATAATTTAGACCATCCACTGGAATATGTTCCTAAAAGCATAGAAGTTCAGAGGGCTTGTATGAAAGAGAGAGAATTCTATGTTGCGTTTCTGGAAAGATTGGAAAAGTTATAATTGACTGGAACAGAAACGGAAAATGACAACGATGAGACATATATAAAATTATTTAGGAGATAACATATGAGTGATAGTACCCTTCACATTGGAACTCTTGCTTCAAACAATGTAAATAATATTGTAAATGATACAAGTAAATATGATGAATACAAAGAAAAAGTAAAGGAGTTGGAAAAAGAACTTCAAACCCGGAAAGACACCTTTGAGAAAATGACAGAACCACTGGTATATGTATGTGACTGCTATCAAAAATTTAATGTAGTGACAGGCATGCCGAAAAGCACATTCGGAGATTCTTTTGGCTATGCAATGCAGAAAGAGATTTCGGATTATATGCAGGATTTTTATTGGAAAGGTGAGCAGAGAGGATCTTGATTCTTATTTTGAGAAATGCTGTACTTCCATGCGTACTTACAGGACCGGGCAGCATCAGACATCCGGAACCAATGAAGCAGATAATACGCAGATTGTAAGTGAGATGTATGAGGTTTTTGCAAAAGAAAATGCAAGGGCGGCAGGTCAGGCGAACTATCAGGAAGGAAAAGCATTGAATGAAAAATACTATTCTGATGGTCACAGTGATTGGACTTATTATAATTCAGATTATTACTATCAATGCAATGACACCAATGCGGCATTAAGAGAATCTGTCCGGAAGATGACGGAAAAATGGGAATTGGACGGGATTGACTGTGATGAAATCGAAGCAAATTCTAGCCTTACGTTAGACGGTGGTTTTGATTTTAACAGTATATGGAATTCGGATTTCAGAAATCAGGTCGGAAGGAGCAGTCTGGCAAAGGAATCAACGATACCGCCTGAGAATTTTAAGATGTTTTTTAAGGAACAGGTAACGTCTTTTACAGAGGAAAATAAATTTAATGGTAATCTGAAAATAACAATCGGAAAGAGCAATTTCGATTTAGACGTCCCATTTCAGACATTACGCACCGGATCGGAAGGCGAAATCCGTAATGTATGGGATTTAATGGAAGATTATTATTCGGATACTAAAGACAATTCTAAAGTCAAAAATTTCCTGAGAAATATGTCTGTATTTACGCGATGGTATTCGTATGAAACAGGAATCAATAACAGATTCGGTGATTATGAAGTATCACGTAATTAACGGAGTTTGGATAAGATGAACGATCAATTTATACAAGGAGTCATATTCGATTGGGATAGAATTGATAACGATAGTTATTTAAAGAGAATTGAGGCTTTTGGGGGTGTTAAAAAACTTGATTTCAACAAACCGGTTACTTTTTTTGTTGGAGAAAATGGCAGTGGCAAATCCACTTTATTGGAGGCAATTGCCGTAGCACATGGTTTTAATCCTGAGGGTGGAACAAAGAATTATGTTTTTTCCACGCATGATACACATTCAGAATTATGTGATGTGATAAGAATTTCAAAAGGCTATCGGAAGGAAAAATGGGGATACTTTCTTAGAGCCGAAAGTTTTTATAATGTTGCAACGCAGGAAGAAGAATATGCAGATTTTAAACATCCTTCGGCTAAATATCACGAGAAGTCACATGGAGAGAGTTTTCTTGCGTTGGCACAGAATAATTTGCGGCCAAATGGTTTGTATCTTTTTGATGAACCGGAAGCTGCATTGTCACCTCAGAGACAGCTTACATTGTTAATGCAAATATATAGATGTGCAAAAGAGGGAGCGCAATTTTTTATAGTTACACATTCGCCTATTCTGTTAGGCATACCGGATGCAGATATCTATTGTTTTGATAATGGAAGCATACATTTATGTGAATATGAAGAAACAGAGAGTTATCAAGTGACAGAAATGTTTATAAACAATAGGCAGATGTTGCTGGATAAATTGTTGATAGAGTAAAGAAACAATGTGTTAGGGCACAAATATGATAAAAACAAAAAATATTTCAGAAATGTTGACTTTTTTAATTGAGGAGTATCGTTTTAATAAAAATACTCTTTCAAAATATTTAGAAATAACTGAAGAAACAATAGATGGAGTAGTAATGGGCAATGTGGAATGTTTGCCAGATGATCCTGCATTGCGTCTTAAAATACTTAGTAAAGCAGGATTTCTGTATTTTGGAGCGATTGAAGATAAGGATAAGCAATTAAGCGGTTTTTTGGAAGTGCTTGTTTCCTATCATGGCATATCCAAGCTAACGATAGCAAAAATGGCTGATGTTGAGGAACAGGATATTGACAGGCTTTTAGCCAATCCGCCAGAAAAAGTTGAAATTGAAGTAAAATATAAAATTGCTGTGACTGTTATGGAACTGCGATTTTGGCTAAAGGATTGTGAGTTACCAATATAATCATGTGGTGCTTGGGAAACTGGTGGAATAACAGGAAATGTAATTAGAATAAAGAAAGATAGAAGGCGAGTAGCGGATTGGTGTCTGCTGCTCACTTTTCGTTTATGGGGATATGTCGCAATACGACTTTTGAAGTGTTGTATTACAATCTGTTTTCGGGTATTTCTCGTTGGTATCATTACCATAAAAGCGAGGTGAATTCCATGAAAACAGAGAAGAAGGAAATCAATATACAGATTGGAAAAAGGTTGCAAACCGCCAGAGAAAACAGTGGATATACGCAGGAAGTTTTTGCAGAGACGCTGGATGTAGGGGTAGAGCATTATCGCAAAATCGAAAGTGGTGTCTATGGTTTACAGCCGGAGAAAATGCTGATCTTGTATGAGAAGTACAGGATTGAGCCGACTTATCTGGTTACGGGGGATACAAATCATAAGGTTGATATTGAACTGTTCCTTGCAAACTGTAGCAGGGAGGAACGGGATGCATTTATAGACCGTATGCTTGCGTATATGAGAAAGCTGATGACAGGCCGTTAAAGCAGCACAGTCTCCGGGATGTATATTTGATCAATATATTTTGAGAAGGAGACGATTTATGAGGGTAGCAATCTGCGATGATAATCAGCAGGACATTGAAAGGATCAGACGCTATACACTGCGTATGATCGACTATGCGGTGGAGTATGTGTTTTATACCAGACCGGAAGAATTATTGAGGGAATGTGCAGATGCGGAGCAAAAGCCGGATATGTACATTCTTGATATTGAGATGCCTGGAATGGACGGACTTGCGGTGGCAAAACAGATCCGTGAGACAGATTCTAAGGCGTTGCTGGTGTTTCTTACCAGCTATACCAAATACATGCCAAGTGTATTTGAAGTTGTCACATTTGATTTTATTCCAAAACCAATCTCAGAAGAAAGGCTCCGTGTGCTGTTTGAGAAGGCAGGGACCTATCTGAATCTGACCAATCAGAGTTTCTCATTTAGTTACCGCAGGGTGCGGTACAGTCTGAAGTTTGACGAAATCCTGTATCTGGAAAAGCGGGGGCGTCAGGCGATAATCCACACAAAGAAAATGAAATATCAGTCCAACATGAACCTGAATGAAATATGGGAGAACCTGGACGAGCGCATGTTTGCCGCCGTTCATGGCTCTTTTATCGTTAATTTGAAACATGTTCATTCCGTATCCAGCGGCATGGTCATGCTTACAGACGGCACAGAGCTGGGAGTGACAAGAGGGTACCGGAAGGAGCTGACGGAAAAGCACATAGCGTTTGTGCAGGGAGGAATGTGACATGGCATTATATGGGGTGAGGCTTGTCATAAATCTTTTTGACCTCTGCATTTACCGCAGATATTTAGAGGAGTTCATCGGAAACAGAAAAACTTCCATGGAGTTTTCGGTCCTTCTGCTGATAGTGTGCGAGCTGATTGGAAGTGCGGTGAACCAGATGGGGATAAGCTGGCTGAATTTTGTGACGATGGTTGCAATTCTCTGTGTATATGTCTGCCAGTATGAGGCAGGGATTGCAAGCAGGCTGATTGCGGTTCTGCTGTATATGGGGATTATGGGAGTTGCAGAACCATTAGGATATTTGTTTAATAAGGCATTCATGGAAAAGGTGTTGGACGATACCACGGTTTCATATTATTTTATCGTGTTTTTTATGGCACTTTTGAAAGCAACTATTGTGGAGGTGTTTTGCAGACTGAAATCTAGAAGAAGCATTCGACTATCAGCAATGCCAAAAGAAACGCAATATATGTTGACAATGATACCTTTATGCAGCCTGATCAGTTGCTTTTTACTGATAGAGGTTGCAAAAGAATTAATCTCGGCACAGATGGTCGTGCTGTGCATGTGCATCATCTTTGTCATTATCATCACAAACTATATCATCTTTCTGATGATTGAAAAGTATACGACAGTGGAAGAAAAACAGCACGAAGAGGAAATGATCCAGAGGGAAATCTTATACCGGAACGAATACTATCAGGACATGGAACGGTATCAGGAACAGATACAGGACATCCGGCATGATATGAAGAACCGGCTGACGGGACTGCTCGCAGCGGCGGAACAGGGAAGTGCGGAACTGATCAAGGACAGACTGCAGGAAGTATTGGGAGATATCCGGCTGGCAGAAGAGATCATTTATTCCGCAAATCCTGTGGTGAATGCCATATTAAAAGTAAAAAGCATAAAGGCAAAAGAGAAAGAGATACCGATGCAGGTTACAACGCTGCTCCCCCAGAGAGTATCCGTGGATATCGGGGACATGGGTGTTCTGTATGGGAATCTTCTGGATAATGCGATAGAGGCAGCAATGGCAGTGGAACAGGAAAAACGGTATGTTCATGTAGAATCAAAGTTTCAAGAGGGCAGACTGCTTTTATCCATTAAGAACAGCAAGCCATCCGGGACAAGTTCCTATCGACAGACAAGCAAAAAAGATAAAATAAAACACGGCAGGGGAATCCGTTCAGTGCGGAAAGTGGCAGAAAAATATGGCGGGGAGCTTCTGTTAAAGGATCAGGGGGAACATTTTGAGGCAGCCCTTCTGCTCAATGGAATCACAAAACTGGAGTGAACTTGCAACTTATTACAGCAAACCTGCAACTTGTTACAGATAGATTGATTTTTATATGGAAACTGTTAGAGTGAAAATATCAAAAAAAGGAGGGTTTTACTAAAAATGAAGAAAAGAAACTGGATGTACCGACTGAGCAGCAAATCCATGAGTGTGATGGCAGCACTGGCACTTATGGTGACAACCATGGCAACGAACCGTTCCTGCATGTGGTATCTGGGACAGGACAAGATGCCGGAAGATTCCAAAAAACTCAGAAGGTTTTAAATCATGACGAAATGGCTCAGCCATCGTATGGTTGAGCGGGGAATCATAAAAGAGGAGGAGCAGGAATTATACCAGTTTGGAATACGCAATGGTATGATCCTGCTTCTAAACGTTGTGACGGCACTGGTCATCGGCCTGCTCACAGAGCAACTGGCGGTTGTGGCAGTGTTTACCCTTTCTTTTATGGTTCTTCGCAGCTATACTGGTGGATATCACTCAGACAGCAGGATTTTCTGTTATCTTGGTTCCAATCTGGTGCTGCTGGTTCCGGTTTATACACAGGCTGTGTTTTGTAAGACATCGCTGGCATGGCTGCTGGCAGTATTGCTGGTGTCCGCAGGGATTATTTTTTTACTCAGTCCCATGCACAGCAAGAACCGAAAACTGGATAAAGAGGAACAAAAGCATTTTGGCAGAAAAGCAAGGCTGATTGCAGCGTTGGAACTGGCTGTGCTTGGCATTTTGTGGCATGCAGGCCAGGTACTGTATGCTTACGCTGTTTATACAGGAATCTGCATCACGGCACTGTTTATGCTTATAGGAAAAGCACAGCTATGGATACAGTCACATACCGAAAATAGATAGTCCTTTCCGAACAAACGGAAGGGACTTTTTTTCTGGAAAACAGGAGGGATGACAATCCAAGACGGTAACTTATTACAGGTACCGTAAGACTTATTACACTTATATTGAAGCGCACTTTCTTTCCAAGTATAGTACCGCAAAAAGGCTTAGGAGAAGAAAGGCGTGGCATGTTTTGGGGAATTCATGCCGCACCGGATTGCAGGGGGCGGCAGAAAGGGAAAAGTTCATAAGGATAACATCCGGGTGCAGTTTTGCATGCTTTATTTTGCATGGGAACAGCACCTTTTTTTATTGTCTTTTTCCAGTAAAGCAGAACCCAGAGGTCCGCCAGATGTCCTTCATTTCAAAAAAATTACGAAATGGAGGACATTTGAATGTCAGAATGGATCAGGATCAGAGTCAAGGATTTTTATAAAGATGCAGTTGGTGAGCTGGAATACACCTATGTGACCAGAGAAGTCTACGAGGCACTTGCCGATACGTTCCGCAAAGAAGCCCACGCACAGGAAATGCGGGATATCAGACATACGACCAAGGACGGATATACAGAAGGAGAAACGGAAGAGCTGGTGGAGCTGACCGGGGAATCGGTAGAGGATACGGTCATCCGGCAGATGGAAATAGAAACCCTGCAGAAAGCAATGCAGTCACTCACCCCAGTGCAGAGAGAGCGGCTGCATTTTTATTTTTTTGAGGGCATGACATACCGGCAGATTGCAGCGAAAGAAGGGGTCGGAGAGAAGAACATCCGGGAGAGCATAAACGGTGCGGTAAAGAAAATAAAAAAATATTTTGATTAATACCCCCTCAAAACGTGTTTTTCTGTGAGTACCTTATGAGAGGAACTTTTTCTGGACAGATGGTCTCTTCCGGGAATCCTCTCATGTCTCGTGTGTGGATACGACACAGGCAGACAAAACGCACATTGAAAAATGCCGGAGAGGAATGCAGGGCTCCGAGCGCAGGATGGAATCACGCCATATCCTGCCAGCCATATCCAGCAGTTCAGATACGTTAGCCGTTTCATGAGCCGTAACCGGGGCGCAGTGACACTCCTGCAGCAATCGGGCAGATGTTCTTTCTGCCAGCCATGCTGTGAAAAAGATCGCATCTAAGGAGCCGAGCGGGAAAGCCGGGGTACAGCCTGTCTGTGGTGGACAGGCGCGAAGAGGGGAATGGTCTATAATGATACACCTTGAGATTAGCCAGCACGCAGTGGTGGAGGTGAGATACCTGTGATGTCTGCCTGTCCGAGTGGCAGGGACCAAAGACAGTCTGGACTGACTGCCCATGAAATGCCGGCTTTGGGATTTTTTCTTCTCTGTTTTGGCGGCGTTTTGGTTCCGGGGAGTAGTGACGAATAGGGACAGACACTTTTTATTTATGAAGTGAAGGATTATGGCAGTAAGACTTAATTACAGAAACCATGCGGCGGAGGGGAACTTCCGCCGTATTCTTGTGGAGTTAAGAAAAGCTGAAAAATGGGGAATGGAGGAAAACAGGAGATGAAGAAAGAAGATACCGAAATGATGTTAAGGATTTTTGAAACGGAGAGGGCAGGATATGCCTATCTTTATCCGAGTGATGGAGGGGAGCGGAAAGAGGACTATATCTCGACCACGGCAGAAAATATCGCAAATTATATCGGCAGCCACATGTTTGAAGCCGAAAAGATCGTCATCACAGATATGTGTGACAGGCTGATATTAGATACCTGCGGCTATTTTATCAATAGCTGTCCCAATCAGGAATTCTGTAAGGAAATCCATCCGTTCTTAATCCCGATCCAGATGGGAGAAAAGGACGCGGGAGAGGTGCTTTCAGTCAGCAGGGATGTATCGGAACAGTATTTCCGGGAAGAAGATGAGGCTGCAACCATGGCTGAAATCGGGATGATGTAAAGGTGTTTCTTCTGGGCAAAAGTGTTTGGCTTGTGAGAATGAATTTAACGTTCTTAAATTGCGGGAGGAAAAAGGGAAAAGATGATGGAAGGCGGAGCGAATGAGGTGCGGTATAAGATTGCCGAATTTCTCTTAAAAAGGATGCATGAAGATAAGCTGTTAACCGAGGAGGAATGGGAAAAAATCCGGGTTTTGAATGTCAAGACTTTCTCCCCGGAATTAGCAAAAGTATATCTGTAATAACACTGGATATATAAAGGACTATGTGGTAGTGTATGTTGCTGACAGGGAGTGCAAACCCTTGAAAATACTGGGAAAGGAGAAAAAAGCATGGCAAAAAAAGTGACTGTCATAAAGGCAGCAAAAGCGCAGAAACATACACAGGAAGAACGCAGGCTGAAAGTGTGCGGATATGCCAGAGTCAGTACCGGCAGTCAGGCACAGGCAACTTCCTATACTGCACAAGTCGAGTACTATACAGAAAAAATCGAGAGCAACCCCCTGTGGGAGTTTGCAGGGGTGTATGCGGATGAAGGAATCAGCGGAACAAACGTAAAGCACAGGGATGAGTTCCAGATGATGATTTCAGACTGTGAGGATGGGAACATCGACCTGATCCTTACGAAATCCATCACAAGATTTGCAAGAAATACGGTGGAATGCATCCAGACCATCCGAAAGCTGAAGGAGATTGGCGTTGGAATCTACTTTGAAAAAGAGAATATCAACACGCTGTCAGAAAAAAGCGAGCTGTTCATTACCATCCTGGCATCGGTGGCGCAGGGGGAATCAGAAAACATCTCAAGCAACAACCGATGGGCGATACAGAAACGCTTTCAGGATGGAACCTATATCATATCGACGCCAGCGTATGGCTATGGAAAAGACGAGGATGGAAATTTAGTCATCATAGAATCCGAGGCAGAAACCGTAAGGTGGATTTATGAGTCTTACTTAAACGGCATGGGAGTGTATGTGATAGCAAAGGCACTGAACCAGAAAGGCATTCCAACAATCCGGGGTGCAGAAAAGTGGCAGGACGGGGTGATACAGGACATTCTGAAAAATCCCATTTATGAGGGAGATATGCTTCAGCAGAGGACATATACAGAAACAAGGTTCCCATTTGTCCGCAGGGTAAACAACGGACAGAGAAACCAGTATCTCATCAAAGACAGCCATCCGTCAATCGTCACACATGAGGAGGCAGAAGCGGTACGCAACCTGATGGCATACCGGGTGGATGTACTGCACATGAACAAGAGTGACTACACCAAAAGATACCTGTTTTCCGGCAGAATCATCTGCGGAGAGTGCGGAAGAACCTTCCGGCGGCAGAAAATCTACATCGGGAAACCATATGAAAAAATCATCTGGACGTGCAGCGGACATGTGGAGGATAAAGAGAGCTGCTGCATGAAAGCCATCCGGGAGGATGTGCTGCACCGGGCTTTTACAGACATGTGGAACAAGCTGTACACCAATCAGGGAACGATATTAGAGCCGCTGTTAAAAGGGCTGACGGAACTTGTGGCAGCAAGGCAGGACAGTGAGGAAATCAGACAACTGGATAAGGAAATCAAAGATATAAGCGGGCAGAGCCAAATCCTAAATCAAGTCATGAGGAAAGGATATATGGACTCTGCTCTTTTTATGGAGAGCAGTAGCAAGCTTGGCTGGCAGCTGACGGAATGCAGGAGAAAAAAGACACTTTTGACCAGAAAGCTACGGAGGACAAAAGAAATTGTACGGACCGAACAGCTTATCCAACTGATTGCAGAACAGGACGGATTAAGGGAGGAGTTTGACGAGCAACTGTTTAAAATGACAGCGGAGAAGATCGTGGTCTCCAAAGAACACGACATCACCTTCTGCCTGTACAACGGACTGAAACTGACGGAGAGGGGAGGTGGACAGGATGCAGTGGCACATGCCAATCGGCTATAAAGTTGTGGATGGAAAAATCACCATCTGCGAAGAGCAGAGAAAGATTGTGGAACAGATATTTACAGACTATGACAGCGGAGTGGCGGCAGGCAGGATCGCCCAGAACCTGAAAGGGAGAAACATATGCAATGCAAAAGGGAAAGTGTCCTGGACCCATGCATCCATTGGCAGGATACTGGAAAACCCAAGCTACCTTGGCACAGAATACTATCCGCAGCTCATAGGAGAGGAACTGTTTGAGAGAGTCCAGCGCAGACGGGAAAAGGTGAGGGCAGAGCTTGGAAGGGCAGACCACCGGCCCGGCAGGGATGAAAGAATCCTTTTCGGAGGTGTCATCTGGTGTGCAGAATGCGGGGCAGTATGCAGCCATATCCAGCCGAACCACAAAAAAGAGCGTGGCGGCACTGCCAAGTGGAAGTGCAGGAACTATGTGACTGGCAGAGCAAAAAACTGCAGGAACAGTTTTATTACAGACGGGCAGGCAAAGCAGGTGTGTGTAGAAGCCATCAATGCAGTGATACGAAACAAAGGCCTGCTCCGGGTACACAGGCAGGAGGAAAAGGTCAGCCCTCAGTACCGGGTTCTGGAGCGGAACCTGCAGCGGATGAAAGAAGAACAGGAACGCACAGAAACAGACCTGATGAAACTGCTCTATGAAAGGGCAGAGGAACGATACCGGACGCTGGAGGTCAGGGATGGGGAGTTCCGGACAGAGGAGATCAAAAACATCCTTGCAGGAAAAAAGGAACTGGAAACATTTGATGAAAACTTATATAGAAAAATAATCGCACGCATCTGGGTGCATGGTGGAAACATGGCAGAAGTAGAGCTTATCAATGGGAGCCGTGTCACAGCCGGATACAAGGATTAGGAGGGAGAGCAGATGGCAGAAACAGCAAAAAAGATCAGCATGATACCTGCCAAGGTGCAGTATGACCGGAATGTGAAACTGTCAGAGAAGAAAATGAAGGTCGCTGCCTATTGCCGTGTCAGTACGGAACTGGAAGAGCAGGACAGCAGCTATGAGGCACAGGTGGAGTATTATACCAGCAAGATATCCGAAAACGAAAACTGGAAAAATGCCGGCATTTATGCGGATGACGGAAAGAGTGGAACAAACACCAAAAAGAGGGCAGACTTTAATGCCATGATACAGGATGCCCTTGCCGGAAAGATCGACATGATCCTTACAAAGTCGGTCAGCAGGTTTGCGAGGAACACGGTAGACTCGCTGGTGACCATCCGAAAACTGAAGGAAAAGAACGTGGCGGTGGTGTTCGAGAAAGAGGGGATCAATACACTGGAGGGAACCGGCGAAATCCTTATTACCATCTTGAGCAGTCTGGCACAGGAGGAGAGCCGCAACATCAGTGAGAACATCCGCTGGGGAGTCGTGAGGAAATTTGAAAAAGGCAAGGTCATCGTAAACTGCACAAAGTTCATGGGATACACCAAAAACGAGGATGGTGACCTGGTCATCGTACCCGAAGAGGCAGAGATCGTAAAGCTGATTTTCCGGCTTTATCTGGAGGGCTACAGTACCGGGAAGATCGCAAAGCATCTGGAAGAGCAGGGAATCAAGACCGCCACAGGGCAGGACAAATGGCATTCCACGGTAATAGACAAAATGCTCCGCAATGAAAAATACATGGGAGATGCATTACTGCAGAAAACCTATACGGTGGATTTCATGACAAAAAAGAAAGTCAAGAACACTGGAATCGTACCGCAGTATTATGTGGAAGATGACCATGAGGCGATTATCCCGAAGGAGCTGTTCTACAGGGTACAGGAAGAGATGATGCGGAGGGCATCCTTATGCAAGGCGGCTGTCACCCGGAAGAAGAACCAGAGGAGCAGGTATTCCTCCACCTATGCACTGACCGGCATGCTGATCTGCGGAAAATGCGGGCAGGAGTACCGGAGAGTCACCTGGGCGAGAAACGGGAAAAAGAAAGTTGTCTGGAGATGCAGCAACCGATTGACTAACGGAGTGAAGAAATGCGGGGAATCCGAGACACTCGAAGAGAACACATTAAACAGGGCGGTGATGGAAGCCATCCACAGGATCACGAGTGATGATATGGAATTTATGGAAAACTTCCGGCAGAACATCATCCATGTCATCGGGAACTACAGCACCGCAAAAGAGTCTGAGGAATACGAAGAAAAGATAAAAGAAAAGCAGGAAGAGATGGTGGCACTGATCGCGGAGAATGCAAAGACCGGCTCCTACACACCGGAGTTTGATGAACGCTATCGCACCATAGCAGAGGAAATCAATGCCTTAAAAGAGGCACAGAAAACAGCCAGAAACGAGAAATGGATGGCTGACAGCTATGAACAGAGAATCCAAGATATCGACCATTACTTAAGCACAAGCACCTGCCAGATACAGGAGTTCGACAATGACCTTGTCAGACGGCTGATCTCGACCATCAAAGTGGAATCCAGCGAGAAGCTGCTGATACAGTTCCAGTCAGGCATTGTCATGGAACAGGAGATTCGATATGAGTAAGACTGCGGCAGGAATGGCAGCAAGCAAATAGGAAACGTTGTTCCTGCCAGTTTATGGTAAGAATAAAATGCCCGATGATCCGGGCGTTTTATTGTTGGCACAAAAATAGGAAAGAACAGCAGGAGCGATATATAGCGGAAAATGAGTAAAGGGAAGTGGATATAGAAAAAGCACATGAAGTAAGTGTGCGACAGGAGGAGAAAAGCGTATGAATTATGAGCAACTGATAGAAGAACTGAGGGAGGAAATGTTACAACTTGTAAACACGAAATGTGATGCACTGCTCCAGATGTACCGGAGTGGGGAGATGCATACAGATAAGAGAGATACGATCCGGGAAAGCAGCCTTATCACAGTATCCCCGGCGGAACTGAAAGGGAAAAGACCACTGGCAGTCCAGTTTGCGCCGGGAGAATGGATAGAGACACCTACATGGAGAAAGGTGGCACAAAAGATTTTGCAGACCTGTAATGAACAGCCGGATATCCATGAGCGGTTTATGGAAATGTGTGGAAAAGTAGCCGGACGCTGGAGGACGATCCTTGGCAGTTCACCGGAAGAAATGGATGTACCGATAAAGGTGGATGAGGAACTTTATTTTGAGGGGAAATTTGACACCGAGGCGATGTTAAACATGTTAGAGAAAAAAGTGCTGGAACCGGCAGGGGTTGATTATAGCAGCATTAAAATCCGGTATATGGCAAAAGTGCAGGAAGCAGCGAAAAATATAGACCATGTACCGGAGCAGGATGCTTTGGAGCATGAGGAGCAGGAACAACATGTACAGGTGCAGACAATGTGAAGAATGGATGGAATCAAGACTCCGAGTCTATGACAGGTTTGGAGTTTTTCTTATGTTCCTTTTTCAAATGTAAAAATTGATTGTATAAAAGAAATGGGTAAGTTATAATATAGGTGTGGTCAGATGCCTTTTTGGGGATGACTATATCTGTTACAAAAAGGAGGAAGGCCAGTGAATACAGAATTAAAAAATGCAGTGAAAGCAACAGACAAGGATGCACAGTATGATACGAGTGCAAAGCGTCTGTTAGGGCAGAAGAGCATACTGGCACATATACTGGTAAAAACAGTTGATGAGTTTAAGGGCATGAATCCCAAGGATGTGGTCAACTGCATCGAGGGAACACCACATATCAGTACGGTACCGGTAGAGCCTGGACTCACAAATGCAGCCAGCGAAAAAAATGGTGAAAGACTGGTCGGTTTCAACACAGAAAATGAAGAGATCAATGAAGGTCTGGTAAGATTTGATATCGTTTTTTATGTGCGCATGAAAGATGGATTGTCACAGATTATCATCAATGTAGAAGCACAGAAAGACGAGCCGACGGGATATGAAATTTTAAACCGGGCAATCTTTTATGTGAGCAGACTGATTTCATCACAAAAAGAACGTGATTTTGAGAACTCCAGCTACGATGACATTAAGCGTGTATATTCCATCTGGGTATGTATGAACATGGACGAGAGCAGCATGAGCCATGTGCATCTCACAAAGGAAGATTTGATTGGTTCCTATGAATGGAAGGGAAATCTTGACCTGCTGAATATCATCATGCTTGGACTGGCAAAGAATCTGCCGGAACATGATGAGACGTATGAACTGCACCGTCTGCTGGGAGCATTGTTATCCAAGGAACTTACAATAGATGAAAAACTAAACATAATTGGAAATGAATACGATATTCCTATTGAGGAGAACTTCAGGAAGGATGTGAGCGTTATGTGTAACTTGAGTCAGGGAATAAAAAGAAGATGGTATTGCAATTGGAGAGGCAGGACTCATTATGAAAATGTATAAGAATGGTTTTACAGCAGAGCAGATAGCCTCAGCCACAGATAAGGATATAGAAGAAGTGAAAGCGATTATTGCAGGGAAGGAACCTGCACTTGCATAGTTCTTTTACAGTAGCAGGAAAACAGTTTACTGCGAATAAAATGGTTGGAACCAAGCCTCCGAGTCTATAATAGATTTGGAGGTTTCTCTTTATATGTCCTGTGTAAAATTTTTGCGAAAAGAATAAATGTGATATAATGTATGAAAAGTTACAAAAATTACAAACTAGTTTATTGGTAAAAAATGATTCAAGTAGAGGATGAAAAAATGATTTTTTTGGATGCAAATGCCTTTTATTCATATTATGGAAGAAGCAAATTAGGAATGACATCAGAACCTGTTGACGAAGAACGTTTAAAAAAATATTTAGAACAACAGAGAGAAAAGAGTCTTCCGACTTCGGTATATATTGAGATAATGACACACTTTAGAAATAATCCAAAAGTGTTACAAAATTTACTTGAGTTTAGGTATGCGAAGGGGTTGCCACTTTTTAATAATATTCCAGACTATGTTGTGAGTGAAGATGAAATTACCAGTGTTGCATATATGGATCAAGCAGCTCTCAAAAATTATGCGGATAGATTATTAAAGAGCAAAATTCAAATTGAGAGTAAATTCACACTTTTATTTTTTGAAATTACAAAAGATTTATATGCTCATTACAAATTAGAGATGACAGATGGACTGTCACAAAAAAACAAAGATGCTATATTGGGGTATATTGGAAGAGTTGCATATAAGGAATATCAAAATTTATTAGAGGAAAGAATTAAAGTAGAACTGCAGTCAGGGTATGATGAAAACAAAGAGAAAAAAGTACTCAAGGATTTTTATATCCAAGAATTGAATGAAGCATGTGTGCTTACTAATATTATTATTCAAGGATGTGTTGCTTGCAAACAGGACAAGGAGGATATTATAAGTATTGTACAGCAGACATATCAAAAAAGTATTGAAAGTGGTTTGGATGGAAATACGGGAACAATGCCGTGTATAGTAGATACCTTGGCAACAGACCAACATTTCCTAGATATAGCGAAAGTAAAAGTGTCAGAGATGTTTAAAAAAGGAAAATATTCTGCTACACAGAGAAGATATCTTCGGGATGTAATGTTTACATCATGGTTTGAAAGAGGAAAAAAGTTAGACAAGAATGATATTTTTGATATGCTTTGTGTTGGATGCCTAGATCATATAGATAAAACCAAGAATGCGTGTGTTTTAATAGATGCATCGTCATATGTTCTCTCATTTGACACAAGAATGAAGAATTTTATAGGAACTGTTAAACCGGAGAATTTGAGATTAATTGAAAAAATCCAAAATGAACAGTAAATGGTCGGAATCAAGCCTCCAAGTCCCCAACAGATTTGGAGGTTTTCTTCTGCCCATTTTTATCGGGAAGTAATTTCCCAAATAAACAATCTATGGTACAATATCTTAGAAGTTATCATCAAGGGATGAGTAGTGGACCATAGAGAAAGAGCAGAGTCAATCGTAAGCTGATCTGGCTTACATCTAAAATACAATGCAATCTTTTTCTATGCAGGGACATAAGAGAGTGCATCATGTCAATTTTTTGTAGTCTCATCAGAGAGTGCAACATTTTTCGCTCCCAGAGTACAGTGAAAACTCTGGAAAGTGCATCTCAATTACCCTATCGACACACTGCGAAGCAGTTACGCTCCTGACACGACAGAAGAAGTAACTGAAAAGTCAGTTTGGTGTAAATAGTATAAAAACATTGGATTCCGTACAAAAAAGTTCCGAAATCAGGAATTTTTGTACGGAATTTCTTTTATTTGCGTACTTGGCGAAAATAAAGCATTTTTATAAGACAAAATCACCTGCTTTTGTATTTTTTTCACCGATATTAGCGTTTTAAATACAAGAAAATTCGTAGGGATTGCAATGATGTATGTCCTATATTCTGAAAGTTAAATTATACATTTAGAATACAGGACAAAAATGCTACTTTTTCAATTGCCTGCTTGTGACTGATATGACCGCTGCTGTAGCAATCAATGTTTCTCTCTACAGTACGAGAGCCTTCCGTTTGAACTGTTGCATATTGTGCAAGAGGGATGAATTGCTACATATGATATGTAGGATTAATAACCACGGATTTTACGGAGCTCCGTGCGGATCTTCTTCATCTGATCAGCGAAGGTACGCTGCTTGCGGCCAAGCTTCTCGGCGATTGCACGATCTGAGATCTTGTAATCATCAAGCCAGCACTGAATGATGGTATCAGCATCCGGATCGAGCTCACGCAGTCTGGCAAAAAGCTGCTCCAACAGCATACGGTCAGAGATGATTTCTTCCATAGACTTGCTACGGTCGGGCATATAGTCGCCGAGGGTGCCATTGCCATCTGAGAGAGGTTGATCTAGAGAGGTGATGTCTCCAGCAACGTGATATTCACAGTCAAGGCAGTCGCCATCGCATCTCCATATGAAGCGATATGGGCACATGCACCTGCCGTGGTCCTGCTCCTTGTGGCGAATGCGGTCGGCTTCCATATAGAAGGAGTCGTGCTGTTCCTTGGTGACCGGTACCTTTTCGCCGGTGCTGCGAACGTAAATAAAGTGAGTCTTCTGATTGTCATTGTTTTGCATAATGAAAGCCCTCCTTCGGCTGCACCTCACTTCCGGTGATCGGTACAGTATTTGATTGTCATCGGTAGTCACGTGGAACCGGAAACACCCTGCGCAGATGGCTCCCACGTGCTAAAGCAAGTATGACATTTTTAGGGATCGGAACCTCAGACACAGACATGTCCGTTTTTGCAGTGCTGATAGGCAGAAACGAGAAGGCCAAGATGAGCTTTACATTGAAAAACGGGCAAAAAAAACCGGACATAGTTGTGTCCGGCAGGAAAATATGAGAACGCACAAATAAAAAATAATACCAACAAATAACAGCAAACTCTTGGAAAATTCACATTTATGGTGTATACTAAAATAGTTAAGCTGTATTCAGATTCAAATCACGAGGTGAGAGCATGGAAGAAATCATGAATGACAAATGGATAAGCATAGATGAAGCTGCGGAATATTTAGGAATCAAAACCGTTACTCTTCGCAGCTGGATTAGAAATGGTAAAGAAGGTTTGCCTGCTCAAAAAATCGGAAAACAGTGGAAGTTTAAAATTTCCGAACTCGATGAATGGGTTAAGAGCGGTAAAAGCGCTGACTGATTCAAGGAGAAAATCCAAGAAAATCATTAGACAAGGAGCAGACAAAGATGGCTGTCAAGAAAACGCAATTATATGCATCGCTATGGGCGAGCTGTGACAAACTTCGTGGAGGCATGGATTCCTCAGAATATAAGGACTATATTCTGACGCTTCTATTCATGAAGTATGTCACCGATAAATTTAAGAATAAGGGAGCCTACGAGGATATCAAGGTCTTCGATAAGGCACATGACAAAGATCCCGATCCAGAAAAGCGTACGGGCTGCTCTTTTGATGACTTTATCGCGCTTAAGGGAAAGAAGAACATCGGCGAGGGCATGGACAAAATCATTGCCCGTCTTGCTGACGAGAACACCGACCTGAAGGGCGTTATTGATATTGCTCATTTTAATGATGAGAAGAAGCTGGGAAGCGGTAAGGAAATGGTCGATAAATTGACTGATCTTATCTCTATCTTCCAGCGTCCGGAACTTGACTTCTCTCGAAACAAGGCAGAAGGTGATGACATCATTGGGGATGCCTATGAGTTCCTGATGCGTAAATTTGCTACGGAGAGCGGAAAGAGCAAAGGACAATTCTATACACCTGCAGAGGTTTCCAGAATTCTTGCTAATGTAGTAGGCATTAGTCACTGCACGGATGCCAGCGCCACGGTATGCGATCCGGCTTGTGGAAGTGGTAGTTTGTTGATTCGAGCTATCGATGCAGCGCCATTTCCAATTATGGGTTATGGTCAGGAAAAAGAAAGCACAACAGCTGGTCTTGCTAAGATGAATGCTGTTCTGCACCGTAAGGCTGAAATTATCATCAAGAGCGGTAATACATTCTCAAATCCGCAGTATATGGATAAATCGGATAACTCTGTACTTGAGCGTTTTGATTACATAGTGGCAAATCCGCCTTTTTCCATGAAAAACTGGCGCGATGGAATTGCCGGTAAAGAATATGGTCGGTTTGAGGGCTATGGGGATATGCCTCCGGAAAAGAACGGAGACTATGCTTGGCTTATGCATATTCTTAAAACTTTAAAGTCAAATGGTAAGGCTGCGGTTATTTTGCCTCATGGAGTCCTCTTCCGTGGAAACGCAGAGGCTACCATCAGAGAAACTATTATAAAGAAACATTGGATCAAGGGCATTATTAGCCTTCCGGCAAACTTGTTTTATGGCACTGGAATAGCTGCATGTGTACTCGTGATTGACAAAGAAGGTGCTGCAAACCGACAGGGCATCTTTATGATTGATGCCAGCCGTGGATATGTTAAGGATGGCAATAAGAATCGTTTGAGAGAACGCGATATCTACAGAATCATTACTACCTTTAATGAGCAGATTACTACGGATCCTAAGTATGCGCGTTTCATACCCAATGATGAAATTGAAAAGAAGAATGGGTATAACCTGAACATCACCCGATATATTGACTCCACAGATCCGGAGGACATTCAGGATATCTATGCGCACATCCATGGAGGTATCCCTGCGGTTGACATCGATGGCCTCTCCAAGTACTGGGAAGTATTTCCTTCGTTGAAATCTGAGCTGCTGTCAACTATTAGCGAAAAATACTACAGCTTAAATGTTGAGCACGAAAGTATTCGACAAACGATATATAAAAATACTGAATTCTCGGAGTATGGTGAGAAACTCGACGAGGCATTTGCTGCATGGAAGGCAAAAGAATATCCGGTTCTTTCAACTCTTGATGAAGACGTGTCTGCAAGAGAGCTGATTGTAAGTCTTGCTGAAGATATCATTGCCGAATTCGAACACCTGACACTGATTGACAAATACGATGCGTATCAGGTGTTGCTAGCCTATTGGAATGAGGTCATGAACGATGATGTGTCACTTATCATAAGCGAATCGGATGGCTACACCAACGCCAGAGCGACAGACAATATCGAGGAAGAAATTACGCAGGGAAAGAATAAGGGTGAAATGAAGGTCACCGGATGGGAAGGCAGGTTGCTTCCGAAGTCCATCGTGATAAATGCATTTTTCCGTAAAGAGAGGAATGCCATAGAAGAAGCCGAGAGTATTGTCGCAGAGACGGAGTCTCAGCTTTCTGATCTGATTGAGAGTGCGGATGAAGAATCTGCTCTTGCTGATGTGGTTGAGAACGGGAAAGTTAAAGCGAGGGATATCGAAGCCAAAATAGTTGAGTTGACAAGCACGATTGAAACAGAAGAAACCATAGAGCTCGAAGTGATCCGCACGGATCTCCAGCTTGTCAATACGAAGAAACGGATGGAAGCGTATCTTGTGGGGCATCCGCTTTGCAAGAGTGCAGTCAACGAAAATGGAAAAATCACAAAGAGCTCTATTGAATATCGGCTACGTATTATTCGTACAGAAGAATGCGTACCTGAGAGCTTGCAGGATGACGTAAACCAGTTGAAGGAAGCTTTAAATCTTTGTGGCAAGATATCAGATTACAATAAGGTTGTCAAAGAGCTGAACAAGGCTCTGGATGAAAAGTGCCGGGCAAGATATGAAAAATTCACAGATAATGAAATTTTAGATCTGCTTGTGAACAAGAAGTGGTTTGATAGCATTTTCTCTGGCATCAGTGATTTGTATGCTGAGATTTCCCATCGCTTGACGAGTAGGATTATTGAACTTGCTGAGCGATACGAGGATACGCTTCCAGATCTTGACAAAGTCACTGCTGAATATGAGGCAAAGGTAAAGTCTCATCTTGAAAGGATGGGATTCAAATGGTAAATGAAATTTTAAAAACAGATATTCCGGATGACTGGGATATTAAGAAACTTGAGCCAAATGTTGGATTCGTTAGAAGTGGGAAACGCTTACCAAAAGGATATTACGTAACTCCTATACCTACACAACATCCATATATTAGAGTTGCAGATATGAGACCGGGATATGTGGATGTTGAAGGACTGATGTATGTCCCGGATGAAGCCTACTTTTGGATACAAAAATATAGAATATATAGAGATGATATTTATATTTCTGTTGCTGGAACACTTGGTATTGTGGGGCAGATACCGGGTTATCTTGATGGAGCTAATCTAACAGAAAATGCAAATAGAATTACAGACATTAAATGCAACATAAAGTTTTTAATGTATTGGTTAATGAGCTCAAAGATTCAAGGATTGATTAATCAGACGCAAACATTGGGAGCGCAACCCAAGTTGGCTTTAACACGAATTAGAAACTTTCCAATCATCCTTCCTCCAATAGAAGAACAAAGGCAAATTGCTGAGGTATTGTGTAATGTAGACACTCTTATCACTAATTTACGAAAACTCATACGTAAGAAAAAGGATATTCGCCAAGGAACAATGCAAATGCTTGTAACCGGTAAGAAACGGTTGGAGGGTTTTTCAGGTGATTGGATAAAAATTAATTTGGCAAAAAACTCAAGGCTTAAAGCACGTATAGGTTGGCAGGGATTAACTACAGCTGAATATTTGGATGAAGGGTATTCCTATTTGATTACAGGAACAGATTTTAAAGATGGTCGTATCAATTGGAATGGTTGTCACTACGTGAATTATGACAGATACGTGCAAGACCCAAACATTCAAGTATCAAATGGAGATCTTCTTCTTACAAAAGATGGCACCATAGGCAAAGTCGCGTACATATCAGATTTAAATAGACCAGCAACATTAAATAGTGGTGTATTTGTTGTGAAGCCAATAACTGATGCATATACAGCTCATTTTATGTTTTATGTACTGGAATCTTCAGTATTTAAAGAATTTCTTCAGCAGTTGTCGGCAGGATCAACGATAAATCACTTATATCAGAAGGATCTCGTAAAGTTTGATTTGTATGTTCCACCTACTACAGAAGAACAAGAAGCTATTGCTGGTATCCTTTGCGATATGGATTTGGATATCTACAAACTCGAAGAAAAACTATCGAAATATCAGAAAATAAAGCTAGGTATGATGGACGAATTGCTGACCGGCAAGGTCAGGTTAGTGTAAGGAGGTGCCTGTCAGATGAGTATTGGCGATGCCGAAATTAAAACACAGGAAAGAGTGATCCGTTTTTTTAAAGATCCGGAGATCTTGGGCTACCAGTATATTGGTAACCTGTCAGATTATCAGAATAAGAACATTAAGGAAGATCGTCTGCGCCAGTACCTTCGACTGAAGGGCTATGCAGACAAGCTGATTGATGCTGCTATTATGCAGCTTCAGCAGGAAGCCGGGAATCTTTCGCGTGGAGTTTATGATGCTAATAAGACTGTGTACTCACGGTTGAAGTACGGCATTCCAGTCAGCGAGAGTCCTGAAAAGCCTCCGGTGACTGTGCAGCTTGTTGATGAGGAAAAACCTCTGAACAATGACTTTGCTATTGCCGAGGAAGTGACGGTCGTTGAACAGTCAGAGAAGCGACCGGATCTTGTAGTTTACTTGAATGGCATTGCAGTAGCGGTTATTGAGCTGAAGCGAAGCAGCATCTCCGTCTCAGAGGGTATCCGTCAGAATTTAACAAATCAGAAGAACTCATTCATACAGAGCTTCTTTACAACGATGCAATTTTGCATGGCCGGAAACGAATCAGAAGGCCTGCGCTATGGCACTCTTCTGACCGGAGAGAAGTTTTATATGGAGTGGAAGGATGACGGATTCGAAGAACATGAAGAAGAGCGTGATCCGGTAGATGTCCGTATCAGTAAAACTTGCGAAGGCATAGAGAACAAACTCCTGAAGCAGATATATGCCATGTTCGATAAGGAACGTTTTATCGACCTTATCATGAATTTTGTTGTCTTTGATAAAGGCATCAAAAAAGTATGCCGGTACAATCAGTATTTTGGTATCAAGCGTACCCAGCAGAGGCTTACTAATCTGAGAACGGAGCTTCACAATCCGAACAGAGATCCAGATAAACCGATGGGTGGTATTCTTTGGCATACACAGGGTTCCGGCAAAACGCTGACAATGGTATGGCTTGCAAAATGGATTCTGACACATTGGGCGGAGCTTAATGCCCGTGTCCTTATCGTGACAGACCGAGATGAGCTTGATGAACAAATAGAAAAAACATTCACTGGTGTGGATGAGAATATTGCTCGTACCAAGAGCGGTAAAGATTTGCTGAATCGCCTGAATGTATATGATGATTCGTTGATTTGCTCGCTGGTGCATAAGTTTGGACGTCGTGGTGGTGAAGCGACAGAGAATGACTATGACAAGTACATAGAAGAGCTGAAAGCGTCCCTCCCTGCTAATTTCGAGGCAAAAGGAAATCTTGTGGTGTTTGTTGACGAATGCCACAGAACACAGTCTGGTAAGCTTCATACGGCGATGAAGACCATCATGCCGAATGCTGTATTTATAGGATTTACGGGCACTCCACTGCTGAAAAGGGATAAGAAGATCAGTATTGAGGTTTTCGGTACATATATCCACGCTTACAAGTATAACGAAGGCGTGGCCGACGGTGTCGTTCTGGATCTTCGTTATGAATACCGCGATGTTCCACAGGATTTGTCTTCACAGGATCGTATTGACCAGTGGTTCGACGTAAAGACTAGAGGCCTTTCCTCTCGCGCAAAGGCAAAGCTCAAGGAGAAGTGGGGCACGATGCAGAAGGTGTATAGCTCCCGCTCGCGTCTTGAAAAGGTGGCATGGGATATCATTCAGGACTTTAATATGAAGCCGCGTCTGATGGATGGAAACGGCAATGCGATTCTTGTAGCAGATGGTATTCCTACAGCCTGTAAGTATTACGAAATTTTCCAGCAGATGGGCTTTAAGAAGTGTGCCATCATATCTTCCTATACACCGAACAAGGGTGAATTGCGTACGGACACCGTCAGCGACGAGGATGATACCGAAACCTTCCTTAAATACGAGACGTATCTCAAGATGCTAGGACTCGATCCATCTGATCTTCCAAATGCGGGATCGGTTCAAGCCAAGGTGGAGGAATTTGAAAAGGAAGCAAAGCGCAAATTCGTAGAGGAGCCTGCGAATATGAAGCTCCTCATCGTCGTGGACAAGCTTCTCACCGGGTTTGACGCACCTCCTTGCACGTATCTATACATTGACAAGAGAATGCAAGACCACGGCCTTTTTCAGGCAATCTGCCGAGTCAATCGTCTTGATGATGATACTAAGGACTTTGGCTATATCGTGGATTACAAGCAGTTGTTTGGACAGCTCCAGACCGCAATGAAGGACTATACTTCCGGCGCTTTTGAAGGATATGATCCGGAGGATGTAAAAGGACTTGTCAAAGATCGCCATGATGCTACGGTATCCTATTTTGAGGAAGTGTATGATGCTGTCGAGGAACTCTGCGAAGGCGTCGAGGAACCTCGTGGAGAGATCCAGTACATCCATTATTTCTGTGGCGTTTCTGGACAGTCTGAGGAGAGCGACGAGATTTATGCACGCCTGAGAGAAAAACTTTATCGTCTTGTGAGCAGTCTTGTCAGAGCCTTCGCAGAAGCAAAACCATATCTGATTGATGACATCTCATCTGGCAAATTGAATGAATATGATAAGAAGGTCACTTTCTACATCGAGTTGAAGAAAACCATCGGTACGGCCAGTGGTGATTTCCTAGATTTGAAGGCCTATGAGCCTGATATGAGAAAGATGATCGATAACTATATCACGGCAGCGGATGCTGAGAAGATTGGCGATTTTGATGATCTTACCCTATTGGATTTCGTAGCAAAACAGGGCGAAACGCTTACCGGTGAAGGTGATAGCGGCCACAAGGAAGGTGCAGCAGAGGCCATCGAGAATAACATCCGTAAGAAGGTTATCGAAAAGGTTACCGTCAATCCGCGCTATTACGCAAAGATGTCAGAAATCCTTGATAAGCTCATCGAAGAGCGTAAGCAGGGAGTTCTTGACTACGCTGAGATGCTTGAGAAATATATAAAGTTGGCCAAGGATGTTGATTGCCCGGAGGATAACGATAAATATCCGGAAAGCATCCGTAAGAGCAAAGCACTCATGGCCATTTATGACAACACTGGCGAGGACGAGAAACTTGCTCTTCGCATTCACAAGGCTGTGAAAAAGCAGGCACTGTCTGGTTTCAGGGATAATCAGGTGGTTGTCAGGAGAATAAAAAAGGCTCTCTTTGAGATTCTGGGTGATGACTCGAGGTGGAACGCATCTATAAGATCATTGAGAAGCAGGAGGAGTTTTAATGCGCATTGTCATTTCCGGCATCCCGATTGATGTGCAAAAAAAGAATATAAAGAATATGCACCTTCAGGTGAAGCCGCCGGATGGACATGTGGTAATTTCTGCGCCTTTATCCGTGGACGATAAAGCTATAGAGGCTTATGCCAGAACTCAGCTGGGCTTTATCAAGAGGGCTATTGCGCAGTTTCAGGAACAGCCAAGGGCATCGAGGCGTCAGTATGTTTCCGGTGAGACGATGTATATCTGGGGAAAGCAGTACTTCCTTGTCTTTAAGTCGGACAATCAGAAGAACAGCTTCGAGATTCAGAACCAGAATATTGTCCTTTCCATGAGTGCAAAAAGCACGGTAAAGCAACGGGATGCCTATGTCAAAGAGGAATATCGAAAGATTCTAAAAGAAGAAATAGAAAAGCGCCTGCCCAAGTGGGAAGCACAGACAGGCCTTAAATGCGATTCTTGGCAAACAAAATATATGGTCACAAAATGGGGCGCCTGCAGCACGGATAAAAAGAAACTATGGTTTAATCTGCAGCTTGCTCAGAAGCCGTATGCTTGCCTCGATTATATTATTTTGCATGAACTGACGCATTTGCTTACAAGAAAACATGATGCCACATTCATCGCGCACATGGATAGGTATATGCCAAACTGGCGGGAGATTCGTAAGGAGCTCAATGACAGCAGGCTGGATTACTATGAAGCACAGGATGAAAGTCCACTGCAGAAACTGATCGACCAATCCCGTTATGATGACATCCGGGATGCGGCCATAGCTTATATTCAAGAGGAGCATTCTGGTGACGCGAAAAGGCTGTCGGTCATTGATATGGAAATTGAGAATGTTATCCATATTGAGCAGCTTGAGGATGGCGTGATTGCTTTCGATGTAATTGCATCATGCGATGTCGAAATGCCGTCCGCATCTCGCAAGGGTTATTTTAACGAGCGCTGGCTGAAGATTCATTGTCAGGTTACTCTTGGCATCGATATGAGTGGGTTCCGAATCATGTCTGTTGGTAATTGTGAGCCGCAAGAGGAATCTGATAATGACCGCCTGTCCGGAGAGCTAGTACCTATTATTTCCCGCGAACAGTTTGAAGACGAGGCGGAGAAGTTCCTAACAAGGTATTGTCCTGAAGCGTTGGAAAAACCTATGAGGGTTCCAATCGAGACAATAGCCAGCGATATGAAACTACAGGTTATCGAAGATGTCCCTCTGTCGGATGATCTTACTTACTTTGGGACTATCATATTTGACAACGGGAATGTTCTCGATAAGCACCGGAAGATTACAATTCGCAATGCCAAACGAGGAACCGTATACCTTGATCCGCGCGTTTCCTATGAGAGATCTGTAGGAACAAAGCGTACTACGCTGGCACATGAGTGTTTTCACTGGTACCGTCATCAGCCATATCATGTGTTGATGAAAATGATAGGTGCCGATGACAATTTGGGAAAAGCAATTCAATGTCAGATAGCCGCTAATTCCATGGATTCAGATAAATGGAAGGCTGTAGACTGGATGGAGTGGCAAGCCAAAGGCGTCGCTCCAAGAATCTTGATGCCCGCAAAAACGACGCGCTTGAAGGCAAATCAGCTTCTTGCAACTTATGGCGGGGCTGATGATGCGAGCATTGCAGCCTACGAGAATGTCATTGATGAACTTGCGGAGCTGTTCGATGTGTCGAGACAGGCCGCAAAGGTTCGCCTGATGGATCTGGGATATTCCAAAGCCGAGGGCGCATATCCATTTGTGGATGGTCAGTATGCTCGCGGATATTCATTTGAAGCAGGTGCCTTGGATAAGAATCAGACGTTCACTATTCCCTATGCCGATTTGTTTAAGGCTTACTGTTTCGGCCGCGAGTTTAAGAAACTAATTGACAGCGGTCAGTTTGTTTTTACGGATCGTCACCTCGTTCTCAACAATGAGAAATATATAGCGAGGAATCAGGCCGGAAATGCGACACTGTCAGAATATGCACTCACACACATGGATGAGTGCTGCGTTGTTTTCTCGAAGGGGTATAGCTATCAATCGAAATATCAAGGGGCGAAGTATTACACGCAGTTCATGCGGAACGCCGCTCCTGTTGAAAATCAGGTTGAGTATTCCTTTGAACTAAACACGCATAACCGAACGCTACTCGACCAGATTCAGAACGCCAAGCGTCGGTCAGAAGCCCTGCGAAAATATCCCGGTTCCTTTGCCGAAACGCTGGTAGCCTTACAAAAAGAAAGAAAGCTCTCAAATAAACAGTTAGCAGACCGTTCGCTCGTAGGAGAAAAGACCATCCAGCGTTTGAGAAATGATGAAGAGTATCCAACATCTGTACAGACAGTTCTGGCGTTATGCGTAGGATTAAAGCTGCCACTGCCGGAGGCTGAAATGTTTCTTGGTAAAACTGACTTTAAATTAAATTCATTGAAGGGCGAAGGATACATTTATCAATGCGTAATGGGAGCCTGTGCAGAGAATT